>ERZ1370068.3951-contig-3046_pt1 | contig 53819 bp, 62 predicted proteins | sample MGYA00561227_ERZ1370068 | MGnify/ENA primary metagenome ERZ1370068 (study PRJEB38410, sample SAMEA6850437) | metagenome | study: Metagenomic assessment of the ecological functions of the soil: analysis of the soil microbiota associated with the... | reverse complement strand
AAGTTACGTATTGCTACCCATTCCGCATTGCACGGCGCACCAGCCGCTCCGGCGCGATGCGCATGGCGTGGTGCGTGTCGCCCGCCGCCGGCACGACCACCGCGAAGCTGCCGCAGCGACACGTCGCGCGTAGACCCGCAGCGGCCGCGGCAGCCCGATCGGGCAGACGCCGCCCACGGGATGGCTCGTCGCCGCCAGCACCTCCTCGGCGTCGAGCATCTTGGCCTTGGCGCCGAAGCGGTCCTTGTACTTTGCGGTTGTCGAGCCGCGACTCGCCGCTCCATCACCAGCAGGATCAGCTTCGCCAGTGCAGGCGCAGCGACAGCGTCTTGGCGACTCCGCCGGCGTGACGCCGTGCGCCTCGGCGGCGAGCGCGACCGTGGCGGTGCTCGTCGTCGCCTCGGAGGATCTCGATGTCGGCGCGTGCTCGGCGAGGAAGGCGCGGACGGACTGCAGGCTCATCGCTCGGCCATCGTCATCGAAAGCGCCTTCACAGCGTGCTCACCAGGTGCCCGCCGTCGACCGGGATCACCGCGCCGGTCATGTACGACGAGGCGTCGGAGGCGAGCAGCAGCAGCGGCCCGTCGAGCTCGGCGAGCTGGCCGACGCGCTGCTGCGGAATGCGGGCGACGATCGCCTGGCCGACCGGCGAGCGCAGCAGCTCGCGGTTGATGTCGGTCTCGAAGTAGCCGGGCGCGATCGCGTTGACGCGGATGCCGCGCTCGGCCCATTCGAGCGCCAGCGCCTGCGTGAGCTGCACCGACTGCCGCCTTGCTCGCGCGTAGGCCGCGACCTGCGGCGCGCACGCGCAGGCCCAGGATCGAGGCGATGTTGATGATCGAGCCGCGCGTGCCGGCGCGCACCATCGCCCGTGCGCTCGCCTGAGCGACGCGGAATACGCCCGAGAGGTTGACGTCGACATCGCCGTTCCAGTCGTCCTCGCCGAGCTCGAGGCTGGGCGCGCGGGCGACCGTGCCGGCGTTGTTGACGACGATCGCCGGCGCGCCGAGCTCGGCGCCGATCCGGGCGATAGCGTCGGCGACGCTCGCCGCGTCGGTGACGTCGGAGGGCGAAGGCGCGGACACGTCGTCGGGACGGCCGACTGCGGCGCCGATCTCCGCCGCCACCGTTCGCCCGAGATCGATCCGCCGGCCGGCAAGAGCGCGAGCTTGGCGCCGCTGCGCCGCCAGCACGCGCGCGAAGTGCAGCCGCAGGCCGCTGAACGCGCCGGTGACCAGGGCGGTGCGGCCGGCCAGGAGATCCGGGCGGTGGGGAGTCAGCTGCGATGCCATGCGTAGTCCGTCGAAACCACGAGGCAGCGGCAGGCGAAGCGCCGACGACACGCCGAGCGAGGCCGACCGGCGCTCAGCGTACTTCTTCGCCGGCCGGCGCCAGCGCCTCCGCCTTCGCCGGTCGACGCCAGTCGCCAGCTGCTTCAGCTCGGTCATGTCGACGTTCGTGCCGGCGGCGCTGATCGCCAGGCCGCTGCCGAGGCACGATCGTCTTCGCGCTTGCCGCCGCGCTTGTCCTCTCGCGCACCGTGCGGCCGGCTTCGCCGTAGGTCTTCACGCTCGTTGCTCTCCACCGGCGGCCCGGTCCAGGGCGTCGCCGTCCTGGCGACGTCGCCGAGGTCGGTGATGGTCAGCCTGCCTTCTTCGGCCCGGCGCTGTAGTCGCCCGAGACCCAGGTGCCGGCGACGCCGTCGTCCTCGGTGTTCTTCACGCCGAAGCGCCTGCTGCCGCCAGATGCCCGCCTTGGCCCGGCAGAAGCGGCTTGAGGTCGCCAGGTGAGTATCAAGCCGCCGGCGGCCGACGCGTTGGGCTGGGTCGTGGTCATGGGATCCTCGTGCTGTCGGTGGCGGCTTCGCCTGCGCGCACGGCGCTGCAAAGCGCCAGCAGGGCGGCGGCCAGAAGGGACCGCCTCGGAGTGTCTTGCATGGCACCTCTCCGGCGAGTGCGGCATCGGCAATCGCGGCGCCGGACGCTGTGATGAAAGCGGCCATGGTAGCCGCTGCGGCGCCGGTGCCGGAGCGCGAGTTCGTCAATCTCGGGCGTGCTTCCTGGCAACCTTCGCGCGGCATAGACTCGTCCGGATCCGCCTCGGGGGTGCGCGCGATGGGACTTCTGGCAGTATTGAAACTCAAGCCGCTCGACGTTCCCGAGTCGGTGACGGAAACCGAACGGTCCGGCGGCGGCAAGGGCGGCAAGAGCAGCAGGCCCCCGCCCCCAAGGTGGCTCAGGTCGCGGTCGAGCCGGAGATCGAGAAGACCGATGGCAAGAGCGGCGGCGGCAGCCCCAGGCCGACGACACCGCCCCGGAGAAGACCGGCGGCAAGGAGGGCGAGTCCGAGCCCGAAAAGGCAAAGGCCTCGCCCGCCGAGGTCAAGGCGAAGAGCGACTACCAGAAAGCGCGCGCCGCGATCCAGAAGCGATCGACGACCTGAACGCCAATGCCCAGCGCGGCACGATCATGGCGCAGATCAACCAGGCGACCGCCAGCTCGCCGAGGCCGACGCCCACGCGGTCAAGCTCGAATTTCCTCAGGCCAACGCCGCCCTCGCCGCCACCGGCGTGATCGCGCGCCGCCGCGCGCGTCGTTCGCCGACGACTGGGGCGCCTACGCCGGAGCTGCGCCTCGCTGCGCGGCGATGGTCTCGGCGTTCAAGGGCTTCGACGCACGCTGCCGTCACGGCATCGCTGAACACCGCACCATGCCCAGGCCGACGGCCGCTGGTCGCGGCCACGCTGCCCAACTTCATCGCCGCCACCGCCCAGCTGTCGCAGGCATCGACGACGTCATCCGGCCGAAGATGAAGGGCGGGCAGTCGACAACAACAAGGTCAGCTCGTCGCCCTCGAGGCGCTCGGACCCGAAGGTGAAGACCTTCCTCGCGGCCGAGTTCGCCAAGGCGCGCATCGCTCGTGGCCACGCTCGATTCGTCGTTCGCCAGCGGCGAGTGGAGCGTCTTGCTCAGCGCCTGGGGCTGCGGTATCCGACGTGATGGGACCGACGGCACGGATGGCGCCGCGGCGTCAGGCCTAGCGAGACCCAGCGCAGCGCGACCGGTCGCCGCGATCGACGCGGTCAAGGCCGATGGCGGCGTCAAGGGCCGACGCCGGCGCTCGACGCGCTGCTCGCCCAGGCCGACGGGCTCGCCAGCCACGACACGATGAACTTCAACGGCGGCAACAAGGTCCTGGTCGATGCCGAGACGCGCGCCAAGGCGATCCTCGCCGCGGCGCCGACGCGTCGCTCCCTACAACACCGAGCGCGCTGCCGCCGACAAGGAGGCTGGCCGCGCTCGCCGCCCATGCCGCCGCCGGCCAGGTGGCGCCGCAGCTCGCGCGACGATCGGGAAGCTGCTGCAGGAGGCGACCGCCGCGGTCGGCCTCGCCGCCAACAACGCGCCAGGCCTGAGCACCGCGCTCACGCGCGGTGCGCGGCGCGCGCCGACCTCGCCGAGGCGAAAAAGGTGGCCAGACGACCTCGGCTGCCAGCGTCGCGGCGCAGGCCGCCGCGGCCAATCCGGAACGACGTCGCCGGCATGAAGACTGGCGCTCGCCGCGCTGCGCAGCGTGACGCCACCGCCGCGGCAGCTGCCGTTCGCCGCCGAGGCGGCGGCGCAGTTCATGAGCTGCACCGGCGTCCGCCGACAAGGGCCGACACAGGCGCTCGCGGCAAGAACGACGGCAAGGCAGTGGGCTGAGGCGCTCGCCGATGCGTGGCGCAAGCGCTCGCCGCCGCCAGGGTCGGTGCAGTCGGGCCACGGCCAGTACGCGATGATGCTGGCGACGGTCGAGGCGAAGCTGAAGGCGCTGCAGGCGCTGCCCGACCGCGGCGTCGATCAAGGTCGAGCTTCGAGCCGATCGTCGAAGGCGCTCGCCGACGCCAAGGCCAAGGACAAGGCGAAGGCCGAGGTCGAGGCGCTTGCCGCTGCGCCGCGGGACAACGACGCGGTCGCGCGCCGCCGCCGAGCAGGCGCACCGCGACCGCCTGAGTGTCGACGGCTTGGCGACGGCTCTCTGCGCGACGATCAATGCCCTCGGCGACGCCAAGGCGAAGAAGGAGCACACCAAGGCGCTCGACGAGGCAAAGAAGATCGCCGACAAGCTGCGCTTCGGCGACGCCAAGACGCCTGCGCAGGCGATCGAGGTGAAGATCGACGAGGCCGTTAGCTCAGAGCGCCGCCGCGGCCAACCCCGGCGATCCGCAGATCCTGACTGATCGCCAAGAAGATGGCCGCCAACGGCGGCGGCAAGACGCTCGACGCGCTGATCAAGGGCCAGCCCGACACGGCAGACTCCGCGCATCCTCACCGCCCTCGCCGAAGGCCGCTACGGCACGGCGTTCTCGGTCGACTCGAGCGCCGATCCTGAAGAACGAGATGAAGGCGATGAAGACGGTGTGCGAGATGTTCTCGAAGATCCCGCAGGACATCGTCGGCAACACCAGCATCACCAGAGGTCTCGCAACGTAGGACCAAGACCGACGGCAAGGCGTCGGCGGCGGCTTCACGCCGCCGGCTTCCGGGCGCGATCGGCAGTGCGACCGGCCGGCCGAAGATCGCCGGAGCAGGAGTTCGGCTCTGCCCTCTCGAAGACCAAGAACGGCAAGCCGGTCAGCGAGTTGCCGGGCAAGATCGATCCCCGAGTGCCAGCCGGAGAACGAGAAGAAGGTCGACTTCCTCGCCTCGCCGCGGCGCACGAGGTCGGACACGGCGTCGACGACTCGCGGAGCTTCATGGCCAAGAACGGCGGCAAGCCGGCGTTCGGCGGCTGGATCGAATACGGCGCGAACATGCAGCCGGTGGCCGACATCGTCGGCCGCGCACTTCGCGTTCTACGCCACGCCCGAGCAGAAGGAGTACGTGCTCTCGACCCTGCTCAGCAAAGCCGACGACCACGCCGCCGGTCCCGCGACGGCGCCCGGCGACTGGGCCAAGGCGAAGCAGGACTCTCGACGACTGGTTCGAGATCGCGAGCAGCGGCGATCCGTGGTGGAGCCAGTCGAAGCGGCGACGCGATCACGATCGGCACGCGCATCTACCAGCAGGCCTACACCCGCAACTGGTCAGCTACGATGCCGCGGCGCGCAACAAGGGGTCTCACCGGCTACCAGTTCCGTGCGCCCGGCGAATGGTTCTGCCGAGCTCTACGCCGGGCTACCGCAGCGGCAAGCTCGGCAAGAAGCACTCCGGCCCTCGGAGTGGCTGACCAAGCTTCTGACGCGGGAGGCGCCACGATGTCGATCTTCAGGACCTACGAGATTCAACTGCCCAGCGTGCAACACGCCGGTCCGCTTCGACCTGCGTGATGAGCGTCAGTGCCGACCGCCGCCCCGACCTGCGCGAGGCCATCCTCGACGGCAGCTTCCAGCGCAAGGTCTGCCCGGCCTGCGCCACGCGCGTTCCGACCTCGAGCCCGAGTTCACCTACATCGACTTCGCCCGCGCGGCCAGTACATCTTCGTCTACCCGGTCGAGAAGCGCGACGGCTGGCAGGAGTGGGAGGCGAAGGCCGCCGCGATCTTCGACTCGACCCTGGGCAAGAACGCGACCAAGGAGGCGATGGTGCTCGGCAAGAAGGTCGACCCGCGGGTCGTGCTCCGGCTGGCCGGCGCTGATCGAGAAGATCCTCGCCAGGCAGGCCGGCATCGACGACCGCACGCTCGAGGTCGCGAAGATCCCTGGTCATGCAGAACAGCGAGGAGTCGCCGGTGCCCGGGCAGATGGAACTGCGCCTGGTGGGCGACGAGGACGGCGATCTCATCTTCGCCTGGGTGCGCGCCCTCGACCGCATGCGTCGGCGACGCGAAGCGGTGCCGCGCTCGCTGATCGCCGAGATCGAGACCCAGCCGACTGCCTGGAAGGGCGTGCGCGACGACGTCGCCCAAGGCCTGCGGTCGACTTCCAGCGCGAGATGCTCACCGCCTGAGGCGCCGGTCCGCCCGGCCGCAACTCGTTCACGCTCAGGACACCGTCGCCGTCCACCGAGCGCATGTGCGGCCCTCTGCCGCTTAGACTGACGGCACAAGATGCACCGAGGACGCGGATGCGTGCTTGCGGGACCGCAGTTCAGCTCGTTGTCTCGGCCGTCCTGGCCGGCGCAGGCACGGCCGCCGCGGCGCAGAGCAACCTACAACTGCACTTTGAACGGACGCAGCTGGCAGTCGGCCCAGCCCTGCGATTTCAACTCGCCGCCGCGCGCGCCGTCATCCCGCCGCGCAGCGAACCGCGCCTGCCGCCCTTGCCGGGCGAAGTCCGGCTGGTCGAGAAGGCCCCGGAGTACCTGAAGTTCGAGAGCCCGCGCTGCGCCGAGCTGAGCGAGGTGTCTCCGCACCGCGGCGTCGCGCGGCCTCGGCGCCACGGCGCAGCGGGACCTCTGCAGGAGGCGTATCGGCAGCAGTGCACCGACGAGAGAGTCCCGGGCGCGAAGGCTCCTCCAGGACGAAAGAAGCCGCCAACGCGACGCCCAAGCGAGCGCGAGGAGCGGGCCGCGCGGCTGGAGCTCGACCGCGAGAAGCTGAACCGCGAGCAGTGCGCCGAGATGAAGCGCATCCTGCAAGTCGAAGCGGCAGCGCCTCGAGACCATGACGGCCGGCGAGCGCGGCGATTTCGAGCGCTTCGAAGCGACCTGGCGGGCGCGCGCTGCTCGTCCCTGAGCGACCGCCGCCTCAGGCGTCGGCTGGCCTCGGACGCCGCCGCGGCGCCTGCTCCGGATGGGCGCCGACCACGCCGTCGGCGTGCAGCGCGGCGATCTCCGCGGCGCTGTAGCCGAGCTCGACCAGCAGCTCGCGCGTGTGCCGGCCGGAGCGCCGGCGGCGGCAGGCGCAGGCCGAGGCGCTCGCCGCCGAGCGTCAGCGGCAGCAGGGCGGTACGGGTCTCGATCGGCGCGGCCGCGAGGCTGCCGTCGGCGGCACGGTCACCGGCGCGAGGCCGCCGGTGGCGAGCAGGTGCGGGTCGTCGAACAGGTCCTCGGGCCGGACGATGGGCGCATAGGGCAGGCCCTCCTTCTCGAACACCGCGCCGAGCTCGGCGGCGCTGCGCGCCGCGAGGCGCTCGCGCAGCATCGGGATCATGGTGTCGCGATTCGCGACCCGCAGGCTGTTGGTCGCCAGGCGCGGGTCGGCCTTGAGGTCGGCGAAGCCGAAGGCCTCGCAGAACACCGCCCACTGGGTGTCGCTCACCACCGCGAGGAAGATCTGCTCGCCGTCGGCGACGGTGAACACGTCGTACACCGCCCAGGCGCGAGATCCGGCTCGGCATCGGCGCCGGCGGCTTGCCGGTCACGGCCGTACTGCATCATGTGCTGGGCGACCAGGAAGACGTTGTTCTCGAACAGCGCGCTCTGCACCTCCTGGCCGCTGCCGGTCTTGTGCCGGCGCGCCGAGCGCGGCGAGCGCGCCGATCGCGCCGAACATGCCGCCCATGATGTCGTTGACGCTGCTGCCGCGCGCGCAGCGGCCGGCCGTCGGCGGCCGGTCATGTAGGCGAGGCCGCCCATCATCTGCACCACCTCGTCGAGCGCGGTGCGGTGGTCGTAGGGCCCGGGCAGGAAGCCCTTGTGCGAGACGTAGATCAGGCGCGGATTGAGCTGCGACGAGCGCGGCGTAGTCGAAGCCGAGCTGCTCCATCGCGCCGGCCTTGAAGTTCTCGCTGAACGACGTCGGCGCCGGCGATCAGCTTGCAGCACGATCTCGCCGGCCGCGCGGGTCCTTGGATGTCGACCGCGATGCTCTTCTTGTTGCGGTTGAACAGCGGCGAAGAAGCCGGCGCCGGCGCCGACGAGCTTGCGCGTGTTGTCGCCGCCGAGCGGCTCGACCTTGATCACCTCGGCGCCGAGGTCGCCGAGGATCATGCCGCAGGTCGGGCCCATCACCATGTGGGTGAACTCGACCACCGCGGATGCCGGCGAGCGGCAGGTCTTTCGCTTCGGTCATGCGTCGAGTCTAGGCCGGTCGCCGCGGGCGCGTGAATGCTGCGCAGCATCCGCCTCGCCTGGTCCATACTTTGAATCCCGCCGCCGCAGGAGCCCGCGATGAACGCCCCCGCCGAACTCTCCAGCATGATCACCAGCCTCGAAGGCCGGGTCTCGGCCGACGAATGGCAGACCCGCCTCGACCTCGCCGCCGCCTACCGCCTGGTCGCCCTGTTCCGCTGGGACGATCTGGTCTTCACCCACATCACCGCCAAGATCCCCGGCACCGAGCATTACCTGATCAATCCCTACGGCCTGATGTTCGACGAGATCACGGCGTCGAGCCTGGTCAAGATCGACATCGACGGCAAGGTGCTGCAGGAGACGCCGTTCCCGATCAACCCGGCCGGCTTCGTCATCCACAGCGCGGTGCACGCGGCGCGCCACGACGTCCAGTGCGTGATGCACACGCACACGCTCAACGGCGTCGCGGTCTCGGCGCAGAAGCGCGGCCTGCTGCCGATCTCGCAGTTCTCGATCTTCGTCCTCGCCAGCCTCGGCTACCACGACTACGAAGGCGTGGCCCTGCGCGACGAGGAAAAGCCGCGCCTGGTCGCCGACCTCGGCGACGAAGACCTTCCTCATGCTGCGCAACCACGGCCTGCTCACCGTCGGCCCGACGGTCGCCGCCGCGTTCGCGGCGATGTACGCCTTCGGAGACGACCTGCGCGGTGCAGCTCCGCGCCCAGGCCGGCGGGCACGATCGGCGACGGCGAGCTGATCGAGATTCCGGCGCCGCGATCGTCCGCGCATCGGCGCCGAGCAGGCGCGCAGGCGACGCTGGCACGGCACCCGGCGCGCTGATCTGGCCGGGGCTGCTGCGCCGCCTCGACCGCATCGACGACAGTTGGCGCCATTGAAGCAGACTGCGCGCCGGCCGGAGCGCGGCGCCGAACGGACCGCAGCGGCAGCCCGGTCGCGCGCAGCCGGCGCACGCGCCGGAGCGCGAGGTGCATCCTCGTCCTGCAGGGCGGCGGCGCGCTCGGCGCCTACCAGGCCGGCGTGTTACGAGTGCCTCGCGGCGATGCGGCAGACGCCCGAGCTGGATCGCCGGCATCTCGATCGGCGCGATCAACGCCGCGCTGATCGCCGGCAACCCGCCCGAGCGGCGCGTCGACCGGCTGCGCGAGTTCTGGGAGAGGCGTCTCGTCGTTCCCGTTCGCGCCTCGGTCATGGCGCGCCGACGCAACGCGTCCGGCGGCGCGCGACATCGTCAACGAGACCAACGCGACGATCGCGATGCTGTTCGGCGTCTCCGGCTTCTTCGCGCCGCGCGTGCCGGCGGCGCCGTTCCAGCCGCCCGGCACGCTCGGCGGCGATCAGCTACTACGACACCGAGCCGCTGCGCCAGACGCTCGAGCAGCCTGGTCGACTTCGACCTGCTCAACTCGGGCGCGGTGCGCCTTTCGGTCGGCGCGGTCAACGTCGAAGAGCGGCAACTTCGTCTACTTCGACAGCCGCGCACCGGCGCATCGACGCGCGCCACATCATGGCGAGCGGCGCGCTGCCGCCCGGCTTTCCGCCGATCGAGATCGACGGCGAGTTCTACTGGGACGGCGGCCTGGTCTCGAACACGCCGCTGCAGTACGTGCTCGACCAGCCCGGCCAGCGCGACCGCGGCTGGTGTTCCAGGTCGACCTGTTCGCCGCGCGCGGCGAGATGCCGGCCAACCTCGGCGGAGGCGAGCGAGCGCGAGAAGGACATCCGCTACTCGAGCCGGACGCGCCTGAACGACGACCTACGAGCTGCGCCGCCAGGCGACGCTGCAGGCGGCGCGCCGCCTCGTCGCCAAGCTGCCGCCGGCGCTGCGCGACGACCCCGACGCCCGAGGCCGCTCGCCGCCCTGCCGCTGCGAGGCCGCGGTCGACCGTCGTCCACCTGATCTATCGCAGCAAGCACTACGAGAGCCAGTCGAAGGACTACGAGTTCTCGCGCGCCTCGATGCTCGAGCACTGGGCCGCCGGCATGACCGACACCCAGACCACGCTCGAGGATCCGCGCTGGCTCGGCGCGCGAACGCCACGACCAGGGCGTGCACGTGTTCGACATGACGTCGCTCGCCGAGGCGCGCCACCAAGACCATCACCCCCAGCACTCCACCGAGGACGCTCGCACCATGAGCAACCAAGCTGCAGGGCAAGATCGCATTCGTCACCGGCGCCGCGAGCGGCATCGGCAAGGACATCGCCGACATCTATGCGCGCGAAGGCGCCGAAGGTCGCGATCGCCGACCTGAACATGGCCGCCGCCCAGGCCGCGCGCCGAGCTGAAGGCCAGGCGCCAGCGGCGATGGCGGTCGCCGCCGGACGTGACCGACGAAGGCCAGGTCAACGCCGCCGTCGCCGCGGTGGTCAAGGCCTGGGGCGGGGTCGACATCCTGGTGAGCAACGCCGGCATCCAGATCGTCCATCCGCTCGAGGAGTTCCCGTTCGCCGAGTGGAAGAAGATGCTCGCGATCCACCTCGACGGCGCCTTCCTCACCACCAAGGCCTGCCTGCCGCACATGTACGCGTCGGGCCGCGGCGGCAGCGATCATCTACATGGGCTCGGTGCACTCGAAGGAAGCCTCGATGCTGAAGGCGCCGTACGTCGCCGCCAAGCACGGCCTGATCGGCCTCGCCAAGGTGATCGCCAAGGAAGGCGCGCAAGCACGGCGTGCGCGCCAACGTCATCTGCCCGGGCTTCGTGCGCACGCCGCTGGTCGACAAGCAGATCCCCGAGCAGGCGAAGGCGCTCGGCATCAGCGAGGACGACGTCATCAAGAAGGTGATGCTGAAGGAGACGGTCGACGGCGAGTTCACCACCGTCGCCGACGTCGCCGAGGTGGCGCTGCTGCTTCGCCGCCTTCCCGACCAACGCGCTCACCGGCCAGTCGCTGGTCGTGAGCCACGGCTGGTTCATGCAGTAGCGCGCTTGTAGGACACGGGCGGCGGCTTATCGCGCCGCGGGCCGACAGCGCGCCCATGCCGGTCGGATGACGCGGACGCGCACGCTGCCGGCCCTACGCTCTTCTCACCCGTCCCGCGCCTCGCGGGCCAAGAACGAGGAGAACGTGATGACTCTCGGAACCATTCTGCTGATCGTGCTGATCCTGCTGCTGGTCGGCGCGCTGCCGAGCTGGGGCTACAGCCGCGTCCTGGGGACTACGGCCCGACCGGCGGCCTCGGCCTGGTCGTGCCTGATCGTCGTCGTGCTGGCACGCCAGCCTCGTACGTCGCGCATGGACAGTCTCGACCTGCAAGTGCTCGCGCAGGCCCGCGACTGGCGTCGCCAGAGGCAATGCCGTCTGGCTCGTCACCGTCATCGAGACCTGGGGCTCGGCGCCGCGCCCGCCCGGCGCGCTGCTGGCGATGCGCGACGACGGCCTGGTCGCCGGCTCGGTCTCGGGCGGCTGCGTCGAGGACGACCTGATCGACCGCGTGCGAAAGGGCGAGCGCGTCGGCACGCCCTCGCTCGTCGCCTACGGCGTCACCAAGGAGGAAGCGGCGCGCTTCGGCCTGCCCTGCGGCGGCAACCTGCGCCTGGTGCAGGAGCCGCTCGCCGACTCCGCCTGGATCGACGCCGTGCTCGAGCGCACCGGCCGGCACGAGCTGGTGGCGCGCGTCGCTCGACCTCGAGACCGGCGCCGGTGCGGATCGAGCCGGCGCGCGCGCGGCGAGGCGCTTCAGCTTCGACGGCAAGCACGCTGCGCGCGCTGTTCGGGCCGCGCTGGCGCATGCTCGTCATCGGCGCCGGCCAGCTCTCGCGCGCGCTGGCGCAGATGGCGCTCGGCCTCGACTTCGAGGTCATCGGTCTGCGACCCGCGCGAGGAGTACCACCTGACCTGGGACGTGCCCGGCACGACCTTCAGCACGGCCATGCCCGACGACCTGGCGATCGAGCTGCAGCTCGACCCGCACACCGCCGTGGTGGCGGTGACGCACGACCCCAAGCTCGACGACCTGGTGCTGCTCGAGGCGCTGAAGTCGCCGGCGTTCTACGTCGGCGCGCTCGGCTCGCGCGGCAACACCGCCAAGCGCAAGGAACGGCTCGCCCTGTTCGACCTCAGCGCCGCCGAGATCGCGCGCCTGCACGGGCCGATCGGCCTCGACATCGGCAGCCGCACGCCGGCCGAGATCGCGGTCTCGATCCTGGCCGAGATCGTCGCGGTGCGAAACGGCGTCGCGCTGAAGCAGAAGAAGCCGGTCGCGGCGACGGCGTGAGCGCGGCGCACGGCGCTCGCCGCCGCCGTGATTCCCTGGCTGCGCGGGCCCGACGACCCGCTGCCCGACGCCGAGCTGGCGCTCGGCGCCGCGAGCGAGGCGCCGGGCCTGGTCGCCGCCGGCGGCGAGCTCGCGCCGAGCGCGCTGGCCGAGGCCTATTCGCAAGGGCATCTTCCCTGGTACAGCGCCGGCCAGCCGGTGCTCTGGTGGTCGCCCGACCCGCGCATGGTGCTGCTGCCGGCCGAGTTCAGGCTCGCCCGCTCGCTGCAGGAAGACGATCCGCGGCTTGCTCGCCGCCGGCCGCCTGCGAGATCCGGATCGACAGCGCCTTCGGCCGCGTCATCGAGGCCTGCGCCACGCGCGCCGCGCGACGGCCAGTCCGGCACCTGGATCGTGCCCGAGATGATCGACGCCTACTGCGCCTGGCACGACGCCGGCCGGGTGCACAGCGTCGAGACCTGGATCGACGGCGAGCTCGCCGGCGGCCTCTACGGCGTCTAGCCTCGGCCGGATGTTCTTCGGCGAGTCGATGTTCGCGCAGCGCACCGACGCCTCGAAGATCGCGCTCGCCGCGCTCGTCGCCTTCTGCCGCGACCGCGGCATCGCGACCATCGACTGCCAGCAGCGCACCGCCCACCTCGCCTCGTTCGGCGGCCGCGAGATCGCCGCGCCGCGAGTTCAAGCGCCGCCTCGGCACGGCACTTGCGATGCCGCCGGTCGCCGATTGGACCTATGATTTGCGCCTGTGGCGGCAGCTCGGCATCTCGGGCACGCCCGCCGAGGACGCCGCGTCGCGATGACACACCCGAAGGAACTTCCGCTCGCCTCGCTGCAGTTCTACGCGACCGCGCCGTACCCGTGCAGCTACCTCCCGGGCCGCATGGCGCGCTCGCAGGTCGCCACGCCCAGCCACCTGATCCACGCCGACGCCTATTCGGGCCTGGTCGCCAACGGCTTCCGGCGCAGCGGCATGTTCACCTACCGGCCCTACTGCGACGGCTGCCGCGCCTGCCTGCCGCTGCGCGTGCCGGTGGCCGAGCTTCGTGCCGACGCGCAGCCAGCGCCGCGCCGCAGCGCGCGCACGGCCACCTCGAGGCGCGCGTGCTGCGCGCTGTGCTTCGTCGCCCGAGCACTACCAGCTCTACCTGCGCTACCAGGCCGGCCGCCACATCGGCGGCGGCATGGACCACGACTCGCGTCGACCAGTACACCCAGTTCCTGCTGCAGAGCCGCGTCAACTCGCGCCTGGTCGAGTTCCGCGAGCCGTCGGCCGACGGCAGCCGGCGCGCTGAAGATGGTCGTCCATCCTCGACGTGCTGAACGACGGCCTCTCGGCCGTCTACACCTTCTTCGAGCCCGAGCCGCAGCACCAGCTACGGCACCTACAACGTGCTCTGGCAGATCGAGCAGACGCGGCTCCTCGGCCTGCCGCACGTCTACCTCGGCTACTGGATCGACGGCAGCGGCAAGATGGCCTACAAGGCGCAGTTCGGCCCGCACGAGCTGCTGGTCGGCGGCGTCTGGCAGCGGCCGACGCGCGCCGCGCCGCAACCGGAGAGCTGAGGCGATGGAATTCAACGTCACGCGGGAGCAGTGGATCGACCGCTTCGCGCTGCGCCTGAGCACGCTGCGAGGTCGGCGCCCAGCCTGGCCACCTACCTCGACGCCGCCGACAGGCTGCTGGCCGACGCCGCGGCCAGCTCGCGCCCGAGGCCGCGGCCGAGGCCGAGGCGGCGCTGCGTCAGCGCCAGCGCCGGCGTCGGCCGCACCGCCGGGCCGCGGCGAGCGCTTCGAGCGCACCGAGCGGATCCCGGTCGAGCGGCGTGCAGGCCGCCGAGCGAATACGTCCGCGACAGCGACGAGTGGATCGCGCGCTGCGTCGCCCGCGTGCTCGAGCTCGACCCGATCATCAAGGCCGACGAGGCCCGGCGCTCGGTCAGCCGACCTCGCCGCGCTCGAGCGCTGGCGCCTGATGAAGCCGGAAGCGGCGGCCGAGCAGCTCTACACGCCGATCAAGGTGCGTCCGGGCTGAGATCGCTGCGTCCGGTCGGTCCGGCCTGGCAGGCTCAAAGCCAGTTCTCCGGCAGCAGCAGGCCGAGGAGGTGACGACTTGAACCGGAGCCACGCGCCGGTCTCGGGCTCGGTCGTCAGCACCTGCTGGCTGTTCGCCGCTGCCGGACACCCATTCGACGCCCTTGCCGGTCGCATCGAGCCTGAGCGCATACGAGCTGCCCTCGAAATCGAGCATCTCGAGCACGTCCTCGGCCAGCTCGGCGCTGTCGATCAGGACGCCGAGCTCGGTGTTGTAGCGCCCGAGCGGCCGTCGATGTTGAGCGAGCTGATGAACAGGCGCGCCCGGTCGATGACGAGGATCTTCGCGTGCAGCATGCCCAGCGAATCGCCGAAGCGACCGAGCCGCGCGCGCTGCCGCGCCAGCGACGGGCTCAGCTCGTAGACCTCGACGCCGCTCTGCAGCATCGGCACGAGGTAGCGCCGGTAGCCGGCGTACGACGACCGGCTCGTCGGTGGCGGCCAGCGAGTTGGTGAGAACGCGCATCGCGCACGCCGCGCTTGCCGAGCATCGTGATCGTCTCCATGCCGCCGTCGCCGGGAACGAAGTACGGCGAGATCGAGACCGCCTCGGTCCGCGCCGCGCGGGTGAACTCGCCGACGAAGCCGCGCACCGTTCCGCTGCGCGAGACCAGCCGCGTGCCCGCGGCCTTGTCGAGCGGATCGGCACGCAGCTCGGCGTGGGCTGCGACCAGGCGCAGCGCATCCGGCATCGAGGTCGGCGGGAACCTTGACGTAGGGGCGATAGCGCGGCGGCACGGTGCGATCGGGCGGCGGCGGCGCGGTGTCGCGCCGAGCGCCGCGTCGAACCCGGCCCGACGCTCGGCACCGGCTCGCGGCGGTCGGCAGGACCAGGTCGATCGGGATAGGCGTAGTCGCTGTTCCAGTAGGTGTCGAACGACGCCGACAGCGCCTGCACGACCGGTCCGGCGGCGAGGATGTCGAGATCGATGAAGTTGCGCTCGGGCGAGCGCATGAAGTAGTCGTCGCCGATGTTGCGCCCGCCGAAAACGGCGAAGGCGTTGTCGGCGACGAACATCTTGTTGTGCATCCGGTGGTTGACGCGACTCAGATCGTCGAGCGAGCTGACGAGCTTCCACAACTGCGAGCCGCGCCGGCGCACGAACGGGTTGAAGAGCCGCACCTCGGCGTTGTCGAACGCGGCCAGTCCCGAAAGCAGCTTCGTCGACGCCGTCGCTGTGCAGGTCGTCGACGAGAACGCGGACCCGCACGCCGCGCTCGGCGGCACGGCGCAGCACCGCGATCAGGTAGCGGCCGGTGGCGTCGCCATGCCATTCGTAGTACTGCAGGTCGAGGCTGACCCGGGCCCGTTCGACGAGCGCCAGCCTCGCCTCGAGCGAGGCGGTCGCCACCGGCAGGAGCTGGAAGCCCGACTCGGCAAAGCCTGCCAGCGATGCCGCAGCCACCTTCTGCAAAGGCGCGGCCGGCGTCGACGGCGACGCGCGAACGACGGCGTCGGCCGCCAGCCAGCTCGGCAGTCCGGCGCAGGCCGCCGAGCAAGCGGCAAGGACGAAGCAGCGCCAGCCGAAGCGCCCGGCGAGCGGAAGAAGATGAGCTGCGGCATGGCGGCGTCCTTCGCTTCGGGCACCGCATCGGGCGCCCGAACCCATGACGCAGCGCGGGCCCGAAATCGACAACGACGCGGCCGGTCAGGCCCTTTCGCCGGCTCGCTCTGGCAGCGGCCAGCTCGCACCCAGACCGGGGCGTGGTCGCTGGCGCCACTCGCGGCCGCGCTCGTCGCGGTCGACGCCGGCTGTCGCGCAGCCGGCGCGGCGACGCTCTCGCTCAGCAGCAGGTGGTCGATGCGCAGCCCGGCGTTGCGCGGCCAGCGATTGCGCAGGTAGTCCCAGAAGGTGTAGATCGTCGCCTCGGGATGGCGGGCGCGGATCGCGTCGGTCCAGCCCTGCGCGAGGAGGCGCGGCATACGCCTGGCGCGGCTCGGGCTGGAGCAGCGCGTTGTCGCGATACGAGCGTCGTCGGATAGATGTCGCGCTCGGTCGGCACGACGTTGAAGTCGCCGGCCAGCACCACCGGATGGCCGCTCGCCGTGCAGCGCCGCGGCGTGCGCGATCAGGCGCTCGAACCAGGCGAGCTTGTAGGCGAACTTCGGTCCGGGCTGGGGATTCCCGTTCGGCAGGTAGATCGAGGCGAAGAGGACGCCGCCGATCGCCGCCTCGATGATAGCGCGCCTGGCGTGTCGGCGGCGTCGCCGGGCAGCGCCCGGCGCACCGCGATCGGCATCCGGCGCCGCGGGCCAGCAGCGCCACGCCGTTCCACGGTCGCTGGCCGACGGTGATCGCGCCGTAGCCGGCGGCGGCGAGCGCGGCTGGCGGGAAACTCGGCGTCGGTCGCCTTCGTTTCCTGCAGCGCCACGACGTCGGGCTGCGCGCGGGCGAGCCAGTCCAGCAGCAAGGGCAGGCGGCGGACGACGCCGTTGATGTTCCAGGTGGCGACCTTCAACGGTCGCAGCCCGATTGAGCTTCCGACCGGATCGATTGGTGGGCGGTGAGGGTTTCGAACCCCCGACCCCGACAGTGTGAATGTCGTGCTCTACCCCTGAGCTAACCGCCCCGCGCGGCGCCGAATCGGCCGCTTCGAGAGGGCGTCATTGTGCCATGGCATCGGGCCTCAGCGCAGCTGGCGCGAGCCGCGCCAGACCGCGTGGCCGCGGCTGGCCTTGTCGATCTCGGCGAGCACCGCCGCGTGCGCCGCGCTTTCGCCTCGTCGGCGGCGACGACGATCAGCTCGAGCGCGCTGAAGTCGATCGGCCGCGCCGCCAGGTCGGCAGCGAGCGCGTCGGCGGCGTCGATGACGAGCGAGTTCTGGCCGCGCGTCATGCGGATGTAGACCTCGGCGAGCAGGCCCGCGTCGAGCAGCGCGCCGTGCAGCTCGCGCGCCGGGTTGTTGACCTCGAAGCGCTTGCACAGCGCGTCGAGCGAGTTCGACTTGCCCGGGAAGCTGTCGCGCGCCATCGACAGGCTGTCGATGACGCGGCCGACGTGCTCGGTGAACGCCGGCCGGCCGATGCGGCGCAGCTCGGCGTCGAGGAAGCCGACGTCGAAGGCCGCGTTGTGGATGATGATCTCGGCGTCGCGCACGGTACTCGAGCAGCTCGTCGGCGATCGTGCGCGAACAGCGGCTTGTCGGCGAGGAACTCGTCCGAGCAGGCCGTGCACCTTGATCGCGTCCTCGCTGGTTGCGCCGCTCGGGGTTGACGTAGAAGTGGAGGTTGCGGCCGGTGAGGCGCCGGTTGACCATCTCGACGCAGCCGATCTCGATGATGCGGTCGCCCGACTCGGGGCTGAGGCCGGTGGTTTCGGTGTCGAGGAAGATCTGGCGCATGCGCCGGCTCCTCAGGCCTGCGCGGCGCGAGCGGCAGCCCGGCGGCATCGCCCGGCGCGCGGCCGCGGCCCCAGGCCAGAGCGCGATGCCGGCGACGATCATCGGCACGCACAGCCACTGGCCCATGCTCATGCCGAGCGCGAGCAGGCCGAGGAAGTTGTCGGGCTCGCGGAAGAACTCGGCGATGAAGCGCAGCACGCCGTAGCCGACGAGGAACGCGCCCGACACCTGGCCGAGCCCGCGCGGCTTCTTGCGCGTAGATCCAGAGCACGACGAACAGCAGCAGGCCCTTCGAGCGCGAACTGGTAGAGCTGCGACGGGTGGCGCGGCAGCGGCGAGCCCGACTGCGGAAACACCATCGCCCAGGGCAGGCTCGGGTCGGCGAAGCGGCCCCACAGCTCGCCGTTGATGAAGTTGCCGATCCGCGCCCGGCGGCGAAGCCCGGTCGGCACGCAGGGCGCGACCAGGTCGGTCACCTCGAGGAAGGGCCGCTTGCGCGGTACGCGCGAACAGCGCCATCGCGACGCATCACGCCGAGCAGGCCGCCGTGGAACGCCATGCCGCCCTTCCAGACCGCGAAGACCTCGAGCGGATTGGCGGCGTAGTAGCCCGGCTTGTAGAACAGCACGTAGCCGAGCCGGCCGCCGATCACGGCGCCGAGCACGCCGTAGAACAGCAGGTCCTCGACGTCGCGCCGGGTCCAGCCGCGCGGCGGCGAACTGCGGCAGGCGCGACGCGCCGCGCACGCGAGGAACAGGAACAGGCCGAAGCGCGACCGAGGTAGGTCGAGGCCGTACCAGTGGATCGGCGATCGGCAGGCCGATCTTCGAGAGGTCGAGCGCGATCGGGTTGAACTGGGGATGAACGAGCATGCGGCGATGATATCGAGCGGCCGCGTGGTCCCGCGCGAAGCGAAGGGTCGCCGGCACCGCCGATAGATCCTCGCACGTCGCTCAGCCGATCAGAGACTGCCATGCCGATCAACCGCCGCTCCCGCAACATCACCGAAGGCGTGGCGCGCGCGCCGAACCGCTCGATGTACTACGCCATGGGCTACGAGGAAGGCGACTTCAGCAAGCCGATGATCGGCGTCGCCAACGGCCACTCGACGATCACGCCGTGCAACTCCGGCCTGCAGAAGCTGGCCGACGCCGCGGTCGCAGGCATCGAGGAGGCCGGCGGCAACCCGCAGATCTTCGGCACGCCGACCATCAGCGACGGCATGGCGATGGGCACCGAGGGCATGAAGTACAGCCTGGTCGTCGCGCGAGGTGATCGCCGACTGCATCGAGACCTGCGTCGGCGGCCAGTGGATGGACGGCGTGCTCGTGATCGGCGGCTGCGACAAGAACATGCCGGGCGGCATGATGGGCATCCTGCGCGCCAACGTGCCGGCGATCTACGTCTACGGCGGCACCATCCTGCCCGGCCGCTACCAGGGCAAGGACCTGAACATCGTCAGCGTGTTCGAGGCGGTCGGCCAGTTCACCGCCGGCACGCATGAGCGAGGACGACTTCGGCGAGATCGAGCGCCGCGCGATCCCCGGCAGCGGCTCGTGCGGCGGCATGTACACCGCCAACACGATGAGCTCGGCGTTCGAGGCGCTCGGCATGAGCCTGCCCGTGCTCGAGCACGATGGCCAACGTCGCACGACGAGATCGTCGCCAGCGCGCAGGACGTCGGCGCGAGGTGCTGGTCGAGGCGGTGCAAGCAGCGACCTGAAGCCGCGCGACATCGTCACCCGCAAGAGCGATCGAGAACGCGGTCGCCGTGATCATGGCCACCGGCGGCTCGACCAACGCGGTGCTGCACTTCCTCGCCATCGCGCACGCGGCCGGCGTCGAGTGGACGATCGACGACTTCGAGCGCATGCGCAAGAAGGTGCCGGTGCTCTGCGACCTGAAGCCCTCGGGCAGCTACCTGGCGGTCGACCTGCACCGCGCCGGCGGCATTCCGCAGGTGATGAAGATGCTGCTCGACGCCGGCCTGCTGCACGGCGACTGCATGACGATCACCGGCAAGACGATCGCCGAGACGCTCGCCGAGATGCCGCGCCGTGCCGCGCGCCGACCAGGACGTGATCCGGCCGATCGGCAAGCCGATGTACGCCGCAAGGCCACCTCGCGATCCTGAAGGGCAACCTGTCGCCCGAAGGCGCGGTCGCCAAGATCACCGGCCTGAAGAACCCGGTGATCACCGGCCCGGCGCGCGTGTTCGACGACGAGCAGTCGGCGATGGCGGCGATCATGGACCAGCAGGATCGTCGCCGGCGACGTGATGGTGCTGCGCTACCTCGGGCCCGAAGGGCGCGCCCGGCATGCCGGAGATGCTCGCGCCGACCGGCGCGCTGATCGGCCAGGGCCTCGGCGAGATCGGTCGGCCTGATCACCGACGGGCGCTTCTCGGGCGGCACCTGGGGCATGGTGGTCGGCCACGTCGCGCCCGAGGCCTATGCCGGCGGGACGATCGCGCTGGTGCAAGAGGGCGACTCGATCACGATCGACGCGCACCAGCTGCTGGCTGCAGCTCAACGTCGCCGACGCCGAGATCGAGCGCCGCCGCGCCGCCTGGCGTCGCGCCGAAGCCGCGCTACACGCGCGGCGTGCTCGCCAAGTTCGCGAAGAACGCCTCGAGCGCGAGCCGCGGCGCGGTGCTCGACGCGCGATTGAGCGGGCCGGAGCCGGCAGCCCGGCGGCAAGCGATCGGCGTCGGGGCGCTACTCGTCGGTGGCGGGCTGCTGCGTCTTGCGCCGGCGCGCGCGTGTCCATGCCGAGCGAGACCGAGGTTTTCCTGGCGCCGGGCGTCCTTCTTCGGTCTTCCATCCGCTTCATCTCGCGGCGCTTGTTGAGGCCGGACTTGTCGGACCAGATCCACCAGAGCATGCGCGAGCACGAACGGCACGCAGAACTTCCAGAGGTCGCCGAAGAGCTCCCAGTTCCAGCGGCCGATCGGGCCGATGTCGGCGAGGTTGAGGCCGATCACGCACGACGCCGATGATGACGAACAGCATGACTTTCTCCCGAGGTGCGGGCCGCGGCGGCGCCGTGCGGTCAACGCGCGAGCCGCGTCGTCCGTTATGCTGATGGTATCCGAGCGGCTCCGTCGTCCGGCACCTCGGAACCGCATGAAACGCACATCGCTCTCGCCACTATCGTGACCGCCTGCATGGCTGCCGCGCCGGCGTGGGCCAACCCGAGCTGGCGCAGAAGAAGAACTGCATGGCCTGCCACGCCGTCGCCACAGAAGGTGATCGGCCCGGCCTACAAGGACGTCGCCGCCAAATACGCCGGCCAGGCCGACGCCGTCGCCAAGCTGTCGCAGAAGGTGATCAAGGGCGGCTCGGGCGTCTGGGGCGCGGTGCCGATGCCGGCCAACCCGCAGGTCAACGAAGCCGAGGCCAAGCAGCTCGTGCAGTGGATCCTGACCACCAAGTGAGCTCGCGCTAGGGAATCGCCGCGCCGCGCGCTGCGGGCGGAGATCGCGAAGCGCTCGCCGTAGCGCGCGGCGAGCGTCATCGGCGCTGGCGAGGAAGCGCTCGCGTGCCTTCGGAGGCGATGAACTGGATCGCGCCGCCGGTCCAGGCCGGAAAGCCGATGCCGAAGATCGAGCCGATGTTGGCCTCGTGCGCGCTGGTCAGCACGCCCTCGGCGAGGCAGCGCGCGGTCTCGATCGACTGGCGGTAGAGCAGGCGCTGCTTCAGCTCGTCGATGTCCGCGGCGACGCCGGCTTGCTCGAAGCGCGTCTTCAGTTCCGGCCAGAGGCGCTTCGGCTCGCCCGTCGGATAGTCGTAGAAGCCGCCGCCGCCGGCGCGGCCGGGCGCTTCGAGCTCCTTGACCATGCGTCTCGACCAGCGCCTCGCCGGCCGACGCGCGTGGCTGCGGCCTGCCTCGGCCGCGCAGGTCGGCGCGGGTCTGGTCCATGACGTGCACCGAGAGCGCGAGCGAGGTCTCGTCGAGCACCGCGAGCGGCCCGACCGGCATGCCGGCGGCCAGCGCGGCGTGCTCGATCAGCGGCGCCGGCGATGCCCTCGGCCAGCATCGCCGCGCCCTCCATGCACGAAGGTGCCGAACACGCGGCTGGTGAAGAAGCCGCGCGAGTCGTTGACGACGATCGGCGTCTTGCCGAGCGCGAGCACGTAGTCGTAGGCGCGCGCGATCGTCTCGTCGCTGGTCTCGCTTGCCGCGGATGATCTCGACCAGCTTCATCTTGTGCACCGGCGAGAAGAAGTGCAGGCCGACGAAGCGCTCGGGCCGCGCGCTCGCCTGCGGCCAGGCCGCTGATCGGCAGCGTCGAGGTGTTGCTCGCGAAGACGCCGCCGGCGGCGAGCATCGGCTCGGCCTCGCGCGTCACCTCGGCCTTCAGCGCGCGGTTCTCGAACACCGCCTCGATGATCGAGGTCGCAGCCGTCGAGCGCGCGCGGCGTCGGCGGTGGGCGTGATCGAGCGCCGAGCAGCTTCGCCTCGCGCAGCTCGGTCGATGCCTGCCCTTGGCGACCTGCGCCGCGGTGATCTTGCGGATCGCCGCCGAGGCCGGCCTCGGCCTTCGCGGCCGAGACGTCCTTCAGCACGCACGGCGATGCCGCGCGCCGCGTTGCGCGTGGGCGATGCCCGCGCCCATCATGCCGGCGCCGAGCACGCCGACCTTCGCCGGCCTCCACGCGCGGAAGCCCGCGCGGCCGCGACTTGCCGGACTTGATCGCGTTGAGGTCGAAGAAGAACGCCTGGATCATGTTCTTCGCGGTCTGGCTCGACCATGACCTTGGCGAGCTTCCGGCTCTCGATGCGCGGTCGCGGTGTCGTAGTCGACCGAGCGCGCCTTCGACCATCGTCTCGAGGATCGCCTGCGGCGCGCCGGATAGAGCCCGCGCGTCTTCTGCGCGAGCATCGCCGGCGCGACCGCGAGCGCGGCGGCGATCTTCGGGCTCGCCGGCGTGCCGCCCGGCATCCGGTAGTCCGCGCGGTCCCACGGCTGGATCGCGTCGCGGATGGGTCGCGATCCAGGCGAGCGCCTGCGGCGCGCAGCTCGTCGGCGCTGTCGCGCGAGGCCGTCGACCCAGGCCGAGCTCGAGCGCCTCGCGCGGGCCGAACAGCTTGCCTTCGAGCAGGTAGGGCTGCGCCGCCATCAGGCCGAGCAGGCGGACCGTCTTGGTGATGCCGGTCGCGCCGGGGATCAGGCCGAGCGACACCTCCGGGCGTGCCGAAGCGGATCTTCGGGTCGTCGAGCGCGAAGCGGGCGTGGCCGATCAGCGCGACCTCCCAGCCGCCGCCGAGCGCCGCGCCGTTCGAGCAGCGCGACGACCGGCCGGCCGAGCGTCTCGATGCGCGCGGAAGCTCGCGCTTCATCGCCTCGATCTCGAGCGAAGCCGGCGGCCGCGTCCGTCGCCTGTCAGCGTGCAGCACGCTCTTCAGCGCCGCGCCGGCGAAGAAGGTCGTCTTCGCCGAGGCGAGCAGCACGCCGCTGATCCGCGCCTTGTCGCGCCACGAGCTGTGCAGCGGCCTCGGCGAGGTCGTGCCTGCCACTGCGCGCGTCATCGTGTTGACCGGCGGCGCCGGGCGCGTCGAAGGTGATCGTGGCGATGCCGTCGGCGTCGAGCTCGTAGCGGATCGTGTTCATGCGTCGCATCAGACCCGCTCGACGATGGTCGCGATGCCCATGCCGCCGCCGACGCACAGCGTGACCAGGCCGCGCTTCAGCTTGCGCCGCTCGAGCTCGTCGAGCAGCGTGCCGAGCAGCATCGCGCCGGTCGCGCCGAGCGGATGGCCCAGCGCGATCGCGCCGCCGTTGACGTTGACCTTCTCGTGCGGCACGCCCATCTCGCTGCATGAAGCGCATCGGCACCGCGGCGAACGCCTCGTTGACCTCGAACAGGTCGATGTCGTCGATCGTCAGGCCGGCCTTGGCGAGCGCCTTGCGGGTCGGCCGGCATCGGGCCGGTCAGCATGATGGTCGGGTCGGCGCCGGAGAGCGCGGTGGCGACGATGCGCGCGCGCGGCGTCAGGCCGAGCGTCGCGGCCCGTCGCCTCGCTGCCGATCAGCACGGCGGCGGCGCCGTCGACGATGCCCGACGAGTTGCCGGCGGTGTGCACGTGGCTCGATGCGCTCGACCTGCGGGTAGCGCGCCAGCGCGACCGCGTCGAAGCCCATCGCGCCGAGCTCGCGCGAACGCGACCTTGAGCTGCGCCAGGCCTTCGAGCGTGGTGCGCGGCTTGATGAACTCGTCGCGCTCGAGCACGGCAGGCCGATGCTCGTCGTCGACCGGCGATCACCGAGCGGTCGAAGCGCCCGGCCGCCTGCGCCGCGGCGGCGCGCTGCTGCGACGTCAGCGCGTAGCGGTCGACGTCGTCGCGGTCCCAGCCGTCGAGCGTGGCGATCAGGTCGGCGCCGATGCCCTGCGGCACGAAGCCGATGCGCGATGTTGGTGCTCGGGTCCTGCGACCAGGCGCCGCCGTCGGAGCCGATCGGCACCCGCGACATGCTCTCGACGCCGCCGGCGACGACCAGGTCTTCCCAGCCGCTCGCGACCTTCTGCGCCGCGATGTTCACCGCCTCGAGGCCCGAGGCGCAGAAGCGGTTGATCTGCACGCCGGCGACGTTGACGTCCCAGCCGGCCTTGAGCGCCGCGGTCTTGGCGATCACCGAGCCCTGCTCGCCGACCGGCGAGACCACGCCCATGACGACGTCGTCGAGCGCGCGCCGGGTCGAAGCCGTGGCGCTGCTGCAGCTCGACGAGCAGGCCGGCCAGCAGGTCGATCGGCTTGACCTCGTGCAGGCTGCCGTCCTTCTTGCCCTTGCCGCGCGGCGTGCGAACGGTCATCGAAGATCATCGCTTGTGTCATCGTCGTCTCTCGCGCATTGACGACGACCATCATCCGACTGGGCTAACACTCGCACTGTCATCTTACCAAGCAAGCGCTTGGTTGATCGCCTCGCCAGGTCCTTCGATGCCGCCTATCGATCGGTCTTCTCGCCTCGACCTGTTCGCCGGCCAGGTCGCCATCGTCACCGGCGGCGGCATCGGGCATCGGCCGCTGCACCGCGCACGAGCTGGCGTCGCTCGGCGCGCGCGTGGCGACTCGTCGGCCGCACAGCTCGAGAAGCTCGAAGCGGTGAAGCGCGAGATCGCAGAGCCGGCGGCGAGCGTGCTCGATACATCGCCGCCGACATCCGCGAGGAAGAGCCGCGTGCAGGCGACCGTCGCGCGCGGTGCTCGCAGCACCACGGCCGCATCGATGGCCTGGTCAACAACGCCGGCGGCCAGTTCGCGCGCCGCTCGGAGACGATCAGCGCCAAGGGCTGGGACGCGGTGGTGCGCAACAACCTCACCGGCGGCTTCCTGATGGCGCGCGAGTGCTATCACGCAGTGGATGAAGACAGCAGCGGCGGCGCGATCGTCAACATCATCGCCGACATGTGGAACGGCATGCCGAGCATGGGCCACTCGGGCGCGGCGCGCGCCGGCATGCTCAACTTCACCGAGACGGCGGCGCTCGAATGGGCGCCGGTGCGCGTCAACGCGGTCGCGCCGGGCTGGATCGCCTCCAGCGGGCATCGACCACTATCCGCCCGAGATGCCGAGACGCTGATCCGCGGCGCTGCACGCGCACGGTGCCGCTCGGCCGGCTCGGCACCGAGGCGAGGTCGTCGGCGGCGATCGTGCTTCCTGCTGTCGCCGGCGGCGGCGTTCGTCTCCGGCGCGTGCCTGCGCGTCGACGGCGCCGCGCCGAACGCAAGCGGCATCTGGCCCGAGGTCGGCACGCGGCGGCGCGACCGCGGCGTTCGACGGCTTTCATCTCGCGTCGACGCCCGACGGTGCTGAAGGGCCGCGTGATGCCGGCCTGCTGCCGGCACTCGACGGCGACGCCGGATCGCGCTCGGCGCAACCGCGCCGCACATGCTGGCGCTGATCGAGCAGCTGGCGCGCGATCGAAGCGCGCACGCGGCGGCGAGTCGAGCGCGCCAGGCCGCTGTTCGACAAGCGCGGCCAGCTGCTGCCGCGCGAGCGCGTCGCGCGCCTGCTCGACCCCGGCGCTGCCGTTCCTCGAGCTCTCGACGCTCGCCGGCTGGCTGCTCGACAGCGACGATCCGGAGAAGTCGGTGCCCGGCGGCGGCGTGCATCGCCGGCATCGGCGTCGTCGCCGGGCGTGCGCGTGCATGGTCGTCGCCGACGACGCCGGCATCGACGCCGGCGCGCTGCAGCCGCATGGGCGCTGAGAAGCTGCAGCGCGCGCAGGCGATCGCGCTCGAGAACAAGCTGCCGTTCGTGCACCTGGTCGAGATCGGCCGGCGCCAACCTGCTGCACTACCGCGTCGAAGCAGTTCATCCACGGCGGCGCGCTCTTCCACAACCTGGCGCGGCTCTCGGCCGCGGGCCTGCCGGTGATCGCGCGTCGTGCACGGCTCGTCGACCGCGGGCGGCGCCTACATGACCGGGCCTGTCCGACCACGTGATCATGGTGCGCGGCCGCGGCGCGCGCCTTCCTCGCCGGGCCGCCGCTGCTCAAGGCCGCGACCGGCGAGATCGCGACCGACGAGGCGCTCGGCGGCGCCGACATGCATGCCGACCGTCTCGGGCCTCGGCCGAGCACGTCGCCGACGACGACGCCAGCGCGCTGCGCGGTCGCGCGCGAGCTGATCGCGCGCGCTCGGCTGGCAGCCGCGCGCCGCCTGGCCCGACGGACCCGACGCCGCTACTGCCGCCGAGGACCTGCTCGGCGCTGTTCGGCGCCGACACGAGAAGCCGGTCGGACATGCGCCAGGTGATCGCGCGCATCGTCGACGCTTCCGACTTCCTCGAGTTCGAGCGCCGACTACGGCCCGGCCACGGTGTGCGGCTATGCCGGCATCGCCGGCTTCGCGGTCGGCATCGTCACCAACAACGGCCCGCTCGATCCGGCCGGCAGCACCAAGGTCACGCACTTCATCCAGGCTGCTGCCAGGCCGGCGCTGCCGATCGTCTGCCTGCAGAACACGACCGGCTACATCGTCGGCACCGAGGCCGAGCGCGGCCGGCATGATCAAGCACGGCTCGAAGCATGATCCAGGCGCTGTCGCAACGCGACGGTGCCGCAGATCACGATCCAGTGCGGCGCCTCGTTCGGCGCCGGCAACTACGGCATGTGCGGGCGCGGCTTACGACCCGCGCTTCGTGTTCAGCCTGGCCGAACGCGAAGACCGCGGTGATGGGCGCCGAGCAGGCCGCGCGGCACGATGGAGATCGTGATGCGCGACGGCGCGGCGCGCAAGGGCGAGCCGGTCGACGAGGCCAGGCTCGCCGCGCTGAAGGCGAAGATCGTCGCCACCTTCGAGCGCCAGAGCGACGCCTTCTACACCTCGGGCCGCCTGCTCGACGACGGCATCATCGACCCGCGCGACACCCGCCGCGTGCTCGCGCTCTGCGCTCGCCGATCTGCGACGAGGCGAAGCGGCGCACACTGCAGCCGATGCAGTTCGGCGTCGCCCGACCCGTAGCGCCGACACCGAGGAAAGACCCGATGCAGATCACCCACGAGCACGAAGAGATCGCCCGCACGCTGAAGCGCTTCATCGACGAGGAGATCAATCCGCACGTCGACGAGTGGGAGGCGGCCGAGGAGTTCCCGGCGCACGCAGGTGTTCAAGAAGCTCGGCGAGCTCGGCCTGCTCGGCCTCACCAAGCCCGAGACGTACGGCGGCATGGCGCTCGACTACTCGTACTCGGTGGTGATGGCCGAGGCGCTCGGCCACGTCGACTGCGGCGGCGTGCCGATGGCGATCGGCGTGCAGACCGACATGGCGACGCCGGCGCTCGCCCGCTTCGGCTCCGACGCGCTGCGCCAGCGAGTTCCTCGCGCCGGCGATCGCCGGCGACGCGCGTCGGCTGCATCGGCGTCTCCGAGCCCGGCGCCGGCTCCGACGTGGCGAGCATCAAGACCACGGCGACGCAAGGACGGCGGCGACTACGTCATCAACGGCGCCAAGATGTGGATCACCAACAGCCTGCAGGCCGACTGGATGTGCCTGCTCGCCAACACCGTCGGAAGGCGCGGCGCACAAGAACAAGAGCCTGATCATGGTGCCGATGAACGACGCCCGGCGTCACGCAAGGCGAAGAAGATCCGGAAGATCGGCATGATGTCGAGCGACACCGGCCTGATCCACTTCGACGACGTGCGCGTGCCGCAGACGCAACCGCATCGGCGAGGAAGGCATGGGCTTCACCTACCAGATGATGCAGTTCCAGGAGGAGCGCCTGTGGGCCGCGGCGCATGCGATCCAGGGCCTGCTCAACTGCATCCAGCAGACCGCCGACTACGCGCGCGAGCGCCAGATCTTCGGCAAGAGCGTGCTCGACCACCAGGTCGTGCACTACCGGCTCGCCGAGCTGAAGACCGAGGTCGAGGCGCTGCGCGGCCTGGTCTACATGGCGACCGAGAAGTACGTCGCCGGCAGCGACGTCACCGAGTGGGCGTCGATGGCCAAGCTCAAGTCGTGCCGCCTGGCGCGCGAGGTGCCCGACGCCTGCATGCAGTACTGGGGCGGCATGGGCTACACCTGGGACAACCCGGTCTCGCGCCACTACCGCGACGGCCGCCTCGGCTCGATCGCCGGCGGCGCCGACGAGGTGATGCTCGGCATCATCGCCAAGTACATGCACACGCTGCCGCCCCGGAGCTGAGCCTGCGATGCTGCGCCGTGCTCGCGTCCTGATCGCCAACCGCGGCGAGATCGCCGTCGCGATCGCGCGCACGGCGCGCCGGCTCGGCGTCGAATCGATCGCGGTCGCGTCCGACGCCGACCGCGCACGCGCCGCACACGCCGCGTCGCCGACCGCGTCGTCGCGATCGGCGGCGAGCGCGCCGCCGATTCCTACCTGCGCATCGACGCGATCGTCGCCGCGGCGCTGCTCGTCGGCGCCGCAGCCGTCCATCCCGGCTACGGCTTCCTGAGCGAGAACGCCGACTTCGCCGAGCGCGGTCGACGCGCGGCGGGCCTGCGTCTGGATCGGCCCGCCGCCCGACGGCGATGCGGGCGATGGCCGACAAGTCCGAGGCGCGCCAGCGCATGGCCGCGGCCGGCGTGCCGGTGCTGCCGGGCTACGACGGCGCGGACCAGGACGCCGGCGACTGCTGCAGCGCGAGGCGGCGCGGATCGGCTTCCCGCTGCATGGTCAAGGCGCGCGGCCGGCGGCGGCGGCCGCGGCATGCGCCTGGTCGCGACGCCGAGCGGAGCTCGCCGCGGCGCTCGCGTCGCGCCGCGCCGAGGCGGCAGCGGCCTTCGGCGACGCGCGCCTGCTGCTCGAACGCGCCGTCGACGCGCGCGCGCCACGTCGAGATCCAGGTCTTCGCCGACGCGCACGGCCACGTCGATCCATCTCGGCGAGCGCGACTGCTCGGTGCAGCGCCGGCACCAGAAGCTCGATCGAGGAGGCGCCCTCGCCCGCGGTCACGCCGGCGCTGCGCGCGCGCATGGGCGAGGCCGCGGTCGCGGTCGCGCGCGCCGTCGGCTACGTCGGCGCCGGCACGGTCGAGTTCCTGCTCGATCCGACGGCGCGTTCTACTTCATCGAGATGAACACGCGGCTGCAGGTCGAGCATCCGGTGACCGAGGCGCTGCTCGGCATCGACCTGCGTCGAGTGGCAGCTGCGCGTCGCCGCCGGCGAAGCGCTGCCGCTGGCGCAGGACGAGCGCTGGCGCGCTACGAGGCCGGCGGCCACGCGATCGAGGCGCGCCTGTGCGCCGAGGATCCGGCGAGGGCTATCCTGCCGCAGTCGGGCCGCATCGTCCGCTGGTCGGCGCCGCCGCCTGGCGTGCGCACCGACCACGCGCCTCGCCGCGGCGCGCGAGGTCAGCCGCCGTTCTACGACTCGATGCTCGGCAAGCTGATCGCCCACGCGCCGACGCGCGGCGCGCGCGCCGTCGAGCGGCTCGCCGCGCGCGCTCGATCGCGACCGTCTGCCTCGGGCGTCGCCGACCAATCGCGCCTTCCTCGCCGGCGTGCTGCGCGACGCCGAGTTCGCCGCCGGCGAGGCGACGACCGATTTCCTCGCCGACGCAGCTTCGCCGACGACGCGCCGCGCCGCGACGCCGCGCCGACCTGGCTCGAAGCGCTCGCCGCCGCGATCGCTCGCCCTGCTGCCGCGCGAGCATCTGCCGCCGCTCTGGCGCGGCTGGTCGTCGTCGCCGGCGGTCGGCCTGCAGCGTGCCGCTCGAGGTCGGCGGCCAGGCGCGCACGCTGGACGCTGACCGGAACGCGCGCCGACGCTCGTCGCCCGCTGCGGCGACGTGCGCACCGGATCGTCGGCCTGGCCGAACGCCGCGGCAACGAGCCGGCGGCGAGCGTCGAGGCCGCGATCGACGGCCGCGCAGGTCCGCGCCACCTTCGGCCGCGACGGCGACGCCAGCTGGTGGCTCGCCGCCGGCGCCGAGACTCGCCGTCGATCGACGCTGCGCCTGCAGGGCCGCGCCGGCACGTCGGCGCGCGCGGCCGGCCGACGTGCTGCGCGCCGATGCACGGCCGGGTGACGCAGGTGCTGCGTCGCGGCCGGCGCACGCGGTCGACGCCGGCGCGCTGCTCGTCGTCATCGAGGCGATGAAGATGGAGCACCAGCTGCGCGCGCCGCACGCCGGCACGGTCGGCTGCGCTGCATGCCGCGCGCCGGCGACCAGGTCGCGGCGCGCGGCAGCTGCCTGGTCGAGCTGCAGCCGTGAGCCCGCCGGCGCGCCGCGCGCTCGACGCGCGCCGAGCTCGACGCCTTCCGCGCCAGCGTGCGCCGCTTCGTCGAGCGCGAGATCGCGCCGCACGTCGCCGCCTGGGACGAGGCCGGGACGTTTCCGCGCGCGCTCTACGCGAAGGCCGCCGACGCCGGCCTGATCGGCCTCGGCTATCCCGAGGAATACGGCGGCACGCCGGCGGCATGCGTCTGCGCCTGATCGCCGACCGAGGAGGTCGCGCGCGCCGGCAGCGGCGGCCTGCATGGCGAGCCTGTTCTCGCACTCGATCGGCCTGCCGCCGATCGTCGCGCACGGCAGCGAGGCGCTGAAGCGCGCGCATCGTCCCCGACGTCCTCGCCGGCGCGGAAGATCGCCGCGCTCGCGATCACCGAGCCGGGCGGCGGCTCCGACGTCGCGCGCCTGCGCCTGCCGCGCCCGCCGCGACGGCGACGACTGGGTCATCGACGGCGAGAAGACCTTCATCACCTCGGGCATGCGCGCCGACTGGCTACACCGTCGCGGTGCGCACCGGCGGCAGGCGGCGCGGCGGCATCTCGCTGCTCGCCGTGCCGGGCGACGCGCCGGCCTCGACGCGCACGCCGCTGGCCAAGATGGGCTGGTGGTGCAGCGACACGGCGCACGCTGCGCTTCGCCGACTGCCGCGTGCCGGCCGATCACCTGATCGGCGAGGAGAACGCCGGCTTTCGCGTCGATCATGGACAACTTCAACGGCGAGCGGCTGCTGATGTCGGCCGCAGCGCCGTCGCGCTTCGCCGCAGGTCTGCCTCGACGAGGCGCTCGCCTGGGCGCGCGAGCGCAAGACCTTCGGCGCAGCGCTGGTCGAGCACCAGGTCGATCCGCCACAAGCTGATCGACATGCGGATGCGCATCGCCAGCAGCCCGCGCCTGGCTCGCCGACCTGGTCGAGCGCTACGACGCCGGCGGCGCTCGACGCCGAATGCGTCGCCGAGCTCTGCCTGCTGAAGAACCACGCGACGCAGACGCATGCAGTTCTGCGCCGACCAGGCGGTGCAGATCCTCGGCGGCATGGGCTTCATGCGCGGCACGCAGAGCGAGCGCATCTACCGCGAGGTCAAGGTGATGATGATCGGCGGCGGCGCCGAGGAAATCATGAAGGAGCTGGCGGCGCGCCAGCTCGGGCTCTGAGGCGGGCCATGGCGCGACGGCACCGTCTTCGAGCCCGAATACGTCAGGCGCTGCGCAGCGCTGTTCGAGCAGACGCATCGCCTTCAACCAGCGTGCTCGGGCCTGCGCATCGACGCGATCTCGGCCGCGGCAGCGTCGACCGGCAGCCTCGGCGATGAAGCCCGAGCTGATCGGCCACCCGACCCACCAGCGCCTGCACGGCGGCGTGATCAGCGCCGACGCTCGACGCCATGGCCGGCCTGGCGGTGATGGCGGCGATCGGCGCGCGCCACATGGACGAGCCGCCGGCCGCAGCGCTGCGCCGCTTCGCCGCAAGCTCGGCACGATCGACCTGCGCATCGACTACCTGCGCCCGGCCATCGGCGAGCGACTTCACGCTGCGCGGCCGAGGTGCTGCGCCTCGGCTCGCGCGTCGCGCTCGACGCGCATGGACTTCGCGTGACGACCGCCGGCGAGCTGCTCGCCACGGCGCCGCGGCATCGTATGGCCGTAGCGTCGTCGCTGCAGCGCATCGGCCGGCGCGCGCCTCAGTTCGGCTTGATGTAGTCGGAGACGACCTTCCAGCGCCCGTCCTGCAGCTGGCGACAGGCGCGACAGGTCGCTGCCGAGGCGCTTGGTGGCCGTGAAGGTAGTTCGCGGGCGCGCTGCCGAACATGTCGGGCTCGAAGGTCATCGATGTCCATCGCCTTGATGAAGCTGTCGGTCGTGAGGTTCGGCGCCGGCCTTGTCGCGCCGCCGTGGCGAAGCGCGTCGATGATCGTTGTAGCCGTAGACCGAGAACACCGTCGGGTCTTCGTTGAACTTGGTCTTGTACTTGTTGGCCCAGAAGCTGCATCGGCTGCGAGGCTCGTCCGGGTACAGGGTTCTGCACCGTCATGGTCGCGTAGAGGCCGTCCATCGGCTTGCCGCCGAGCTTGTGGATCAGGTCGGTGTAGGCCGCGCTCGAGCCGATGAAGGTCGGGCTGAAGCCGGTCTTGCGCGCCTCGCCGATCGGCGCCGATGGTCTCGCGGATGATGCGTGCCGAGCACGCACGAAGTCGCAGCCGGCCGCCTTCATGCTTGCGCCACCTGCGACGAGAAGTCGGTCGCGCCGCGCTTGTAGCTGCGTCTTCTCGGCGAGCTCCACGCTCGATCGTCTTCAGGCCGGCCTCGGCGCCGCGCAGCACCTCGAGGCCGAACTCGTCGTCCTGGTAGATCGTGCAGACCTTCTTGGCGCCCTTCTCCTTGACCAGCTTGGGCAGCGCGGTGCGGATCTGGTCGTAGTAGGTGCGCGGCGAACGAATACTTGAGCCGGTGGAACGGCTCGTACATCTCGCGCGCCGCCGTGATCGGGAAGAAGTTGACGACGTTCTTCTCGAACTGCACCGGCATCGCCGCCATGTTCTGCGCGGTGCCGATGTGGCCGGCCATGATGAAGATCTTGTCCTGGTTGACCAGCTTCTGCGCCGCCAGCACCGCCTTCTTCGGGTCGTAGCCCGAGTCCTCGACCAAGAGCTTGAGCTTGCGGCCGTTGATGCCGCCCTGCTCGTTGATCTCGTCGACGCGCAGCATCATGCCGAGCCGCACCTGCTTGCCGAAGCCGGCGATCGGCCCGGAAAGATCCTGGATCCGAGCCGATCCACGATCTCGTTCTTGCTGACGCCCTGCTGCTCGGCGGCGGATCGGCGCCGGCAGCAGCCCAGGCCGAGAGGGTGGCGGCCAGCGCCGCGAGCCATGTCTTGGTCATCGAATCTCCCTTGTCAACGCCGTCCGGCGCGATGGTTGCGGCCGCGGCGTGATGATGGGGTCGTTCGCTCGTTTCGTGATCCGGAAATACCCGTCGCGCTACGCGCCGTCGATCGCGAACACGCGTGACCGCCGAGATCGGCGGCATAGACCAATGCCGCCGACCAGCACCGGCCCGGCGGCGAAGCCCCACTCCGCACTTCTGCGCCACCTGCTCCGGCGTCGGCGGATCGACGTGCATCCAGCGGACCGCGCCGCTGGCCCGGTCGATGCCGACCAGCTGAGCCGCTGCGCGCGCCCGGATACGCGCCGTAGCCCGACCGTGCCGGCGACGACCAAGCGATCGTCGACGGCGGTGCGCGCCCAGGCCCAGCCGGGCACGGCGCGCCTTCCAGCGCAGCGAGCCGTCGGCCGACGTCGATCGCGTAGACGCCGACGCCGTCGGACGAGCCGGTGTGGACCACGTGCGCTCGCGCACCACCGGCGGCGACTCGATCCACGAGAACCAGTAGTAGTGCTTCCAGAGCTCCTTGCCGGTCGCTCGCGTCGAGCGCGATCAGATCGTAGGTCCGGCTGCCGACGAAGACGCGACGCCGCCGTCGACCGACGAGGTCGCCGGCGACGGGCAAGCGCGCGTCGTAGCTCCAGCGCGGCTTGCCGTCGCGCGCGTCGCACCGCCTGCACCGTTGCCGGCGAAGTCGGCGAACAGCAGCAGGTCGCGCCAGAGCGCCGGCGTCGCCGTCATGCATGTCGCCGGTCGGCCAGCCGCCAGCAGCTCCTTGCCGGTCGCGACGTCGAGCGCGTACAGAGTTCTTGTCGCGGCTCGCGACGTAGAGAGCCGTCGGCCGTCGACGACGACGCTCGAGCCGTAGCGGTCCCAGCGCGATCTTCTCGTCCGTGCGTCGGCAGGCGCGCGCGGCGTCGCCGCGTGTCGATCTTCGCGCGCCAGCGCTCGGCGCCGCTTCTGCGTTGTCGAGCTTGTGCAGGAAGCCGCTGTCCGGAGACGAGCATAGACCGCATCGCCGACGCACCGCCGGACGCGCCTTGATCGGCTTGCCGGTGTCGAAGGTCACGCGGCGCTGCCCTGCCGCGGCCACCGGTGTCGATCGGCGTGGAGCACGCCGGCGTCGGTGCCGACGAAGAGCCGCCGGGTCTCGCGCGTCGTACTGCGAGCGCGGCCCAGACCGGCGCCTTACGTCGAAGCGCCACTTGATCGCGCGGCGCCGCGGCGTTCCAGGCCGGCAGCGCGGCGGCCTTGTCGACCGGCTCGACGCGGCGGAACTCGACCGGGATCCGGTACGACCGGCACGGCCGCTTCCGGCGAGACGCCGCTCAGCGTGCCACTGGGCCCGGTCGTAGCGCAGCGGAAACGGACAGCAGCTCCATCGTCGAGCCCGTGTCGCCGGCAGAGCTTGACGGTCGCCGACCGGCACGTCGTAGCCGCCGATCGCGAGCAGCGACAGCGCAGCGTCTGCTTGCCCTTGTCCTCGACGAAATGCAGCAGGCACGCGCGACGACTCGCCGCCGAACGACGGCTCGGCCGCCCACCAGCCGGCGATGTCGGCGAAGAACGAAGCGCATTCGGCGGCCCGCGCCGGAAGCGCTCGGCGAGCGCGCCGCGCAGGCCGGCGACAAGCGCGGCCGGCAGCCAGCGAAGGCACCCCGAGGACATCGCGATCTCCCGAGTGCGAAACCTCGGAATGCTAGGTCGCCGACCGCGCCAGGACAGTCGCAGCGCTTGCGAATTCCGCAGCCTTCAGGCGCCAGTACATCGCATCGATGCGATCGGCGTACTCATCTCGACGAGCTTCCTCTCCAGAGCTTCATCGTCAGCGTCAGCTCCTCGTCCTCGGCGCTGAGCTGGTGTCTCGAGCAGGCAGAACTTCTTGATCTGCTCGACGCGCGCGAACTTCGCGTTGACGCGCGTCGATCTCGGCCTGATCAGCGTCCTGCACCTCCGGCGCGCCGGCGTCAGGCTCGCGTAGTTGCTGAACGGGACGTCGTGGTCCTGGGCGAATTTCTCGACGTTCTCGTGGTCGATCATGATCGATCGCCGTCAGGTAGGGCGCGCTTGTCGCCGATCACCACCGCGTCGGTGATGTAGGGCGAGAACTTGAGCTCGTTCTCGAGCTCGCTCGGGCGTGATGTTCTTGCCGCCGGCCGTGATGATGATGTCCTTCATCCGGTCGGTGATGCGGAAGTAGCCGTCGCTGTCCTGCGTGCCGACGTCGCCGGTGTGCAGCCAGCCGTCGGCGTCGATCGTCTCGGCCGTCTTCTCGGGCTGGTTGAGGTAGCCCATGAAGACGTTCGTGCCGCGCACCAGCAGCTCGCCGTGTCCGGGTCGAGCCGCACCTCGTTGTACGGGCAGGCCGGGCCGATCGAGCCCGGGCTTGATGCGCGTCGCCGGCGTGTAGGTCGCGGCGCCGCAGCTCTCGGTCATGCCCCAGACCTCGACCATCGGCACGCCGAGCGCCAGGTACCAGCGCACCAGGTCCGGCGAGATCGGCGCCGCGCCGGTGACGCAGGAAGCGCGCGCGGTGCACGCCGATCAGCTTGCGCACGTTGTCGAGCGCGAGCCAGCGCGCGAGCGAGAACGCGCAGGCGCAGGCCGCGGCCGACCGGCTCGCCCGCGAGCACCGCGTCGGCGACCCGGTGGCCGACGCCGATCGCCCAGCGCGTAGGCCGCCTGCTGCAGCCGGCTCGGACTCGCGCACCGCGATCGTCACGCTCGAATAGAACTTCTCCCAGATCGCGCGGCACGGCGGTGAACACGGTCGGGCGCGATCTCGCGCACGTTCTCGGGCACGGTCTCCGGGTTCTCGACGAAGTTCGAGCACCGAGCCGGTGTAGACGCGCGAAGTACTCGCCGCCGAGCGCGCTCGGCGATGTGGCACAGCGGCAGGAAGCACATCCGCTCGTCGTTCTCGTCCTGGCCGACGATCGTGTTGTAGCCGCGGATCGTGTAGACGATGCCGCCGTGCGAATGCATCGCGCCCTTGGGCTTGCCGGTCGTGCCCGAGGTGTAGACCAGGATCGCCAGGTCTTCGGGCCGGCAGGCGGCGGCGCGCTCGTCGAGCTCGCGCGGATGCGCCTTCGCCGTGGCGCGGCCGAGCTCGCGCAGGCGGTCGAGCGAGAGCACCTGCGGGTCGCGGAAGTCGCGCAGGCCCTCGGTGTCGAAGACGACGATCTTCGCGCAGCCGCGGCAAGCCGCTCGCGCACCGCGAGCGCCTTGTCGAGCTGCTCGTCGTCCTCGACGAAGAGCACCGTGCGTGCGCGAGTCGAGCGCACAGGTACTCGACCTGGGCGGCGGCGTCGGTCGGGTAGATGCCGTTCGAGACGCCGCCCGCCGAGAGCACGGCGAGGTCGGCGAGCACCCACTCGACGACGGTGTTGGCGAGGATCGAGCGCGCATCTCGCCGGGCGCGAAGCCGAGCGCGAGCAGGCCGTCGCCGATCTCGCGCACCGCCGCCGCGGTGCGCGCCCAGGTCCATTCGCGCCAGAGGCCGAGCTCCTTCTGCCGCATGAAGACGCGATCGGCGCGCTGCGCCGCCGCGTTCCAGAACACGGCCGTGATCGTCTCGCCCGGCACGACGATGTCGAGCCGCGGGCTGCAGGCGATCGAGCGTCCCAGAGGTTGCTCATGGCTTCGCCCGTCGGCTCATCGCCAGGTCTTCTTCTTCTTCCAGCGCCGCTCGCCGCGCGCGCCGGCCTGCTTCATGCCGAGGTAGAACTCCTTGATGTCGTCCTTCTCGCGCAGCCGTGCGCAGGTGTCTTCCATGACGATGCGGCCGTTCTCGAGCACGTAGCCGTAGTCGGCGACGTTGAGCGCCATGTTGCGCGTTCTGCTCGACCAGCGAGCAGCGTCGTGCCGCGCTCGCGGTTGATGCGCACGACGATCTCGAAGATCTCGCGCGTGAGCGCGCGGCGACAGGCCGAGGCTCGGCTCGTCGAGCAGGATCATCTGCGGCGCCGCCATCAGGGCGCGCGAGATGCTGAGCATCTGCTGCTGGCCGCCGGAGAGCAGCCCGGCCTCCTGCTTCGCGCGCTCGCGCAGGATCGGGAAGTAGCCGTAGACCGCCTCCATGTCGCGCGCCGACGGCGTCGCGGTCGCTGCGCGTGTAGGCGCCCATCAGCAGGTTGTCGCGCACCGAGAGCAGCGGGAACACCTCGCGCCCTCGGGCACGTGGCTGAGGCCGCGCTGCACGATCTCGGCCGGGTCCTTGCGCGGTGATGTCCTCGCCGGCGAACTCGACCGTGCCCTTGCGCGGATCGATGATCCCGGAGATCGTCTTCAGGATCGTCGTCTTGCCGGCGCCGTTGGCGCCGAGCACGGTGCCGATCCGGCCGCGCGCGACCTGCGAGGCTGACGCCGCGGATCGCCCGGATCGGCCCGTACGCGCTCTCGACGTTGAGCAGCTTGAGGATCGCTCATCGCGCGACTCGCGACCATGCCGCTCGCCGGCGCAGCGTCGACGACGTCGTCGGCCGCGCCGAGGTAGGCCTCGATCACGCCCGGGTCGCGCTGCACCTCGCGCCGGCGTGCCGAGCGCGAGCATCTCGCCCTGGTTCATCGCCAGCACGCGGTCGGAGACGCTGCGAGACCAGCGTCATGTCGTGCTCGACCATCAGCACCGTGATGCCGAGCTCGTGCCGGATGTCGTCGATCCAGAACGCCATGTCGTCGGTCTCCTCGACGTTCAGGCCCGACGACGGCTCGTCGAGCAGCAGCAGCTTCGGCTCGGTGCACAGCGCGCGCGCCAGCTCGACCACCTTGCGCACGCCGTACGGCAGGCCGGCGACGAGCGACTCGCGGTGGTGCTGCAGGTCGAGCAGGTCGATCACCCGCTCGACCGCCTCGCGCGCCGCGAGCTCGGCGCGCGCGCGCCTTGGCGTGAAGAACGAGCTCGCTCCAGAGGCCGGTCGCGCGATGCGTGTGGCGGCCGATCAGCAGGTTCTGCAGCACGGTCGCGTTCTCGAACAGCTCGATGTTCTGGAACGTGCGGGCGATGCCGAGCGCCGGCGATCTCGTGCGGCGCCGCGTCGGCGAGCGGCATGCCCTCGATACTCGATCGTCGCCGGCTGGTCGGCGTGTAGATCCGGCTGATGAGGTTGAAGACCGTCGTCTTGCCGGCGCCGTTCGGGCCGATCAGCGTGAACACCTCGCCGCGCCGGACGTCGAAGCTGACGTCGTTGACGGCGACGACGCCGCCGAAGCGGACGCCGAGGTGCGCGACCGAGAGCAGCGGCTGTCGGTCGCGTCGTCATTTCAGCCGGTCCGACTTGAGGAAGCTCTTCTGCCGCTTGAACATGCCGCGTGCGGTAGAACGGGAAGATCTGCAAGTAGGTGCGCAGCTTCAGCCAGCGGCCGTAGAGGCCGAGCGGCTCGAACAGCACGAAGGCGATCAGGACCAAGCCGTAGACCGCGCCCTGCAGGCCCGGCGCCTGGCCGATCACCGGCGGGCAGGTAGTCCTTGGCGAGGGCGATCACCTGCGGCATCGTGATCAGGAAGATCGCGCCGAGGAAGGCGCCGTGCACCGAGCCGACGCCGCCGACGACGATCATCAGCACCAGGTCGATCGACTGCAGGATGTCGAACTGGTCGGGCGAGATGAACTTCAGCTTGTGCGCATAGAGCGCGCCGCCGACGCCGGCGAGCGCCGCCGAGATCGCGAACGACAGCGTCTTGTAGCGCGCGAGGTGGATGCCCATGCTCTGCGCCGAGACCTCCGAGTCGCGGATCGCGACGAAGGCGCGGCCGGTCGGCGAGCGCAGCAGGTTGAGGATCGCGAGCGTCGCGACCGACGGCGACGACGAGGCAGACGAAATAGAACGAGACGTCGTCGTCGGCGCTCCAGCCGAACACGCTCGGCGGCTTGACGTGCTTGCCGGCGTTGCCGCCGGTCACGCTCTCCCAGCGCGCGAACACCTCGACGACGATGAAGCCGAAGGCGAGCGTCGCGATCGCCAGGTAGATGCCCTTGACGCGCAGCGCCGGCAGGCCGACGACGACGCCGACCGCCGCCGAGACCAGCGCCGCCGCCGCGCAGCGCCAGCGGAAACGGCACGCCGGCGTTGCCGAGCGCGGCCTCGGTGTACGCGCCGACGCCGAGGAAGGCGGCATGGCCGAGCGAGAACAGGCCGGTGAAGCCGGAGAGCAGCATCAGGCCGAGGCCGACGACGGAGTAGATCAGCATGAAGGTGAGCTGCGCCAGCCAGTACTCGGAGACGACCCACGGCGCGGCGAGCAGCGCGAGCACCGAGCAGGCCGTACCAGAACGCCTGCCCGCCGTGCTTGGCGAGGCGGATGTCCTGGAGGTAGGTGGTCTTGAAGAGGAAGCGCATCGTCAGACCTTCTTGCGCAGCTTCTCGCCGAACAGGCCGTTCGGCCGAACCACGAGCATCATCAGCACGACGACGTACGGCGCGATGTCCTTGAAGCCCTCGGGCAGGTAGAAGCCCGAGAGCGCCTCGACGATGCCGATGACCAGCCCGCCGACGATCGCGCCCGGCAGGCTGCCGAAGCCGCCGACGACCGCCGCCGGAATCGCCTTCAGGCCGATGAAGCCCATGTTGGCGTAGACGAAGGTGATCGGCGCGAGCAGCAGGCCGGCGATCGCGGCGACGCGCGGCGGCCAGGCCCCAGACCAGGCCGTTCAGGCGCTGCACCGGGATGCCCATGTAGTAGGCGGCGAGCTGGTTCTGCGACGACGCCTGCATCGCGATGCCGACCTTGCTGTAGCGGAACATCGCGTAGAGCAGCGCGCAGAGCACGCGCGGTCGCGGCGATCACGACCATCTGCTCGACGTTGAGGACGAGCGCGCCGACGTTCCAGGTCTGGTCCTTGTACGGCACCGGCAGCGTGTGGGTCTCGGTGCCGATGCCGGGGATCATCGTCACCAGGCCGCGCGCGACGTAGCCGATGCCGATCGTCAGCATCACGAGCGAGAACGCCGGCTGGCCGAGGATCGGCCGGATGACGACGCGCTCGAGGCCGATGCCGAACGAGCGCCATCGCCAGCGATCGTCGCGAGCAGCGCGAGCCAGAACGGCAAGCCGGCGAGCGTCATCAGGCGCGAAGCCGGCGAAGGCGCCGAGCATCATCAGCTCGCCGTGGGCGAAGCTCACCGTCTCGGTGGTCTTGTAGATGAGCACCAGGCCGAGCGCGATCAGGCCGTAGATGCAGCCCTGCGCCATGCCGCTGATGACGATCTGCACTGCCTGAAGCACGGGTCTCCTCGGCGGCGTTCGGGAACCGCGAAGCCGCGTTGCGTTGCGCTCGGCCGCCGTCAGCTATTCTCGGCTTCGCCAAGCAAGCAGTTGCTTTGTAGCGAAGATGCCCGGCACCCGTCGAGCGTACTAACCCCGAGAAACGGCGCGCACGACAACCGGCGCGGCGAGCTGGTCCGCGCCGCGGCGCAGCTGTTTCGCGAGAAGGGCTTCGAGGGCACGACGATCCGCGACATCGCCGGCGCCGTCGGCATGCAGTCGGGCAGCCCCTTCTATCACTTCGCCAGCAAGCACGAGCTGCTGATGGCGGTGATGGAAGAAGGGCTCGCGCCTCGGCCTCGAGCGCACCCGCGCCGTCGCTCGACGAGACCGGGCTCGAGCCCGGTCGAGCGCTTTCGCCGCCTCGTGCGCGCGCACTACGGCATCCTCCACGACACCGGCAGCGACTTCATCCCGGTGATGCTCTACGACTGGCGCTCGCTGCCGGCGCAGTACCGGCGCCGCATCATCGAGCTGAAGGACCGCTACGACGCGATCTGGCAGGCGACGCTCGACGAGCTGCACGACGCAGGGCCGGCTCGCCGCCGAGCGCGAAGCTGGCGCGCCTGATGATCCTCGGCGCGATCAACTTCTCGGCGACGTGGTACGCGCTCGAAGCCGCGCGGCGCGAGCCGGCGTCGACCTCGACACGCTCGCCGACGAGACCGTGGCGCTGGTCCTGCGGCCGGCGCTGAGGAGCCGCGCATGACGACGACCGTCCGCATCGACCGCGACGGCACGGTCTGGACCGTGACGATCGACCGCCCCGAGGTCCGCAACGCCGTCGACGGCCCGACGGCGCGCGCGCTCGCCGACGCCTTCCGCGCCTTCGATGCCGACGCGCGCAGCGCGGGTCGCGGTGCTCACCGGCGCCGGCGGCACACTTCTGCGCCGGCGCCGACCTGCGCACGGTCGCCAGCGGCGCGTCGGCGGACGCGCTCGGCGCCGACGGCGACGCGCTGCGCTCGCGCTCGACGACGACATGGACGCGCGACGGCCCGATGGGGCCGATCGCGGCTGCGAGCTGACGAAGCCGGTGATCGCCGCCGTCGAGGGCTACGCCGTCGCCGGCGGCATCGAGCTCGCGCTGTGGTGCGACCTGCGCGTCGCCGGCGGCGACGCGCGACGTTCGGCGTCTTCTGCCGCCGCTTCGGCGTGCCGCTGATCGACGGCGGCACGGTGCGCCTGCCGCGCCTGATCGGCGAGAGCCGGGCGATGGACCTGATCCTCACCGGCCGCGCCGTCGGCGCCGACGAGGCGCTCGCGCTCGGCCTCGCCGAACCGCGTCGTCGCGCGACGGGCGAGGCGCTCGCCGCCGCGCGTCGCGCTCGCGCGGCAGATCGCCGCCTTTCCGCAGCAGTGCCTGCGCAACGACCGGCTGAGCGCGCGCCGCCAGCACGGCCTCGCGCTGCGCGACGCGCTGGCGCAGGAGTTCGCGCTCGGCCTGCGACGCTCGCCTCGCGGCGAGGCCGAGGGCGGCGCGCGGCGCTTCGTCGCAGGGCGCCGGCAAGCACGTCGGCTCGACTCTCTGAACTCCCGCGTCTGAGCCGGTTGCTGCGACATGTCCGGAAACGGCGAGTCGCGAGTCAGGCGCGATCACTATGATCGGCGCCATGACGATCGATGGCGACGCTGCCTACCAGGTGCTCCTCGCGCGCGATGCGCGCTTCGACGGGCGGCTGTTCGTCGGCGTGACGTCGACGGGCATCTACTGCCGGCCGATCTGCCGCGTGCGCACGCCGGCGCGACGCAACTGCCGCTTCTTCGCACTCGCCGGCGCAGGCGGAGGCGGCGGCGTTCCGGCCCGTGCCTGAAGTGCCGCCCGGAGATCGCGCCCGGGCCGGGCCTGCCGTGGACGGTGATGGACGCGTCGCGCACGCTCGCGCGCCAGGCGGCGCGCGCGCTCGACGCGAGCGCGGCGAGCGGCGAGACGCCGAGCGTCGCCGACGCTCGCCGGCACGGCTCGGCGTGCAGCGACCGGCACCTGCGCCGCATCTTCTTCGCCGAGCACGGCGTGACGCCGCTGCAGTACCTGCAGACGCGCCGCCTGCTGCTCGCCAAGCAGCTCCTCACCGACACGCAGATGCCGGTCGCGCAGGTCGCGCTGACGAGCGGCTTTCGAGAGCCTGCGCCGCTTCAACGCCGCGTTCGCTCGGCGGCTACCGGATGAACCCGACGCGGCTGCGGCGCAGCGGCGACGCGCGACGCGCGCGCGGCCGCGGACGCGCCGCGCGGCGAGCGAGCGAGCGCCGATCACGGTGACGCTCGGCTACCGCGCCGCCGTACGACGTCGACGTCGCTGCTCGCGTTCCTCGCGCAGCGCGCGATCCCCGGCGTCGAGGTCGTCGACGGCCTCGTCGATCCGGCGCAGCGCTGCGCGCCGGCGCGATCGACGCGCCGGCGACGCGCCGGCTGGCTCGAAGCGCGCTTCGCGACCGAGGCGTCGCGCGTGCGGCTCTCGTTCGCACCGGCGCTCGGCCCGGCGAGCGGCGCCGTCATCGCCGCGGTGCGCCGCTGGCTCGACCTCGACGCCGCGCCCGAGGCGATCGACGCCGACGCTCGCCGAGCTGCCCGGCGCGCCGGGGCTGCGCCTGCCGGGCAGCGTCGACGCGCTTCGAGCTCGCGGTGCGCGCCGTGCTCGGCCAGCAGGTCACGGTCGCCGCGCGCGCGAACGCTCGCGCGCCGCCTGGTCGAGCGCTTCGGCGACGCCGTCGCGACGCCGTGGAGCGACGTGCACCGCGCCTTCCCGGCGCCGGCCGATGCTCGCCGCGGCGCCGATCGAGCGCATCGCCGAGCTCGGCATCATCCGCAGCCGCGCCGGCGCGATCCAGGCGCTGGCGCAGCACTGGTCGAGCGCTGACGCCGCTGCTCGCCCGCGGCGGCGCCCGGAGCGCGCTGGTCGAGCGGCTGCGCGCAGCTGCCCGGCATCGGCGCCTGGACCGCGCACTACGTCGCCATGCGCGCGCTCGGCTGGCCCGATGCGTTTCCGCCCGGCGACGTCGCCGCGCTGAAGGCGATGCGCCGCCTGTTCGCCACGTCGTCGCCGCGCGATGCCGACGCGCGCGCCGAGGCCTGGCGGCCCGTGGCGCGCTACGCGCTGCTGCGCCTCTGGAATTCCCTTTCCGCGGAGATCACCCGATGAGCTACGCCACCGACACGATTCCTGCAGCGCTGCACGGCGCAGATGCGCTATCGCCTCGCCGCTCGGCCCGCTGCTGCTCGCCCGCACCGAGGCCGGCCTGGCCGGCGCCTGGTTCGAGGCGCAGAAGCACCATCCGGCGCCGATCGCCGCGCCGCTCGCGCGACGACGATCCGCTGCTGCGACGACGCCGCCGCGCCAGCTCGCGCGCCTACTTCGCCGGCGACGCGCGACGGCTTCGACATGCCGCTCGACCTGCATCGGCACGGCCGTTCCAGCGTCGCCGTCTGGCAGCGAGCTGCTGGCGATCGAGCCCGGGCCGCACGCTGCAGCTACGGCGACATCGCGCAGCGAGCTCGGCATGCCGCCGCGCGGGCCGCGCGGTCGGCGCCGCCGTCGGCCGCAACCCGGTCTCGGTGATCGTGCCGTGCCACCGCGTCGCTCGGCAGCGACGGCGCGCTCACCGGCTATGCCGGCGGCCTCGACCGCAAGACCGCGCTGCTGCGCTCGAGGCGGCGCACCGGCCGACGGCGCGCGCGCGCCGGCGCAGATGGAGCTGCATTGAGGCCGCGCGACGTCGCCGAGCTGCTCGTCCTCGCCGCCCTCTGGGGCGGCGTCGTTCCTCTTCATGCGCATCGCCGTGCCGGCGTTCGGCCCGGTCGCGCTCGCCGTCGTCTGCGCGTCGCCGGCGCGCGTCGCTGCTGCTCGTTGCCGCTGCTCGCGGCGCGCGGCGAGCTCGCGCCTGCTGCGCCGGCACTGGCGGCCGATCGCGGTGCGTCGGCGTGACGAACTCGGCGCTGCCGTTCCTCGGCTTCGCCTACGCGGCGATCTCGATCGACACCGGCGTGCTCGGCGATCTTCAACTCGGCGTCGCCGCTGTTCGCCGCGGTCGTCGCCTGGCTCTGGCTCGGCGACCGGATGACGCCGGCACGCGTCGCCGGCTCTGGCGATCGGCTTCGCCGGCGTCGCTCTGGCATCGGCTGGGTACAAGGCCGGCTTGCACGGCCGGCGGCACGGCGCTGGCGATCCCTCGCCTGCCTCGCGCGCGACGCTGTCTGCTACGGCGTCTCGCCGAGCCTGACCAAGCGCTACCTGAGCGGGCGTGCCGCCGCTCGCCGTCGCCGCCGGCAGCCAGCTCGCGGCGGCGCGTGCTGCTCGCCGTGCCCGCGGTCGCTCGCCGTGGCCGGCCGCAGTGCCGCCGCTGCACCGCATGGCGGTCGTCGCCGGCGCTGCGCGTTCGTTCTGCACCGGCCTCGCCTACATCCTGTACTTCCGCCTGATCGCCAACGCCGGGCCGGCGAACGCGATCGCGGTGACCTACCTCATCCCGATCTTCGCCGTCGCCTGGGGCAGGCCTCTTCCTCGGCGAGGCGCATCGACCTGGCCGCTGCTCGCCGGCTGCGCCGTCGTCTTCCCCGGCACCGCGCTCGCGACCGGCGATCAGCTCCGCGCCGCGCGATATCGTAACGATCGTTACGATAGCGCCGGCGTGCGGTACAGTGGGCGCGACCGCCGCCGCCGAGGACCGCCGATGCGAACCGCCGCCTACCAACGCCAGCCGAACGGGCGCGTCCACGTCTTCGACGCCGGCGCCATGCCGTGGGAGGAGACGGCGCGCCCGGGCCTGCGCCTGAAGTCGATCCGCATCGACGACGAGCGCGGCGAGTTCCTCGGCCAGATCGCGCTTCGACCCCTTCGTGCGCAGCGGCCTGCACCAGCACCAGGGCGTGGCGACGAGCTTCATCCTCGAGGGCGGCCTCACCGACTACCATCGGCCACGTCAACCAGCACGAGGTGGGCATCAACTACCGCGGCTCGACCCACGACGCGATCTCCTACGTGCCGACCGTGCTCGTCTCCAAGCTCGAGGGGCCGGTGACCTACCCGCCAGAGGACAAGCTGCTGAGCGGCGTCCACGCCGGCTCGACCTACCACGAGCTTCCGCAATCCCGACCCCGACGTCCCGCCCGAGATCAACGTGCCGGTGGACCGCGTGCCGGCTGTCGAGAGCGGCGTCTTCGGCCTGTCGCGCCAGCCGATCTACGACTACGCCGGCAGCGGCCTGGTGCGGCGCCTGCTGCAGTGGAAGCTGCGACCCGAAACCGAAGTGCCGGCGCTGGCAGGCGAGCGACTGGGTCGAGCTCTGGATCCGCGGCGGCGAGATCGCGATCAACGACGAGAAGGCGTTCGCCAACTGCTTCGTCGTCATCGAGCCCGGCGCGACCGTGCGCATCGCCTCGCCGTTCGGCGCGCTCGCCCTGGTCTGGGCCGAAGGGCGCGAGCGCTGGGCAGGCGCTGCCGTCCCGGGCGACCTGTTCGGCTTCTGAGCCCGACCGCGTCGGCGGGCGAGCTCAACGCCGACGCGGCGAGAATCGGCGCATGACGACGACCTCACCCGCCGCTCTGGGCTTCAGCGCGCGAACGACTCGCCCGCATCGACCGCTTCCTCGCCGAGCGCTATGTCGACCCCGGACTCCTCCCGTGCGCACTGCTCGCGGTGGCGCGCGAAGGCCGCGTCGTGCACCAGAGCGTGCTCGGCCATGCATCGCTCGAGCGCCGGCAGCCGCTCGCCGAGGACACGATCTTTCGCATCTATTCGATGACCAAGCCGATCACCAGCGTCGCCTTCATGATGCTGGTCGAGGAAGGCAAGGTCGCGATCGACGACCCGGTGCACCGCTGGATCCCGGCCTGGCGCGACCTGGCGGTCTATCGCTCGGGCGCTCCGGCGCCTTCGTCACCCGGCCGGTCGAGGCGCCGATGCGCATCATCGACCTGCTGCGCCACACCTCGGGCCTGACCTACGGCTTCCAGCTGCGCACCAGCGTCGACGCCGCCTACCGCACGCGGCAAGCGTCGACGCCTTCGAGGGCGGAGAGCGCTCGAGGCCTTCGATCGACGCCCTCGGCCGAGCTGCCGCTCGAGTTCTCGCCCGGCAGCGGCCTGGAACTATTCGGTCTCGACCGACGTGCTCGGCTACCTCGTCGGCCTGATCTCGGGCATGCCGTTCGACGAGTTCGTGCGCACCCGGATCCTGCGGCCGCTCGGGATGGTCGACACCGATTTCCACGTGACCGACGACAAGGCCGGGCGCTTCGCCGACTGCCACGTGAAGTCGCCCTCGAGGCAGCCTCTGCACCGGCAGCAGACGCACGACTACCGGAGCGCCGCCGGCCTGCGCCGTCGGGCGGCGGCGGCCTGGTCTCGACCGCTGGCCGACTACCTGCGCTTCTGCGAGATGCTGCGCCGGCGGCGGCGTGCTCGGCGACGTCCGCCTGCTCGGGCCGAAGACGCTGGCCCTGATGCGCACCAACCACCTCCCCGGTCGGCGCGATCTCACCGAGCTGTCGACCTCGATGTTCTCCGAAGGGATCTACCAGGGCGTCGGCTTCGGCCTCGGGTTCGCGGTGACGACCGACCCGGCGCGCGACCGGCATCGCCGGTTCGCCGCGGCGAGTACTGGTGGGGCGGGATGGCGTCGACGGCGTTCTGGATCGACCCGGTCGAGGACGTGAGCGTCGTCTTCCTCACCCAGCTCATTCCTCGAGCACCTACCCGATCCGGCGCGAGCTGCGGACGATGGTGAACGCGGCGATCGTCGAGTCGAAGGCCTGAGTCAGGACCGCTTCGCTGTCCGCCGCCTCAGCAGGTTGTCGATCCAGGCGATCGAGCAGGCGCCCCAGCCGCTCCTGGTCGGCGGCGCCGATCCCGCGGAAGAGGCTTGCGCTCGCGCGCCTTCGCCGGCTACGCCGATGCGCTCGTAGAGGCGCTCGCCGGCGGCGCTCAGGCGCAGCAGCATCCGTCGCCGGTCGCCGGCGTCGACCTTGCGCACCACCCTGCCGCGCCGCTCGCAGGCGCGGCGATGCGCGCGGCTGACGGTCATCTTGTCGAGCCCGGTGAGGGCGGCGACCTCGCTGCCGCCACCCGCGGGATGGTTGGCGAGCACGAGCAGGACGCGCCACTCGTTGAGGCTCAGGTGATGGGCCTTGCCGATCGACTCCGAGAACGGGCGCGCCGTCAGGTTGACGACGCGAACGAGCTTGAAGAAGATCGAATCGTCGACCGGCAGCGTCGACCGCCGCGCCGCCGCGTTGCCAGCGCTCATGCCTTGCGCGTCTTGGCGACGATCTCCTCGATCTCGCTGACGATGCGCGGCTCGGTCTGCGCCTTGCCAGCGCGCATACGGCGCGGCGCGCCGCGATCTGCCAGGCTGCCATCTCCGCCGGCGTCGGCACGTGGACGTTGACGCCGAGCGCGCGCGACGCGCTCGCACGTCCTCGGCGAAGAGCTTGCGCACCAGCGCGATCTGCTGCTTCGCGGCGTCGACGCGCGGCCTCGCGCACGATCTTCTGGTCGGCCGGCGTCCAGCTCGCCCACACCGGCGCGGCGATCGCGAACAGCAGGATGTCGTTCGAGTAGTTCCACTTGGTCACGTACTTCTGGCCGAGCGTGTGGATCTTGGCGGCGAGGAACACCTCGAGCGGGTTCTCCTGCGCGTCGACCGCGCCCGAGGCGAGCGCGCGGCTGGGCGTCGGCCCAGCTCATGAAGGTCGGGTTGGCGCCCATCGAGCTCATGATCTCGCCGTACATCGGGCTGCCGACCACGCGCGATCTTGATGCCCTTCAGGTCGTCGGGCTTGAGGATCGGCGCGCTTGCTGTTGCTGATCTGGCGGTAGCCGGTCTCGCCGATCGCCAGCGGCTCGGCGCCGGCCTTGCGCACCATCTCGAAGTAGTCGTCCGTCACCAGCCGTGCTCGCCGATCACCGCGTCCCAGGCCTTGTGGTCGGGCATCAGGAACGGCAGCGTGAACACGCCGAGCTGCGGCACGGTGCCGGTCCAGTTGATCGGCGCGCCGCACAGCACGTCGATGACGCCCTGGCGCATCGCCGAGAACTCGCGGTCCTGCTGGCCCTGCACCAGCGAGGCGCCCGGGTACTGCTTGATGTTGATGCGGCCGCTGCGTGCGCTCGCTGCACCAGGTTGGCGAAGATCTCGCCGCCCTTGCCCCAGGCGAACGCCGGCGGCACGACCGTCGGACATCTTGTACTCGGCCTTGTAGGCGCCCTGCGCGTGGGCGAAGCGCGGCAGGCCGACGCGCGGCGGCGCCGGCCGCGGCAGCGAACGGTCAGGAGAACGGTGCGACGTTGCTCATGGGAGGTCTCCTTGGTGGCTGGACGATTCAATAGCCGAGGCGTGCGCGGCAGCCACAGCGCGAGCTCCGGGACGAACAGCACGAGCAGCGTGGCGACGACGAACGACGACGATCAGCCAGCCGACCCAGGGCACGGTCTCGTCCATGCGCACGTGGGCGAGCCGGCACGGCGACCATCAGGTTCACCGCCATCGGCGGCGTGAACTGGCCGATCGCGATCTTCATCGTCAGCAGCACGCCGAACCACACCGGGTCCCAGTCGAACGGCGATCATCAGCGGATAGAGCAGCGGCAGGAAGATCGAGGAAGATCGAGACGCCGTCGAGCACCATGCCGACCAGCGTCATCACGACGAACAGCAGGATCAGCGTGCCGGTGCGAGCCGAGGCCGAGGCTCTTGACGACGGCGACCAGCGGATCGGCGATGCCGAGCGTGTTGACCGAGTAGGCGAAGATGCCCGGCCAGCGCGAGCACGAGCATGATCACCGCCGAGATCTCGGTCGCCTCGCGAAAGATCGGATAGAGGTCGCGCCAGGCGATCGAGCGGTGGATCGCCATGCCGATGAAGAGGCCGTAGGCGACGGCGACGACCGCGGCTTCGGTCGGCGTGAACCAGCCCGACGCGCATGCCGCCGAGGATCAGCACCGGCGCCGCCAGGCCCCACGGCGGCCTCGCCGAGCGAGCGCCAGAACGGCGGCCGCGGCAGGCCGCGCTCGGCCTGCGCCGAAGCCGTGGCGGCGCGAGATCAGCACCGCCGGGAACGATCAGCGCCGAGGCCGGCGAGGATGCCCGGCACCATGCCGGCGGCGAACAGCGCCGGCACCGACGCGCCGGGCACGTTGACGCTGTAGACGATGAAGGCGATCGACGGCGGGATCAGGATGTCGGTGGCCGCCGCCGCGCCGACGACGCTGGCCGAGAACGCCGCCGGATAGCCGCGCCGCGGCCATCGCCGCGATCATCACGCCGCCGACCGCGGCGGCGTTGGCCGGGCCCGAGCCGGAGATGCCGCCGAGCACCATCGCCACCAGGATCGCCACCGCCGGCAAGCGTGCCGGGCGCGCGGCCGACGCAGGCCTCGGCGAAGGTGACCATGCGCCGGGCGACGCCCGAGCGGTCGAAGATCGAGCCGACCAGCACGAACATCGGCAAGCGCGAGCAGCGGGTACTTGGCGATGCTCGCGTGCATGTTCTGCGGCGCCGCGAGCAGCCCCCACCACGGCGAGGCGGCGTTGGCCGCGGCGATCGCGACCATGCCGCCGAGCCCGAGCGCGACGGCGATCGGCACGCCGGCGAGCATCAGGCCGACGAACAGGACGACCAGCAGCGTCGCCGATCATTCGACCGGCGGATCCGCATCGTCAGAGCGTGCGCTTCGAGCTCGGCCGACGCGCTGGCACTCCGGGCCTCGCGCCAGGCGTGCCAGCCGGCCTGCGCGGCACGGGCAGCGATCGCCGGGCAGAACGGCGGAATCGCGCACGGTGAACCACCAGCGCGGCACGCCCAGGCCCATCGACGTCTCGCCCCAGCGGATCTCGTCGGCGACGGTGGCGCCGAAGAGCACGGCGAGACGCCGGAAGGTCAGCGCCGTCGCCGCGGCGGCGAGCAGGCGCAGGACGCGGCGCCGGGCGACGCTGCCGCCTTCGTAGAAGTACTCGATCCGGATGTGGCCGTCGCGCCGGGCGACGCCGGCGGCGCCGGCGAGCGTCATGACGACGATCAGGAAGACCGAGATCTCCTCGGTCCAGGCGAACGACTGGTCGCTGAGGTAGCGGGTCAGGACGTTGCCGAGCGTGATCAGCGCCAGCGCGACCATGCAGGCGACGCCCAGCCACTCCTCGAGCTTCGGACGCGATTTCAAGGGCTTCTCCGCGGCGACGTCCGCGGACGCCCTGCTCGATCGATGGTAACGATCGTTACCGATCAGCCGTGCCGCGTTTTCCGGACCGGCGTGCGGCGCCGCGCGCCGCGAGCGCGGCTCGCGCTGGCTCAGCCGCAGCCGGTGCGGCCGCCAGCGCCGGCGGCACGTCGCCGTTGCGCCGACCAGCCGCGCTGCAGCAGCATCCAGCGCCACTTCGAGACGGCGCGGAACGGCCGACGTACCGACGCGGGCTCGGCGACCGGTACGCCTTCGGCCATCTGCAGGGTGATCGAGCGCGGCGCATCGGCGTTCGGCTTGCAGATCCAGTTGCGCCCGTCCTGGATGGCGCAATCGCCGAACTTGCCCGAAGGCTCGCTCGAGCCCACGGTCCAGAAGATCACTTCGCTGTGCGTGCGTGAGGGCGCGATAAGCGGTAGCGCTGCGCCGGCCGCCAGGCTGCCGGCGCAACGGTCGCCGGCCCAGGCGCCGTCGCGGCACTCGACCGTGTAGATGGTGCGCTCGCCCTGCATCGTGATGAAGTCGGACGCCCAGGCGGCGAAGCCGAGACAGCGCCAGGATCGCGATCACGAATCCCCAGACACGAACCATCGAGCAGCACCCCAGGCACCGCGAAACGGCGGGGCGGATTGTGCGCCTCGGTCAGGCGGAGAAGTGCGGGTTAGACCCGGTGAACCGACGAGCGGCGCGGCGCCGGTCACGCTTTCGGCGGATCGATCGGCTCGTGGCCCGGCGGCTCTTCCGGCAGGCGGCCGGGAAGCCGGCGTGCCGTCGTCCGGCCTCGACCGGCAAGCGCGTCGGGCTCGGGCTCGTCGGTTCTGGGGCAGGCCGGGAAGCGTCGCCATGGCTGGTCGCGTCGCGCAGTCGCAGCCGAACTTACCACGGAAGGCGCGCCGCGCGCCGGCGCGTCACTGCACCAGCAAGGCCGCCGAGCACGCGGCGACGGCGACCACCAGCCGCGACCATCAGGAGCCGCCCCGCAGACCGAGGGCTCGAGGGGCTCGCGCCGGTATTCGCCCGGAGAGGGACGAGGCGGAATCGACGAATGGCGAATGCATGGCGGTGCAGTGCGCATGCGTCGATCGCCACTGTAGGTTCCTCCCGGCCCTTGTGCATCCACTGAAAGAGCGAACCGCTAGGATCGAGGCCCGAGGAGCTCCGTCACGGCCCACGACGCCGAGGAAGAGCGCTACACCGACTTGCTGCGGCATATCGCCGCGCCTTCGACCGTCGATCCCGCCGGGCTGGTCGACTCGCGCTGCGCGAGCGTCGAGCAGCCTGTTCTCGATGGGGCACACCTGACGCCGGGCCCAGGTCCGATGCGGCCGCGCGATGCCTACGCCGCGACGATCGCCCGCGAGCCCGCGCAGGCCGTCAGCGCCGAACTGCGCCGGAGAACGCGCGCGGCGACGAAGGCTGAGCGCGACTGCAGTGTGCCGACTCGATGCGACGCAGTTCGCCCCGTGTGCTTCCGAGGTAACGCGTGCGTCGGCGGGCGCATGCGCCCGGATGCTGCGCACTCTCTGCCTCCTGATCGTCCTCGATGCTGGGTGGTTGCCGCCTGGTGCAGCCTCCGCGCCGGTGGCTGGCTCCGCCACCTACGACCCGAACCGCTGCGATCGCAACCGGCGACGAAGCGCAGCGCCGGGCTTGCTGAGCCGGCGGGTTGCGGCCGTCGCCGGCCGCGGCGCTGGCACCGTCTATGCTGGGGCGATTTCCAGCCTACCGGAGTCCGCCCGCATGACAACCCTCATCGGCCTGTCCGGCAGCCTTCGTCAAGGCCTCGCTCAACAGCGCGCTCCTGCGCGCCGCCGTCGGAGCTGATGCCGCCCGGGGTCGACGCTGAACATCGCCACGATCCGCGGCATTCCCGCCGTACGACGGCGACGTCGAGGCCGCCGAGGGCCTGCCGGCGACCGTCCAGGCGCTGAAGGACAGGGTCGCCGCGGCCGACGGCCTGCTGCTTCGTCACGCCCGAGTACAACAACTCGATGCCCGGCGTGCTGAAGAACGCGGTCGACTGGCTGTCGCGTCCGGCCCAGCGGACATCGCGCGCGTGTTCGGCGGCAAGCCGGTCGCGCCTGATGGGCGCCTCGCCGGGCGGGTTCGGCACGATCCTCAGCCAGAACGCCTGGCTGCCCGTGTTCCGCACCGCTGGGCGCCCGCCTCTGGTCCGAAGGGCGGCTGATGGTGCCGCGCGCGCATGACGGTGTTCGCCGCCGACGGGTCCCTGTCCGACCCGAAGATCCGCGCGGCGCTGACCACCTTCCTCGCAGGGCTTCGTCGAGTTCGTCGCAGTCCTCGCGCGCAAGCGCATGCGTGAGGCGGGCTGGCTCGAGTGGTCGTCGTTCGGCGGCTGCTGGTCGCGGCGCTCATCGTCTTCGACATCGCCTATGCGAGCCGGGGCGAGCGCGGCCGCTCGGTGAAGAAGGCGTGGATCTGGAGCCTGCTCTGGATCGGCGTGGCCCTGGTCTTCGGCGCGTGGATCGCGATTCGCCTCGGATCGGAAGCCGGGCTCGCGTACCTGACGGCGTACGTGCTCGAGAAGTCGCTGTCGATCGACAACCTCGCCGTGTTCGCCGTGGTGTTCGCCGCAGACCGGCGTCCCGGCCGCGCTGCAGCCCCGGGCCCTCCTCTGGGGCGTGATCGGCGCGCTCGTCATGCGCGCGCTGCTGATCGCCGTCGCGGCATCTATGCGCTCGAGCGCTTCCACTGGCTGGTGTATCCGTTCGGCGCTCCTGCTTCGCCTATGCCGCGATCCAGACGCTTGCGGCGAAGCCGGCCGGCGGCCGTGGGTCGAGGCGACGTGCGCGCTGTGCAGCAGCTGGATATCGCGCTTCATTCCGATCGTCGCGCAGCTGCACGGCGACCGCTTCATCGCCAGGATCGAGCGGCAAGCGCTTCGCCACGCCGCTCCTGGTGGCGCTGATCGCGATCGAGTCGGCGGACCTGGTGTTTCGCGGTCGACTCGATCCCGGCCGTGCTCGCGGTGACACGCGATCCGTTCCTCGTCTATTCCTCGAACATCTTCGCGCTGCTCGGCCTTCGTGCCCTGTACGGCGTCATCGGCGACCTGTTCACCCGCTTCTGGTACCTGCGCGTCATTCTGGCGGCGCTGCTCGGCTTCGTTGCGCTGAAGCTGGTGCTGTCCGATGTGGTCAGCAATACGTAACTGAACGAAGTACAAT
>ERZ1370068.10234-contig-8950_pt1 | contig 53819 bp, 78 predicted proteins | sample MGYA00561227_ERZ1370068 | MGnify/ENA primary metagenome ERZ1370068 (study PRJEB38410, sample SAMEA6850437) | metagenome | study: Metagenomic assessment of the ecological functions of the soil: analysis of the soil microbiota associated with the... | reverse complement strand
TCCGCGAGACCGGGCTCGTGCACCGGCATGCTCCCCGCGCGCGAGCTGCGCCACCGGCTCCGGCTCGAGGTCGACTCCGACCACCCGGGACCCAGCGAGGCCCAGCCGATGCCCGAGACGATACCCAGGTGGGACAGGCCCAGGAAGCCGGTGGCAGCGGGCGCCGTCACGGCTCGCCCTCCAGGCGGGCCGCTGCCGCGGCGTGGATGGTGCGCGAGAGCCAGAGGTCGTTGTCGCGCGAGGTCTGTCCGCGTCGGCGACGAGCTGCCTCGAAGTGGCGGATATCGCCGGCCCAGGTCTGGTCGGGAGCCGGGATGGCCGTCGCGCGTCTCCTCCGGCACGCCGCTCGGGAGCTTGCGGCGCGCACCACGAGCTCGCTGCCACCCCACTTGGTGAGCCCGTCCATCTCGAGCGCCCCGCGGTCGCCCGGTCACCTCGATGCGCCACCGGTTCTTCCAGGCCAGGAAGCTGCACTCGATGACCACCGCGCGGTCAGATGTCGCGAGAATGCAGTGGTCGAGGCCCTTCAGCTCGTGGCCGCGGCGCCTCCCACACCCGGAACTCGTCGCCGAACCGGCCGAAGACGAAGCCGGTGAGGTCGATGAGGTGGCTCGCCATGTCCTCGAGGATGCCCAGCCGGCTGTCGCGCCAGGTCCCCGCGATGCTGCCCGCGGTGCCGTTCCCGTAGAACATCCGCACCCGGTACACCCGAGCCCACCGCGCCCGCCTCGAGGTGCCGCTTGAGCGCGATGACGTGGGGCTCGAACCGGAAGTTGTACGACGTGTACCAGATCGCGTCCCCAGCCCCGAGCGTGCCGAGCTCAGCGCTGTCCGCGGACTCCGCGTCGAGGATGAGCGGCTTCTCCACCAGCACGTGCTTGCCGCGGGTCGAGGAAGTACCCAGGAGCGGGAGCTTCACGTCGTTGGGCACCGCGAGGATCGGCGGCGTCGTAGCGGTCGGACGGGCAGTCCTCGGGGCTGGCGATAGTCGGCGGCGGCATTGAACGGGTCGACGGTGGCCACGCAGCGGTCCCCGAGCACAGCGCTGGCGCTTGCCGCCGATATTCCCGAGCCCGACCACCACGTACCTCATCGCCCGCCCTCATCCGAAAGTGCGCCCGCTTCTCGAGTCCAGGTGGATCCGCTCCTTCCACCTCGGCCAGGCGACTGATCGGGCGGTTGCCCTGGTGCTCGCAGGCCAGCGCGGCCGCCACCGAGCCGAGGACGGAGGCGATGCACGATGTCGCCGGTGGCGGCCAGCCCGCAGCGACGCGTAGCTGCGGGAGGCGTCGCCCGCGCCCACCGGGTCCACGAGGGTGTCCACCACGCTGTCCACCGTGAAGAACTCGCGCGGCGTCGTGGCCGGGCGGTCGCGGTAGCCGGGATGCACCCGCTCGCCGAGCTTCAGGATCAGGCGTCTTGCAGCGCGCGCAGCCGGAAGAGCTCGCAGCGCCAGCGGCCGCACCACCGAGTCCTGATCGCCCAGCGCGAAGCGCGCCTCGCGCTCGTTCGGCGTGATGAGGTCGAAGCCGCGTGAACTCGAGGATGTTGCCCCAGCGGCTCGCGACCTGGCTGTCGGCCACCTTGAAGCGTCCGCCGGGATGCGCCGCTCGACGAGCTCGGGATGCGTGCTGCGGTTGAAGATGCCGTGGCGGAAGTCGCTGAACATCGACCGCGTCCGCTCAGCGGTCGCGCCATCGACTGCGCTGAGCTGCGCCGAGCGATGCCGGTCGGAGATCGAGCGGTTGTCGAGCGTGTCGATCTTGAGCAGCCGGTAGCCGCCGGCGACGATGCGCGTTCTTGCTGGTCGTCGGCCGCGTCGCGATCGATGACGGCGCGGCACTCGGACGCCGCTGCTTCTTCAGGTCCTCCAGCACGAAGTCCTTGCAGCGCGTCGTTGCCGAGCACGGTCGAGAACGCCACCTGCGCCGCCGGCCGCGCGCAGGTGCTTGGCCACCACCGCGGCGCCGCCGATGAAGATCGTCGCGTCCGCTCGAAGCGCACGCTCATGGTCGGCGTCTTCGCCGTGGCCGCCGATCATGCGCAGTCTGCGTGTAGCTGTCGACGATGGTGTCGCCGACGACGTGCACGCGTGACTCGCCGACAGCTCGTCGAGCGCGTCGCGCAGGTCGATCGAAGGTCGAGCGCCTCGCCGTCCATGAGGGTCAGCAGCTTCGTCGCCGCGATCGTCGGCGGCGAGGCCTCGATCAGCCGCGACGACGAGTAGACGATGTCGCCGGGCGTGAAGATCGATCTCGCCGCCGTAGCTCTCGAGCGCGTCGATCTCCTCCTGCGTCTTCGGCGGCAGCGCCCGCGGAGATGTACTCGTAGCCCTTGGCGAAGAAGTCGGGCTGCAGATGCTTGAGGTTCTCGATCGGCGTGGCGTTGTGGTCGATGATGACGTAGTCGACCATCTCGAGCGCGGCGAGGTTGATCGCGCGCAGCTCCTGCGGCACGTAGCGGCCGGAAGCTGGCCTTGGTGATGTGCGCGTCGGCGGTGAGGCTCGCGATCAGGACGTCGCGCCTTCGCCTTGGCGTACATCAGGTGCCGCAGGTGGCCCGGGATGCACGATGTCGAACACGCCGTGGCACATGATGACGCTTCTGTCGCCGCGGGCGCGGGCCGATGGCGCGCGCCAGCTCCTCGACCGTCTTGATCTTGCGTCGCAGCGGTACGTCGGTGCGCCATCGTCATCGACGTTCTCCGACAGCGCGTGCGAACCAGGCCCGCGTGGCCGCTCTCGATCGACTCGGGCGTCCACAGCGGCGCGCTCGCGCCAGTAGTCGATCTCGGCCGAGCATCGCGACGCCCTCCTCGAACGACACCTCGGGCTTCCAGCCGAGCTGCCGGCTGGATCTTGCCGACGTCCGCCCACGTGCAGTCGGGCTCGCCCGGGCGCTTCGGAAGGTGCACGACCTCGCCGCCGAGCAGCTCCACCAGGCGGTTGACCGACTGAGGGTTGCCGGCGCCGAGGTTGCAGACTGCCGCGCCGTGCGCTCGGACTCCGCGGCCGCGCAGGAACGCGTCGCGCCACGTCGGTGACGTAGACGAAGTCGCGCCGCTGGGTGCCGTCGCCGACCACCGTGAACGGCTTGCCCGTGCGAGCTTCTGCGCGCAGGAAGACGCCGAACACCGCGCCGTAGGCGCCGGTGGTGCGCGACGCGCGTGCCCGTACGCGTTGAAGATGCGGATCGAGTTCACCGGCAGCCGGTAGACCTGGTGCCCAGTGGAGCGCCGCCTGCTCGCCCAGGTACTTGCTGAGCGCGTAGGGATACTGCGGCTGCGATCGGCGGTCGCTCGCGTGGTCGGCAGCCGTGGCGCAGGCCGTAGCACGACGACGAGGCGCGCGTACACGAACTTGTCGACCCGGCGTGGCGCGCGGCCTCCAGCACGCGCGACGGTGCCGTTGACGTTGGCCGACATGTACTCCAGCGGCCGCTCGATGGACGGCACGATGTCGCCGATGCCGGCGAAGTGGAACACGTAGTCGACGCCGCGTGAACAGCGGTCGTCCGACGGCCAGCGCTGCGCATGTCGCGCTCGTCCGAAGCGCGACGCCGCGGATTCCGCGCGTGCTGCGCGAGGTTCTCGCGCGCGGCCGCCGACGAGGTTGTCGATCACGCGCACCGCGGAAGCCGCTGGTCGACGAGCAGATCGACCATGTGGCTGCCGATGAACCCGGCGCCGCCGGTGACGACCGCGCGCCGGCATCGCTCAGGCTGAGCCCTGAGGCCTTGATGGTCTTGACGTTGTAGTAGCGGATGTCGTTCGTCGGATTCCGGCAGCTTGCCCGGCCTGGAAGCGCCTGCACAGATCGCGGACCGCGTCCTCGATGGTCGCGCTGGGGCGTCCAGCCGAGCTCGCGCTTGATCTTGTCGGACGACACGTGGTACGAGCGCAGGTCGTTGCTCGGCGTGGTCTCGACCGTCGATGCGGCGCCTAGCTCCGGGCATCTCGCTGCTCGACGATCACGCGCACGATCTCGCCCAGCTCGGCGACGGTGTGGTTCTGGTAGGCCGCGTTGAAGGTCTTCCCGGCGATCATGCGTCCGCCGGCATGGTCGAGCAGCTGCACGTAGAGATCGGCGATGTCCTCGATGTGGATGTTGGGGCGCTTCTGGCTGCCGCCGAAGACGGTGATGCTGCCGCTGGTTCACCGCGTGGTTGGTGAGGATGTTGACGGTCAGGTCCAGGCGCAGCCGCGGCGAGTAGCCGCAGACGGTCGCCGGGCGGATGATGACGCGTGGTGAAGTCCGGCGCCTGATACCGGAGCAGGATCGGCTCGCACATGCCCTTGTACTTGTTGTAGTCGGTGAGCGGCACGAGCGGGTGGTCCTCGGTCACGTCCGGCGCGTCGCTGACCCCGTAGACGCTGGACGTGGACGGCGTAGATGAACCGCCGCACGCCGGCACCTGGCGCGACTACGCCACCAGCGGCTCGAAGCAGTCGTAGTTGATGGAGCGGCTCAGCGTCGAGTTCAGCTCGAAGCTGGGATCGTTCGAGATGCAGGCGAGGTGGATCACCGCATCCACGCCCCGCAGGGCTTGCTCCGAACGCCGCCGGGTCGCGCAGGTCTCCCTTCACCAGCTCGAGCTTCGGGTCCGCGGGCAGCACGTCCTCGCCGAAGAGGAAGAGATCGATCGACCCGCACCCGGTGCCCTGGGCCAGAGCTTGGGCACCAGCACCGCGCCGACATACCCGCCGCCGCCGGTGACGAGCACGCGCCTTCCGCGTCGCTTGCCATCTCAGGCCTCCGCGCCACGGACTCTCGCTTGACGTGGATCGCCCACCACACCGCGGGCGATGGTCCGCAGCGCTTTCAGGATGATTCGTGGTCGACACGGCCTTCGATCGGCCGTGGGAGCGCTCCACGTGGGTGAGTCGCGACCTCGACGCAGCTATGACCCGCGTGCAGCGCGTGGATGAGCATCTGGGTGAGGAAGCAGAAGCCGCCCGCCGACTTTGGCAGGCGAGCGGGCCAGCGCGATCGGGTAGATGCACGGCCCCTGGTAGTAGTGCATCTTGAAGCCCGAACGAGCACGTTCACCAGGCCGGTGGACGCCCAGGTCAGGAAGCGGCGGTGGAGCTGCCGCGCCCGCGGGTTGCTGGTGGTACGGGCGCCACGATGTCGGCGCGGCCCACCGCGGCCAGGATGTCGCGCACCGAGTCCGCGATCGATCTCGCCGTCGCCGGCGAGGAAGCTGAAGTGGTCCAGCTTCGCCTCGTCGAGCGCCCGCTCGTAGGCGGCGGCGATGCCGAGGTTCCGCGGCTGGTGGAGCACGGCGCGCATCCGCGGGTTCTCCGTGGGCGAGCCGATCGGCCAGTTCGCGCGTCCCGTCGCGTGCTGCCGTCATTCACGACGAGGATCTCGTACTCCGCCAGCGACGCCGTCGGCGGCCCAGACGATGTCGGCGCACTGCCCGCTCGAGGTTGTCCACCTCGTTGAAGGCGGGCAAGAACACGCGAGACGCGACGCAGGGGCTCCATCTCAATAGGGTCCCGCGAAAGTGGCCTGCACGTCGGCCACGCCCTTGTCCGCCGACGATCCCGCCTTGAGCACCTCGAGGCAGGCGCTGAGCGATGGTGAGCGGGTTGGGATGGAAGGCGTCCTCGAGCGGCGTGAGACGGGCGCCGGGCAGTCCGGCGGCGTCACCCGGCGCACCGGCGCCTTCAGAGTACTGCAAGCCCTTCTCGCCGCGACCGCCGCCACCTCGGCGGAGACGCCGCAGAGCGCCCAGCTCGTGTCGGCCACGACCAGCCGTCCGGTCTTTCTCGAGGACCGGACGATGATCTCGTCGTCGAGAGGGCGGATGCTCCGGAGGTCGATGACTTCCGCGTCCACGCCCTGATCGGCCAGGATCTTGGCCGCGCGCAGCGGCTTCATAGGCCATGAGCGATACGCCGACGATGGTGATGTCCTTGCCCGCCCGCGTCACCAAGCCCCTGGCCGAAGGGGACGGGCTCGAGCGCCTCCGGCACCTCGCTCCTCGAGCTCGTAGAGCGCCCGGTTCTCCAGCAGCACCACCGGCCCCGTGCCCTGCAGCGCGCTCACGAGGAGCCCTTTGGCGTCGGCGGGCGCGGCCGGCGTCGCCACGTAGAGGCCGGGGAAATGCGCGAACATCGCCTGGAGGCTCTGGGAGTGGGTCGCTCCCTGCCCCCAGCCACGGCCCACGATGCCGCGCAGCACGATGGGCACGCCGGAGCCGTTCGCCGAACATGTAGCGCCACTTGGCGGCGAGGTTCGCGAGCTGATCCATGCAGAGGAACATGAAGTCGTTCCGCGGATGCACGACGAGGCGGTCGCTTGCCCATGGCCGCCGCGCCAATGGCGATGCCGGTCATGGCGTTCTCCCCGTTGGGGATGTCGAAGACCCGCGCGTCGCCGAACCGCCGGTGCGCCTCGGCGCGTCGTCCCGAAGATACCCTTGAAGTCGTCGACCCCGATGCCGGCCACGAAGATGCTGGGGTCGGCCTCCATGCACTGGACCGTCGCTTCGCTGATCGCCTCCCCGTAGCTCAGCCGTCGCATGCGGCGGTCCTAGTAGGTGCCCAGCGTGAGGTCTTCGACCGCCGGGAAGGGCGCCGCCTTGGCGGCGGCCACCGCGCGATCGACCTCCGCCTGGCTGGCGCGCGTCATCGGCCTCCACCTCCGCGGGTGCAGAGCGCCGGTGCGGACCAGCCGCGTCGGTGGCTCGCTCGATCGGGCACCGCGCGATCCACGAATCCACCTCCGCCCGGCTCCGGTAGCCCTTGTCGTAGTCCCAGAGCGGGCCGACGTGCTCGCGCCAGCGATAGGTCGTGCACTCGAGGAAGGACGGGGCCCTCGCCGGCCCGGCAGGACTGCCACCGCCTCGCCGGGCGGCCTCTGCACACCGCGAAGACGTCGTTGCCGTCCACTACCTGGGACGGGAGGCCGTAGGAGGCGGCGCGCGCGTGGATGGACACGCCGGCCGGCTGCCGCACCTCGAGCCGCGTGTGGGTCGAGTAGCCGTTGTTCTCGCACACGAAGAGCACGGGCAGCTTCTTCACCACCGCGAAGTTGAGCGCTCTCGTGGAAGATGCCCTCCTCGACCGTGCCGTCGCCGAAGAAGGTCACCGCCACCCGATCCTGCCCGTCCATGGTGAAAGCCAGCGCCGAGCCCACCGCCGCCGCCATGGTCTGGCCCAGGATGGCCGACGACGCGATGACGCCGGCCTCGAGATCCGATCAGGTGCACCGAACCGCCGCGGCCGCGTGCGCAGCCGGTTTCCTTGCCCGTAGAGCTCGGCCACCATCGCGTCGAGATCCCCACCCTTGGCGAGGTAGTGCGCGTGGCATCGATGCCCGCTGTAGATGACGTCGGTTCGGCGAAGCGCGGCGCACACGCCCGACCGCCACGGCCTCCTGGCCGATGGAGAAGTGTGTCGGCGTCCGCATTTCCTGGCCCGGATAGAGGTCCGCGAGGGTCTCTTCCGTCCGCCGGATGCGAATCATGTCCCGGAGAAGGCGCCGCTCGACATCCATGATCATCGTCCTCGTTTGACTTCCCGGCCTGCGGCAGACCGACGGTCAGCCGTCCGGCGTCAACCGGATGGCATTCTTGGTCATAACGAGCCCGTCCCGGGCCTCCAGCCGGGGCGCCCCGGATCCAGGGCAGCCCTCAAGAAGCCCACGACGTCGCTAGTTTAGCACTCACCACGTCCGAGGACAGCAAATGCCGTCACGCGGTCCGGGCACACGGGATGAGGCTGCACGAGCTATGCCAGGGCTCTCGACACACGAACAAAGTTCGGGCACAGTCTCCCACACCCAAGCTGAGCCCCGAGCCTTGAAGGAGCCGGTCCCATGAGCGATTCCTCCGTCTTCTCCCGCCGCCCCGTTGGCTCCCTGCATCCTGAGATCGTCCGGGGCGAGGGATCCTACCTCTACGATCGTGACGGCAAGAAGTACCTCTGACGCGGCGGGCGGCGCGCTGGTCGTCTCGGTGGGGCATGGGGTGCCCGAGATCGCGGACGCCGCGCGAGAGCAGCTCGGGCGCCTCGCCTACGTGCACGGCTCCGAGTTCACCTCGCCCGCCGTCGAGACCCTGGCGGCGCGAGATCGCCAGGCGCGTGCCGATGGACGATGCGCGCCTCTATCTCGTGTCGGGCGGGAGCGAGGCCACCGAGACCGCCATCAAGCTGACGCGCACCGTCCAGCTCACCCGCGGCGCCGCGGGACGCTACAAGGTGGATCTATCGCTGGCCGTCCTATCACGGCGCACTCGCTGGGCGCGCTGGCGGTCTCCGGTCGGCCCCGATTGCAGCGGCCAGTTCGCGCCCATGATGGCGTCCTATCCGCATGTGCCCGCGCCTTATCCGTACCGCTGCACGCTGCGCGGTTGCGGAGACGTCTGCTCGCTCGCCTGCGCCGAGGCGCTCGATCGCCCTCATCCGCGCCGAGGGCCCGGATTCGGTGTCCGCCTTCATCGCGGAGCCGGTGGTAGGCGCCTCCGCGGGCGCCGTGGTCCCGCCGCCCGGCTACTACGAGACGGTGCGCGAGATCTGCGACCGTCACGGCGTGCTCCTTCATCGCCGACGAGGTGATGAGCGGGATGGGTCGGACCGGCAAGTGGTTCGGCATCGAGCACTGGCCCGGCGTCCGGCCCGACATCGTCACCTGCGGCAAGGGCGTCACCAGCGGCTATGTCCCGGGCGGCGCGGTGCTCGTGCGCGGGGAGCTGGCCGACGCGGTGAATCAGGCCGGCGGGCTCCTCGCACGGCTTCACCTACAGCCATCATCCGGTGGTGGCGGCGGTGGGGCTGGCGGTGCTCAACTACGTGGAGAAGCATGGTCTCGTCGCGCGCGGAGGCCGCCGGGACCAAGCTCCTCAAGCGGCTCAACGGGCTCCTCGACCTCCCCGCGGTGGGCGAGGTGCGGGAGCCGAGTCTCCTCACCGCGGTGGAGATCGTGGCCGACCGCGAGCGCCGGGAATCGTATCCGGGTGGGGAGAAGATGGCCGAGCGGGATCCAGCAAGAAGCCATGCGCCGGGGCGTCATGAGTCTAGTGCCTCCGGCGGTCAGGACCGCGGCCAGGGCGATCTCCTCCTGCTCGGACCGCCCTTCACCATCAGCGACGCGGAGATCGAGGAGGCCGTCGGCACGCTCGGCGATGCCATCTCCGCGGTCACGCGCACCTGAGGTATACCAATGGACGACGAGGCCGCGCCCGAGACCGTCGGCGTCGCGCAGGTGTTCGATCTCCACGCGCTCAAGGGCTTCGCGCCTGACCGGCGCGTGCGCAAGATGCTCTTCAAGACCGACCAGCTCTGGTCGGAGATCGCCTGCTACGAGCCGGGCCAGTCCACCGTCATGCACCAGCATCCCCGCAGAGGAGGAGGCGATCTACGTCCTGCGAGGGATGCGCGAACATGAACATCGACGGCCGGGAAGTGGTCGTCCCTGCCGGCGCCATCGTCAAGTTCCCGCCGCGGTGCTGCACGATGTCCGCAATCTGGGAACCGAGCGCTGCGTGATCATGTTCCTCAAGGTCAATCCCAAGGTGCTCAAGCCCGCTTGACTTGGGCCGGAGGGGATTCGTATCGTCCGGACCAGCGGGGCCGCCACCGAGTGAACGAGAGGAGAGCCTCATGACCAGTGCGAGCGCGTTCCGCACCCAGCTCGAGAGCGCCGTCAATGCCCGCCACAGCCGCATCAACCCGTTCACCGAGAAGTGGGTCAACGGCGAGCTGACCCGCGCCCAGCTCGGCGCGTGGGCGTGCCAGCACTACCAGTACGTGTCGCAGTTCGCGCGCTGGTGCGCCGCCGTGTACGGCAATTGCCCGGACGTCGACGCGCGCGACTTCCTGCTCGAGAACATCATCGAGGAGGAAGTCGGGCACCAAGCACGTCGACCTCCTCATCCGCTTCGGCGAGGCCTGCGGGGTGAGCCGCGCCGAGGTCGAGCACGCCCGGCAGCTGCCCGACCACGCGCGCGCTCACCGCCTGGTGCTACGAGATGCCTCGAGGCAGCCGCTTCCATCGCGGCGGCGGCCGGGCTCCTGGTCGGGCTCGAGTCCCAGGTGCCCGGCATCTACAAGCGCAATCTGCCGCCGCTCAAGCACGCACTACGGCTTCACCGATCACGAGGTGGAGTTCTTCGCGATCCACATCGAGGCCGACGAGGTGCATGGCGAGCGCGGCTATCGAGATCGTCGAGCGCCACTGCCCGACGCCCGAGATCGCAGGCCGAGGCCGTCGAGCCGGTGCGCCAGGCGACCGAGATGCGCTGGCAGTACATGAGCGGCCTTCACCGCGCGTTTGTCCCGCAAAGAAGACGCTCAGCGGTGACCGAGCACCGTAGTCGCTTCCCTCGCCGACATGCTGATCGGCGGGCTGGTTTCCGTGGAGGTCGGAGGTAACTGCCGCGTGGTCCTGACGCGCCTGACGACGCCGTCTACGCTTGTCGCGACGTCTGCACCCACCGCGGCGGTCGCCTCAGCGAGGGTCAGTCTCCGGGGGCCGCGCCTCCAGCCTGCCCGCTTCACGGCTGGATCTCGACGTCCGCACCGGGCAGTGCCTCGTGCCCAGCCGGGGCGATCGCCTGCCCATCTTTCCGGTCCGACTCGACGGCGAGAGCGTCTTCGTCCGAGCTGCCATGATCACGGTCAAGCGGCTCACCCTCGAGGACGCCAAGGTGCTGCTGGACGCGGCTGAGGCCAAGGCCCACGAGATCAATGTCGCCCGAGACCATCTGCGTCTGCGACGACGGCGGGCCATCCGATCGCGCTGCACCGGATGACGGGCGCCCGGCTCACCGGGGTCGAGATCGCGATCGCCAAGGCCTTCACTGCCGCCGGCCATCGGCGCCCCACGCATCAAGCTTCAACGAGCCGCCCGCGCGGGCCCGCGCTGCCGGGCAACGAGGCCTTCGGCATCCACGCCATGCATCCCGGAAAGTTCGCCATCTTCGTCGGCGGCTTCCCCATCGAGGTAGACGGGGAGGTGGTGGGGGCATCGGGGTGAGCGGGGGCAATGGCGGAGCAGGACGTCGCGGTGGCCAACGCCGCCGCTGGCCGCCTTTCGGGCCTCGCTCACGCCCCCGCCCTGACCCCTTCGCGCCTCCCAAAGATTGGTGGCGGCGCGCCCGGCCCGTATGATGGCGGCGTGGGCGTCCTGACCCGGATCTGGAACGCGATCCGCCGTCCGCGGCGGACGGTATCGAGCGTGGAGCTCCTCCAGCGCGCGGAGCGTTGCCGGCGCGAGGGGCGATTCGAGGAGGGGGCCGCGCTGGCTCGCGAGGCGCTCCGCCTCGAGCCGCGCAGCACCCTGGCCCATCTCCTCGCCGGCTATCTCCATGCCGCGCTCCGCGAGCCCGCGGCCGCCGGCACCGCCTTCCGCGCCGCGCTGGCGCTCGATCCGGAGCATCCGCGCGCCATGCTGGGGCTGGCCCGGATCGCCCTCGAGCGGGGCGACATCGGCATCTGCCGGGAGCTCTCGAACGCGCGCTCCGGGTTTACCCTGACTTTCCCGAGGCCCACGCGCTTCTGGATACCGTGAGCGTGATGCCGGCAGCAGGTGGAGCCAGGGGCACCGTCCGCGGCCCCCACCGTGGCGCGGCTGAGCCAGGTGCCGCGCCCCGAGGGCAGCCGCGAGTGCTTGCTCGTGCGTCCGGACGGGAGCCTGGTCTTCGCCCATCCCGCCACCGCGACGCGCGATGCCCTGGGCGCCCACCTCGCCCGCGTGGTGAGCCTGGCCGGCGCCACCCTCGCCCGTGCCGGGCTCGGGCCATTGCGTCATGGCGCGGTGGCCGCCAATCCCGGCACGACCTTTCTCGAGGCGGACTCGCGCGTCGTCCTCGCGCTGACCCTCTCGCCGGAAGTGCCGGTGGCGGGAGGGCCAGCGGCAGGCCACCGAGCTATGGAAGCGGTTCGTCGCCGAGGGCGCCGGGTGAGCCCCGAGGCCCGGGCCCCGGCCGCCGTGCCGCCGGGCGGGGTCCCCTCACGCGCCGCCGCTGGTTCGAAGCGTGCTGGGCGAGGTGGCGAAGATCACCGGGGTCCGCGGCGGCCTCCTCATCGCCTCCGACGGTTTCGTGATCGCGTCGACCCTGCCCGCCGAGATCTCGGTGGACCCGCTGGCCGCGCCTGGCCACCACGCTGGGCCGTGAGCTGGAGCTCGGCACCGGCCGGCTGAATCGGGGCAGCTTCTCGAGCGCCTTCTTCTCGGCGGAGGAGGGCAGCATCTTCTCCTCGGGCCGAGCCCGCTCGGATTCGTGCTGGTGCTGGCGGAGCGTGGCTGCGAGGTGGGGGCGGTGCGCGGCGAGTTCGGAAGGCGCTCGATGTCCTGCACGCCGCCTGGCGCGCGGGCGATCACACCGGCGGCAAGCTCTAGCGCGCTAGCTGACCGTCACCCGCAGGACTTCCTCGACGGTGGTGACCCCTTCGAGGACCTTCTGGAGCGCGTTCTGGCGGAGGGTCTTCATGCCCTGGTTGAGCGCCATGTCCCGGATGTCGGCGGTGGGCGCATTGCGCAGCATCAGCTCGCGGAGCTCGTTCCGTGATCGGCATGACCTCGTAGATGGCCACACGACCCTTCATGCCCGTGAAGCTGCAGGTCTGGCAGCCCTTGCCCTTGTAGAAGCTGGATCTTGCCCAGCCCCTGGGGCACATGACCGTAGGGGACCAGGGTGTCCTCGTCGGCGTCGTAGGGCTGCTTGCAGTCCTTGCAGATCTTCCGGCCCAGCCGCTGGGCGAGGATGAGGGTCAGCGCGGAGGAGACCAGGAAGGGCGGGATGCCCATGTCGAGCAGCCGCGCCACCGTGGACGGGCAGTCGTTGGTGTGCAGCGTGGTGAGCACGAGGTGGCCGGTGAGCGCGGCGCGGATGCCGATCTGCGCCGTCTCCAGATCGCGGGTCTCGCCGACCAGGATGACGTCGGGGTCCTGGCGGAGGAAGATCCGGAGCGCGGCCGCGAACGTGCGCCCGATGCCCGTCGTTGACCTGCACCTGGTTGACGCCCTTCAGGTTGTACTCGACCGGGTCCTCGGCGGTCATGATGTTGATCGTCCGGCGAGTTGATGGTGTGGATGGCCGAGTAGAGCGTGGTGGTCTTGCCGGAGCCGGTGGGCCCCGTGATGAGGATCATCCCGTAGGGCTGGTGGATGGCGCTGGGTGAACTGCTCGAGGCTCCACGGGTCGAAGCCGAGCATGGCCGAGGTCGAGCTGCAGCGCGTCCTTGTCCAGGATGCGCATGACGGTCTTCTCGCCGAAGATGGTCGGCAGCGTCGACACCCGGAAGTCGATCTCGCGCTGGTTGGTAGCGCAGCTTGATCCGCCCGTCCTGGGGCAGCCGGCGCTCGGCGATGTCGAGGTTCGGCCATGATCTTCACGCGCGAGGTGAGCGCCGCCTCGAGCCGCTTGGGCGGCGTCATGATCTCGTGCAGCACGCCGTCGACGCGGAACCGCACCCGGAAGACCTTCTCGTAGGGCTCGAGGTGGATGTCGGAGGCGCCCCGGCGGATGGCGTCCACGCAGGATCATGTTCATCAGCCGGACCACCGGGGCCTCGTCCGCCGACTCCTTCAGCTCGAAGACGTCGGCCTTGGCCGAGGCTGCTCGTCCTGCCCTCGACGCACCTCGACGTCGCTCAGGGCCTCCTCGAGCTCGCGACGATCACGTCCGCGACGCTGCCGCTCTGGTCCTCGTAGAGGCGCTCGATGGCCTGGCGGATGGCGCACCTCGGAGGCCACCACCGGCTGGACCACTGGAGGCTGGTCATGAACGCGACGTCGTCCAGCGCGAAGACATTGGTGGGATCGGCCATGGCCAGGGTGAGCGAGTTTCCCGATCCGCTTGATCGGCAGCACCTCGTACTTTCGCGCGATCTGGGGCACGAGACGAGCATCGCCACCTCGGGATCCACGTCCGAGCTGGGACAGCGCGATGGCCTGGCAGTCCGTACTGCCTCGAGAGGAAGTCGGTGAGACTGCTCCTCGCGGATGAGGTCGAGCCGGACAAGGACGCTCCCGATCTTCTCGCCCGTGCCGCTTCTGGCTCTGCGAGCGCGCGCGGCGAGCTGCTCCCGGGTGATGAGTCCGGCGGACACGAGCAGATCGCCCAGCCTGCCGATCCGGCCCACCACGCGCTCGTCCACCTTGCCCGCGCCCGGGGCGGGCAGCCGGACGCAGGGGGCGGGCTCGCCGCGGCCTTCGTCCTGGGGCGGGGTCTCGGGCGCCGGCCGGCCGGCCGTGACGGCGGGCCTGGGAGCCGGTGAGGCCGCGAGCGGCTCGGCTGACGCGGCGAGCGGCTCGGCGGGCTCGGCGGCGGCGCGTCAGGCGCCGACGTCGCGGCGCCGGGCGCTCAGGCTCGACACGGGCGGCCGGCGGGGCCGACGCTGGCGGCGTCTGGCGGCGGCCGGCGCGCCGGCCGCCCGCCGTGAGCGGCCTCGATCCGGCGGACCACCTCGGCGTGCTTGTCGGCATCGCCGAGCTTGACGTAGATCTCGCGCAGGGCCTCGAGCGCGCCGACCTCGAGGGGATTGGCCTCGACGATCATCTCGAAGACCTGCGCGGTCTCCGTGAGCTCGCGCCGCTCCTGCTGCCGAGAGAACGCTCGGCCCGTTCTGGTGGAGGACAGCCATGGTCCCGCTCGAGCTTTCCTAGTTCGTCTTCCGTCCGATGTCGGTCCGGGCCTCGTCCGCGGTCAGCGGAGCCGCCAGCGCTCCCACCCGGCGCGGCTGGGTGCGCGCCTCCGGCGAGGACGGCCCCGATGGCGCGGCACGCCTCCTTCGCGAAGAGCCGCACCATGCCCACCGTGGTTCCCTCGTCGAAGATCGCGAGCAGGATGGTCTCCTTGTCCACCGTGGAGACGTGGATGCTCTCCGCACGCCCTGGTGGAAGAGCACGGAGAACTCCGTCTCCCCGAGCAGCTCGGCGATGGCGCCGGTGGAGCGAGAACGCCCCCGCGGCGAGGGCGCCGATGGACACCGTGTCGAAGGACGGGCTCTTGCCGGTGGAGGCCAGGAGCTGACCGCTCCGATCGATGAGCAGGGCCTCCGAGGCGCCCGACTCCTCGAGGAAGCTCCCGAGCACCTGCCGTCGATGCGCGTCGCCTCGTTCTCGTGGATGACCAGGTCATGAAGCATTGCGCTGTACCTCCTGTTCCTGTCCGAACTCACTGAGGAGCACCATACGGGACACCGTGTTGAGCGCCTCGAACACGCCCGTCCCCTGGCTGGCCACCGTCTCGAAGGACGGGACGCGCCGGGCGCGGCGATTGAGCGAGATACTCCATGTACGTGACGGGCGCGGCGTTGGGCAGGTCGCGCTTGTTGTACTGGATCACGCACGGGGTGCGGTCAGATCTCGTAGTTGTACTCGCGGAGGTTCTCCTCGAGATTGCGAAAGCTCTCCACGTTCTCCTTCATGCGCTCGAACTGCGAGTCGGCCACGAAGACCACGCCGTCGATGCCGCGCAGCACCAGCTTCCGCGTCATGTTGTAGTAGACCTGCCCGGGCACGGTGTAGAGCTGGAACTTGGTCACGAATCCGCGCACCGCTGACCGAGGACACCGGCAGGAAGTCGAAGAAGATGGTCCGGTCGTCGCCGGTGGCGAGCGAGATCATCTTGCCCTTGTTGCCGTCGGGAAGCGATCGATGCACGTGCTGGAGGCTGGCCGTCTTGCCCGCCACCCCGGGGCCGTAGTAGACGATCTTGAAGTTGATCTCTTTTGCCGCGTAGTTGATGATCGACATGGCTCCCGTTCTCAGACGGCGCGCAGCAGCGCCGCGGCCCGCTCGATTTGCCGGTGCGCGAGGCCGGGTCGGGCCACCGACTGCCCCACGGCCACGAGCACGCTGAATCGCCCCGGCGTGCCCTTCACCGGCCGTACCACCAGCCGGCGCTCGCCCAGAGCGGAACACCACGGATTGCAGCGCCCCCTGCGAGGGCTCGTCGCCTTCGCGGGTCAGCGCGCGGCAGACGTCCACCGAGAAGCCGGCCACCGCCCGGCTGTCCTCCCCGGGCGCGAGGAACACGCACACCTCGGCGCCCCCGGAGGAATCACGGAGCACGGCGGGAGACACCCGCCCGAAGGCGTTGAGGTCCCCGGCCAGGAAGCCGAGGGGCAAGGCGCCCGAGTCCCGCGTCTCGTACTGCAAGTCGCTCCCCGCCCGGTCGGGTGGCCCACGGCGTGATGGCGGGGCGGGATACGCGAGCCGGTGCTCGCGGGCGGCCTTGAGGCATACCAGCTCCAGCATGGCCAGCGAGCCCACGCGGCCCACCGATGCCACCATGACGGGCCCCCCGAATCGACGGGACCCAGCGGCGTGAGGATGATGGCCCTCGCTCGCGATGGACCGTGACCTGGTCTATCGCCCACGAGGCCTGCCCGCTCATGAGGAACGGCAGCGTGGAGGCCGCCGTCCGCATCACGGAGTCGGCGGGCAGGGCCGAAGAGTTGAAGGTGAAGAGCGTCACGCCCTCGATGCTGTGTGGAGCCTACCTCGAGCGCCCCGAACGGCGTGAGCACGGCGGCGAGGTTACGCGAGTGCCGTAGCCGGTCCTCGATGAGGGGCACGAATGGGCGCGGAGCCTCCACGGGCGCTGGCGCCGGGAGCGGCACGCGAGGCGCGGCGACCGGGTTGGGCACGACGCGGGGCGGCTCCCTCCTGGGCGCGTCGAACACGGTCGAGCTCCACCGGAGCGGCCGCCGGCACCGCCGCCGCTTCCACGGAGAGGAGCTTCGCCGGCGGGAGCCTCCACCGACGGAGACTCCATGGACAGAGACTCCACGAACGGAGACTCCTCCGGAGGCGGCAGCACGTCTTGAGCCTCGGCCGACGCCGGCTCGACGGGCGCGGCCTCGATGGACGCGGCCTCGATGGCGTCGAGCTGCTCCTCGAACTCGGCCTGGGGGGCCAGGCCGTACTCGATCTCGCTCTCCCCATGGAGGAACGAGGGGAACGAACTCGGTGGCCTCATCCGGGGATACCTCGGCCTCGAGCGCGGCATGGGACATCGCGGGCTCGGTGAACCGATCGGTGGCGCCGCCAGCTCGGTCTCTCCTGAGCGCGCTATCCGCCGTGGCCAAGGGTTCCGGCGCGACGTCAGCCGATCGCCGCGGGTGGCGGAGCAGGTGTCTCCACCGCCTCCACCGCCTCCACGGTCTCCGAGTCGAAGGGCCGGAAGGGCAGCGGAAAGCGATCGATGCCCTGCACGTCCACTGCGGGCGTCGTGGCCGCGAACATCTCGGGCGGGAGCCGGAGCACGATCTCGTCGAGCGGGAGGACGATCCGTCCCTCCGGAAGCCCGTCGCGCACCGCGGCCTCGTTCACCGCCAGAGCGTGACGCGGAAACTGGTCCGCCACTTCGTCCCAGCTGCACCGACACGGCGCCGTCGGCGGCTGGGACATCCACGATGCTGGTGGGCACCAGCAGATGGCCCGGCTCGAGCATATTCGCGCCGAGCCGGTCGGGGGATGGTGAAGGCGCCCGCGGGAAGCTGGTCGGCGATCCGCGAGAACGGGATGGAGACGACCTCCTCCACCCGCTCGCCGCCCCGCGAAGTCGCCTCCGGAGATCGGCGAGGGAGAGGACGGCCCGGTCGAAGCCAGGGCCGGGACGCTGGGACCCGGCAGCGGGAGGGGGCCGTTTCCTCGACGGGGAATCCCTCGACGCGCGGTCCGGCGTCCGTCGCGCCCGCCAGCGCCACCGACAGCGAGCGCCGGCGCCGGGCGCGCCGAGGCGCGTACATGGGTGCGAAACGGGAGCACAAGCAGGGACACGCAGAAGAGCTGGAGCAGCGGGGCGGGCAGGTATCCCAGGCGGCCACCGCGAAGGCCGCGGAAAGGGCAGCGCCATCACCGCCGCGTACACCACGCCGGTGGCAGACGCCAGCGCGGCGTGCGCCGCGAAGAGCAGCGCCACGATCCCGATGGCCTGAGCCGTGCTCGCCCGCGGGCAGCACAGCACGACGAGCAGCGTGTAGATTACCGCCGGCGCCACGAACGCGCCCCACCACGGCAGCGAGAGGTCGGCGGCGGGCAGGGAGCGCGGACACCACCATCACTGCCACCGTGTACAGGACCAGATCCGCCACCGTCAGAAGGAAGTTCTTCATTGGTCTACGCCCTCTCAGACCACTCGAGCGAGGTCGGGAAGCAGCTTCTTGACGTAGTAGCGGACCTTCCCCAGCGCCGTCGCGTCCTTGCACATCACGGCGAGCACCGCCGCCGATCCCACGTGATGCAGCAGCACGGTGCCTTTCTCGTACTCGATGAGCATGCCGCCGAGCGCGCCCCGGCCCAGCTCCCGGCCGATGCCGTCGGAGGACTCCGCGAGACAGGCGGCCATGGCCGCGGCCACCTCCGCCTCCACGCCGATATCGCCCGCGGACTCGATGAGAAAGCCCTGGCGATCGCTGACCGACGCCCAGTCCGCACCCGACGCGACCATGAACTGGGCCAGCATCGAGCCGAGGTCGAGCGGGGCGGCCGGCGCCGGGGCAGGCGCCGCGGCGGTCCGAGCCCCACCCAGGGACCCGCCGCGGCGACGGGCTGGGGCTCCGGGGCACGTCGAATGGTGGGGACGGGCGGCGTCCAGGCCGGCGCGGAGGGCACCGGCGGCGCGATAGCCGTGGGAGACAGGCGGATGGGTGCGGCGGGCGCGCCATTGGTGCGTGGCTCCTCGGCCCGCGGCGCGATGGCGCGTCGCAGTGTCGAGCCCGTGGCCAGCAGCTCTGACACCTTGCGCACCAGCTCCGCCGCCGCCTCGAAGGGCTTGCGCAGCACGTCGTCCGAGCGTGCCTCGGCCGCCAGCTCGAGGACACTGGCGTTGACGATGCCGGAGATGAGGAGCACGGGCGTCCGTCCCAGGTGCGGGTGGCTCTTCACGAAGCGGCAGATCTCGTAACCGTCGCGGTCCGGCATGACGACGTCGCACACGACGAGATCGGGCTGCTCGCGCTCGATCTGCTCAATGGCCTCCGTGCCCGAGGCCGCCGACACCACGCTCAGCTGCTTGGCGATCAGCGCGCGCTCCACCACCTTGCGCACGCTCAGGCTGTCATCGACGACCAGCACCTTTGCCATGACTTAGGTCCGCCCTTTCGCGGTGCGCTCGGGCGCGGCCGCCTCTGAAGTCTCGAAAGCCGCGCGGCCCCTCGTCGATTCCCGCGGCGATGCGGAGCAGGAGCCGGTCCACGCTTGCGGTGGATGGTGCGCGGAAGCTTTGCCCACTTGCTCGCGCGGCACGGGCGTGAAGCAGAAGTCTCCCCCGCCCTCGGCCTGCGAAGAGCACACTGAGATCGGTGAAGGCCGCCTCGCCGCTCTCGCCCCCGAACTCTGCATGCACGAGCTGCCCGCCCTCGAATTCCAGCGTGCCGGGCGCCGCCGCGAGGCTCGAGAGCCAGCCCGGCCCGTCTTGCCGCCCATGGCGATGGCCTGGGTCCAGCGCGGGCAGATCCATCACGTCGAGCGAGCCACGCATCATCTGGGGCGCGGGCTCGGGCGGTGCCGCCATCGCGGGTGGCGGGGTCGCCACCACGGGCGCGGGCTCGCCGGCCAGCAGCGCGCGGACACCCTCGAGGAACCCGACCACGCTCACGTGTCCGGTGCAGAGCCGGTCCACGCCGGCCTCCGCCGCCTGCCCGGCGATGTGCCGCTCGAGCCCAGCCAGGAGGAGAAACGGAATGTCCCCGTCTTGGGATCGCTCCGGACGATGCCGAACAGCTCGCAGCCGTCCATGTCGTCCACCCGGGCCTGGGTGACGATGACGTGCGGGCGATCCCACTCGAGCTGGGTCAGGGCGAACGAGCCGCTCGCCGCGGCGGACACCTCGTAGCCGGCTCCCTTCAGCGCGCGCTCGAACGCGGTGCGGCTGTCCGGCTCGGGATCGACCAGCAAGACTTTAGGCATGTCGCCGCTCCAGCCGGGAGGCGAGGAGCGCGTCCACGTCGAACAGCGGGACGTTCCGATCCTCGAGGCGCGCGAAGCCGCGAAGCCAGCGGCGCTCGGGGGCGTCGTATCCCTCGGGCAACGGGTGGATCGCGCTCGCCGGTAGGGCGGTCAGGTTCATCACCGGCGTCGGCAAGCAGGGCCCCGAGCGGACCGCGCCGGCGACCAGCAGGGCCACCCGACCGCGCGGGCCTCCCAGGGCCCGTTCCACGCCGGGAAATCCCAGAACCGCGCGCAGATCGATCACGGGATACGGCTGGTCGAGGTAGACGACCTCCGCGCGCCCGCGCCGCCCTCGTCGCGCAGCACGTGTTTCACGCGCGCGCCGCCTCCAGCGCGTAGGGGATGCCGTGCACGCTGAAGAGCACGCCCCGACCGTGGAGCGTGGGCGCCGCCCGGCGCCGGGGGCGAGATGGCTCAGGCTAAGCGCGCATGACCCACCTTCAGCTGGTGGCTCAGGAGGTCGCCCACGCAGGCCAGCATGGTCTCGGCCAGGTCGGAGAGCGGCACCATGGCGTCCACGCTGCCCATGTCGGCGGCGGCCCGCGGCATCCCGTACACGACGGAGGAGGCCTCGTCCTGCGCGATCACGATGCCGCCAAACTTGCGAATGGCGGCGGCCCCCAGGGCGGCGTCGCGGCCCATCCCGGTGAGCACCACCCCGATGGCGAGCAATCGCGCGTGCTCCGCCACCGAGGTCATGGCGAGGTCGGCCGAGGGAGCGTCCTCCGACGGAAGCTGCGCCGGACGGAGGGTCACCTCGCCGTGCGGACCCACCGTGAGGTGCTGCGAGCCGGGCACACGCTCACCACGCCGCGCATGAGGCAATCGCCGGCGGCCGCCTCGCGCCACGGTGATGCGGGAGCGCTCTCCGAGCATCCCGCGCGAAGGCCTGGGTATACGGTGCCGGCATGTGCTGGACCACCAGCACCGCCGCGGGCAGCTCGGGAGGCAGCTCGGGGATGAGGCCGAGGAGCGCGGCGGGCCCGCCGGTAGACGCAGCAATGACCACGCACGGGGTCCAGCCGTCCGAGCCGGCCGGCGCGGAGAAGGCGGCGAGTGCCGGATGCGGGCGCCCGCCCGCCGTTCGCCCGGGCGGGCGGCGGCGATGCGAGCGGGACGCACGCGCGCGGCAGCGAGGATCTTCCGGACGATCTCGCCCGAGAGCGTCGCCAGTCCCGGGTCCACACTCCAGGGCGGCTTGGCCAGCACGTCCACCGCCCCCGCCTCCATCGCGCGAATCGCCGTCTCGGCGCCCTCGGGCGTGGTCGCGCTCATGACCACCACCGGAATCGGGCGCACGGCCATCACCCGGCCGATGGTGTCGATGGCGTCGCCGGCGTCCATGCCGAGCGTCGATCACGATCGCGTCGGAAGGCTCCGCGTCACCGCGCGCACCACCTCGTCGGCATCGGCGGCCATCCCCACCACCTCGAGCCGAGGGTCCGCCGCCAGCGTGCGGCGCAGGGCGCCCGCATCGCTCGGGAATCTCCCGCCACGAGCACTCGCACCGGCGGGGCCGCGGGCGCGTTCACTGGGCGCCTCCCGCCGGAGTCCGCGCGGGTACCAGCCCCGCGACCAGTGCCACGAACGCGCGCTCGTCCACCGGCTTGGAGACGTAGTGCTGCACCCCCAGCCGGCGCGCGAGCTCGAGATGCTTGTCCCCCGCCCGCGAGGTGAGAATGATCACCGGCAGCGCCTGCGCGTCTCGGGTCGGCGGCGGAGATCCTGGACGAGCTCGAAGCCGTTGACCCGCGGCATCTCGAGATCGGTGACCACCACGTCCACCTCGCCGTCGGCGAGGAGGTTCAACGCCTCGCCGCCGTCCGCCGCCATCCGGACCCGGAAGCCCGCCCGCTCGAGCACTGAGCCCCACGAACTTGCGCACGCTGAGGGAGTCGTCCACCAGGAGCACGCGCGGCGCCGTGCTTCGTGGGGCGCTCCAGCCGGATCGCCGCCAGGTCCGGCGCGCCCACCCTCGGCGCTTCGCCCCGCCGCGCCTCGACGAGGCGCGTGGGATCGAGCAGCAGGATGACTCGACCCTCACCGGAGACCGTCGCGCCCGACCAGGGTCCGGCGCCGTCGAGGAGAGGCTCCCGAGGCTCTTGATGACGATCTCGGACTTGCCGAGTAGCTCGTCCACCGTGGCGGCGAACAGCCGGCGGCCGGTCCGGAGGGCCACCACGGAAAGGCGCCGGCCCGGCGGGTCCGCCGCGATCCCGAGGGCCCGGCCGAGGCCGGATCAGCGGAGCTCCTGTCCCTCGATCTCGACCGTCTCGCCGTCAGGCCCGTCCGGATCTCCTCCGGGCGTGCGGAGTACAGGCCGCGGATCGCGGCCACCGGAATGGCGAGCTCCACCGCTCCTACTCGCACCCCCAGCGCCTCGCCGATGAGGACAGTGAGGGGCAGCTTGAGAGTGAAGCGGGTACCGATTCCCACCTCGGTCTCGAGGTCGATCTCGCCGCCGAGCCGGAGGATATTGGTTCGGACGACGTCCATGCCCACGCCGCGTCCCGCCGCGGACGTCGCCACCTCCGCGGTGCTGAAACCCGGTAGGAAAACGAGGTCGAGGGCCCTCGCGCTCGCTCAAGCCAGCCGCCGCCACCGCGTCGAGAAACCGCCCCGGACGGCACTGGCCGGAGCCGATCCGCATCGAGGCCGCGCCCGTCGTCCTCCACCTCCACGTACACCGCGCCGCCCTCGTGGTAGGCGCGGAGAGACACGGTGCCGTGCTCGGGCTTGCCTCGCCGGAGGCGCTCGGCCGCGGGCTCGACGCCGTGGAACACGGCGTTCTGCACGAGGTGCAGCAGGGGGTCGGCGATCTGCTCGATGATGGTGTTGTCGAGCTCCGACGCCCTCGCCCGCCAGCTCGAGGTCCACCGTCTTGCCGGCGGCCCGCGCGAGCTCCCGCACCTGGCGGGCATAGCGGCCGAACAGCTGGCCGATGGGAACCATGGCGGGAGCGCGTGATGTCCCCGCGCAGTCGCCAGGTAAGACGCTGCACCTGGGCGGAGTCCTCGCGAATGACGCGAACCAGGCCCGCGAGGCTGGGTCTGCACCTCGGCCACGTCGGCGGACACCTCCGCCACCCGGCGGGAGAGGATGTTGAAATCGTCGTAACGGTCGAACTCCAGCTCCTCGAAGTCGTGGACGAGGGCACCCGAGGCGCGGTTCCGCGGGGCGCTCCCGCTCCGCCGCCCGCCCCGCGGGCGGCCTGTAGCGCGGGGAGGTGCGTGTACTCGTGCTTGCCCTCGAATGTCCGGACCGCCTGAGCCATCCGCGAGCGGCTCCAGAGCAGGAGCTCGCCCACCCGGTCCAGCTGGGAAGGTGGTCGTCCAGGCGGGAGCGCGCGATGACCAGCTCACCCACCAGGTTCATCAGCGAGTCGAGCCGCTCCACGCTGACGCGGATGCTGGCGCGGGCCGACGGCGCCCCGCTCCACGCGGCCACCGCGGGCGCCATGGCCTCCGAGCTCGGTAGGCCCGCGTCGGCGGAGAACCGCCTCCGCCGCCGCCGGCTCCTCGGGCGCCACCTCGCGCGCCGCCGCGGGAACGCCGAGCGCCGCCTCCACGAGGGCGCCGGCCGCGCCACCGCCGCCTCGAGCCCGGGTGGGCGCGCGGAGGCGACGGCGAGCATGAGGCGTACCGCATCGGCGGTCGCCGAATACCGCCTCCACCGTGGCGGGCGTGAAGCTCAGCCGGCCCTCGCGCACCGCGACGAGAAGATCTTCCACGCGGTGGGCAAAGTCGCCGATGGGACGGCACCCGACAGTGTAGGCGGCGCCCTTGAGGGTGTGGAACGCTCGGAACAGGGTCGCCACCTCCACGTCGGGGCTGGCGCCGCGCTCGAGCGCGAGCAGCGAATGCGTGATGGTCTCGAGGTGCTCGACCGCTTCCGGGCCGAAGTACTCGAGGACGTCCCCATTCCGGGCGTAGAAGCGCACGAGCTCGTCGAGGGCGGCCCCGGCCTCTCCGCGTCGGGTTCCGGCTCGGAAGGCGGCACGGCCTCGAGGCCCACCCGTTCCAGTGTGATTCGCGCAGCCGCGTCACCGACTGATCGAGCGCGTCGGCGGGGATGGCGCGCGCTCCTGCGGCGCCAGTTCTCGCGCGTGCTCCAGCATCGACTCCAGCTCGGCCGCTTCGGCGGCCAGCGCCGGAAGCCGTGCAGCGCGGCCGCCCCACGCAGCCGGTGGGTGACCACCAACATCGGCTCGATGTCGCCCCCGTCGCGCAGACTGCCGGCGCCTTCCTCGAGGGTGGACACGGTGTCCCATGCCTCCATGAGGAAGAGGCTCAGCAGGAACTCGCGATCCGGCTGCTCCGTCATCGGCTCCCTGGTTTCTCGGCTCAGACCGCCAGCTTGAAGCGGGACAGCGTCTGGGTCAGCTCCTGGGCCAGCCGCACCAGGTCCTCCACCGTCTTGCGGGTCTGGAGCACCCCTGCTCGGTCTGGAGCGCGACCCCGGCGATGGCCTGCACGGCGAGGCCGACGTGCTCGGCGCCCTTGACCTGCTCCTGCGCGGCCACCGAGATGTCCTGGGCCAGCCCGGCCGAGCGCTTCGACACGTTGGCGATCTCGCGCAGGCTCTCGCCGGCCTGGGTGGTGACGCGGTAAGCCGGCCTCGACACTCCCGGGTCCCCTCCTCCATCGCGATCACCGCCTGCTGCGTCTCGGACTGGAAGTTCTTGATGAGGATGGCGATGTCGTGGGTGGCCTTGGCCGACCGCTCCGCGAGCTTCCGCACCTCGTCGGCGACGACGGCGAAGCGGGAGGCCGGCCTCACCCGCGCCCGCCGCCTCGATGGCGGCATTGAGCGCGAGGAGATTGGTCGTGGCCCGCGATGTCGTCGATGGTGGTGACGAGTCTCGGAGATCTCCAGCGAGCGATCGCCGAGGTTCTTGATCTTCTTGGAGATGCCCTGCACCTCGCCCCGGATGCGCTGCATGCTGTCGAGGCTTCGCTGCACCGCCTGCTCGCCCTGCTGGGCGACGTCGAGGCCCTGCCGGGCGGCGCGCGCGAGTCCTCGGCGGTGCCGGCCACGCGGCGGACCGAGGTGCCGAGCTGGTCCACGTTGCCGGTGGCCTGCATCGCGTCGCGCGCCTGGGCGCGGGCGCCGGTCTCGATCTGCCCGCATGGACACGATCATCCTGCCTCGCGCTCGCCGACACGTGATGCGCGGCCTGGCGCACGTCGAGCAGGAGATTGCCGATTTCACCCACCATGACGTTGATGGCGTCCACCACGCTGCCGAGCACGTCGGAGGTCACGTCCCCCGCTTGGTGAGGTCCCCGTGCGAGACCTCCATGGCCACGTCGAGGAAGCGCGTGATGTTGGCCTGCAGATCCTGCCGCTGACGACGCTCGGCGTCGCGCTCGGCCACCGTCTGCACCAGCGAGCGGAGACGGACGATGGAGTCATTGAAGGTGGTGGCGAGCTGGCCGAGCTCGTCGCGCGACTGGACGGGGGCGAGCTTGGACGAGGTCGCCCTACCGACCTGCGCTCCGCCACCCGCACCAGCTCCCGGATGGGTGACGTGATGCGGCGAGCGAAGACCACCGCCGCGAGGACGGCGGCCACCGCGAAGCCGCCGAAGGTCAGGAGGAGCGTGGAGCCGGCCTTGGCGGCGGCGGCGGTGATGATGGTCTTGTCCATGCCCACGCGCACGGTGCCGAGCTGGCCCGCGAGCACGGGGACCGCGATGTCGATGACCTCACGATCGCCGCGTCCGGCCGGATCCTTGTAGGCGATTTCTGGACCTTCTGCGGCCAGTCGCCCGGCACGAGATTCTGGTCCACCAGGCCGGGCGGCACCAGGGGCGCGAAGGTGTGCGCGATGAGGGTCTTCTGCTGGTCGTACACCATGACATACGCCACCCCGGTGATGCCCGCCACCTGGTCCACCTGGGCCTGCACGGTGGAGGCGTCGCGGGTGAGGACGAGGTCCACCTGCGGTGTTGGCGAGGCCCTTGGCGATGGCCGAGCCCTTGGACGTGAACTCCTCGGTGAGGTTGGTCCGGAGCGACTGCACCGAGATCGACCACGTCAGCACCGCGAGCGGGACCAGGATGAGGAACAGGAAGAACGTGATCTTGGTGAGAAGGCCGAACCGCCCCGACCATCGAAACCTGCCCTCGGCGGAGCTCGTCCGCGGGGAAGCCGGCGCCTCCACCGTCGCATCACTCGTGGCCGGGACGGCGGCGACCGCGCGGCCCTGCTCCTTCTTGATCCGCTCCCACTCCGTCATCGCTGCCATCGCCGGTCCTCCTCGCTGCTGCCTTGACCGCGCGCGTTCCAGTCCTGGACCGGAACCCAGCGGCCGTTCTCGACTCGGGTGAAGTAGACGCTGTCCAGCCCTGGTGACGCTCAGGGCCGAAGCTGAGCGGGGCGGCGATGCCCAGATCCACGTTCCGCATGCCTTCGAGCGACTGGCGGAGGGCGGCGCGGGTGGGAGCCGGTCCCGCGCGCCGCAGGGCCTCCACGATCACCTTGGCGTTGACGTAGCCCTCGAGGCTGATGAAGCTGAACTTCTGCGGCGCGTACTTGGCATCGCGGAGGGTCTCCGGCACGGTGGGCTTGTGCCGCTCCATGAGGGCGCGATATTCCACCACCCCGGGGAGCGTGAGATCGTCGTAGCTCGGCACCACCTGCGAGTTGACGAGGCCGGCGGTGTACTCCCGGCCGGAAGTCTTGCCGTGCTGGATCAGCAGGGCGAGCATGGCATCCGCGAGCCACACGAAGGACACGTTGGCGATGGGCACGTTCCAGCCGAGATCGCGCGCGGTGCGGACGAAGGCCCCGCACCCTGGTACGCCCCGGTACAGAGGACCACGTCCACCCCGGCCCGGCGCAGCTCCGCCCACCGCGGGGCTCATGTCCTCCTCGAACTTCGCGCCGCGCGAATACGTCGCCTCCGCGGCGATGCGGGCATTGCGCAGCGCGAGCCCGCGGGCCACGCCGTCGGTGCCGCTGCGGCCGTAGGCGTCCACCTGGTAGTAGACGCCGAACTTGCGGGCCCCTGCTCCCAGAAGCGCGGTCGACGAGCGCCATCATCTCCCGGCGATAGGAGGCGCGGATGTTGAAGACGCTGCTCGCCGTATGGGCGCCTCGCGCTGCGGCTGCGCCCGGTGAAGTTGCCCACCAGGATGACCTGCTGGGCGGCATAGCGCTTGATGAGGGGCAGGGCTCGCGTGAGGGTCGGCGTGCCGACGTAGTTCGACAGGAAGAACAACGTTGTCCTTCTCGATGAGCTGGAGCGTGTTGCGAATGCAGGGAATCGGGCTCGTACCCGTCGTCGAGGGCCACCACGCCGACCGAGCGGCCGTGGATCCCCCGCGAGTTGACCTCGTCGTAGTAGACCTGCAGCGCCCCGGTAGAACTCGGTTCCGAGACCGGCCGCGGTGCCTTTGAAGGCCGCGCTCATCCCGATGCGGATGTCCTTGCGCGGAGACGCCGGGCGCGCTGGCGGCGGGAATCTCCGGCACCGTGGGGGCGCGGGCGGGGCCGGCTTGGAGACCTTGCGCCCACGCGGACGGGGCCCCGCCGCTCACCATCCCGCCGGTAAGTCCTGCCGAGAGAAGTCGAAGCACCGTGCGCCGCTTCATCCGTCGCCTCCTTGGCTCCCTAGTGGTTCCCGTCCGACCCGCCTGTTCCACGGTGAGCGCGGCGCGAAGGGCGTCCAGCACCGCGCCCGCGTCGAGCACCGTCACTTCCCCGGCTGTCCCCGCCGCCACGCCGGCCGCGAGCCGGCCCCAGCGGCGCCGGGCCGCTTCTCCCAGCGGAGAAGCCGGCCCGGAGGCTCCAGCCCGAGCACGGCGTCGATCGCCGCCGCCGCCGCCCAGGGGTCCGTGCGTGAGCACGATGCCGAGCGTCTGCCGCGCCGGCTCGCGGGCCGGCAGCCCCAGCAGCGGCCCCAGGTCCACGATCGGCATCACCGCCCCGCGGAGATTGGCCAGCCCCATCAGAAAGGGCGGGGCCAGCGGCACCGGGGTCAGGCCGTCGAAGACGACCACCTCCCGTGCCTGGCCCACCTCCACCGCGAAGCGCGATCCCCCAGCGTGAACACGCACGCGCGCGCGCCGGCGGGCCGCTCCACGACGGCCTCGCTCACCGCGCTGTTACCCCGCGAAGCGGCGCACGGCCTCGAGAAGCTGCTCCGCCGTGAAGGGTTTGCCGAGGTACTCGTCGGCGCCCTGCCGCTTGCCCCACACTCGATCGCTTTCCTGGTTCTTCGAGCTCACCACCACCACCGGGGTGTCCTTGGTCCGCCCGTCCCGCTTGATGCTGCGGAGGATTTCGTAACCGTTGCGCTTGGGCATGACGATGTCGAGCAGGAGCACGTCGGGCTGCTCCTCGGCGACCTTCTCCTCCAGGTGCTCGCCGTCGATCAAGGTGACCACCTTTGTGCCCGGCGTTCCGGAGAATGCCTTCCATCATCGTCAGCTCGGAATATGCGTCGTCGACGACCATCACCTTGCCCATCGCGGTTCGATTCCTCCTTCTCTTTCGTGTGCGCGCGCGCCGCCGGCGGGACCCGGACGGGGGCTGGATCGACTCCCAACCGCCCGGAAAGTCTGCAAGGCCGGGGCCAGTGAGAATCGCGGGCGCAAACTTTGCGCGGCGCCCTCTCGCGGGTGGGTGGCGGCTCCGGTTTGTCCAATGAAGGCGGGCGCTTTTCGTGAGGACGGGCGGACGGGAGGCGAGGGCCCGACGTCGCCCCCGGTGACGCTCAGGGGCACGGAAACTTACAAGCGCGGGACGCGCGTCGCGGCGCCAACACTGTCAGCGACGGTGACGTCAAGGTCGCGACAGCGAACGCCGCCGCGCGCTGACAGATCTAAAGGTGGCTGACCTTCCGCCCGCCGCCCGCCGCCGCGCGCCCGCGCGTACTCGAGCCGAGCCACAGGAGGAAGAAGAGCGCCAGCTGCATGGAGGCCGCGTAGAAGAGCGGGAGCATCTCGTCGGACGTCAGCTCGAAGCCGAAGCCGACCGCCATGATCGCGGTGAGCAGCGCCATCTCCACCAGCCGGAGGGGATCGGCGCGGCCCTCCGGCCAGGGCAGGAGGACGAGCAGCACCAGGAAGGGAATAGTAGTAGCCGGTGAGCGAGAGCGCGCAGAAGACGAGCGGCACCGCGTACATCACGCTTTCGAGCGGCCGGGCGCGGAGGACGAGCGGCAGGGCGGCGAGCACGTAGAGGGCCGAGGCGATGGCGCAGGACGCGGCCGGACGGGCGCGCGGCGTGCAGCCCGCCCTGGACCACGAACACGCGGCCGTCTGGCCCCTGGCTCCAGGGCGCGGTGTGCATGGCGATGAGCGGACCCAGCCCCACCGTATTGACGAAGCCGGCCTCGCGGTGGCGCTGGATCTTGGCCCCGTACTCGCGGAGATGCGATCGCTCCTCCCCCAGCGCCCCGACCCCGACCGCGGCGAGCACGAGCACGGACCGCCGCCGACGCGAGCGCCTCGGAAGGGTCGAGGGTCCGAGGCCCGCCGAGCCGCCCCTGCAGCCACTTCACTCCCAGGGGCAAGAGGAACAGCACGGGAAAGAGGCGCGCCAGCACCGCGTAGCCGAGCAATGCCCCGGCCGCCGCGCCCGTCCGCGCGCGAAGAGCGAGAGGCCGGCGAGCATGGCGGCGATCCAGTCCCAGCGCAAGATCGAGGCCCCCGATGAAGTCGGAAGCGGGCGAGCGAGCTCAGGAAGAAGAGAGGCGCCCGCGAGGGCGGCGGGGAGGTCGCCGAATCCCCAGCGCACGGCCATGAAGGCCGCGGCGACGAGGAGGTAGTCCAGCGAGCTGAGCGCGGTGACGGTGCCGCCATTCGCGGGAATGCCGCGCAGGAGGAGATGGAGGAGCAGGGCGCGGGGCGGCGGGTCGTTGTAGCCGTGATCCTGGAGCAGGTTCTGCCACTCGTTGATGTGCGGCCCCCAGTAGACGAGGTCGCGCTTGAAGGCCTCCACCGCTCAGGTCGGAAGCGGCTTCGCACCGCCGACTGGTCGACGGAGCTCGCCTCGCGCAGCGCATAGGTCTCGAGATCGCGAAGGTGAGTGACGTAGTCGAAGGCGCCCAGCTCGCGCCCGGCGACATAGGTGGCCTCGTAGAGCTTCGAGTAGCCGAGCTCGGGGAGATACTTCGCCCCATGAAGTAGTGGAAGGCGTCCCAGTAGTGGACATGGCCCTGTCCCGGGTGGAAGAAGCCGAAGTTCACATAGCCCAGGGCGGCGAGCGCAAAGCAGGGCGAGGATGAGCCCGCGCAGGCGAGTCGAGATCGGGCGGCCGCGGGCGAGGGAGAGGAATACCGCGCCGAGCACGACCAGCAGGAGGAGACGCGCGAGACGAAAGAGCTGGTACGGACTCATGGCGCTGGGGCGAGTCTAGCAAGGCCCGCGCGAGGCCGGGAGGAATGACCACGAGTTGACGGCCCCCGGAGCGGCCCTACACTCCTGGCCATGCCCGCCCCTCCTCCCGCGACCGGCCGACTGGGCGTGGACATCGGCGGCACCTTCACCGATCTCGTATGGGTGGACGACGCCACCGGCGAGGTGCGCGTGGGCAAGGTCCTGCACCACGCCCGAAGGACCCCGCGCAGGCGGTGGAGCAGGGCGTGCGTCGGCATCCTGCAGGAGGCGGGCGCGGCACGCCGGCGGCGTCGCGGGCCGTCATCCACGGCACCACGCTGGCGACCGAACGCTCTCATCGAGCGCAAAGGCGCGCGCACCGGGCTCCTCACCACCGCCGGCTTCGGGACGCCCTCGAGATCGGGCGCGAAGGCCGCTACGACATGTACGACCTCTTCATCGACCCGCCGGCCTCGCTGGTGCCGCGCCATCTGCGGCTGGAGGTGTCGGAGCGCGTGCGCGCCGACGGCGGCATCGCGCGCCCGCTCGACGAGGCCGGCGCGCGGGCGGCCATCGCCGCCTCCTCGCCGACGGCGTGCGAGGCGATCGCCATCTGCCTGCTCCACGCGTATCGCAATCCCGTCCACGAGCGAAGCTCTCGCCCGTCTCGTCGCCGAGCAGGCGCCCGGTCTTGCCGTCTCGCGCTCCTCTGAGGTCGTGCCGGAGATCCGCAGTACGAGCGCACGTCCACCACCGTGGCCAACGTCTACGTGATGCCGCTCATGACCCGCTACCTCGACGACCTCGAGCGCAAGCTCACCGACCTCGGTATCGCCGGTCGCTTCTACATCATGCTGTCCTCCGGCGGCATCGCCACCCCCGCCACCGCCAAGCGCGTGCCCATTCGCCTGCGTCGAGTCCGGGCCCGCGGCGGGCGCGCTGGCCGCGGCGCGCGCGGCGCGGCGCGCCGGTGAGGCGCGCCTCCTGTCCTTCGACATGGGCGGCACCACGGCGAAGGCCTGCGTGATCGACCGGGGCGAGCCGCTGCTCGCGCGCGAGTTCGAGGTGGCGCGCGCCGACCGGTTCAAGAAGGGCTCGGGGCTGCCCATCCGCGTGCCCGGTCATCGAGATGATCGAGATCGGCGCCGGCGGCGGCTCCATCGCCCGCATCGACCGCATGGGCTTGCTCAAGGTCGGCCCCGACAGCGCGGGCGCCGATCCGGGGCCGGCCTGTTACGCGCTCGGCGGCGCGGAGCCCACCGTCACCGACGCGGACCTGCTGCTCGGCTATCTCGACCCGGGTTCTTCCTGGGCGGCCGGATGCGGCTCGACGTCGAAGGCGGCGCGCCGCGCCATCGAGGAGCGGGTCGCCCGCCCGCTGGGCTTCGACGTGGCGGACGGCGCTGGGCCATTCATCGAGTGGTCAACGAGAACATGGCGGCCGCCGCGCGCATCCACGGCATCGAGCGTGGCAGAGACCTGCGCGCCTATCCGCTCTTCGCCTTCGGCGGCGCGGGACCGGTCCACGCCTGGCATGTGGGCCGCATCCTCCAGGTGCCGCGCGCTGGTGGTGCCCTTCGGAGCGGGCGCGGCCTCCGCGCTCGGGTTGCTGGCCGCGCCGCTGGCCTTCGACTTCGTGCGCACCGCGCCCCAGCGGCTGGACGCGGCGGACTGGAGCCGGCAGTGAATCGCCTCTTCGAGGAGATGGAGGCGGAAGGCCGCGGGATCCTGCGCCGGGCGGGCGTGCGCCGAGGACGATCCGGTTCCGCCGCAGCGCCGAGATGCGCTATGTCGGCCAGGGGCACGAAGTCGAGGCCGAGGTGCCGGAGGGCACGCTCGGGGCCACGACCCCGGCGGTCGTCACCGCGGGCTTCGAGGCCGTCTACCGCGCCCTCTACGGGCGCAATCCGCTCGGCGTCGCCATCGAGGCCCTGAACTGGCGTCTGGTGGCGAGCGGGCCGGATCCGAGCCGGTGGGCACCGACGGGATTTCGCGCGACGGGACCCCGCCGGCCGTCACCGGCGCCGGGTCCAAGGGGACGCGACCCGCATACTTCCCGGAGGCGGGCGGATTCGTCCCCACTCCGGTGTACGACCGCTATTCGCTCGCCGGGGCGCGACCTTCGAGGGGCCGGCCATCGTGGAGGAACGGGAGTCCACCACCATCATCGGACCGGGAGCGCGAGTGCGCGTGGACGCGACGCGGACCTTGGTGGTGGAGCCCGCCTGATGTCGAGTCGCCGGAGTCGCGCCGCCCCTGCCCGTGGAGGCGTCGGCGGGCATCATGGACCGCCTGCACGCTGGCCAATAGCCACCCCGGCTTGCTCGCGCTGCTGCGCCCGGGCCTCGACGTGCTGGACGTGGGCTGCGGACCAGGCGCCCTCACCATCGAGACGGCCCGGCGGGTGCTGCCCGGTCGCGTGGTCGGGCTCGACGTCAACGGAGAGATGCTCGCGGCGGCCCGGCAGGCGAGCCCGCCCGGCGCGCTGCCGAACCTGACCTTCCTCCAGGGAATATCCTCGACGGCGGGTGGGATGCCGAGTTCGATCTCGTGGGCGCGGCGCGCGTATTGCAGTGGATCCGCGACGTCGATCGGGCGCTGGCCGCCATGGTGGCCGCCGTGCGGGCCGGGGGCCTCGTGGTGGTGCTCGACTACGATCACACCCGCGCCCGCTGGGCAAATCCTCCCGCGGCCTGGACCCGCTTCCATCGTGCCTTGCTGGAATGGCGCGCCAGCGGCTGGCCTCGACAATGCCATCGCTCGCCGGCTGCCCGTCGCTCCTCGAGGGCGCGGGCCTCGTCGCGCTGCGCGCGGCGCCCTCGCGGTCACGGTATCCGCCGGGCCAGCCCGATTTCTTCCGCGTGGCCGGCGCCTGGCGGCTCATGGCCGATGGCCGCGGGCGCCAGATGGTCGCGGCGGGTGCGCTCGCCGAGGCCGAGCGCGAGGCCGCGGTGGCCGACTATGCGGAATGGATGCGGCCGGCCGGACGCCGCCTGACTCTCCACGAAGCCTGCGTGGTGGGGCGCCGGCGGTGACGCCTTCCCGCACCGCCGGGCTGGATCCGGTCACCCTCGACATCTGCTGGAACCGTCTCGTCGGCGTGGTGAACGAGCAGGCCGCCGCGCTCCAGCGGACGTCCTTCACCTCCATCGTGCGCGAGGCGGGCGACCTCTCCGCGGGCGTCTTCGACCGGCGCGGCTGGATGCTCGCGCAGGCGGTGACGGGCACGCCGGGCCACATCAACTCCATGGCGCTCTGCATGCGCACATCTCCTGGCCGCGCACCCGGTGGACAGCCTGCGCCCGGGTGACGTGCTCATCACCAACGATCCCTGGAAGAGCTCCGGTCACCTGAACGACGTGACCATCGCCACGCCGGTATTCCGCGGCCAGGACTGCGTGGCGCTCTTCGCCTCCACCTGCCACTACCGCCGACATCGGCGGTCACATCTTCTCCGCCGAGGCACGGGAGGTCTACGAGGAAGGGCTCTTCATCCCCATCATGAAGCTCTACGAGGCGGCGGAGCTCAACCCCACCCTCGCCGGCCTCGTCCGGGCCAACGTGCGGCTCCCGGAGCTGGTCATGGGGGACTTCCACGCCCAGATCGCCGGCGGCGCGGTGGGCGGCGAGCGCCTGCTCGAGTTCATGGAAGAGTTCGGACTCGCGCGGCTGGAGCCCCTCGGCGACGAGATCGTGGGCCGTACGGAGCGCGCCATGCGCGAGTCCATCGCCCGTCTGCGGCCCGGCGCCTACACCTATGCCCTCACCTCGGACGGCTTCGACGAGCCCATCACCATCCAGGTCCGCTGCGAGGCACGGGGCGGTGAGCTCACCATCGACTACACCGGCTCGTCGCCCGAAAGCCGGCGTGGCATCAACGTGGTCATGAACTACACCGAGGCCTACTCGACCTATGGCGCCAAGGTCATCGTGAGCCCGGACGTGCCGAACAACGAGGGCGCGTTCCGGCCTGTCCGCATCACCGCGCCCGAGGGGTCCATCCTCAACGCGCGCCATCCCGCCCCGGTGGCGGCGCGCCACGTGGTCGGCCATTTCCTCCCCACGCGATCGCGGGAGCGCTCCGCGAGGCGCTGCCCGGAGCGCGTCATGGCCGAGGGCTCGGCGAATATCTGGGGCGTGCAGGTGTCGGGCCGCGACGAGGGCGGACGCGCCTTCAGCTTCGTGCTCTTCACCTCCGGGGGCACGGGGGCCCGCGCCACCAAGGACGGGCTCTCCGCCACCGCATTCCCTCCGGCGTCCTCGGCACCCCGCGGAAGTGATCGAGACGCTCTCCCGCTCGTGATCGAGCGGCAAGGCGCTGCGACCCGATTCCGGCGGCGACGGCCGCTTCCGCGGCGGGCTCGGCCAGGACATCGCCTTCCGCGTGCGGACCCGCGGGACTTACCGCTGCTCCGTGCTCTGCGATCGCACGCGCATCCCTGCCCAGGGCTTCTTCGGCGGTGGGGCCGGCCGCCGCGGCGAGGTGCTCGTCAATGGCCGCGCGCCCGAGAACCCAAAGGCCGAGCAGATGCTCGAGCCCGGTGACCTCGTGGAGATCCGCTTGCCGGGCGGCGGGGGTTATGGTCCGCCCGCGGAGCGGGATCCCGAGGCCCGCGCCCGCGACCTCCGCGAGGGCTACGTCACCGGCTGACCCGCGCCGACGGCGGGCTTCGCGGAGCGGCGGAGGTCCGCCGCCGGTGGCGAACCCGGGCCCACGATGCTAGAATCCGGCAGCAATCAGCCGGTCATTGCCGACCTCTCGGAGTTCCCACAATCCGTCGCGAGGAGGATGTGTCCCCATGTTGAAGCGCACGTACGCACTGCTCGCCCTGGCCCTCGCCGCGCTGCTGCCGGCGTCGGCGGCCCAGGCGCAGGCGCCGAAAGAGGTCGTCATCGGCGTCCTCTATCCGCTGTCCGGCAACGCGGCCCAGGTCGGCATCGACTCCGCGAACGCGATCCGGCTCGCGGTGGACATCATCAACGCCAACCACGATCTCAACCTCCCGCTCGCGAAGGGGAGGGCCTGCCCGGCTCGGGGGCGCGAAGGTCCGCGTGATCTTCGTCGACCACCAGGGCAAGCCTGACGTGGGCCAGGCCGAGGCGGAGCGGCTCATCACCCAGGAAAAGGTGCACGCGGTGTTCGGCGCCTACTTCTCGGGGTGACCCAGACGGTGGCCCAGGTGGCGGAGCGCTACGGGTGCCGCACCTCAACGCCGAGTCGTCGTCCCCGCTGCTCACCGAGCGCGGCCTGAAGTGGTTCTTCCGGACCTCACCGCACGACGGGCACTTCAGCCCAGGCCATGTTCGACTTCATCCGGGACCTGGAGAAGCGCCGCAACGTGAAGTTCAAGACGGTGGGCATCATGCACGAGGCGACGCAGTTCGGCTCCGACTCCGCCAAGGTGCAGGAGGAGCTGGCGGCCAAGTACGGCTACGAGGTCGCGGTGAAGATCTCCTATCGCGACAAGGCCACCAACCTCGACGCCGAGGTCGGCAAGCTGAAGGCGGCCAACCCCGACATCCTGCTGCCCTCGTCGTACACCAACGACGCCATTCTCTTCGTGAAGACGGCCAAGAACCTCGACTACAGCCCCAAGCTGCTCATCGCGCAGAACGCCGGTTGGACGGACCCCACCTTCGTGCGGGAGATGGGCAAGGACGTGGAGGGGCATATCACGCGGGCGCCCTTCGCGCTCGACATGGCGGCGAAGAAGCCCATGATCCGGCAGGTCAACGAGATGTTCAAGAAGCTGAAGGACAACGCCACCGGCCGCGACATCTCGGACGCGCCCGCGCGCGCCTTCACCGGCTTCCTCACCCTGGCCGACGCCATCAACCGGGCGAAGTCGGTGAGTCCGCGAGGAGATCCGCAAGGCGCTGGTGGCCACCAATATCCCCGCCGACCAGCTCATCATGCCGTGGAACGGGATCAAGTTCGACGAGAAGGGGCAGAACACGGGCGTGCGCGCCATCCTCCAGCAGGTGCAGAACGGTGCCTACGCCACCATCTATCCCTTCGAGCTGGCGGCCGCCGACGCGGCCTTCCCGCTGACGCCGTGGAAGGACCGGAAGTAGCCGGCGCTCCGAGCCCGTGACCGTCGAGGTCCTGCTGCAGGGCCTGATCGGCGGGCTCCTCATGGGGTTCGTCTACGCGCTCATCGCGGCGGGCCTCTCCCTGATCTTCGGGCTCATGGAGATCGTGAACTTCGCGCATGGCGAGTTCCTCATGCTCGCCATGTTCGCGACGTTCTGGGCATGGGCGCTCGCCGGCCTCGATCCCCTCCTCGCGCTGCCGCTCACCGCGGCGCTGCTCTTCCTGCTCGGGATCGTGGTGTACCACGGCCTCATCCGCTGGATCCTGGGCGCGCCCATGCTCGCCCAGATCTTCGCCACCTTCGGCCTCGCCGTCTTCCTCCGTTCCGCCGCGCAGGCGCTCTGGGGCGTGGATTTCCGGCTGGTCAAGGATCCGCTGGTGTCGGGACGCATCTCGCTGGGGGGACTGTTCATCGGCCTGCCCCAGCTGGTGGCCAGCGTGGGCGCGCTGGCCGCCTTCGCCTTCCTCTACTGGCTCATCCGCAAGACGGAGACGGGCCGTGCGCTGCAAGCCACCGCCCAGGACCGGCAGGCCGCCGCGCTCATGGGCATCGACACCCAGTGGATGTTCGCGCTCGGCTGGGGAATCGGCGCGGCCTGCGTGGGGGTCGCGGGCGCGCTCCTCACCATCTTCTTCTACGTGTTCCCGGACGTGGGCGCGTCCTTCGCGCTCTCGCCTATGTGGCGGTGGCCCTGGGGGCTTCGGCAATGTCCCGGGCACCCTGGCCGCCGGGATAGTGGTGGGCGTGGTGGAGGTGATGGGCGGCCTCCTCATCGCGCCCACGCTGAAGTACGTGGCGGTATTCCTGATCTACCTGGCGGTCGTGCTCTGGCGACCACAGGGTCTCTTCGGCCGCTTCTGATGCCGCCCGCGCTCCGCTGGGGACTCGGCGCACTCTCGCTCGCCGCGCTCCTCGCCGTTCCCCTCGTGGTCACCCAGCCCTATCCGCGGCACGTGTTCATCACGATCTTCCTCTACGCGACCCTGGCCCAGGCCTGGAACCTCCTCGCCGGGTACTGCGGGCAGATCTCGCTGGGACACGCGGTGTTCTTCGGAACGGGCGCCTACACCTCGAGCGTGCTCGTGAAGGAGCTGGGGCTCACGCCCTGGGCGGGCATGGCGGCGGGCGTGGTGCTCGCGGTGGCGCTCTCGCAGGTGATCGGCTACCCGGTGTTCCGGCTGCGGGGCCACTATCTCGCCATCGCCACCATCGCGGTGGGCGAGATCGTGCAGACGCTCATGCTCAACTGGGACTGGGTGGGCGCCGCCCGCGGCTTCTTCGTGCCCATCAAGCGCCCCGACTCCTTCGTCAACTTCCAGTTCCACCAGAGCAAGCAGATGTACTACTACATCGCCCTCGGGCTCTTCCTGCTCGCGCTGGGGGTGGCACGCCAGATCGAGCGCTCGCGCACGGGCTACTACTTTCGCGCCATCAGAGAAGACCCGGAGGCGGCGGCGAGCCTCGGCATCCCGGTGGCGGCCTACAAGCAGCGGGCGATGGCCTGGTCCGCGGGGTTGACCGCCATGGGCGGGACGTTCTACGCGCAGTACATTCTCTTCATCGATCCGGAGTCGGTGCTGCCGCTGTCGCTGTCCATCCTCATCTGCCTGGTGGCGGTGCTGGGCGGGTGGGTACCTTGTGGGGGCCGCTGATCGGCGCGGCCATCCTGGTGCCGCTGTCCGAGGGACCCGGATCTACTTCGGCGGCACCGGCAAGGCGGTGGATCTCTTGATCTTCGGCGGGCTCATCATGCTGATCTCGGTGGTCCAGCCGGGCGGCGTCATGGCGCTGGCCCAGCGCGGGCGCCGGCGCACCGGATGAGCACGGCGCCGCTCCTCGAGGTCCAGGGGCTCACCAAGCGGTACGGCGGAGTCACTGCCAACCGGGACGTGGCGTTCCGCGTGGCGCCCGGCGAGCTGGTCGGCGTCATCGGGCCCAATGGCGCCGGGAAGTCGACGCTCTTCGACCTCCTCACCGGCTTCCAGCGCCCGAACGCCGGCACGGTGGCGCTGGACGGGCAGGACATCACCGGTCTCCGTCCCGACATCGTGAGCCGTCGCGGCGTCGGCCGCACGTTCCAGAAGCTCAAGCCCTTCGCCGGGCTCACCGCGCTCGGAGAACGTGATGGTGGGAGCCTTCCAGAAGACCGCCGACCCGCGCGAGGCGCGAGACCGGGCGCGCGCGGCCCTGAGCAGCGTCGGCCTCGGCGGCAGGAAGATGCGCACGCGCGCGTGCTCTCCACCGGCCAGCGCAAGCGCCTCGAGCTCGCGCGGGCGCTGGCCACCCGGCCGCGGCTCCTGCTCCTCGACGAGGTCACCGGGGGCGTGGACCAGGGGAGCATCCCCGGACTGGTGGAGCTGGTGCGCGGGGTTCACGCGCAGGGGCATGGCGCTGCTGGTCATCGAGCACAACATGCGCGTGATCATGGACATCTCGCAGCGCATCGTGGCGCTCCACCTCGGCGAGGTGATCGGCGACGGCCCCCGAGGCGGTGGCCCGCGACGCCCGCGTGATCGAGGCGTACCTCGGCCGCGCCTATGCCCGCGGCGCGCCGGAGCCTCCCGGTGCTTGAGGCCCGGGAGCTCGACGTGCTGTACGGGGACTACCAGATCCTCTGGAAGGCAGAGTTCCGCGCGGAGGCGGGCGAGGTGGTGGCCATCCTCGGCCCGAATGGCGCGGGCAAGTCCACCCTCATGAACACCCTCTCGGGCCTCATCCGGCCCCGGCGCGGCAGCGTCACCTTCAAGGGGCAGCCCATCGCGGGTCTGCCTCCCTCACCGCATCGTCCCCTCGGCATCGCGCACGTGCTGGAGCGGCGCCGACTCTTCCCCTACATGACCGTGCGCGAGAACCTCCTCCTCGGCGGCTATCATCATGAGGCGCGCGCCCGGCGCGCGGAGAGCCTGGCCGACGTCGAGGCGCTGTTCCCTTCCTTCGGTCGCGCGCCGATCAGCTGGGGCATACGCTCTCGGGGGCGAGCAGCAGATGGTGGCGATTGCGCGGGGGCTCATGGCCCGCCCCGCCCTCCTCATGATCGACGAGCCGTTTCTCGGGCTGGCGCCGCGCATCGTCGAGCAGATCGCCGAGGTGATCCGCGCGCTCAACCGCGAGCGCGGCCTCACCGTGGTGTTCATCGAGCAGAATGTCGAGCTGGCTCTGAGGATGGCGCACCGGGGCTATGTGCTCGAGTCGGGCCGGACAATCCTGGAGGGTGCTTCGGCGGCCCTTCTGGGCTCCTCCGAGGTCAAGCGGATCTTCCTGGGGGCCTAGCCTCGCTCCCCGTCCGCCGGCCGCCCCCTGCCCGGCTCCCCTGCTTGCGACCAGGGGTGCCGTATGTTAGCGTAGCACTGCGATTTTATGGAACTCTTGCCGGATGTCCTCACCATATCCAAGGAGATTCACGCCCATGGCCGATAGCGCCCTGCACCTTACCGAGGCCAACTTCGACGTCGAGGTCGGCAAGCACGCCGAGGTCCTCATGGTGGACTTCTGGGCCGAGTGGTGCGCACCCTGCCGGGCCATCGCGCCCACCCTCGACGAGCTCGCCCGCGAGGGGAGCGGCAAGGTCAGCCTGGCCAAGGTGAACGTGGACGACAATCCGGCCCTGGCCGCCCGATACGGGATTCGCTCGATCCCGACCATTCTCTTCATCAAGGGCGGCGCGGTGGTGGACCAGGTGGTCGGCGCGGTGCCCAAAGCCGCAGCTCAAGAAGAAGCTGGACGCCGATCGGCTGACCGCTCACCACCATGTCGCGGCCGCACCCGGCATCCCGCCGCTGTCTCCCTCGCGGGAGGAGTTTCGGCGCGCTCGCCGGCGCACGGCAACCTGATCCCGGTCTACGCGCGAGCTGGCTGCCGACCTCGACACCCCGCTCTCCGCCTATCTGCGGCTCCGGCCCGGCCCCTACGCCTTCCTGCTCGAGTCGGTCGAGGGAGGCGAGAAGTGGGCCCGCTACTCCTTCCTGGGCATCGGACCCGCTCATGAGTCTTCACCGCCAAGGGCGACCGCATCACCCTCCGCCACGCCGACGGGCACCGTCGAGATCCTCCCGACCCGGAATCCCCTCGAGGGGCTGCGCGGGATGCTCTCGCGCTTCACGCCTGTCGCGGTGCCGGGCCTGCCGCGCTTCCAGGGTGGAGCGGTGGGCTTCTTCTCCTACGACATCGTCCGCCATGTCGAGCGGCTGCCCCGTCACGCCAAGGACGACCTCCGGCTGCCCGACGCGGTGTTCATGCTCACCGACACCCTCCTCGTCTTCGACAACCTGCGCCACCGGCTCCTCGTCATCGCGAACGCCCACGTGGACGAGGCCGATCCCGCCTCGCTCGATCGCGCGTACGACGCGGCCGCGGTGAAGATCGGCATGCTGCTGGCCAAGCTCGCGCGCCCCGCCCGCCCGCCGGCGCCGTTGACCTTCCCCGATCTCCAGCCCCTGGTGGCGCTGGGCGAGGACGGCTATACGTCGACCATGGACGAGCCCACCTTCATGGAGGCGGTCCGGCGGACGAAGGAGTTCATCGCCGCCGGCGACGCCTATCAGGTAGTCATCTCGCGGCGGCTGGATACCGAGCTCAAGGCCGATCCCTTCACGGTCTACCGCGCGCTGCGCACCATCAACCCGTCGCCCTATCTCTTTCTTCCTGCGCCTCGGCAAGACCAGCATCGTCGGCTCGTCCCCGAGGTGCTGGTGCGGCTCGAGGACGGCCGGGTCGAGGAGCGGCCCATCGCGGGCACCCATCCGCGCGGCGCCGACCGAGGCCGAGGACGCGCGCGCTGGCCGACAAGATGACCGCCGATCCAAAGGAGCGTGCCGAGCACGTCATGCTGGTGGACCTCGGCCGGAACGACGTGGGGCGCGTGGCGCGCATCGGCACCGTCGAGGTGACTCGGAGTTCATGGTGGTGGAGCGCTACTCGCACGTGATGCACCTGGTCAGCCACGTGCGCGGGCAGCTCGCGGCCGGCAAGGACGCCTTCGACGTGCTCGCCGCCTGCTTCCCCGCCGGGCACCCTGTCCGGGGCGCCCAAGGTGCGGGCGATGGAGATCATCGAGGAGATGGAGCCCACCCGGCGGGGCCCGTACGGCGGGCGCGGTGGGCTATATCTCCTACTCGGGCAACATGGACTCCTGCATCACCATCCGCACCGTGGTCTGCGACGGCCGCCGCGCCTCCATCCAGGTGGGCGCGGGGATCGTGGCCGACTCCGACCCCAAGACGGAGTGGCTGGAGACCTGCCTCGAAGTCGCGGGGCATGATCCTGGCCCTCCGTACCGCGGCCCGGGAGACCGGTCGATGATCTTCGTGCTCGACAACTACGACTCCTTCACCTACAACCTCGTGCAGTATCTCGGCGAGCTGGGCGCCGACGTGCAGGTGGCGCGCAACGACGCGGTGACGGTGGAGGACGTGCTGGCGCTGGCGCCCGACGGCGGTCGTCATCTCCCCGGCCCCGGCCATCCGCACCGGCGCCGGCATCACGCTTCGCCTCATCGAACGGCTGCACTCCACCACGCCCATTCTCGGCGTCTGCCTGGGTCACCAGGCCATCGGCCAGGCGTTCGGGGGCACGGTGACGCGGGCGCCGGTGCAGATGCACGGCAAGACGCTCCCGCATCAGCACGACGGGCGTGGCGTCTTCGCCGGGCTCCCGGCGGGCTTCGAGGCCACGCGCTACCACTCCTGGTGGTGCTGCGCGAGGCAGGCTTCCCGGCCGACCTCGAGATCTCCGCCCGCGCCGAGGACGGGAGATCATGGGGCTGCGCCATCGCCGCTACCCGGTGGAAGGCGTGCAGTTCCACCCCGAGTCCATCCTCACCACCGAGGGCAAGGCTCTGCTCCGCAACTTCCTGAGCATGGTGCCGGTCGTCGCCCAGCGGTGATGGGCGGTCCCGAGCCCCCAAGTCGTCGCGTTCCCCTTCCCGCCCGACGGGGAGCCGGTGAGCGTGCGCGAGCTCGGCGAGCTGGGATTGATTCGCCGCATCCGCGAGGGCGGCACGGGTGCGCCCGCCGCCGGCGTCCCGGTGGGGATCGGCGACGACGCCGCCATGCTCGCGGTGACCCCGGGATCCGCGCTCCTGGCCACCACGGACCTCGTGATCGAGGACGTGCACTTCCGGCGGGCGTGGGCGACGCCGGCCGACGTCGGCTGGAAAGCGATGGCGGTGAATCTCTCGGACATCGCGGCCATGGGCGGCGTCCCGCGCTGGGCCCTCGTCGCCCTTGCCGTTCCGGGAGACACGCCCTCCGCCGACGTGGACGCCTTCTACGCGGGGCTCCGCGAGGCGGCGGCGCCCCACGGGGTGGCCATCGTGGGCGGCGACACGAGCCAGTCGCCCCGTGGCTGGCTCGTCAACGTGACCCTCCTCGGTGAGCACCCGGCGCGCCGCGCCTGCGCTCCGCCGCGCGCGCGGGAGACGTTATCGCCGTCACCGGCTCCTGGGCCGCTCGGCGGCGGGCCTCGCCGTGCTCGAGCTGGGAGCGGACGAGGCACGGCGACGCGGAGTGCCCGACACGGTGATCGACGAGGTCACGCGGGCCCACCTCCGACCGCGCGCGCGGGTCGCGGAGGGCCAATGGCTCGGCGCCGCGCGCGGCGTGCACGCGATGCTCGACTGCTCGGACGGCGCTCGCCACCGATCTCGGGCATATCTGCCGCGAGTCGGCGGTGGGGGCGCGCGTGGACCTGGCGCGCGTCCCCATCGCCTCCGGCGCCGCGGCGACGGCGAGGGCGCTCGGGCCAGGAGCCGATACAGTGGGCTACGCGCCGGGGGCGAGGACCTACGAGCTCCTGCTCACCTGTGAGCCCGGCGACGCGGAGCGGCTGTCCGCCGACTTCCGGGGCGGCACCGGCACCTCCTTCACCGTGATCGGAGAGATCCAGGCCGGAAAGCCCAGCATCGACTGGATCGGCGCCGACGGCCGCCCGGTGCCCGCTGCCCGCGCGGCTTCGAGCACTTCCGTGGATAGTCTCCTGCTTCTCCAGCTCGCGTTTCTCGCCGGGCTCGTGCTCCTGCTCGGCGCTTGCTCACCGGCGCGCGAGGCCGCCTACTTCTCCCTCGGCCGGGCGCGGCTCAAGCGCGCTCGCCGAGGAGCAGGGCGGCGAGGCCGACGCGCTGCTCGCTCCTCAGGAGCCGCACGAGCTGCTGGTGACCCTGCTGGTGGGCATCACCGTGGTCAACATCGGCGCCTCCGCCCTGGCCGCCGCCATCGCCGAGCGGCTGCTGGGCCCGGCAGGGCCTGCCCGTCGCCATCATCGCCATGGTCTTCCTGCTCGTCGGTGTTCGGCGAGGTGCTTCCCATGACCCTGGCGGTCGAGCACCCGGCGCGCTTCACTACCTGGGTGGAACCGGCCGGTGACGTGGCTGTCGCGGGTGCTGGGCCGGTGCGCATTCTCCTCGGTGCCTTCACCGCGCTCACCCTGCGCCTGGTGGGCTCCGAGCGACGCGGGACGGACGAGCCCGAGATCACCGAGGACGAGCTCCGCACCCTGGTGGACGTGGGGGCCCGCGAGGGGGTGGTGGAGCGGACCGAGCGCGAGATGATCCACCGCGTGTTCGAGCTGGAGGACACCTCCGTGCGCGAGGTGATGGTGCCGCGTCCCGGACATGTTCTGCCTCGACGTCGCCACGCCGCGCGCGCAGATCCTCGACCTCCTCCGCGAGAACCTCGCACTCGCGGGTGCCGGTCTTCGAGGGCACCGTGGACCAGATCGTGGGCGTGCTCTACACCAAGGAGCTCCTGCCGCCACCTCCACGGGTTGCCGCCCGACTGGGACCTGCGCGCGCATCTCCATCCGCCCTATTTCGTTCCCGAGTCCAAGCGGGCCGGACGCGCTCCTGCGCGAGTTCCAGGCCAAGAAGCTCCATCTGGCGGTGGTGGTCGACGAGTTCGGGGGCACCGCGCGGGCTCGGTCACCCTGGAAGACCTGCTCGAGGAGCTGGTGGGCGAGATCCGCGACGAGTTCGACGAGGAGGAGCGCCTGGTCCAGCGCCTCGGCGAGCGCGCCTTCCGCGTTTCCGGCAAGCTCGGCATCGACGAGCCTCAACGCGGTCACCGGGCTCACCGGTCTCCAGCGAGTCCTACGACACGGTGGGGGCTGGGTGCTCGACCTCTTCGGCCGCGTCCCCAACAAGGGCGAGCGGGCGGATACCGCGGATGCGGTCGGTGACGGTGGAGAAGGTCGAGCGGACGCGGGTGGTGGAGGTGCTGGTCACGCTCAAGAGCCCGCCGGCCCAAACGGAGGCGGAATGATCTACGTCTGGATCATCCTCCTCTCGCTGGCCCTCACCGCGTTGTTCTCCGCGTCGGAGATGGCCTTCATCGCCGCGAACCGGGTCCGCCTCCGCCACCTCGCCGAGGCGGGCAGCCAGACCGCCGCCCGCTATCTGGAGGCCTTTCGCCGGCCCGAGCGGGTGCTCGCCACCTGCATGATGGGTGTCACCATCGCCCACATCACCGCCTCCTCGGTGTCCACGTGGGCGCTGCTGCCGGTGCTCGGCTCGTGGTCGGCGGTGGTGGTCACCGCTGCGCTCACCCCGGTCATGCTCGTCCTGGGCGAGGTGATGCCCAAGGCGCTGGCGCGGGAGTGGGCCACCGCGCTCATCCGCTCCCTGTTCCGCGTCATCGAGCTGTCGAGCTGGGTGCTGTCGCCCTTGACCTGGGGCGCCAACGCGGTGGTGGGCAAGGCGCTGGCCCTCTTCGGGCGCACCCCGTCGAGCACGCGGCAATTCGTGTCCCGCGAGGAGCTCAAGCTGCTGCTCCAGATGGAGCCGGAGGAGGCCGACGTGACGGTGTCCGAGGCCGAGATGATCGACAAGATCTTCGACCTCGGCCAGAAGACGGTGCGCGAGATCATGGTGCCCCTGGTGGACGTGGCCGCCCTGCCCGCGAGCACTCATCCCGACGAGGCGGTACGCCTCATCGCCGAGCGCGGCTTCTCGCGCATCCCGCTGTTCACCGACCGCGCGTTCAACCTGATCGGCTTCGTCACCGCCATGGACCTCCTCCGGCGCGGGGCCCAGGCGCCTGACCTCCGCTCGATCATGCGGCCGGCCACCTACGCCCCGGAGACCAAGCGGATCGACGATCTCCTGCGCGAGATGCAGAAGGGCCGCATCCAGCTCGCGGTGGTGGTGGACGAGTACGGCGGGGCGGTGGGGATCGTGACCATCGAGGACATCCTCGAGCAGATCGTGGGCGAGATCGAGGACGAGCACGACCGCACTCCCGCCACGGTGGAGCGCCTGCCCGACGGCAGCTACCGGGTAGCGGGCCGGGTGAGCATCGACGAGCTCAACGAGTCGCCTCGACTGGGAGCTGCCCAAGGGCGACTTCGAGACGGTGGCCGGCCTCGTACTCTCCACCGTCAACCGCATCCCCTCGGTGGGTGAGGTATTCCACGTGGGCCGCTACACCTTCACCGTGCTGGAGGCCGACGAGCGCCGGATCCTGCGGGTCCGCATCACTCCGCTGGCGCCGGCGGCGTAGTCAACCGCAGTCAACCGCAAGGGAGGAGCAGCGCGATGGCCGGACGGATGGTGGAGTTTCCCAGCAACGGCGGCAAGGCGAACGGATATCTGGCGACTCCGGCGGCGGGCAAGGGTCCGGGCGTGCTCGTGATCCAGGAGTGGTGGGGCCTGGTGGACCACATCAAGAAGGTCTGCGACCGCTTCGCGGCCGCCGGTTACTCCGCGCTGGCCCCCGACATGTACCACGGCAAGACGGCGACCGAGGCCCGACGGGGCCGGCAAGCTCTTCATGGCGCTCAATATCGCCCAGGCGGAGAGGGACCTGGCCGGCGCAGCCAAGTTCCTGGCCGGCCACTCCTCGACGTCCAAGCTGGGCGCGGTGGGCTTCTGCATGGGAGGCCAGCTCGCGCTGTTCGCGGGCACCACCAATCCCAGCATCGGGGCGGTGGTGGACTTCTACGGCATCCATCCCAACGTGAAGCCGGACTACGCCAAGCTCGCCGGACCGGTGCTGGGCCTCTTCGCGGAGAAGGACGCCTTCGTGACGCCCGAGACCGCGCGCGGGGTGGAAGCGGCGATCAAGAAGGCGGGCAAGTCGGTGTCCATCCACGTCTACCCCGACGTGGACCACGCGTTCTTCAACGACGAGCGGCCGGACGCCTACAACAAGGCCGCGGCGGCGGATGCCTGGACGCGGACCCTGGCCCACTTCGCGGCCAATCTCAAGTAGCCGGAACCCGCGGCGCTCGGGAGGGCCCGCCCCGAGCGCCGCGCCGCCCGCCTACTTCTTCACTTCCACCGACCCCTTCATGTTCGGGGTGCAGCGCGCAGTTGTAGCTGAACACGCCTTCGCCTGGGAACGTCAGCGTGGCGCGCTGGCCCTTGAGCAAGAATCCGGTCTTGAGATTCGCGCCCTGGACGGTGATCTGGTGCGGCGACTCGTCGGTATTGATCCAGGTGATCGCGTTGCCCGGAGCCACCGTGAGCCCGCCGGGCGCGAAGACGAAGCCCGCGATATTGACGGTGGTGGCGCCGGGAACCATGGGCATCGCGCTGGCCACCTGGGTCTCGCCCCGCCAGGGCCGGATAGGAGATCACGAAGTCCTGGCCGTCGTGGGGCTTGTGGCACTGGAAGCACGCCTTGTAGTTGGCCTTGTCGTTGAACTTCCCGTCGGCGCCGAACGCCGAGTACTCCCACTCGCCGTTCCGGAGGTCGTCGGGGTACTCGGCGCCCCAGCCCTGCCGTTTCTCCATCACCGTGTAGGCGATGAGATCCCCTTGAGGAAGCGGCCCTTGGAATCCTTGACGGGATTGCCCTGTGGGTCCACCTGGGCCTTGTACTGCACCAGGGTGAGCACGGTGCCGTGCGGCAGGGGCTTCCCCTCCTGGCCGCCTGCACGGCGGCGGCCGGGCTCGCGTAGAGCTCCCGGTACTGCTTGACGTCGTAGCGGTCGGCGATGGTATAGAGCACGCCGTCCTTGTAGGCGGCCGGGAACGCCACCTTGTCGGCCCCGGCGTCGCTCCGCGGGGCGCTCAGGACGAGAGCGCCCGCCATCACCGTGGCGAGGGTCAGACCACCGAGCAGCGTCAACCGACGTTTCATGGGCGCCTCCTTGCAAGGTGAGGGTCGTAGAGCCCGCCGGAATGAGAACCGGCCCCGGCCCGCCCGGGTTCCTCCAGCGCACGCATCTCTCGTGGCCGGGAGCGGTTTCTGCTAGGGTAACAGCCGGTCGATGAGCGCCATCCCGGAATCCAGCATCGGAGCCGTGTGCGCGCTCCTCTCGGCCGGCACCTGGGCGCTGGTCAGCCTGCTCGTCCGCCGGCTCGCCGGCAGCTTCAACTCGGCCACCATCAATGCCATCCGCGCCGCCGGCGGGGCGTGCTGCTGCTGGCATGGGTGCTTGCCACCGCGGGCACCGCTCCCATTCGCGCGATCACCGCCTACGACTTCTTCCTTTTGATCTCCTCCGTCATCGTCGCCGGCTGCCTCGGCGATACCGTGTTCTTCGAGGCTCGCGCTTTCTCGGGCTGGCGCGGGCGATGACTGGCCTCGATGATCTACCCGCTCCTGGCCGCCCTGCTGGCGGCGCCGCTGCTGGGCGAGCCCCTCACACCGGCCCTCCTGCTGGGTTCCGTGCTCACCTTGGGCGGCCTCGCCATCATCGTCCGCAATCGACAGATCGATCCAGACGAGCCGAACCGGCTCTGGCTCGGGCTGGGCGCCGCCACCCCTGGCCTCGGTGGCCTGGGCCGTGTCGGCCATCATGCTCAAGCCCGCGCTCCACGCCGTGGACTCCACCACCGCGCAGGCGGTCCGGCTCCCCGTGGTGGGCCTGGTGCTCCTCGCCACGCCCTGGGCGCGGGGCGCGATCGGCGCCGCTCGCGCTGCCACGCCGGAAACCGCGAAGATGCTGGCGCTGCTCGCCGCCCTCACCGCGGTGAGCTCGGTGCTGTTCGTGATGGGGGTGAAGCACGCCGGCGTCGGCGTCGCTACCGTGCTCTCGGCGACGGCGCCCATGTTCGCCATCCCGCTGGGCGCGCTCTACCTGGGCGAGCGGATGACGCTGAGCGCCGCGCTGGGCACGCTCCTCACCGTGGCGGGCATCGCCGTCCTCAATCTCTGAGGGCGGGGACTGTCAGCGGCCTCCGCGCGGCGGGCCGGCCAGCCGCTCGGTGACGTCGATGCGCTGGTAGACCACGGGATGCGCGGCGCGATGCGCCGCGGGCGTCTCCGCCACGTGGAGGGTGTCCAGCCAGAGGCGCCCATCGGGCTGGCGATGGATGCGCGGCGCCGCGGAGGGGAACCAGCTGCCGAGGACATCGGCCGGCCGCTTCGCCCGGCGCGCCATCTGCGAGACGGGAATGGGCGGACCGTCGACGACGCCGTCGCGGACGACGACCGCGTCCGGAGTCGAAGATCTCGCGCAGCTGGCCTTGCAGCTCGAAGAACACCAGCGCCACCGCGGCGTTCCCATCCGGCGCCAGCCCAGCGAGGGCGCGAAGGAAAGAGCGTGCCGCCCCCGGGGTCGATCGGATGCGGGGACTTCGCGGTGTCCCACGGCCCCCATGTCCCCGAGCCGGTGGCGGGTCGGCGCACGTAGAACGCCTCGTCGCGACCGTAGATGCCGGTGCTCGCGGTGCCGTGGAACGCCACGTGGAGATTGTCCTTCGCGTCCACCGCGATATCGGCCCAGTCGGCGAGGTGTCCCGCCCCGCGCCCTGGTCGGCCCAGGCCGGCGAGGCGGCCAGCGCGTTCTGAACATCCACCCAGCCGCCCTGGCGACGGCGGCGCGCGTAGGTGAGCTCCCAGTAGCCGCCATTGGCGCGGTCGCTCGACCGCCCGGCGCTGCGGACCAGCACGGTATAGATCGCGTGGGCATTGCCCTCGCGATCCACGGCGAGCGCGGGGTTCTTGAGACGCACCTTCGCCGGGACCGGCAGTCGATCCAGCGTCCAGCCCGCGCCGCCATTGCTCGAGACCGCGTACTGCCCGGTGGGCGTCACCGCGTGGATCTCGTCGTCTCCGCGCACGCCGAGGTCGGGAGCCGGTGTCCTGCGCGCCACCGGGGCTCCCGTGTCGCGCACCCGCTCGAAGCTCCAGGCGCCGCCGCGGAGGACAAGGCGGCGGTACAGCGTGGTGCGCCCTCCGTACCAGGCCACGTGCACCGCGCCCGGGCTGGCCTCGATGGCCAGGAACGAGTTGGCGGAGGCGCCGCCCGGCTCGCTGACCGGCGTCACCTCGGTCTCGAAGGCGAGGCGCCCGGTGGCGCCGTCCTGGGCGGCGCGGGCGATAGACGACACGGGCCTCGCGTCGCCCGTCCGGGAAGAGCCGGGTATCCAGCCACGCCATGTGGATCTTGCCAGCGGCGTCCCGGACGATCTTGGCCGAGTGGTTCGGCGCGAGCGCGTTGTACTTGTGCGTGATCCCCACCGGGGTCGTCCCGTGCGGAAAGACGATACACCCAGGCCTGACGGCTGACGCCGCACCGCCGCTCTGGTTCGGCGCGCCCTCCCAGGCGGTCCAGATCACCGATGTGGGCCTGATGGGGATGGGCGCCGACTGATCATCGCGTCACGCGAAGGCGCGCCCGCCTCGGCCGACTTCGAGCAGCTCGCGGAGTGGGGACTCGGTGGGCGCGAGCTCGCTCCGGCCGGGCGCGGGCATCTCCACCGCGAGGAGCTCGGGGAGGGTGATCTCGGCGCCCGCGGCGGGCGCGCGGGGCGCGGGCGGACGGCCTGGCTCCGGCCGGCGCCGACGGGGCCGACGGGGCCGATCGCAGCCCGCCGCCAGCAGCGCCGCGGCGGGTAGCGCGAGAGGCCCCGCGGACCCCGCCTAGCCGATGAAGAGACCACCGTTCGGCGACAACCACTGGCCGGTGAAGAACGAGGCGTCGTCGGAGACGAGGAAGAGCGCGGTGGCGGCGACCTCCCGCGGCTCGGCGAGCCGGCCGAGCGGGTGCGGGACAGCACCGCCTTTCGCGAGAGCGCCGGAGACGGTCTGGGTCATGGGCGTGTCGATGAAGCCGGGGCAAATGGCGTTGACGCGTATCCCCGCGAGCCCACCTCGCCGGGCCACCGCGCGGGTGAAGGCGAGGATGCCGCCCCTGGCCGCCGAGTAGTGCGGGACGGTCTCGAGCCCCATCAGCGCGGCCACGCTGGAGAGGTTGACGATAGCGCCACGGTTCCGGCGGCTCATGAGCTTGAGCGCCTCGCGCGTGCAGAAGAAGGTGCCGTTGGGTGCACGCCGATGACGCGGTGCCAGGCCTCGTCGGACATTTCCTGGGTCCGTCCCAGTGGGACTCGTATTCCCTCGCCGCTTCACCATCTCCATGATGCGCGCGTCCGACCGCTCCCGCCGCGCCTCCAGGTCCTCCCCGGGAGCATAGGCGATGCCGGCATTGTTCACCAGGATGTCGAGCGACCCGTAGCGGCGGTCGATCTCCGCGAACATGGCGCGCACCTGGCCGCTGTCGGACACGTCGGCGGCGAGCGCGCAGGCCTGAGCGCCCGCCACGCCCATCTCCTGGACGGTCTTCTCGGCGGTGGCGAGATGGAGGTCGTTCACCGCCACCCGCGCGCCCTCCTCCGCGAAGAGCAGCGCGGTCGCGCGCCCGATACCCGAGCCGCCGCCCGTCACCAGCGCCACCCGGTCGCCCGAGCTTCATTGTGTCCTCCCGGAGGCCCGCCGGTTGAAATCCGAAGGGGCGGCTCAGCGGCCGCCCCGGGTGACCCGCTCGAGGCGCACCCGTCCGATCAGCCGGCGGCGGCCGCGGCCTTCTTCCGGCGTCCCTTGCGCGCGCCCGCGGCGGCCTCGCCCTTGTCGGCCTTGTCGGCCTTGGGCGTCTTCTCGGCCTTGGCGTCCTTCTTCCCCTTCGCCTTGGGCGCTCGGGCCGGTCCACCAGCTCGAGCACCACCATGGAGGCGCGATCGCCGGGCGCGTGCCGGCATGGATGATCCGCGTGTAGCCGCCATTCCGGTCCGAGAATCGCGCCGCGATGGTGTCGAAGAGCTTCTTCACCACCGTCTCGGTCGGGAACCATGGCGAGGGACCTGCCGCTTCGCGTGGAGAGTCTCGCGCTTGGCGAGGGTCACCATCTGATCCGCGAGGCCGCGCACCGCCTTCGCCTTGGCCTCGGTGGTGATGATCCGCTCGTGGCGGAAGAGCGCCACCAGGAGGTTGCGGAACAGCGCCCAGCGGTGTTGAGTGATCCGCCCGAGCTTGTAGTTCGCCCTCCCGTGCCTCATTTCGCGCCTCCGCGCCCGAGCGCTCCCAGCACGTTGGGTCGATCCGCATCCCCAGCGACAGGCCGAGGCTGGCCAGAGCGACCTTGATCTCGTCGATGGACTTCTCGCCCAGGTTCTTCACGTTCTCGAGGTCGGCGTCGGTCTTCTTACGCAGATCGGCCACGGTGAGGATCTCCCGCGTTGCGGAGCGCGTTGATGGTGCGAGCGGGAGCGGCAGCTCCTCGAGCACCTTGGACAGGCTCTCCTGAGGAAGCCTCCCCTTCCGCCTCGACCTCCTCGTCCTCTTCCGTCCGCCCTCGGGAGCCAGGAGGGTGAAAGTGGTCGCGCATGTAGCCGGCGGCCTCGGTGAGGGCGCTCATCCGGATGACACCGCCCCGTTGGTCCACACCTCGATGATGAGCCGCTCGTAGTCGGTGATCTTGCCCAGCCGCGAATTCTCCACGTTGTAGGCCACGCGCTGGATGGGCGAGAAGGCGGCGTCCATGGGGATGGCCCCTGCGGGGACGCTGCCCGCGCGTGTCCCCCGCCGCGTTCGCGTAGCCGCGCCCGATGTTCACGCCTGAGCTCGATGGAGAGCGTCGCGCCTGCCTCGAGGGTGGCGATGGGAATCTCGGGGTTGAGCACCCTCGATCCCCTCCGCTTCGGAGATCGTCGGCGCCGGTCACCTGCCATGGGACCTCGGCCTCGATCCGGGTGATGGTGGGCTCGCCGGACGGCACGCTTGATCGGCGAGCTTGCGCAGGTTCAGGCAGCATCGTCGGAGGTCTCCTCCTGCACGCCGGGAATCTTCGACTCCGCGTCCTGCACGCCGGCGATGCGCACCCACGCCACCGCCGTGCGCCGGGGATGATGCTGGAGCAGGGTGCGCCGCGGAATTCCCCACCGTGAGCGCATAGCCCTTCTCGAACGGCTCCGCCACCAGCCGCGCGTAGCGGTCGGTGTTGATCTCCCACTCGATGTGCCTCGGCTTCTGAAACGGATCCTGGCCATGGTCTCCTACTTCGAGAACAGCTCGACGATCAGCTGCTCCTGCACGGGATCTGGATGTCCTCCCGGACTGGGAGGCCGCGCACCGTCCCCTTCTTTTGATTGACGTCCACGATCGAGCCAGGCCGGCACCGCCGACCGGCCCGCGCCGAGGTTGTCGGCCACCCGCTCCTGCATCTTCGAGGTGGGCGAGCTGCACCGCCTCGCCCACCCGGACGATGTAGATACGGCACCGACACCTGGCGACCGTTGACCTGATATGCCCGTGGCCCACCATCTGCCGCGACTCGCGGCGGACGCCGCCATGCCGAGGCGGAAGACCACGTTGTCCAGCCGACGCTCGAGGAGCTTGAGCAGGTTCTCGCCGGTGATCCCTTCCTCGCGCTCCGCGCGCGCGAAGTAGCGGCGGAACTGCGTCTCCAGCGACCCGTAGATGTGCTTGGCCTTCTGCTTTTCCGGAGCTGGATGCCGTAGTTGGTCAGCTTGGTCCGGGACAGCCCGCGCTGGCCGGGGGATAGTTCCGCTCGCTCGATCGCGCACTTCTCGCCGAAGCAGCGCGAGCCCTTGAGAAAGAGCTCGATCCCCTCGCGCCGGCACTCGCCGGCAGACGCCTGCTCGATATCTCGCCACTGAAATCTCCTCCCTAAACCCGTCGCCGCTTCGGCGGCCGGCAGCCGTTGTGCGGGATCGGGGTCACGTCTCGAATCGAGGTGACCTCGAGCCCCACCGCCTGCAGCGCGCGGATGGCGGCCTCCCGGCCGGCGCCGGACCCTTGACGCAGACCTCCACCGACTTGAGGCCGAGCTCCATCGCCTTGCGCGCGGCGTTCTCCGCGGCGGTCTGGGCGGCGAAGGGCGTGCTCTTGCGGGAGCCCTTGAAGCCCACGCTGCCCGCGCTCGCCCAGGAGCGCACGTTGCCCGTCTTGTCGGTCAAGGTGACGATGGTGTTGTTGAAGGTGGCCTCTGCACGTGGGCGACGCCCACGCGGACCTCCTTGCGCTCGCGCTTGCGTCCGCCCCTGCGAGGCGCCGCCGGCTTCTCTTCTGGCGTATCGGCCATGTCGCTGGCTCCTTACTTCCGCGCCGCGGCGGGGCAGCCGCGGGGGCGGCGGGCACGCGGCGGCCACGGGCTTCTTCCTTGACCATCACGCCCTTGCTCTCGCCCTTGCGCGTGCGCGCGTTGGTGTGTGGTGCGCTGGCCGCGGACGGGCAGGCCCTTGCGGTGCCGGATCCCGCGGTAGGATCCGATGTCCATCAGGTAACTTCGTTCCGGCAACCAGCAACGG
>ERZ1370068.11359-contig-998_pt1 | contig 53830 bp, 74 predicted proteins | sample MGYA00561227_ERZ1370068 | MGnify/ENA primary metagenome ERZ1370068 (study PRJEB38410, sample SAMEA6850437) | metagenome | study: Metagenomic assessment of the ecological functions of the soil: analysis of the soil microbiota associated with the... | reverse complement strand
GCATCGCGCCTCACGAAGAAAAGTGGCCAAGAAGACAAAGAAACGTATCGATCAGCGTGAAGTATCCGGCACAGATGGTCACCATCGAGATCGCCGGCAAGAAGCACGAAGTGCCGGAGGGGATCACGATCATTAAGGCCCTGTGGTACTCGGGGCAGGAAGTCGTCCGCGGGGCCGGCTGTCTTGGCGGGTTCTGCGTGCGCCTGCGCGGCCTACTATCGGAACCAAGGACGATCCCTAAAGTGAGGACCTGCCTGGCCTGCCAAATGGCGGTGCAAGACGGCATGTCGATCACGATGATGCCGCCGTTTCCAGCCCGGAAGGCCATCTACGACATTCCAGACGCTCAAAGATCCGGAAACAAGACCTCTTCAATCTCTATCCTGAAGCGCCGCTCTGCCGAAACTGCAATGCCTGCACCGAAGCCTGCCCGACAGCAGATCGATGTGCGCGGAGGGAGTCTGGAAGGCCAGTCTTTGGGCGATTTTAAGAGCGTGTCCGAGATGTTCATGGATTGTGTGATGTGCGGCATGTGCACGCCGGTCTGTATTGCGGACATCGCTCCCAACCTCGTGGCCTTGTATGTGAGCCGGGCGCAGGGGGCTCATTTCACCGAGAAGCCTCTGGGCCTGGATACGCGCATCAAGGAAATCCAGGACGGCCGCTTCAACGACGAGTGGGCCAAGATCCTCAAGATGACCGAAAAAGAACTGGCCGATCACTGCGCAACCGTCAAGTGAGGCGTCATTGGTCAATGGTCAACCGTCACTGGTGGGAAATTCGTCACATGCTCCCACTATTGACCCTTGACGAATGACGATTGACGGATTGAAGCGATGGACATCCACGCCCTTCAACAGATCGTGCACCAGACGCGGGATGCTCGACGCAAGCAGACCCTTCCCAAATTCTCTCCAGCGGATCGCGACCAACTGATCCACAAATATCATCCTGATTTTCGGGAACGAGCCTATCGGCCGATCCGCTTCGGTCCCAATGAGGGGGATAAGACGGTTGTCGAGTTGGCGACATTGCTGGAGGGCGATAGCCCGATTGCCGACGAGTTCGATCTGACGGCCGACTACACGACCGATGTCCTGGTGGTGGGCGGCGGCGGCGCGGCTGTGCGGCGGCGCTCCATGCGCATGCGGCGGGTGCCAAGGTCATCCTGGCTACGAAGCTCCGTCTCGGCGACTCCAACAGCGTGATGGCTCAAGGGGGCATGCAGATTTCGGTAGCGCCCGAGGACTCGCCCGTCACCCACTTCGTGGATACGCTGAAGGGCGGTCACATGCAGAACGACCATCAGCTGCTCAAGGTGATGGTCGAAGAAGGTCCCTCGATTGCGAAAATGGCTGTTGAGCCTGGGTGTGCTGTTCGATCGTGATGGGGACGGCAACCTCCATGTGAAGAAAGGCGGCGGAAGTTCGAAGCCCCGCCTCCTGACCTGTTCAGACTACACCGGCCTTGAAATCATGCGGGTGCTCAAGGACGAGGTGCTGAATCAGAACATCCAGTTACTCGAGTTCTGCGCCGCGGTCGAGCTGACGAGTGACGAGAAGGGAACTGCACCGGCGCCATTTTGAAAGACCTCGACAACCATCGCCACATCGTCGTGGCCGCCAAGTCCGTCATTCTGGCGACCGGCGGGATCGGCCGGCTCCACATTCAGGGATTCCCGACCAGCAATCACTACGGTGCGACCGGCGACGGGCTGTGCTTGGCCTATCGGCTGGGCGCGAAACTCATGCATATCGATACGTTCCAGTATCACCCCTCCGGTGCGGTCTATCCCGAGCAGCTCATCGGGGCGTTGGTGACTGGAGGGCATTCGATCCGAAGGCGGACATCTGGTCAATGCGAAGGGTGAACGGTTCGTCAACGAATTGATACCCGCGACGTCGTGTCCTCCTCGATTATTCGGGAGTGTGAAGAGGGGCGCGGCATCCGCACGATGTCCGGGCGCATCGGCGTCTGGCTCGATACCCCGCTCCTCGATGCCGAACATGGCCCCGGCACTCTGGAGAAGCATTTCCCCGCGATGATGCTGCAGTTCGAACGATTCGGCATCGATATCAGCAAAGACCCCGTGTTGATCTATCCGACGCTGCACTATCAGAACGGTGGCGTGAAGATCGATACCAACTCAGAAACCAATGTGAAACATCTCTTCGTCGCGGGCGAGGCCTCCGGCGGATTGCACGGACGCAATCGATTGATGGGCAATTCGCTCCTCGACCTGATGGTCTTTGAAAGCGGTCTGGGCTGACGGCCGCTGCTCGTGCCGCTGCCATGCCGCAAGGGAAGTTGACGGTCGGGCATCTGAAGGGGTTCCGTGCCGAGGCCAAGAAGCACGGCAGTGCGAGCGGAGTCGTGTCACCCATGATCCTGCCGCCGTACACGAGAAAAGAATAGCTAGACGTAGCGAGATGAGCGAGAAAAGCGAGACGGGCAGTCCTCATCCGTCCAGCGCTTCTCGCGAGTCAGCCTCGCGCTGTCACGCGAAGGAGGAGAACATGAACGTTCATGAGTTTCAGGCGAAGCAGTTGTTTGGGCAGTTCGGGATTCCGGTTCCGCGCGGGAAAGAGATAACCTCACCCGAGGCAGGAGCGGCCTGGGCAGCAGAACTCAATACCCCGGTCTTTGTCGTCAAGGCGCAGATCCATGCAGGCGGTCGCGGCAAAGCCGGTGGCGTCAAAATTACGAAGGACAAGGCGGCTGTTCCAGGCCTGGTCAAGGAACTGATCGGCAAGACGCTCATCACGCACCAAACCGGCCCAAAGGGGCGAGAGGTGCGGCGCCTGCTGATCGAAGAAGGGGCCGCGATTGCCAAGGAATTGTATGCTGAGCATCCTCGTCGATCGGGATAGCGGGTGGCCTGTGTTTATCGCGAGTACGGAAGGCGGGATGGAGATCGAAGAAGTCGCCGCCCACACACCGGAGAAGATCATCCGGGAAGCGATTGACCCGGCCGTCGGGTTTCAGGGGTACAACGGGCGAAACATCGCCTTCGCGCTCGGTCTTCCTGCCATGGAACCGGCCGTCGTGACCCCTTCATCCAGATGCTGGGAACCTCTATCGCCTGTTCAGTGGACAAGAATGCGGCCATGGTCGAGATCAATCCACTGGTCATCACCAGCGACAAGAAACTCATTGCACTGGACGGCAAGGTCTCGTTCGACGATAACGCACTGTTCAGGCATGCCGATGTGCAGCAGATGCGTGACCTCCACGAAGAAGACCCGCTCGAGATCGAAGCGGGAGAAAATAATCTGAACTACACATTAAGCTCGACGGGAACATCGGCTGCATGGTGAATGGCGCGGGCCTCGCCATGGCGACGATGGACGTGATCAAGCTGGCGGGCAGCGAAGCCGGCAAACTTTCTGGACGTCGGAGGCGGCGCCGCCCAGGGAGACTGTAGACTGCGGGATTTCGGATTCCTCCTCAAGGACCCGAACGTCAAGCGGCATCTTCATCAACATCTTCGGTGGGATTGTTCGCTGCGAGCGGATTGCCCATGGTGTCATCGAAGCGGCCAAAGAAGTGAAGATCAATGTGCCTGTTGGTCGTCAGACTGCAGGGGACGAATGCAGACGAAGGCCGCAAGTTGTTGGCGCGAGTCAGGCCTGAAGCTGGAAGTGGCAGAACGATTTGTGGAAGCGGCGCAAAATTGTGAAGCTGACTGGAAAAGCGGCGTAGAAGAGTGGGGAGCGACAGGGTTAAGTCCCTTTTGCTCCCGGAGCGCGCACGGTGAAGCAGTGCTCGCTCGACGGCCGCAGTCAGGGCCTCAACCCTGTCGCTCCCCTTTGGGAAGTTTTCTCCAGCCATGAGGGAGCGAGTAGAAGAAAGAAGAGGGGAAAGTGAGCATTCTCGTTAATAAGAATACGCGGGTGGTGGTGCAGGGGATTACGGGCAAGGAAGGCTCGTTCCATGCGACGCAGTGCAAGGCCTACGGGACGCAGGTCGTCGCGGGCGTGACGCCGGGCAAGGCCGGGCAGGAGGTCGAAGGCATTCCGGTGTTCAACACCGTGCGCGATGCGGTGAAGAAGGCCCAGTGCGACACCTCGCTGGATCTTTGTGCCCCCGCCGTTTTGCGCCGATGCGATCCTGGAGGCCGCCGATGCCGGCATCAAGCTCGTGATCTGTATTACCGAGGGTATCCCGGTCAATGACATGGTCAAGGTCAAGCGCGCGCTCCGTGGCCGCGACGTCCGCCTGATCGGACCAAACTGCCCCGGCGTCATCACGGTTGATGAAGCGAAGATCGGCATCATGCCAGGCTTCATTCATAAGAAGGGTGTTGTGGGCGTCGTGTCACGCAGCGGGACCCTCACCTACGAAGCGGTGCATCAACTCTCGACGCTTGGGTTAGGTGAAACGACTTGTGTCGGCATCGGCGGCGATCCGGTCAATGGAACAGGCTTCGTCGATGTGCTGGCATTGTTCGAGAAAGATCCCGAGACTCAGGCGATCGTGATGATCGGCGAGATCGGCGGCGATGCGGAAGAGAAAGCCGCCGAGTTCATCAAGAAGCAGGTGAAGAAGCCGGTCATCAGCTTCATTGCCGGGATCACGGCCCCTCCAGGCCGCCGCATGGGCCATGCCGGCGCCATCATTTCCGGTGGGAAGGGCACGGCAACTGAGAAGATGAAGAGCTTGAAGGCAGCGGGTGTCCGAGTGGTGAAAAACCCGGCTGAGATCGGCAATGCGGTCAAAGATTGCGCTCGGGCGGTAGGGAAGAACCTCGCCTCGTCGTGCTCAGACAATCTAAAGAGTGGGGATGTGGTGGTCGTATCACCCATCCCCACTTGCTGTTTTTAATGGCACAGCCCTGTGTGGCTCCTCTCCACGGGCGACCAAGTAATATCCCCTTCTCATGCCATGGTATTCGTGTTAGGCTCATAAAATGCGGGTATTCCTCATCCACGTTCGCGACCCACAGTTCTACGCCCTCCCGGCTAAAACACGCGCGAAAAACGGTCGTATCCAGGTAATGGGCTTCCCGCCCATCGGCATCATGTCCCTCTCGTCGGTGCTCAAGCGGGCCGGCCACGAATGTCGTGATGTTCGACCAGGCGAACCCCGACACGCCGAACGAGGTCATCCTCGAGGAAATCAACCGGCAACAGCCGGCCCTGGTCGGCCTCAGTTTCCTCAGTCACCACCAGCTATCCCTACGCGAAGATCCTGGCCCGTCAGATTCGCGCGGCCAACTCGAAGGTCAAGCTGGCCTTCGGCGGCGTCTTCGCGAGCTTGAACGCCGCAGCTGGTCAAACTGCAGTGCCCTGAAGTGGATTTCGTCTGCCGCGGCGACGGCGAGCAGCTGCTCCTCGATCTGCTCGAACGGCTTGAGGACCCGGCTGGCGTCGCTGGCGTTGACCTGGGCCAAGGACGGCCAGGTCGTGCAGAACGCCAGGCCGGCCGATGGAACGCCATCTCGATCAGTGGCCGTTCCCCGATCGCGAAGGCCTCCCGCTCGACTTCGTGGAGTCGATGCCGCTCGACGTGCCCGCGGTGCTCTCGATGGAGCGGTTCACGACGATGCAGACGCTCCCGCGGCTGCCCGTGGCCCTGCGTCTTCTGCGACATCCCGATCTTCAACGAAGGCAAAGTGGCGCGCGCGGAGTGCCCCAGCACGTGGTCGAGCGAGCTCAAGCACCTCGAAGAATGCGGCTACGGGTCCGTCTATTTTGTCGACGACCACTTTCTGCTGCAGCCCAAGCGGATCGAGGCGATTTGCCAAGGCGTGATGGACGCGAAGCTCACGATCCAATGGGGCATCGAAGGGCGCGTGGACTCGGTCGCGCAGCATCTCTTTCCCGCCATGGCCAAGGCCCATTGCCGGACGGTCATGTTCGGGATCGAGAGCGGCAGCCAGAAGATTCTCGATCGTCTCAAGAAGGAGCAGACGCTCGAGGAAGTCGAGCCACAGCGGTCACGAACGCCAAGCAGGCCGGCATCGAGATCGTGCACGGCTTCTTCACCGTGGGCAACCCCGATGAAACCGGTCGAAGATATGAACGCCACGTTCGACTTGGCCTCCAAGCTGCCGCTCGACACGTTCGGCTTCAATCGGCTCTGCGTGTACCGCGGCACGCCGCTCTGGCAGGAATATGTGAAGCGCGGGTTGGTCAGCGACACCACCGATTGGTACAAGTATTTCAAGTGTTCGGAGATCGATCCGACCTGCTTGCCCGGTGAAGTGATCAATGAGGTCCGCGCGTCAGGGGCTCAAGCGACTGTTCATCTACAAGTTCCTACACTATCCCTCCAGACGTTCCGGTTGCTGCGACGGTTTCTCCGCTTCATGCCGGCTCGGGATGTGGTCTACCTCATCATCAAGCCGTTCCTGGGCCAGAAGAAAGGTGCCACGAAGGCAGAGGTGCTTTCGCGGGCGGTCGAACATGGCGAGATGAAAGATGCTGCGGCACAGTTGACCCAGATGACGGATGAGATGCTCCATCAACGTGATGGAAGAGTCACGGCTGGAACGGTTACGCATTCAGCAGGAAGCAGAAAGTTCGCGCGAACTGCCGATGGTCCACTCTCGGTAACGTAGATTCTTAGACCGCAATCCCCCAAATCTGCCTTGCTGCCAATCCAATCGCGTAGGTCACGCTCACCGCTACGGTGATGATCAGCAGATTCAGCAGGATGCGTCGCTTGATCTCCATCCGGACAGGAACGCCAGTATCGTGGATACGAGAATGACCATCATGCCCGCTGTCAGGACGGAAACCAGCGCGTCCTTGGCGCCGAAGAGCACGGGGAGCACCGGCACCAGTGCTCCGATGACATAGGCCCCGCCCACAAATAACGCTGAGCTCAACGGCTGCTCCTGCATCTCTGCCGAGTCGGTCTCTTCTCCAAGGAATCGTTTCTTTGCCGACTCCCATTGCTCGCACCTCCTTTTCGGAGTTCAGGGCGAGAAACGCGCCGGCTCCCATTGACAGTGCGCCAGCCACCGCTGTGGTTGCGGCAGCGACTCAAGACCGTCACGGCGTCACCAAACGCACCGAAAATCCGCTCACCGCGCCAAGAATCTCCACAAGCCGTCATTGAGGCCAAGGAAGATATTGCGGATCTTTTCGGGATTGATCTTCCGCTCGGTCAGTTTTGTTACGAGTATATCCTCATGTTTGAACTCGTCTTGCAGAATACCCTTGAGTGCCTCGCCCAGCGGCTGGTCTTTGTAGTCATTCCATAGGCCGAGGTACTTTCTGACCCCGTAGACCTCGATCGCTTCCAAGACGAGATGCACTGCCGTAGAACCAAATAGGCGGCAGAGCTGCGTGAAGCACCACAGCTTCAGCTGCCGCCCCAGATTGAGGCGATCCAACTTCCAGGTCGAAGAATTTCTGCCAGAAGGCCGAGGTGCCTTGTTTCGATCACCACCAACTCATCCAGGGTGTTCCCGGCATCAGCGTCCGTCGAAATCTCGCGCAGAGCCTGTAGAGCGAAAGATCGAACAGCTCATCGAGTATGAGCAACCGCGCCAGCGTGGGATCGTGTTGGTAAGTGGTGTTCATGCGCGCCACTCCAAAGGCAGGAATTCGTTGAGAGGCGTTCAGGAGGCTGGCCGGATTATAACAGGACACCATGCGACTTCTCGCCGTCAAAATCAGGTCGTCAGGGTTTCCCTCGTGAACTAAGGGTGAGGGGCCGCTCGACATATGACTCTCCACCAGCGACCTCCGGATATGCTGTCCCCGGCAGCCTAGCCGGCAACCGAACTCTCCGACCAGCTCGAGGAGGCGATCTGCGCCATATCCAAGGCGATCCTTCATCCTCATGCTTGCAGTAGATAAAGCAATCCTTCCCACGCCGACCCATATCATTGAAACGTGCGGCCCATTTCGATAACGTCGCCTTAGCGTATTTGCTCCGTCGCAAGCGCACGTACCAGAACTCAGTAGTATCGCGGATCTGAGGCCGGAGACTCATCCGTATCTGCCGCCACCCAACTGACGCCATGGCGCCTCAGTAGTTTCTCCACTTCCGGCACATGCCAAGATTCATGGCGAAACTCGAGTGCCCAGCGCACGGTCCGCGGCACCTGTTCTAAAACGTGTTGAGCCGATCATCATCGCGCGTAAAGTTCGGTGGGAGTTGCAGCAGGACTGGCCCAAGCCGCTTCTGCTTTATCAGCGGAGCCAGCCGTTCGAGCATTGTCCCGACAAAAGGGAGGCGCGTTCGGCTTCAGGCGATGCATATGCGTAATTTGCCGATGCGCCTTCGGTGAAAAGTATGAAGGAAGAGGGCGTCTGCTCCAGCCATCCACTGCACCACCTGTTCGGTCGGCAACCGGTACCAAATACCATCAAGCTCGACCGAGTTGAAGCGGCCGACATAACAATACCTGGAGAAACTCAGCCGAGGTTTCAGTTTCTCCGGATACAACCGTCCCGCACCCTGCCATGGTTTGTATGAATATCCCGATAAGCCGATGTGGATGCGCTTCATGGTCTGCGCCATTGAGCAGGGGATGCAGATGCCTCTGTCAATCCCTGGCGCAGCGGAAGTGGAGGTCTGACATCGGCCTTATCGCAGTATCTACTGCCGAGTCGGTTCCAATTGGCTGGACGCCCTCCATCGAACACAGCAAAACGTCTATCGGTATAAAGGCCTGCCAGTTGGTCTGACATCTCCCGGCGCGCGACTCTTACGAGCTTGCCAGACACAACGCCTTCGGAAATTCACTGCAACTTAGTCAGTTTTTGTCCCCTTCATCCCTTCAATCATTAGTGGAGTGAAGGAAGACCAAAGTTTCTTGTTCACTAGTTACCTTCTCGCGGTAGATTCGATATTGGATGGAGGAGTCGAAGGCAGCCATAGCGACATCGTCACTAAGGTTTTGCGGCTTCTCCGACGGTCCGCCTTCGGGCGTGAAGGTTCAAATCCTTCCCAGGTTCAGTCTCAGAGTCTGCGGAAACGCAACAGTACAGTGGCCTTGCGGGTAAATGCTCTGCCATTGATCTGTGACTCCCTGAGCTGGGCCTCTAAATCAAGAAAGGGAGTTTATGGATAACATGCTGGTAGTGATACTTGTGGGTGGGTTTATCTTTGCCCTATGTCGCTATGGATTAAAAAGAATCACTATTTTTGAATATGAGACAGGGCTCAGATACTCGCGCGGGCATTTTTTGGGCCTTCTCGTATCAGGACAGTATTGGTATTTCCCCCAGGCATAACAACGTGATCACAAAGATTGACCTTCGCCCGCGTTCAGTTTCGATTCCCGGCCAGAGGTCCTGAGTTCTGGACAGTGTGGGCCTAAGATTAGTCTTGCTGCGCAGTTTCAGATTACTGATGCTGCCAAGGCGATTAACAAAATCCAGACTATCAAGTAGCACTTTATCAAGAAGTGCAGATTGCTCTTAGAAGCATCGTAGGGTCAAAAACGTAGACGAGCTTCCTTGAGCAGAGAAATCGATCGAGTACGGTGAAAGAAACAGTTTATGCCAAATGCCATGACCTAGGAATCCAGCTCAGTCAGTGAACATCAAGGGATATTATGTCTCAGGTCCTCTAAAGTCGATATTCACGCAAGTCATTAAAGCCAAGAAGGAAGGCTTAGCCTCTCTCTTGAAAAGGCCCGGGGGAAACAGCTGCCCTAAGGAATCTTGCCAACGCTGCACAAATGATTAAGGGGAATCCAGAATTGTTTCAGCTGCGAGCTCTGCAAGCGGTTTCCAGTAGCAGCATAGTTATAGGTGTGCTATCGCAAGCTGGAGTATTTCCTATTGGTGGACATGGTTCAGAACAGGGTGGGATAGCGATCTAGTAGTTGAAAAGCAAGGCCACTTTGCAGACGTCCGTGCTATTTTCCAACCTCTATCTATGCGGAGTGGTTACAGGTGCCCCTTACTGCGCGCATCGACCGAGCACATTCTGATCGTGCGTGGTCTGTGAGCAAGGGGAGCATCTGCCCGCTCCATCATCCTAAGTGGAGGAAGATGTCTGGCCCTGTTCCTTGACCGCAAACGAAAAGGCCACCGTTTCCGGTGGCCTTTTTCTTTACTCCCACGAGCAGATTGGGTTATGGGTTTAATCGCGGGTGCTGATCTGGTGCCCGTCCGCCCGCAGCGGGGTCCCTACACCGGGCGGGTGCGAGAGGGACGGGCTGGTCAGCGACAGGACCCGCTCCTAAGCTCCCATTTCCAAGATGCGAGGTACTTCTGCTGTTCCTTCGTCAGCAAATCAATCTGCATCCCCATGCCTGGCGAGTTTGAGGCGCGCGATTTTGTGTCGATCACCGGCGGGAACCGGATAGACCTTCTTCTCCAGCTTCCTGTAATTCTTCACCAAGTACTCGCACTCGAGCGCCTGGTTCGCGAAGCTCATGTCCAGCTGACGCTGGAGGGGATGGCCCTCTGCCGTCGCCAGGTTGATGAGACGTCCCTCGCCCGAGAATGTAGACCCGACTGCCGGTCTTCAGCGTGATTGCTCGACGCCCGGCCGGACGACGCGGCTTGCTTCGGCCATTCTTCCGAGCGCGTCGAGATCGAGCTCGACGTTGAAGTGGCCCGAGTTCGCGACGATAGCGCCCGTCCTTCATCTTGCGCGAAGTGCTCACGGCGAATGACGTTGATGTTGCCGGTCACCGTGACGAAGAAGATCGCCGACCTGCGCGGCCTCGTGCCATCGGCATGACGCGGAAGCCGTCCATCACGGCCTCGAGTGCCGGCACCGGATCGATCTCCGGTGACGATCGACATCGGCGCCCATGCCGCTGCGCGCAGTCGCGATCGCCGCGCCCGCACCAGCCGTAGCCGGCGACCACGAAGTTGGTGCCGCGAGATCAGCGGTTGGTCGCGCGGATGATGCCGTCGATCGTGCTCTGGCCGGTGCCGTAGCGGTTGTCGAACAGGTGCTTCGTCTTCGGCGTCGTTGACCGCGATGATCGGGTAACTTCAGCACGCCTCTCTCGCGCCATGCGCGCGCAGGCGGATGACGCCGGTCGTCGTCTCTTCGGTGCCGCCGATCAGCGCGCTTGAGCAGGTCGTCTGCGCTTCGTGTGGAGCACCGAGCACGAGGTCGGCGCCGTCGTCCATCGTGATCTGCGGCTTGTGAGTCGAGCGACTGGTTGATGTGCTTGTAGTAGGTCTTGTTGTCTTCGCCTTTAATCGCGAAAGTCGGAGATGCCGTCATGTCGCGACCAGTGCCGCCGCGACGTCATCCTGCGTGCTCAGTGGGTTGGAGGCGCAGAGCCGGACGCATCGGCGCCGCCGGCCTGGAGTGTCGTTCATCAGGTTGCGCGGTCTCGGTCGTCACGTGGAGGCAGGCTGTGACGCGGAGGCCTTTGAATGGCTTCTCTCGCTGAAATCGTTTCTTGATGAGGCGCAGCACCGGGCATGGTGGCTTCGGCCCATTCGATCTTGAGTTTGCCCTGGTCTGCCGACTTGATATCCTTCACATCGATCCCACGGATGCCTCAGTAAAGTGATGAGCGATTTGTATTGTGTGCTCAGTAAAGGGGGCCGGTTTTTCAATCCGTCCCCTGCTGGTCGGTCCGGCTCTAAGCTACAGTCCTGCTTCTCTGCCAAGATTTTCGCCTTGTCGATCTTCTCCCAGGTGAACTCCGGCTCGCTCACGGCCGAAGTCGTCCCATAGGAGGCGGTCTTTTGGAAGATGCCGCGGCGGAGCTTGAGATGGTCATGATTACCGCGCGGGGTCGAGGGGAAGATGTTTCCCGCACGAGCTTATCAGATTGTCGGGCGACATCTTCTCGGTATCCTTCGTGTCCACCGCAGCACCGAGACCGGGTCGGCCACGCCGATCGCGTAGGCGAGCTGCACCTCGCAGCGTTCGCGCCAGACCGGCGGCGACGATGTTCTTCGCGATGTAGCGCGCCATGTAGCACGCCGAGCGGTCGACCTTCGTCGGGTCCTTGCCGCGAGAACGCGCCGCCGCCGTGGCGGCCCATGCCGCCGTAGGTGTCGACGATGATCTTGCGGCCGGTGAGGCCGGCGTCGCCCTGCGGGCCGCCGACGACGAACCGGCCGGTCGGGATTGATGTGATGCGTGACGCTCGTCGTGTCGTACAGTCGCTTCGGCGATCATCGGCTTGATGACGTTCTCGATGATGTCGCGCTCGATCTGTCTCGTTCGTCGACGCTCGGCGCTGTGCTGCGTCGAGACGACGACGGTGTCGACGCGCGACCGGTTTGCCGTCGTCGTACTCGACGGTCACCTGCGACTTGCCGTCCGGCGCACGCAGGTCAGGATGTCCGTCTGCGGCGACCTCGCGCCAGGCGCTCGCGTGAGGCGATGCGCGAGCATGATCGGCATCGGCATGAGCTCGGTCGTCTCGCGTGCACGCGTAGCCGAACATCATGCCCTGGTCGCCGGCGCCGCCGGTATCCACGCCCATGGCGATGTCGCGGCGACTGCTCGTCGATCGACGTGAGCACCGCGCAGGTGTCGATGCGTCGAAGCCGTAGGACGCGTCGTGCGTAGCCGACGTCGCTTGATGACGTCGCGCGACGATCATCTGGAATGTCGACGTAGGCGTTGGTGGTGATCTCGCCGGCGACGACGGCAAGTCCGGTGGTGACCAGCGTCTCGCAGGCGACGCGCGCCTACTGGCGTCCTGCGCGATGATCGCGTCGAGGATCGACGTCGGAGATCTGGTCGGCGATCTTGTCGGGATGTCCTTCGGTCACGGACTCTGACGTGAACAGATAGTTATTTCTCATTAGACCCTCTGTGTATCAATTCGATCGGTGATCGAACAAATGCTGAACTCACGCGATAGCATCTCGAATGAGTCCTACTTTTTGTCTATTCCTGCGAAGGGTGGGGGATCGACGAAATGCTGGCGCCTTCGGTTTAGCGCGGCAGTCGTTTCCGGACCACTTGTAAAATAACCTGATTTTGTTGGGTTTGCGCAGGCTTTCCAATCCCCGTAGGACTGAACTACAGCCTTCCCTTCGCACACGAGTCTCTCTCACGCCAACGGTCTCTGTTCGAAGGTCTGAGGGGCGATCTTTTGTGGGATGTCAAGAGGGGTAGACGTCGGCATGAGAGCGGCAACCAAGATACGATTCCCAATAAGGATGTCCCAGGGCAGTCCACCCCAAGACTGGGCTGGGAAGAATTCTCAAGAACTGAACTGGTCGAGTTCTTCGCCTCGATCAAGCTGGCGATGTTTCTCTTTCTGTTCATTGCCATCACCGCCACGATCGGGACGGTCATCCAACAAAATGAGAGGCCGGAATCCCATATCCTAGAATACGGAGAGAATACGTATCGGTGGTTTCTTCGGCTGGGGTTCACCGATGTCTATCACGCCTGGTGGTTCACCAGTCTCCTCGGGCCTTCCGCGTCAACTCCTCACCTGTTTCCATAAGCGCTTCCCCGGTGTCTGGCGGTGGTCGATGAAACAAGACAGAGTCAACGTGTCGCTGGATTTCGTGAAGGGGATGAAGCAGCAGGCTGAGGTTTCGATCGCCAGCAAGCAAAGAGATTGTATCGCAGCGGTTGGCACAATATTTTATCGAGAAGGGCTACAAAGGTCCTGGCGAAGAACGACCCGGGCGAGGTGACGATCTACGCGACGGAAGGGCGTGCTGGGACGCGTCGGCGCGCACATGGCGCATTTGAGCGCGACCGTGATCTATCGTCGGTGGCCTGATCGGCACCTATTATGGTTTCCAGGAATTTGGGGTCTGTCTCGAGGGGCAGACCCTATCACATTCCGCGAGGCAACTTCGATTTGAAGGTGTGGACAAATTCTGGATCGACTATCACGAGAACGGCTCGGTGAGAGTCCTACAACAGCACCCTGACCGTCGTCGAGAAGGGCCAGTCGGTCGTGACCCCAAGACGATTTCGGTGAATCGACCCACTCGTCTACAAAGGCATTTGGTTTTTATCAATCCAGCTATGGGGATGCCTGGGATCAGATCGAGAGTGGCGCGGTAATATCAAAAAACAAAGCAACGGACAAGGTAACTAAGACCGTCGACCTGGAGTGGCAAAAGGAGCAGCCGGTCGCCGATCTCGACCTGAAGCTTTCGATCACAGACTTCGTGGCGGATTTTGCCTTCAACTCGACGGAGAAGAAAGTTTCTCAAAGACGGTGGAACATGCGAATCCACGTGATTAGTGGCCGTGAATGAGCGGAACACGGTCAATCGACACCGTGGATCTTTTATCAATTCCCGGACCTCTTCGATATTAAAGAGTCGAAGTATCAGTTCGAGTTGGTGGGGTACAAGCCAAAGAAATTTACCGGTTTGCAGATCGCGAAGAATCCCGCATTAATATCGTCTGGACCGGCTCGACCATGATCGTGGTGGGTATTACTCCTCTCGTCCTTTATCTTCCACCGTCGGAATCTGGACGAAGATCATTCCCGCCCCGGAGGAGTGAAAGTATATAGGCGGCACGACGCACAAGAGTCAGATCGACTTTCGCGAAGGAATTCCGAAAGCTGACGGAGAAACTCCGCGCCTTTCTCGGCCTCCCCCACATGAGCCATGGGGGGGTCGAGGTAGTCAAACTGCCGTTGTTTTGGTATGATACCGGGAAGCACGTTGGCCTGAATCGATCGACGGAGGACACGATGGTCCGATCCTTGTTTCTTTTCGACATGACGCTTGGCTCTATCTCGCCGCACTGATCCTCTATGTCGCCTACCTGTTCGCACGCCGACCGGTTATGGCGTTGGCTCCCGCCGAGCCTTCGACGGACAGCTTCGATGAACGCGACGGAGCCTGGGCCACACAGCTGGGCCAGATAGCCACCTTATATCACGGTGTTTGGATGGATTGTGAACAGCGGCGCGCTCTTTACGCGAGCGTTCGAGGCGGATGCAGACCTCAGGGACCTTTGCGCCCTGGTCGAATCAGTTTGAGGCGATGGCCTATGTGTCTTGGGCAATCATCCTGGGCTGTGTGGTGCTGGAGCTGCGCTACAAAAGATTAAAGCCATCGGTGCGTTCGTCGGTGGGGATCGGGTTCATTGCGATGGGCGCGGCCTCGTTGTTGCCCTACCGGTATCAGACGGCGGAGCCGCTCGTGCCGGCCCTCAACAGCTACTGGATTTATATCCATGTATCGATCACGTTGACCAGCTATGCGGCGTTTGCGATGGCCGGAGGCCTGGGCGTGATGTACCTCTTTAAGGAACGGGCAGGATCGACGGGGCAGCACCTCCCGCTTCTACGCGGCCTTCCCTGACCTTGAGACCATTGACGAGTTGGGTTACAAGGCAGCGATTACGGTCGGGTTCCCGTTATTGGCCTTCCGGTATCGTTCTCAGGGCGATGTGGGCTCAATTATGCCTGGGGTGGCTATTGGAGTTGGGACCCTAAAGAGACCTGGTCACTGATCGTGTGGTTGATTTATGGCGCTTACATCCACGCCCGGATGACGCGCGGGTGGGAAGGTCACCGTGCCGCCATTTATGCGATCTTCGGCTTTTGATGGTGATCTTCTGTTTCTGGGGCGTAAACTCTTGCTCTCAGGCTTACACGCCTATGCATAGTCCCTCTGTGACCGACTTCACAATCAGGTCACCATGACTGAGCCATCGATGCCCATGTCTTCCAGTTCCTCCACCCACGCCAGGAGGCTCACGTCTGCTTGATCGTCCTGGCCGGCGCAGCCATTCTTGCAGTGGTCTTCGGCATTGTCTGGATGCAGAGCGCCAAGTATGAGCTGTTGGCGGTGGGAAAGACGGCGCCCGATTTTGCCCTCACCGATCTGAACGACAAACCCCCAGCGGCTCTCGGACTTTCGAGGCAAGGTGGTCTTTCTGAATTTTTGGGCGACCTGGTGCAAACCCTGCCGTGAAGAAATGCCGTCGATGGAAGTGCTTCATAAAGAATTTCGAGAAGGACGGGTTGGTAGTTCTGGCGGTCAGTATCGATCGCGTGACCACGACCAAGGACATCCCTCCGTTCATCAAGGGCATGGATCTCTAGCTTTCCCCCGTACTGATCGATTCCTGGGGAAAGAACGGACAAACCCTACAAACGCATGGGCGTGCCCGAAACGTTCATCATCGATCAGCAGGGCGTCATTCGCGAGATTGTCATCGGCCCGCGTGACTGGACGAGACTCGACAGCCTGCAAGTCCTGACCAAGTTGCTCAACGTCACGCCCAAGACGGCGGACGCTCAGCAATCGGATCGCGGAGCGAGGAAGGGATGATGAGGCTCGCGATGGCTGGAGCGGTCGGTCTTGCTATTCGGGCGGAGTTGCCGGCATGGGCGGTGCGGCGGGACTGGATATCCTGCCGGTCGCTGCGCGCAACGTCGGTCAAGCTGGGTGAGCCAGCGCCGAACTTTCAGCTTCGAGACTCGAATGAGCATCCGGTCGCGCTTTCGGACCTGCGCGGCAAAGTAGTGCTGCTGAATTTTTGGGCGACCTGGTGCGGCCCCTGCCGGGTGGAGATGCCGGCGATGGAAGCAGCTCTATCGGACGTTTTCGCGGAAGGATTTTGAGATTCTCGCCGTGTCCACGGACGCGCAAGGCGTGGCGGTCACCAGGCCGTTTCAGCAAGAGAACCATTTGACGTTTCCCATCCTCCACGATGCCGACTACCGTGTGGGATTGACCTATGGGGCCCGGAGCCTCCCGATGACCTTCATGGTCGATCGACAGGGGGTTGTCCGCCACCAGATCTTCGGCGCGCGCGACTGGGGGCTTCGAAGCGCATCAGCTCCGTGCAGATGCTGATGAAGTCTGAGCCCGTGATCCCAATCGATCACGAATATTTTCTTGTGGCGGCACTTTTCGGCCGGGTTTGCTGTCGTTCGTCTCGCCCTGCGTGCTCCCGCTGGTTCCTTCCTACATTTCCTACATCACCGGGCTGTCCATCGAACAGCTCACCGACTCGACAGTGCGGTCGAAATTCAAAAAACCATTGTGGTCAATGCCCTGTTGTTTATCGCTGGATTTTCAGCGGTATTTGTATCCTTCGGCGCGTCGGCCAGCTTCCCATCGGACAGGCCTCGATTACCTATCAAGATCACATCAGACGGATCGGCGGGATCCTGATCATCATCTTCGGCCTTTATTTATTGGGGATCTTGAATATCAATTTTCTGAAAATGGAGCATCGCTTCCAGTTCCGAAATCGACCGGTGGGGTATGTGGGATCGTTTTTGATCGGCGTGGCGTTTGCCGCCGGGTGGACACCCTGCGTCGGGCCGGTGCTCGGGACTATTTTGTTATATGCCAGCACCACCCCGGCACTCCATTTGCTGAACGGGGTGCTATTGCTGACGAGCTATTCATTGGGATTGGGGTTGCCGTTGTTTCTCACGGCGTTGGGAGTCGGATCGGTTCCTGGCCTACTTTAAGCAGGCGCGCATGTATTTGTGGGGCGTCTCCACTGTGAGCGGTGTATTGCTGGTCGCCGTGGGCGTCATGATTTACGCCAATACCCTCACGATGATTACCAGTTTTCTGGAGCAGCATGGGATTGGCTGGTATCTCGGCCCGGTAATCTTCCAGAACCTGAAAACGCCCTCCATGCTCACCGCCCAACCCTGGCGCGCCAAGACGCGCCTATTCCCAGGCTTCGTTCCCGCCTCGAAAGCATCCTCAACGTAGCCCACTCGGATAACAAGCTGTCTTGGCAGCTGGGGTGGGTGGGTGAGAAATGCTACGCCTCCGGTGCTTTCATCGGCTGCGGTCTTGTTGACGAGCGTTTTGAGCTTCGTCAGGGGAGATCTTCTCGGCGCAGTCTAATAGCCAGCAGTAATCAGCCTTCAAACAACGAATTACATTCAAGAGACTTACAAGGTCTGCTGAATGCTTCGATGCTGTCCGGGATCAGCACCAAGCCCCGAGGCGGCAGCTTACAAAGACTGGCTCAATGCACTGGCGGAAGGAAGGTGGAACGATCCCAGTCGGAGCAGAAGGGGTCAGCACCAGCGGCGAGACTCGGCAGATTTCCCGATGGGGCGTGCAGTCGGCGAGCTGGAGGAAGCAGCGAGGGTCAGCTCTTTAGGGCCAGCAGACGTTTTGGGTTTCTCCTCTTCCAATCTTCGCGAGCAGGCGCTTTCCCTCGCTGGAATGCGCACTGTCCGGATATTTTTCTGCCAGCAGCGTCAGCTGTTCGCTGGCCCAATCGTCCGCACCCAGGTCGTGGTAGCTGAGTGCCAGAAAGTACAGGGCATCGGGCGCGACCGACTTGTCGGGGTACAGCTTCATGATTTGTTCGAAGCGATGTGCGGCGGCCAGATATGAGCCCCGCCGATAATAGAATTGCCCCACGAAGAGATGCATCTGCGCCAGGAGGTCGTGACATTCTTGGAGCTTCTGGAGCGCTGGGTCGTCATACCGGCTTCCCTGAAAATCTTTCCGCAGCCGTTCAAAGGCTTCGATGGCTTTCTGAATGGGGCCCGGATCACGCTGGATTCCCTTGGTCAGTTTCATCTGGCTTTCCCCGATTCGGAACGACGCATAGGAGGCGAGGGTGTGGGTGCGATGGAGATCGAGGAAATGGTTATACTCGACGATGGCCTCCGCATACTCCTCTTTCTCGAAGAACGCCTCTCCTCGCTTCATGATGACGTTGGGGTCGTAGTTCTTTTCGATCGTATCGCCCAAGAAAATCTGCTCGTCAGTGCCGCTCAGGGCTTTCTTCGCGGTGTCTTGATTCTTGGGTGTGCTGGAGCAGGCGGTGACGACGCAGAAATATCGTCGCGCAGAGGCCGAAGGCCATTGCAACTCGTGGAAGCAGGAGAGGTGGGAGCGTACGTAGCATAATCTGCCGGCGAAATGTAGCAGGAGTCCTGGTTGAATGCAATGAATTCGAGCATTCGAGCATGAGTTGACCCCTGCGGCACCGAGACCTATAATCCCGCCGGAATTGCGGTCGAATCACAGGGTCTTCAGACATATGATACGCACGAGGATTATCGGCACAGGCTCGTACCTTCCTGAACGGGTGGTGTCGAATCGCGAGGTGGGGGCTTCGTTGGGCATCGAGCCGGACGGTTGTCTCTCGCTTGACAGGAATTCAGGAGCGACGCAGGGCTGCTGCATCCCAAGCGTCTTCTGATCTTGCGGTGGAAGCAGCTAGGCCAGCGCTTGAGGCTGCCGGACTCCCGGTTTCTGAGCTGGGGGCGATTCGTGCTTTCGACAACCTCTCCCGATACGGTCTTTCCTTCCACCGCCTGCCATGTTCAGCGAATGCTTGGGTGTTCCACGATACCGGCATTCGACGTGGCGGCTTCCTGTTCGGGCTTTTCTATGGACTCTCGATGGCCGATGCGATGATTCGGAGCGGGCAGGTCAAGACGTGTTTGGTAGTGGCCGCAGAAGTGAAGTCTCGTTCCGTCGATCCCGCCGATGGCGATACGGGTCTCTTATTCGGCGATGGGGCCGGTGCGGTCGTGTTGCGGGGCGAGCCGGAGGCAGGCCAGCTGAGCCGAGGGCTCTTGGGGCTCCGTCTCCACGCGGACGGTGCCCAGCATGGCTTGATTAGGATTCCCGCAGGCGGATCGCGCCGGCCGACGACGTCGGGGACGGTCGAGGCGAAGAGCCATACGTTGCGGATGCAAGGGGCGCCGCTCTTTCGTCTGGCGGTCAAGCGATTGGACCAGGCCATCCGCGAGATCGTGAAAGAGTTCGGTGTCGATGTACAGGATATCGCGCAGCTGGTATTGCACCAAGCCAACGGGCGGATTCTCGACCAGCTCACGAAGCGGCTTGGGGTCTCGCCGGAACGGGTCTGTTCCGTGATCGGACGCTACGGCAATACGTCGTCGGCGTCATTGCCGATCGCGCTCGACCACGCAGTCCGTTCGGGAAGGATTCTGCCCCACGACATCGTCTTGCTGGGCAGTTTTGGCGGTGGCGTGACGTGGGCGACAGGGTTGGTTCGGTGGTAAGGGCTGTCTAGCAGGATGCTGAAAAGAGTCGGCGCCAGCGTGGTGCCTGCATCGCGATCAGAAGTTGCTTCGACGTACGGAAGCGTACGCCTTCGACCTCTATCGCTCGTCTGCGCCTATGCTGGATGGCCTTGTTGAGGCATCCTGCGCGTGATTCTCAGGTTGTCCTAGACGTGCAGACTAGTAAAGCTCTGGCGTGCCTATAGAGTTGTTTGCAGCCTGAGGCACGGTGATGGTGTTGTCAATCTGGCCGTGAGAAACGCTGATTGTATCTGAACTGAGGAGCGTCGCGATGCTGTTTGGATTGATCCCTCGAGAGGAAGCCTTCTTTGAGCTGTTCAAGAAGGCTGCACATAATATGATTGAGGGGAGTCGTCTCCTCAAGGTGATGATGGAGGATTTCCGGTCTCCCATCGAACAAGCCCGGGAGATCAAAGACGTTGAACATGTCGGAGATGGCATTACGCACGACATTGCGCGTCGATTGAACAAGACCTTTATTACGCCGATCGATCGGGAAGACATCCACGACCTCGCCAGCGCGCTCGACGATATTCTGGATGTCACGGAGGCGATCGCCGACCGCTTCGTGTTATACAAGGTGACGCAGCCGACCGAGATGGCGGTTAAGCTGGCCGACGATTCTTCACCAGGCATCTGTGGCCGTGGGGCGGGGTGTGGACCGCCTGGGCCTTCCGCATCCGGAGCTGAAGGAATGCAGTGTGCAAGTGAACAGCCTGGAGAACGAGGCCGACCGAGTCTCCCGCGATGCGATTTCCGCCCTCTTTGAAAAAGAAACCGATCCGATCGCGGTGATCAAGTGGAAAGAAATTTACGAGAACTTCGAAGCGGGAACCGACCGGTGCGAAGACGTTGCGAACATTCTTGAGCGGATCGCGCTCAAACACCACTGACAACTCCTAAGGCGTGAGACGTGAAACGTAAGGCGCAAGAGATTATAGCTATGCGAAGTGGTACGGTCCGTCATAGTTCTGCTCCCTAGCGATTCCTTCACCCTGCACTCCGTACCCTTCACTCCTGACGAGTCCAAGATGCCTGATCTGACTGGCATGTTGCTCATTGTGGTTGTGTTGGCGCTCCTGTTCGACTTTTCGAACGGGTGGCATGACAGTGCCAACGCCATTGCGACCGTCGTCTCGACGAGAGTCGTGAGCCCGTTTGTGGCGGTCATGGCAGCTGGCGTCCTCAATGTGGCCGGGGCGTTCATGTCCACCGCCGTGGCCAAGATGGTGGGGTCGGGAATTGTCAATCCGGCTTTTGTCACCCAAGAAATGGTTGCGGCGAGCGTTGGCCGGTGCGATCTTGTGGAATCTCTTCACGCTGTTGTTGGGATTGCCGACCAGCTCCTCTCACGCCTTGATCGGCGGACTGGTCGGGGCTGCGGTGACGCCATGGAGGGTGGGCCACAGTGAAGTGGTCCGGGCTTCGCCCGGTGATGGAAGCCATGGTGTCTTGCGCCGTTCTTTGGCTTTGCCATCGGGTTTTCGTTGATGGTGTTGATCAGCTGGGTCTGTTTTCGTGTGACCCGGAGCGTGGCCACTCGGCTGTTCAAACGGCTGCAGCTCGTGTCCGCCTGTTTCATGGCGTTCAGTCACGGTGCCAACGATGCGCAGAAGGCCATGGGGATCATTACGCTGGCGCTGCTCTCTGCGGGGCAGATCCCATCGGTCGAGGTGCCGGGTTGGGTGATCGGCGCCTGCGCGGTGGCGATGGGATTAGGAACGGCCGTGGGCGGCTGGCGGATCGTCCGAACGCTGGGAATGGGCATCGTCAAGCTGGAACCGGTGCATGGGTTTGCTGCGGAGACCGGCGCGGCGGCGGTGCTGCTCGTGACGGCGCACATTGGTCTGCCGGTGAGCACCACTCAGACCATCACGACGTCGGTCATGGGGGTCGGCGCGATCAAGCGACTCTCGGCGGTGCGCTGGGGCGTCACCACGAAAATTCTGTACGCCTGGATTTTCACGCTTCCTGGCGCCGCTCTTCTCGCGTCGCTCATTTTATCTGATCGGGATCAGGTTTAGCTAACCGGCGTGACTGATCTGTTGGACAGGTAGCCGGACGACAAAACGGCTGCCGGTCGGGACGTTCGCTTCGACCCACACCCGCCCGCCTAGACCCTCGACGATATGCCTGACGATCGCCAGCCCGAGCCCTGTTCCACCTAACTCACGCGAGCGGGCCTTATCGACTCGATAGAATCGTTCGAATACGCGCGGGCGATCCCATTTCAGGAATTCCGATGCCGGTATCGGTCACGCTCAGTTCCACAGCCGTGGCCATCGCGGGCTGTTCGGCATCGTCCGAAACCGGGTGGGCCGCCACGGTGATGGTCCCTTTCTCGGGGGTGTATTTGACGGCGTTATCGAGCAAGTTGGACAGGACTTGTATCAGCCGGTCTTCATCGCCGAGCACAGCAGGCAGATTGTCCTCCACGAAGGAGACGAGCCGGTGCCCCTTCTTGTCTGCTAAGGGCTTGATCATGGCCAGCGTTCGTTCGATGACACTCTGGATATGAAGCGGCTCTCGCTTGAACAGGACCTGCCCGGATTCGATCTTTGACAGCTGGAGGAGGTCTTCCAGAATCAGGTTCAGCCGGTCGCTTTGCTTGAGAATGATGTCGAGGAATTTTGTGCTGGTCTCAGGATCGTCTTTGGCGCCATCGAGCAAGGCTTCGATATACCCCTTGATCGACGTGAGCGGGGTCCTCAGCTCGTGGGACACGTTGGCGACGAAATCTTTCCGGATAATTTCCAGGCGGCGTAATTCTGTCATGTCGTGAAAGACAAGCACCGCGCACGCTTCGTTTTCTCGATCGGATTCAGTGACCGAGGCCTCGATATGGAGACGGCGACCGCTCGGGTGCAGGAGAATTTCATCTTCTTCGTTCATTCGTTTCGTCAGGACCGTTGAGACTAACGAATCCAACTGCGGATGCCGGAAGACATCGGAGCAGGGGTGTCCTCGTGCTTCCATCCTGGTGACGTCGAACATCCGTTCCAGCGCTGGATTGATTTGCAGCACGCGACCTCGACGGTCCAGGACCATCACGCCTTCGACCATCGAGGTCAGCATGGCCAGGAGCTGGGACCGATCTTCGGAGAGTTCATCGATCTTGGTTCTCAGTTGGTCCGTCATGTGGTTGAGCGTGTCGGCTAAGAGGCCGACTTCATCCCGCGATCCGGTCCGAATGCGGACCGCATGGTCACCCTTCGCCAGCTGCTGCGCAGCGATCGCAATATCGGACAGGGGTTTCGTGATGCTGTGAGCGAGCCACACACTCAGCGCGACGGCAATCAAGAATGCAATCCCGAAGGCGAGGGCCAAGTCTCGGTGCAACTTGGCCACTTCACGATCAAACGTCGTCATCGGTAACCCCAGCCTCAAGAAGACGGCGGGCGTCGCCTGGTTCGCACCGCTCAGACCGACAGCCAAATACAACGTGCGCTCACCGGTGGTGGTGACTCGTGCGGAGATCCGTTCCGCGCCCGGTGGCAACGGCTTGCTGAATTTCCGGTCGCGCCCGGTGGTTCTCAAGCGTGGCGAGGTTGCTATCCGAGACGGCGCTGTCGGCCAACACCCGTCCATCCGGAGCGATGACGGTCACGCGTGCGAGGGCTCGCGCGCTGAGATCTCGTACGGCTGCCTGTAATTGGGGGTCGAAGACAGCGCCCCTGATTGCGTCAGAAACGGCTGCAGCCCGTACGCGACGAGACTGGTTCGAGCCTCCAGTATCTGGCCCGATTGGACGATCTCCTGTTGATCAAGGGAGCGAACCGCCAATGCTCGGGCGATGAGAAGCCCACAGGCGAGGACCAGCAGGGTCCCGATAGTGACCTTCCATCTGATGGAGAGTGTCATAAGAGACGCGTTTCGTTAACCGTTCATCGTGAACCGTTGAAAGATTTCCGGACATTTCTTGCGTTTAACGATTCACGATTCACGTTTCTTTTAATTTGTAGCCCAGGGATTTGACCGAAATAATCGCCTCGCTGAGCGAGGGGAGTTTCTGCTTGAGTCTTCGGATGTGGACATCGACCGTCCGCGTCGTTCCGTAGTAATCGTATCCCCAGACGGTATTGAGGAGGATGTCTCTTGTCAGGACTCTGCCGGGATTGCGCAAGAGATGTTCGAGCAGGCCGAATTCTTTCGCCGTGAGGGGGACTTCCATCTTCTTCACGGTGACTTCGTGTCGCGCGAGATCCATGACGAGATCGCCATAGCGATATTGGGCCGGGCTGTCGTCCGGTTTCCGCTCAAGCCGTCGAAAGAGGGCCTTGATGCGGGCAACCAGGGTCTTGGGGCTAAACGGTTTGGTGACGTAGTCGTCGGCTCCCAGCTCCAGGCCAATGATGGTGTCCGATTCCTCGGCTTTGGCGGTCAACATGATGATGGGGAGCATCGCGGTCTCTGGAGCTGATCGAAGGCGTTTACAGACTTCGAAGACCGTCGATCTCGGGCAGCATCAAGTCGAGGACGACCAAATCGGGCTTCTCCTGTTTCACTTGCCGGAGGCCTTCCGCACCGGTCTTGGCCGATACGGTTCGAAAGCCTTCTTTCTCCAAATACAGTTTGACCAGTTGGAGAATGTCGTGCTCATCTTCAACGATGAGGATTTTCTTGCTTGCAGGGCTTGGCATAGCTGGTGGTGTGAGCCTACGAGGGAGAGGGCATTGTGTCAAGACGGGCAGGGAAGAGAAGCGCGGGCCAATTGTGTTGACGGGGCCCGCTGCTCTGACGTAAGGTGGACGCCAGTGATCTGTGAGTATGTGGGCAGGAATGTGGCCATGTCCGAGTATGAAGGAAAGGTTACCGATCATGAAGATCTATCTCGCTAATCCACGAGGGTTTTGCGCCGGAGTCGACCGGGCGATCGATATCGTCGACCTCTCGCTGAAGAAGTATGGGGCGCCGATCTACGTCCGACACGAAATCGTCCATAGCCGGCATGTCGTGAACTCGCTCCGCACCAAGGGTGCCGTGTTTGTGGAGGAGTTGGGAGAAGTGCCGGAAGGTTCGGTCGTGATCTTCAGTGCCCATGGGGTCGCCAAGTCGGTCTGGGACGAAGCGAATCGGCGGCGGCTGCATGTGATCGATGCCACCTGTCCGTTGGTCATCAAAGTGCATAACGAGGTCAATCGCGACTATACGCAGGGGTATGATCTCATTCTGATCGGCCATGCCGGCCATCCCGAAGTGATCGGGACGCTCGGACAGATCCCGGACAAGTTCCATCTGGTCTCCTCCGTAGCAGATGTCGAGAAGCTGCAGGTTGATAACGTCCACGACCTCTCGTACGTCACGCAAACTACGCTGAGCGTCGATGAGTGCCGGGATATCGTCGGCGCGCTCCATAAACGGTTTCCGCACATCAAGGGGCCGCACCAGGAGGATATTTGTTACGCGACACAGAACCGCCAGAATGCGGTGAAGGAGCTCTCCAAGCTGGTGGACGTCATTCTCGTCATCGGCTCCCCGAATAGCTCAAACTCCAACCGCCTACGTGAGTTGGGGGAGCAGTGCGGGATTGCGTCCTACTTGATCGATGCCGCGTCTGACATCAATCCAACCTGGCTCACGAACGTGCAAGCGGTCGGGATCACCGCCGGCGCTTCAGCGCCCGAAGTTCTGGTCGAAGAGGTGGTGACGTATCTCAAGACGTTTGGGACCGCAGAGGTCCAAGACCTGACTGTGATCGAAGAAGACGTTGAGTTTCTTCTCCCCAAGGAATTGATCACCATTGAGTCCTCCAACAAATCTGTTGGGGCTCAGGTGGGATAACCGCATCCCTCGCCACCGTTCCACTCCCCAAATGTTGTAGGTCTCTCTCCTCGTGCCTACCACCGGCAGTATTTTCTTTGATTTTCCCCTAGGTCTGTGCTAGAAAACCAGGTCGTTCTCTCCGCGAACCCGCATTATCCATGACGGTTCGTCGCGAAATGCCGGAGTGCGCGTGACATGTGCGAGGAGCGGGAGGTGCGATGACGTCGTGAGCCACCTGCAGTCGCCACTTTTCTCGCCAGTCTCGCCCGTCTCGCTTGAGTCAGGCAGTGGCCAGATTGCAGCAGAAGCGCTCATGCAATAATTCGGGCTACGTTCTCTTGAGACACGCTATCGAAGGAGTCGCCGATGTATTTGAAATCCTCTTGAAATGGTGGGATTTAAGTCGTTCGCGGAAGCCCGGATCGAATTCCCCGATGGCGTCACCGCCATCGTGGGGCCGAACGGGAGCGGGAAAAGTAATGTCGTCGATGCGATTCTTTGGGTACTCGGCGAGCAGAGCACGAAGGCCCTGCGTAGCGAGAAGATGGAAGATGTGATCTTTAACGGAACCGAAATGCGGAAGCCTCTCGGCCTGGCCGAAGTGTCGCTCGTGATCAGCGGGCTGGATCGGATCAATGTGGATCCCCTGTCCGGTCTTTCGAGCCAGCTGTCGGAATATCAAGAACTCATGATCACGCGCCGCCTGTACCGTAATGGCGACAGCGAATACCTCATCAATAAGACCGTCTGCCGGTTGAAGGATGTCCGGAGCATTCTGCTGGACACCAGGGCTGGGACAAAAGGGCACACCGTCATTGCGCAGGGGCAAATCGATCAGATCCTGAACGCGTCACCACAAGATAGGCGCGAGTTGATCGAAGAAACCGCCGGCATCATTCGCTACAAGAAGCAGAAGGCCGAAGCGTTGCGCAAGTTGGATGCGACGCAGCAAAACCTCTTGCGGGTGAGGGACATCATTGCTGAGGTGAAAAAGCAGTTGAATTCCCTCGAGCGCCAAGCGCGGCAGGCGCGGTCCTATCAGACGTTGCACCAAGAGGCCAAGTCGCTGGAGATTCAGTTGCTGACCAACGAATACCGTGTCCTACGAACCACGCTCAAGGAGGTGGAGTCGGAACTGCAGACGTTGGGGGACCACGAGTCCGAACAGTCCGCCGAGCTGGCGCGTTTGAATGCAGAACTTGAGCGGATCAAGCTCGCGATTGCCGCAGCGAACGAGGCGATCGGACAGCGGCGCGAGGAACTGTCGAAGGTTGAACAGCAACAGGCGCGGGCGCTGACGGCCGCAGAAGTCGAGCGTAATCGCGGAGAACTCTATGCGCAGCAGCAGAGTCAGGGAGGGCAGGAACTCGAGCGCCTCACCCAGGAGCAGAAGCAGGGCGCGGCGGAAGCTGCGGCCCTCGAGACCGCGCTGGCCGCGCTCGAGCGTGAATGTGCGGAGCGGGAGCAGGTGTTCGCGACGCTCGACCGGGAGATGAAAGAGCTGGTCCAGCAACGAACCGCGGCCTTGGCTGAAGAGGAACGAGGGCGTCTGGACGTCCTCAACCTGGCGGTATTGGTCGCGAATACTGAGCAGACCCTGGTGCAATTGGCCGCTCGCATTCAAGAGGCGGCGGATCGTGAAGGCCGGCTGGCTCGTGAGCGGGAAGACTTTCGCCTGCAGCATGTCACGGCAACGGACAAGCGCCAGGCGCTCCAACAGGCCTCCCATGACGCGGAGCGATTGGTGGTCGACCTGCGTCGGCAGCAGCAGGGTGTCGAGGAAGAGAGCGAGCGTCGGTCGGCCGAGTTGGCCGAAGTCGACCAGTTGGTATTTCGTCAGTCGGAAGAGTTGGCCGCAGTGGACTCTCACCTCAGAGCACTGCAAGGCGTGCTGCAGGAAGATATGGGTTATGGGCGGCGCGGCGACGAAGAGTCGACTGCGCTCAAAGCCTGTACCGGGGTTCGCGATGCCATTGCCGAGTGGTTGGTCGTGCCTCCCGGATGGGACCGCGCGGTGGAAGCGATTTTGGGCGAACGGGTCAGGGGATGGTTCGTCGACAATCCCGCCGCCGCTTGTGAGGCGATTGAGTTTCTCAAAGGGAAAGATCTCGGGCGGGGCACGTTCATCCCTCAGCAACCTCGATGGACGACTCGGGATACGGCATCTCACCCGTGGTGGCCCGCGATGGAGGGCCAGCCCGGTGTGGTCGGACGTGCGGTTGATCTGATCCACGTGGAGGGGCAGCGCGAAGCGGCCCGTGACTATCTCTTCGATCGGATCGTGCTCGTCGACACCCTCAAGGATGCGACGGCATTGTGGGAACAACAGCCCTGCTGCTGCTCCCGATGGGCCTATCCTCGTGACGCGTGCAGGAGAGATCTTGGATGCGGCCGGGGTGATCACCGGTGGACAGGCCAGCGCAACGGGAGGCTTGCTGCAACGTCGCCGAGAGGTGCTTCACTTGGAAGCCCAGAGCGTCTCGCTGACGGGATGCGTCGAAGAAGGGAAGCAGCGACGGGAACGATTGCTGGTGCAGGGACAGGAGTTGCGCGAGCAGAGCCGGCAACTCGTGGAGTCGCTGCGTGACGCTGAAATGCAGGAGCTCTCACTGCAGAAAGACGAAGCCGGGCTCCAGCATGTGCTGGGAGATCTGACCCAGCGGATCGATACATTGATGAGTGATGCGCAGCGAGGCTCGGCGGAGGCGCAGCGGCTTGAGCAAGAGGTGCGCTCCGGCGAAGCGCAGCTCGCACAGTGGATGGCGGAGAAGGCCGGCCAGGAAGCCGGGCTCAGTCGTGTGCGCGAACGGGTGGGGCAGATTGATCACGACATGCAGGGGCTCCAGCAGCGATTCACAGAGGCGCAATTAGTGGCGCAGGAAATCCGGACAACCCGTGAGCATCGCCATCACGACCTCCTGCGGATTCAGCAACAGCAGCAAGACGCGATCGCACGCATTGAGACGTTGACGCGCCATGTCGAGGGGCTCACGGCCTCGATCGAACAGAGCCGGGTTGAACGTGAGGCGCCAAGAAGCGCGTTGTCGCGAATTCGGTGAGTCGGCAGCCCAGGTAAAGGCTCGGCTGGTCGAACTTCAAGAAGAACAGGCGCAGGACATGGCGGCGGCGCACCAGCTCGATGCCCGGTTGGAGGATGTTCGTCGCGCGGTGTCGTCTCTTCGCGAATCCCGCATGGCGGTGGAGGTCAGGAAGGCGGAAATTCGGATGCAATTGGGGACTGTCGAATCCACGCTCTTGGGAACGTACCAGGTCGATCTCGCGACGCTGCTCGATTCACCGGTCGTGGAGATGACACCCGAACAGCTGTCCATCGGGGAGGAGCCGATCCCGGAAGAGCCATCCGGCAGTCAATGAAGTGGCGCTACGGGAGCAACTGCAGAAGATTCGCGAGAAGCTCGATCGCCTGGGACCGATCAATTTGGCGGCCATTCACGAACATCAAGAGTTGGATGAACGGTATCGATTCCTGACGACGCAGGAACAAGATCTCTCCACGTCCATCGGCTCGCTCAAAGAAATCATTCAGCGCATCAACCGCACCACGAAAGACATGTTTGCCGGTACCTTTGCCGAGCTCCAACAGAAATTCAGTGAGGTGTTCGTGAAGTTCTTCCCCGGTGGCCGGGCCGAACTACAGCTGGTCGAGGTGCCGGCGGATGAGACGGCAGAAGGGGGTGGACCGCAGGAGCCGGGAGTCGATATCGTGGTGCAACCACCGGGCAAACGCTTGAAGAGTATGACCATGCTCTCGGGTGGTGAGAAGACCTTGACGGCGATGGCCCTGCTCTTCGCGAGTTTCTTGATCAGACCGACGCCGTTCTGTATTCTCGACGAAATCGATGCGCCGCTGGACGAAGAGAACATCGGGCGCTTTACCGGCGTATTGCGTGAACTTTCCGAAGGTGCGCAGTTCATGGTCATCACCCACAGCAAGCAGACGATGGCCATTGCAGACTCGTTGTTCGGGGTCACCATGGAAGAGCCGGGCATCTCAAAAATCCTCTCGGTGAGACTGGGCAAGTTGCAGCCGGCCTAAGCAGACCAGATTGGCTAAAACATTCGTACTTCAGAGGACTTCCGTCGTCTCGGTTTCTTGACGTCAGAGTAGGGTGTCTGCTATATACCCCCAAGTGGGCAGATCTATGAGCGTGCCGCTCGTAGTTCGAGCTTTTATCGGGGCGAAGCGAGTGACCCGCGTTGTCCCATCCACCTGCAGTTTTCTACAGACCGATACTAATGAAGCTGATTCGAACGCTTCTGGATCGTCTATCCGATAGCTTCTTCGTCTCCGTTCCGGAGAAGCTGGAGCTGGCGACCGAGCTATCCAACGTTCCACCGCTGCGTCTGGTATCGGACAAGTCCGTGCTCTCGGCGCCCGTCGACGCTGACGACACGTCGCCCCACCAGCCATTCGATCAGTCAAGTGGATGCGCTCGACGACGCGGTCCGGCGCAGTCAAGCCTGGTTATTGTCCAGGCAACATGCATCAGAGGGGTACTGGGTTGCGGAGCTCGAAGCCGATACCACGCTGACCGCTGAATACCTCTTGCTGCGGCGGTTTCTCGATCGGGTCGATCCCGAGCGCGAGCGCAAGGCGGTCCGCTATCTCCGTGCCATGCAATTGCCCGATGGCGGCTGGCCGATTTTCTACGGAGGGCCCTCGGAGATCAGCGCCTCCGTGAAAGCCTATTTCGCCTTGAAGTTGAGCGGCATTTCGGCAGATGAGCCCTGCATGCTTCGGGCCCGTGACTGTATTCTGGCCATGGGCGGCGTCGTGTGCGCGAACGTCTTCACAAAGATCACTCTGGCGCTGTTCGAGCAATATGATTGGAAGGGCATCCCGAGCATGCCGCCCGAGATCATGCTCCTGCCGAGGCGGTTCTATTTCAGCATCTATGCCATTTCCTATTGGTCTCGTGCCGTGTTGATCCCCTTGCTGGTCGTGTTCGCGAATCAGCCGGTCTGCCGTATTCTCCAGGGAACAGGGCATCGACGAGCTCTATGTCGCGCCTCGATCGCAGATTCGTTATCGCGACGTACCACCCTTCAACAAGGATCAACGGTGGTTCACGCCGCATAATTTCTTTGTCCAGCTGGACAGGGTGCTGAAACTGTACGACCGGATGCCGCTGAGTTGGTTGCGGGAAAAGGCCTTGCAAAAGGCTGCCACCTGGATGCTGGAACACATCAAGGGTAGCGGTGGGCTGGGGGCGATTTATCCGGCCATGGCGAATTCGATCGTGGCCCTTCGCTGCCTCGGCTATCAGGTCGACGATCCATTGGTGCGGAAGGCGCTCCACGAAATCGAATCGCTGGAAGTCTACGACACGGTATCGATCGGCGATCAGCGCGTCGAGGCGCTGCATCTTCAGCCTTGCCACTCTCCAATCTGGGATACGGCATTGCTCATGAACGCCTTCATCGAAACCGGGATGCCGCAGGACCACCCATCCCTCCAGAAGGCGGGTGCGTACTTGGTCTCTCGCCAAACGAAAACGGTTGGCGATTGGAAGTTCTCGTCTCCCGATGCGGAACCGGGAGGCTGGTACTTCCAGTTCGAGAACGAGTTCTATCCCGATGTGGATGACTCGGCTGTGGTGTTGATGGCGCTGTCGAAAGTTCGGATGGCTCAGACCACCGAGGTGCAGGAATCCATCCGGCGGGGGACGAATTGGGTTCTCGCCATGCAGGGGTCCGATGGCGGGTGGGGCGCGTACGACAAGGACAACAATCGTATCGTGTTCAACTATATTCCATTTGCCGACCACCATGCCTTACTCGATCCGAGTACGTCCGACTTGACCGGACGCTGCCTCGAGATGCTTGCGGCGTTGGGCTACGATCAGACGCACCCCGCCGTCGCACCGGCCCTCCGGTTCCTCAAGCGAGAGCAGGAGGCCGACGGCAGTTGGTACGGTCGGTGGGGCGTCAATTATATCTATGGCACCTGGTCCGTCCTGGCCGGTCTCCGTGCGATCGGAGTGGATCTCTCGGAGCCCTATATTCGCCGTGCGGTCGCCTGGCTTGAGTCGAAGCAGAATCCCGATGGCGGGTGGGGCGAGTCGTGTCTTTCTTACGGCGACCCTGCGTGGAGCGGGAAGGGAGACAGTACGCCTTCTCAAACGGCCTGGGCCATCATGGGACTCATGTCGGCGGGGATGACCGATGCCTTCAGCGTCGCTCGCGGCGTCCAATATCTTGCTCCGTCACCAAATGAAGGATGGGTCGTGGGAAGAGGTTCGCCATACAGGCACTGGATTTCCTCGGGTGTTTTATCTCCGCTACCATTGGTACTGCCAATACTTTCCGTTGTGGGCCTTGGCGATGTATCGGAATCTACGGACGCGCGGGAAGATGCGGGCTGACGAAGTACGCCAGCAGGTACTCGCATCCGGGTGTCATCGAGCCGATCGTTGAACAGTCCGCCGGCGTCATCCGTTGGCGCGTGGCAACCCCTCTCAGGATCTTCGGTGAATCCCATCGCCATCTTTGCCGCGACTCGCTGGGAACTCCAGGCCGTTCGGCGCGGGCTCGCGAGCGGATCGTGTTGCGACAATCGCCGGAGTCCGTTGCCATATTGGACAGCAAGGGGATCGCACGTATTGGCTCATCCAAACCGGCGTCGGTCCCGCTGCGGCCCGCACTATTGCGGGAAAGGTATTGAAGGCACAGCCCATGTCGCTGGTCATGTCCACGGGTTTTGCTTGCGCGCTCGTACCGGCTCAGGTGGGAGACCTCATCGTCGGCACAGCGGTGACTTCTGTACATGGTGAAGGAACCTGGACGATGGAGGATGATCGTGTGCTCTGCGATGGGGCTGTACGCGCAGGCCTTCTCCTCGTGGCGCAGGATGCGGGATTGGTCGCGCGGGTCGGAACAGTCGTATCATCGGGGACCGTGGTGTGGCAGGCGGAGGAGAAGCGCCGGTTGCGTCGTCTGACCGACGCGACCGGGCTCGATATGGAAAGTGCCGCGGTGGCGGCGGTGGCGCAGGAACGAGGGCCTGCCGATGGCGATCGTACGGACGGTCTCCGATCTGGTGGATGAAGATCTTCCTCTTGACTTCAATCTCTTTCTCAGGCCCACTGGCTGGATCAAAGGTATGCAGGCGCTCATCGGTCGCCCCTCCAGCGTCGAGGGGCTGAATCGGCTGCGAAAGCAGAGTCGGGTGGCAGCGGATCGGTTGACAGAATGGTTTCAGCGCTATGCGGCAGACAGACAGTGAATCTCTTCGACCGTCCAGGTAACTGATGACGAACGTGATTGAACAGCTGGGTGCGTGGGCCGTCATGCGCGTACGGGAGATGGGCCGCATGCTGTTGTTCGTGCTGTCGGCTTTTGCCTGGCTGGTGCGGCCTCCCTTTCGATTCCATCAAATTCATGAAACAGCTCCACTTTATCGGGTATCGATCCACGTTTGTCGTCGTACTCACCGCGGGGTTTACAGGGATGGTGCTGGCGCTTCAAGGCTATTACAGCTTGCGGAAGTTCGGTTCCGAGGGGTTGCTGGGCTCCGCGGTGGCGTTGAGCATGATCCGGGAGTTGGGGCCGGTGTTGGCTGCGTTGATGGTGACCGCGCGGGCGGGATCAGCCATGACCGCCGAGATCGGCATCATGCGGATTACGGAACAGATCGATGCGCTCGATACCATGGCGATCAATCCGCTGCAATATCTGGTCGCGCCGAAATTGGTGGCCGGCGTGCTCGGAGTGCCGTTGCTCGTGGCCATATTCGATGTGGTCGGGATCTATGGCGGCTCCCTCGTCGGAGTGGATTTGTTGGGAGTGAGCGAAGGGGCCTATTGGAACTCGATCGAATCGGCCGTGGAATGGAAAGACGTCTACGGCGGCATTCTCAAGTCGATCAGCTTTGGGCTGATCGTCAGTTGGGTCTGTTGCTATAAAGGGTTCTACACGAGGCAGAGCGCCGAGGGACTTGGGAGTGCGACGACGGAGGCGGTGGTCTTGTCGTCAGTGCTCATCCTCGTAGGGGACTATGTCTTGACGTCGGTGCTGCTGTAAAGCCGTAAGGGGTGAGGGTGAGGGGTGAGGCGATTTCAAAGAAGCGAGAGTCCTGTACCCCTTACGCCCTGACGCCGTACGCCTCACGGAGTATGCATGATCAAGCTGGTCGGCGTCGAAAAGACGTTGGGTGGGCAGCCGGTGCTGCAAGGCATCGATCTCTCGATTCCTGTCGGCAAACTCACGACCATTATCGGTCGCAGCGGAGAAGGAAAGAGCGTGCTCCTCAAGCACATGATCGGGCTCATGCAGCCGGATCGTGGTGAGGTGTGGGTCGGCGACGTGGAGATCTCTCGGCTGTCGGGCACGCCCTTGAACGATGTGCGGAAACAATTCGCGATGCTCTTTCAGGGTGCAGCGTTGTTCGACTCGCTCTCGGTCTTCGAGAACGTGGCGTTCCCGTTGCGGGAGAAGTTGCGCATGAAGGGCCCGGAGGTGGGGCGACGGGTTGAGGAGAAGCTGGAGGAAGTCGGGTTGGCGGGGATGGGGCACAAGTTTCCCGCCGAGTTGAGCGGTGGCATGCGAAAGCGGGCTGGATTGGCACGCGCATTGGTCATGGAACCGGAGATTATCCTCTTCGATGAGCCGACGACAGGGTTGGACCCGTTGATGGCGAAATCGATTCACGATTTGATTGTCACGATGCACCGGCGGTTCGGCTTTACGGCGGTCATGGTCAGCCATGAAATTCCGGAGATCTTCGCGATCTCCGATTGGGTGGCGATGCTTCGGAAAGGCAAGATTGCCTTGATGGCCACGGCCGCTGAGTTCCAGCGGACCACCGATCCGGAGATCCATGAATTCATTTCAGTCGGTGGGACTGTGGCGCTGCCTGGATCGCTCGTTGGGGTGAGGAGGAGTACCAAGGATGGAAAAAGCCAAGTTGGAGATGGTGGTCGGCGTGTTCGTGTTCGTCGGCATGTTGTGCCTCGGGTATCTGTCGATCAAGCTCGGGAAACTCGAGTTGATCGGCGGCGAGCGTCTACGAAGTCGAGGCGCAGTTCAACAGCGCCTCGGGGCTCAAACCGGGTTCGACGATCGAAATCGCCGGCGTCGAAGTCGGCAGGGTCCGAGGGATTACGCTCATTGAGGATCGTGCGAAGGTGAAACTGGCGGTCAACAACACTGTCAAGCTCTATACGGACACCATTGCATCCATCAAGACGCGGGGCATCATTGGAGAGAAATTCTTGGCCCTGTCTCCGGGAGGGGGTGGCGATCCGCTCAAGCCGGGGGATACGATACGCGATACCGAATCGGGCCTCGATCTTGAGGAGTTGGTGAGTCAGTATGTTCATGGCAAAGTGAACTGATGATCCGATGACTGAGAGAACCCAGGCGTATACAGGGGGAGGATATATGGAGATCAAGAGATCTGCCGTTACACAAGCGCAGAGATGGAGTTGGGGTAGGGTCGCGAGCGGGATGGCCTGTCTGCTGTTGCTGCTTGGCGGGGTGGCTGTCCAGCCGGCGGTGGCAGGTGGCGCGACCGAGGCCATGAAAAGCACCATCGACGAGGTGCTGAAAATCATTCAGGACAAGGAACTCAAACAGCCGGGGAGAGCTGAAGAACGCCGGCAGCGATTGGAACAGGTCGTCGGGGATCGGTTCGACTATCAGGAAATGTCGAGGCGGGCGCTGGGGGCTCCTTGGAATACGCTGTCCGACAAAGACAAAGCAAGAATTTGTCGCACTGTTCAAGACGCTCTTGACCAATTCCTACGCCGACAAGATCGAAACCTATTCCGGAGAAGGTGTGCAGTATATCAATGAACGGACTGGAGAAAGACTATGCCGAAGTCAGGACAAAGGTGTTGACCGGCAAGACCGAAATTCCGCTCGACTACCGCTTGCTCAATAAGGGTACTGATTGGCGGGTGTATGACGTGGTGGTGGACGGTGTCAGTTTAGTGAATAACTACCGGGGGCAGTTCTCAAAGATCCTCCGTTCTTCAACCTACGCCGACTTGGTGGACCAGCTTCGCAAGAAATCCGATAAGATCAAAGCCTCGTAGAGTCTCTCCAGGAATTTCATGATCAAGCCTGCGCTGGCCTCGTCGCCGTTGTCATCGTGTTCCTTACGGCGAACGTCACCGCCACTCTACCGGACTGTGCGCGGGCTGATGTTCAATACTTCCCGATTCCTGCCGTGTCCACCAGCAAGAACGATGGGAACGATGCCGGGTTGATTGTCCCGATTCTGAACACTGACCCTGATGGAGAGCTCAAATACCTCGCCGCCCCGATGCTCATTCACAATTCCATTGTTGGGATGCGCGGCGCGATCAATCTGTTTCAATACGAGCCAGGGGGCGAGAAATTCGGTTCATCGCATCGGCCGCGGAAAAGATCGAGCGCAGAGTGGTATTCAGTTACGCCGATCCGGCCTTCAGTCAGGGGCGCTACTCGTTGAACTTTGGTGCCACGTTTTTCAAAAACGCCACCGCTCGGTTTTTCGGCTTAGGGCAAGCAGACATCAGAGTCAGCGACAAACGAATTACACCGCGCGTGAAGGACGGGTGAACTGGCGATTCGGGGTTCATGTGAATGAGGTGACGCAGATCTCCGTTGGCCAGCGATTTCGCCAAGTGAGTCTGCAGAGGGGCGCAACGGATCTTCCGTTTACGGGCGACCAGTTCCCCTCCGTCGACGGCGTTCAAGGCGAGACGCTCATTTTCGGGACACCGGGCGACGTTCTATTACGATACGCGCAACAACCTCGTCTCGCCGACCGACGGGATGGCCGTCACGGCCTATGCGGAGGTGAACCAGAATATCCGCAACGGCGATCATCCCGTCTACTCCCGCTATGAATTCGAGGTCAAGAAGCTGTTCCCGAGTGAATCGAAGCGCGCGATTCTCATCGTGCGGGCGGACCTTCAAGCCACCATCGGGGATCAGGTGCCGTTCTTCGAGCAAAGTTCATTGGGAGGGCAGAACAATCTGCGAGGCTATGGTGTCGATCGCTTCATCGATAAGAATCTTGTCGCGCTGGAGTATCGAAGAGCGTATTCACGTGGTGCGAACGAAGATTGCAGGGACGACGGCGGATTTTGAGATTGCGCCGTTCTTGGATACCGGACAGGTCTTCAATGACTACAAGGACGTCAGCTTTAATGATTACCGCATGACTCCAGGTATAGGATTCCGTGGGATCGTCAAGCCCAACGTCGTCGGACGCGTCGACTACGGCTATAGCAACGGGAGGGGGTGCGGTCTTTGCCGGGCTCGACTTCCCGTACTGATGGGTAGTCGCGTCATGTTTGCTGGGGCATGATGTTTTATCGAGTCGTTCTCGCCGCACTCCTCCTCTCCCTTTCTTTCCCAGCCTGCACCGGTTGGGGCGGAGGGATTCGGTCCGTTCCCGGTCAGAAACTTCCAGGCCTTTCAGCAGTTGGTGTTGAGTCTTCCTGGCGACCGTGCAGCCGTCGTGAAACCGGGTACGCTGGACGTGCGGTTGGAACTTGCCGAGACCGCCAGTATCTATAACGAATCTTCGCCGCAGATCAACGTGATCGTAAAATTTGAAACCCTCAGATCCGGTCTCTTCCTTCGTTATGGTGCCACCGACAGATTGGAGCTCGGGCTGGAAGTACCGGTGCTCTACCGGTATCAGGGATTTATGAATGGAGCCATTACTGCGACCGAGCGGGCAACGACTGGCTTGACGCCGGCGCGAGATGCGCTTAAGAACACCAACTTTGTGTTCAATGTCACTCGGAACGGACAAACAATCATGAGCGGAGGTCCGGCGCGATGGGGCTGGGGGATACGACACTGATGAGTAAGTATCAACTCCTGACGGAAGGGGCAGCGATGCCGGCTGTTTCGCTCCGTGGCGCAGTGAAGTTGCCGACGGGGGATCAATCGGATTTTTCGGAAGCGGGAGTCCGGATTTCGGATTGGGTCTCGCCGTTGAGAAGCTTGTGGCTGGCCGATGGATGCTCTATGCGTAACGTGACCGGAGTCGTCCCGACCGGCACCATAGCAGGTCTTGGCCTACGGCCCACCCTGTCCGGGCTTGCCGCCATCGAGTACATGTGGTCGGAGAACCTGTCGATCACGACCCATTTTGACTACTATTCGTCGCCGTTTCACGGGACCGGCGCAAATGCATTCGACCAAGGTGTGACAGAATCAGTCCTGGGGTTCAGCTATCGTGTAGTCCCGCACTTCCTGTGGCAAGTGTATGCGGTCGAGAATCTCGACTTTATTACAGGGAGTGCCGCAGACTTCACTGTTTCAACAGTATTTACCTATCGGTTCGAATCCGGCTCGAGTCGCCAATGAGCCGGGTCGCACTGGCTAACCGCTTGACAACATGGGATTTCCATGTGACACTCCCACCTGCTAGCGTTCAAGCTGCCACGTTGCTTCGCCAGTGCTTATCTGAGCCCAGCTCGTTGTTGCAGGCGTATGCTATGCATTGACGCAAAGGAGCATCTGATATGTCGATCTTGAAGACCATTCAAAGCCCGGCTGATCTGAAACGGTTATCACCGACGCAGTTTCCTGCCTTGTGCCAGGAGCTGCGGGAGCAGATTATCGGCGTGGTGTCCAACGTCGGAGGGCACCTCGCCTCCAACCTCGGGGTGATTGAACTGACGGTCGGCATTGCACTACCTGCTCAATACTCCCAAGGATAAGATCGTCTGGGACACGAGCAATCAGGCCTACGCGCATAAGCTACTCACCGGGCGTCGCGAGGGGTTCCATACGCTCCGGCAGTATGGAGGGCTGAGCGGCTTCTGTAAGCGTGAGGAAAGTGAATACGATACGTTCAACGCAGGCCATGCGGGAACCGGCGTATCCGCGGCCTACGGCATGGTCGAGGCGCGTGAGCAGTTGAAACAGCGACATAAGGTCGTCTGCATCGTCGGCGACGGCGCCATGACGGCCGGGATGACGCTGGAAGGTCTGCAGCATGCCGGAGGGCTGGCGAAAGATTTCCTGGTTATTCTGAACGACAATCAAATGTCCATCTCGAAGAACGTCGGAGCCATTTCCTCCTATTTGAACCGGACCTTGACCGGAGACTTTTACGCCAAGATGCGGGAGGAAACAGGGCAACTGTTGGGGAAAATCCCCCACATCGGGCAGGATATGCAGAAGTTGGCCCGCCGGGCTGAAGAGCTGGCCAAGGGAGCGATCCTTCCCGGGCTGCTCTTTGAAGAGCTTGGGTTCAGGTATGCGGGGCCGATTGACGGACATAACTTCGAGTATCTGCTGCCCACCTTGGAAAATGTGTTGAAGATGAAGGGGCCGGTGTTGCTCCATGTCATTACGAAAAAAGGGTTGGGCTATGAGCCTGCGGTGAATAATCCGGTGTGGTTCCATGCCTGTCCACCCTTTGTTCGGGAAACCGGGGCACCGGCGAAGAAAGCGGCGCGGCCGTCCTATACACAGATCGCCATCGAATCATTGGTCAAGCTGGCCCGCAGCGGACAAGCGGATCGTCGCGATTACGGCTGCGATGTGCGAAGGGACCGGCCTCAATATTTTCGAGAAAGAGTTTCCGGATCGGCTCTACGACGTGGGGATTGCCGAACAGCATGCGGTGACATTTGCGGCGGGTCTTGCGACGCAGGGCCTCCGTCCGGTGGTGGCGATGTATGCCACCTTTTACAGCGTGCGTATGACCAGGTGGTACACGATGTCGCCACGCAAAATCTGCCGGTGACCTTCTGCATCGATCGCGGCGGGCTGGTTGCGGAAGACGGGACGACGCACCACGGGGCATTCGATTATGCGTTTCTGCGCCACATGCCGAACATGGTCGTCATGGCGCCGAAGGATGAAAATGAGTTGCAGCATATGCTGAAAACCTGCATCCAGCATGACGGGCCTGCCTCGGTGCGGTATCCGCGCGGACTGAGCCTGGGCGTCACGATGGATCAGGAGCCGAAGGCGTTGCCGATCGGGAAGGGCGAGTTGTTGTGCGATGGCACGGAGGTGGCGATCATTGCCATCGGTGTGCCGGTCTCGCATGCGGTGACGGCGGCGAAACGGCTTGAGGAAGAAGGTATTTCCACGGCGGTGGTGAATGCGCGTTTCGTGAAGCCGCTGGATCAGGACTTGATCGTCGAGGTGGCGAAGCGCGTTCGTTACGTGGTGACGGTTGAAGAAGGCTGCAAGATGGGTGGGTTCGGCTCAGCCGTTCTCGAAGCCCTGTCCGATGGCGGCGTGACGGATGTGACGACGAAGGTCCTGGGGTTGCCGGATTGGTTCATCGAGCAAGGACCGCAGGACTTCCTGCGCGAACGATATGGGTTGACGGCGGAAGGCATCTATCAGAGCGTGAAGGAATTAATCGGCAAGACACCGGCTTCCTCACGAGAGAAGTTCACCCTTGTTTCATCGGCCGATCGGCTGTCGCACGGAGATGAACAGGGGAGCTGATTGAGGACGTGAGGCGTGAAGAGGTTAGAGGGTGAGGCAGAGAATAGTCGACATGCACATTACAAGACGGAAAACCACGGCAGATTCACGGTGGGCAAGGTCAAGATCGGCGGAGACGCGCCCGTGTCCGTGCAGTCGATGTGTTCGACTGACACGCGCGATGTTGCGGCGACGATCGAGCAAATTCGCCAGTTGGAGGCCGCAGGATGCGAAGTGATCCGCGTGGCCGTGCCGGACGACGAAGCGGCGGCTGTGCTGTCCAAGATCAAAGCGGCGATGACCGTGCCGCTGATCGCGGATATTCATTTCGACCATCGGCTGGCATTGAAAGCGGCTGAGATCGTGGACTGCGTCCGGATCAATCCGGGCAACATCGGGGCCTGGTGGAAAGTCGAAGAAGTCATCAAGGCCGTGAACGAGCGAGGGATTCCCTTGCGCGTCGGCGTGAATGGCGGGTCACTCGAGCGGCCATTGCTGGATAAATATGGCTGGCCATCACCGGAAGCCTTGGCCGAATCGGCGCTCAATGCCGTCCACGCGTTAGAAGACGTGGGATTCACGAACATGAAGGTGTCGCTGAAGGCGTCGGATGTGCACCATGCGATCGATGCCTATTGGTTGTTTGCGCACCAGTCCGACTATCCGGTGCACATCGGTATTACAGAGGCAGGAACGGCGATGACCGGGGCCGTCAAATCCACCATGGGTCTCGGGTATTTGCTCTCGCAGGGGATCGGCGACACCTTGCGCGTGTCACTGGCTGCTGATCCGGTCGAAGAAGTGAAGGTGGGGTTCGAGATCTTGAAGTCGCTCGAACTTCGCCACCGAGGGATCAATGTCATCGCCTGTCCCACGTGCGGCCGCGTGGAGATCGACGTGGTGAAGTTGGCCAATGAACTGGAAAAGAAGCTGGGCCATATCAAGATCCCGCTCAATGTGTCGGTCCTCGGCTGTGTCGTGAACGGTATCGGCGAAGGCAAGGAAGCGGATATCGGGATCGCCGGCGGCGAAGGCAAAGGCATCCTGTTCAAGAAGGGCAAGCTCGTCCGAAAGGTGCCGATCGAAGAGTTGATGGATACGCTGATTCAAGAGGTCGAGCTGATGGCCAAGGAAAAAGACGCCGAAGGGAATGGGGAGGCCGCGGTCCATTCGAACGAGGGATGGGAATCGATCGTCCCGCAGTCGGATCAGCCTGCGACTCTCGGGAAAGAAATTCCCGTGCTGCCCAACCGATAATCACGCACCTGCCTCCGTCTCTTCGTCATCCCCTTCAACAGTGTACGTTGAGATATCGGAACAAGGCCCGCTATAATGCGCGCGGGGCGCCGTACCCAAGTGGTTAAGGGAGCAGTCTGCAAAACTGCGATGCAGCGGTTCGACCCCGCTCGGCGCCTCAATAATTCCCGCTGGCATATCAGGCACTTCTGACATTCGCTATCTTCTGCGCCACGGATGACAAGATTTACGTTAGTCCCGGTTCCACTCCCGGTTGTGATCGCAATGACGCTAAGACTGGCCTTGTTGACCGCGTTTCGCAAGTGGGCGGGAAGGATGCTCGCATACCGTATGGTCCATGGTGATCGTGGAGTGACCCATAAGCTCCTGAACGGTTCGAATATCTACTCCAGCTATGACTGCTCGTGAAGCGAAGGCATGTCTGAGGGTGTGCCACGTTGTTTCATCAATTCCGGCTTGTTTGAGGGCAGGCTCGTAGATCTTTACGACAAATGTTTCTTTCTTGCCTGGTGTCATCAGGGACTCCGGAAAAAGAATAGGGCTATGGGTCCATGAGGATAACCCTCGACAATCGCGATGGCCGATTCGCTCAGGATGACATGCTGGGTCTTGCCGGATTTGCTCCAAAACAGAGGAGTGTCGAAAGCCTCCCCTGAGCTTCAAAGACCTCAATGCTTACAATCATATTTCCTCAGAGCCTGAAACAGTCCCTGAGTTCCAACTGGGATTGAAATTGATCCAAACTAGTAGTATCCCTAGGTGGCGAATCCAGCTTCGTTGTGGTTATACTGACGGTCCCCTGTGGGACGACTCTATGGAGCGCCCAGGGTTAACGAGCGGATAAAATTGACGGCTTTGGGAGAGAGTGTTATTATCTGAACGTTTATGAATCTACAAGCCTAGCCGCGGTTCGCAGCCGCTACATATAAACAAGTACAGAATAGAGTAGGAGAAGGAGAGGAATGGCCGTTCCACTTTCCCAGATGTTTACTGTTACGAAGTACGTGCTCACCCAGAAGCTGAACAGGGTGAAGCGGTATCCGCTCGTGTTGATGCTGGAGCCCTTGTTCCGATGCAATTTGGCCTGTGCCGGTTGCGGAAAGATTCAGTATCCGGATCATGTGCTGGATAAGCGACTCACGCCCGAACAGTGCTGGGCGGCGGCGGAGGAGTGTGGCGCCCCGATCGTCAGCATTCCAGGCGGCGAACCGATGATCCATCCCGAGATGCCCGCGATTGTTCGCGGTCTGGTGGCACAGCAGCGGTACGTGTATCTCTGCACCAATGCGATTTTGATGGAGCGAAAACTCGACGAGTATCAGCCCTCAAAGTTTCTCACGTTCAGCGTCCACATGGACGGTCTGCGCGATGAGCATGATTTGGCGGTCTGCCGAGACGGTGTCTATGACGTGGCGGTGAAGGCGATCAAAGCGGCGCTGAAGCGGGGGCACCGGGTCACGACCAATACGACCCTCTTCGATGACGCCAATCCGGAGCGCGTGCGGAAGTTTTTCGATGCGATGATGGAGCTCGGCGTCGAAGGCATGATGATTTCGCCGGGGTACAGCTATCAAAAGGCGCCGGACCAACAGCATTTTCTGAAGCGAGAACGCACGAAGGAATTGTTTTCCCGTATTTTGGGAATCCGAAGAAGGGGTGGCAGTTCAATCAGTCGCCGCTGTTCTTAGATTTCTTGATGGGGCGGCGGGAGTACGAATGCACGCCCTGGGGCAATCCGACCTATAACGTCTTCGGATGGCAGAAGCCCTGCTATTTGCTCCAGGAGGGCTACGCGAAGACGTTCCGTGAACTGATGGACAGCACGGAGTGGGATCACTACGGAACAGGGCGGAATGAGAAATGCGCCGATTGCATGGTGCATTGCGGCTATGAAGCGTCTGCAGTCGAAGATACCTTCGGAACGCTGTCCGGGTTTGGCCGGACCATCAAGCTGACGATGCTCCCTACCTCGCGATGACAGATTGCGTGAAGCGTCGCTGGTCTCACGTCGTTCGCAAGAAACTCATGACCATCTTCTGATCGAGATTATGCGTCACATGTAAAGCCCATGGTTTCTCCCATGACCGATACCAAGAACCATAGTAGTGGCAGCGTAGCCGGGATCGCCCAGAAGGTCGCGTATTTCAGCCGGCGTCTTTCGCTGAGCTAGTCAGAAGCGGTGGAACTGGCGTTCGATTATCGCGGCGATGTGACGGTTTCATTGAAATCCGGCGAATCCCTCAGTGGGTATCTCTTCAATCGTCAGGTCAACGGTTCCGACTCCTATCTTGAGGCTGTTCCCTTCCGACAGTTCTGACGCGCGACACATTCGCTATGACCAGATTGCCGCGATCGCCTTCACCGGTGAGGACACGGCCACCGGGAAATCCTGGGAGAACTGGATCGCCAAGAAGGATTCGGAGCGACGAGCCGAAGTGGAACGTGTCGCAGCCGACGCAAAACACGAGGAATTGTGTAGGATCTCCGTCTGCCGATCGCATCTTTTCTTCTCATTTTTCTCTACACAGGCTCATCGCGGATGCCCCTCTCCAAGTGCTTGGAAAGGGGCTTGTCTCTCCGTCCGGTCGGGCTAGTCAATTCGTTGACAACGGATAGGGGCTATGCTAAAAGTGTCGGTCTCAAAATTGGCTGGGCGCGTTGGGAATCAAACGTTCTGTTGTGTGAGGCGGACGCAAGCGCTCGGCGACGCGAAAGAGGCGTCGAGTCCAGAGCACGTGAAGGCGCAGACGAATCGCACAGAGTGAGTCACGATGGCGGGAATGGATCCCAGCCATTGCAATGGTGGGTTGCCTCCCTCGGTCGTTTCTGCGACACATGAAGCCGACCATCGGTTCACGGTCGAAGGGTTTGTATGCGGAACAGATGGGAAAAAGAGCGCGAATATAGACGTGCTCGTCAAGGATACAAAGATCTCCTACGGGCAGATCGTCAAGACCGATGGAGATGGATACTACAAGGCGGCGTTTCATCTTCATAACGATAATCTTGGCGATCCGCTGCTGATTGAAGCCAACGGGCAGCAGCAGCAACAGAAAGTCTCGTTTGACCCGAAGGATCTGGAGGCAGAGCGAATCATTCAGGTCAATTTTGGAACCGGCTGCATACACGACAGGGGCAGTACTCCTCTGTGGGTTTATCTTGGGTTCGGGGCCGCGGCGGCGGCAGTCGGTGGATTCATTGGGGTCAAACTGATTCGTTCATGGCGGAAGCAGGAACAGAAACGAGGGAAGTCTCAGGGCAAGCGTAAGCAATAACCGAAGCGGTCCGTGGGGCTGATGTGCACCTCGCTGGATCGGTGACTTGAAGTGGCAGGGGAGTGCGCGTGGCGTCACGGTATTCGTTAGGATCGGCGCTTTTGCAGGTGGATTATCACCCCCGTGAAAGCGTTTTTTTCGTCCGAGTGGGAAAGTGAAACGTCATTGATGGGGTCGGGAAAAAAGGAGCAAGGGATGGTTATGAAGCAGATGAAAGTTACGCAGCTGGCGGTGGTGTTGGGGATGGGGCTCTTCATGGTGGCATGCGGGGAGGAGAAGGAGAGGGGCCGATCGTTCCGCCGCCGCCGGCTCCTGCTGAGTACGCCGACAAACATATGCCGGCCGGTTGGTGGGCCGATGCGGCCAAAATGGAAGAAGGGCGGAAGCTCTTCATCGGCGAGACAAACCCCGATGTGAATTGTGCCAGCTGCCATGGCAAGGACGGCAAGCCGGTCAAGGCCGGTGCCCGTGACTTCCGCGTCGGCGAGCGGATGAAGCTCTACTCCGATTCAGTGTGGATCTGGCGGATTTCCGAAGGGGTTCCCAATACGAAGATGAAGGCGTGGAAGAGCAAGCTGTCAGAAGAAGATATCTGGAAGCTGATGTTGTTTGAGCGGAACTTCGGTCTGGCTGGGAAGGATGGGACGCCGACAAGAAATCATGGGTTGATGCGGCGAGCGCCTCGGCTGCTCCTGCTGCAGCTCCGGCTGCTCTCAGGCACCGGCGGGCAAGTAAGGGGACTTCAATCTAGGGAGCCTGTCCGACATTAACCCAAGCAAACCCTCTTGCCCTGAGCATCCGGGTGGTCTACCGGTGTATTCGCTTAATGATAGCCCAGGGTGCTACGCGATGCCTGGACGAACGTTTCGCCCCTACGGTCATGACCAGATCTTCTTGTGGCCCCCGTCAGTTCTTGTCGCGGGGGCATCGCACGGTTCACGGTGAATGGATGCTGTTCTGTACGACGCACAACCTCCTGACGCTCTGGACCTCCACCCGCCGCCGAAGCCTAGCAGGCTGCAGAAAACCTATTGTGGCACGGTGAAAATTCAATGGTCCGTGTGAGGAGGGGCGGCGAAATATCATGAAAACTTGGCAGCGCAGTCTCGTGGCGGCATGTGCGCTTCTGGCGTTGTTCGGAGGAGTGGCGTATGCCCAAGCTCCTGGCGCGCCTCCGGTGGAGTTTCCCTACACGGGAATCGGACCGCGGTATGGATCGTCGCCCAGCTTCACATTCTGTTTGCGGCGTTCATTCTCGGCGCCCCGATCTTTGTCGTGATCTCAGAATGGATGGGGTATCGGAAGCAAGAGCCTCGATACGATCGCCTGGCAAAAGAGGTCACAAAGGTGACGGTCATTCTCTACAGCATGACTGCCCTCACCGGTGGCCTGTTTATTTTCGTGCTCCTCGCGACATACCCGCAGTTCACCACGTGGCTCATCAATCACTTCTTTCTCGTGTTCGCGGTGATCTACCCGCTGCTGTTCATCAGCGAAACCATCTTGTTGTACCTGTATTTCTACACCTGGGACTCCTGGAAGGGTGAGAAGAAGGCCCGTCATATCGCCCTCGGTGTGCTCTTGAATCTGATCGGGTTGGTCACGCTGTTCGTGATCAACGGCCCGACGTCGTTCATGAATACTCCGGTGAAGGCTGAGGGTATCTCGCCACAAGAGTTCCTCGCAGACCGCGACCTTGTGGGACAAGATCTTCAACTATAGCTGGATGCCGCTCAATCTCCACCGGATTGTCGGTAACGTGACGTTCGGAGGATTTGTGGCGGGCATGATCGCCGCCTACATGTACATGGGGGCGAAAAAGGATGAAGAGCGGGCCTACTACGATTGGATGGGCTTTGTCGGAAATCTGATCGGGGTGGGCGCGATGCTGTTCCTACCCTTCATGGGGTATCTGTTGGCGTATGAGCTCTGCGACTACGATGCGTCGATCTGCCCGTACATGATGGCCGACCAGCTCTCGATGTTTTTTGAAATGCAAGGAGCGATGATCGGACTCATGTTCTTGGCCAGTAACTATTACATCTGGCTCAGCATGAAACGCATTGAGGGGGTCGAAAAGGTGCGGATGACGATCCTGGCTCCCATCGCGATGGTACTGCTCCCCTTGGTGATGACCAAGGTGATGACGGACTATCCGGTTCCCGACCCGATGTCGTTGGCGTTCCTGCTGCCGTTGATCCTGGCGCCGTTCACTCTGGGCCGGTTCATCCCGTATACTGTTTCTGCGCGGACCGTCATTAAAATCGGCTTCTTGATGGTCGTCGTGGGCGATGCCATCTGGCTCACCCCCCACGGATTCGTTCCGACCGGCGCCAAGCTGGTGGCGGAGTTGGAGCTGCCGTCAGATTGGAACTTCCTGGCGTTGATGCCGGCCAAGAATTCGGCGGCGTTCACGTTGGTGTTCGTCACGGTCGTCAACTACGTCATTTATAACCGGGCCATCAGGCAGGGCACGATTGTCTGGGGAAAATCGATTTCGCCTCCCAGTTCGTGCTGATCTTTCTGGCCTTCAGCTCAATTTGGACGATGGGCTTGATGGGCGCCGTTCGCTCGCTGCTGCGGAAGTACTACCACACCTACAATTTGTTGCCCGACTTCACCGCGGAGTCCTTCACGCCGACGCTGTCGTATTCCGCCTGGTGGATTACCGGGATTACGGTCGTCTTTTTCGTAGTCGTGAGTTTCGCCATTATCGTGACCCTTCGGCCTTCCGATTCGAAGGGGCACGCACCAGAGGGTACTCCTGTTCCTGCCAGGGCCAAGTAACCGGGGTGCGGAACGCCTACTGAAGGAAAGAGAGTCTGCATGGGGAATGTGATTAAGAAGCTGGCGATCGGTCTGGCGGTGGGCGGCGCGCTTGTCGGTATTACGAGAGCGCTCGAGTTTCCCTTCATTTTCCAGATGATGTTCTTCGGCTACGCGATGTTGGGGGCTGCCGTCTTCATATTGCTGGACGCGCCGACGCTCAAGACTATGAGCGGGATAAAGTCCTTGATCGCCCTCGTGGTGTTCTACGCCGTGCTGTGCACGGTGTACATTTCCGGCGCCTCGATGTGGCCGCAGTACGATCCGGAAGATGAAAAGGGAAAGATCGCCAAGATATTGGGGCCCAAATTTGCTGCGACTCAACAGGGAAAAGCTGAGGAGTTGATTGCGCGTGCGAAGGCGCTCGATGAGCAGGTGAAAGCCTTGGAGGTGCGGCTCAAGGCACTGGGCGGGGATCAGGTGACGAAAGAGCCGCAGGCCGGCGCTGCACCGGCAACGACTGGCTGTGGCAACCGGGGACTTTATGAAGCATGGGAGAAGAGCAGTGGCAGCTGCAAGAGTGTTACAACTGCCACAAGCTGAAGGGTGAGGGTGGAAAGAAGCGCGGTCCGGAGTTGGACAACATCGGCACGTATCTCACGGTTGACGAGATTAAGCTGAAAATTCTCGATCCCAAGAGCTTTATGGCCGAGGGATTCGAGAAAGAGTGGGAAAAGGGCAAGATGCCTGACAAGTATAAGGACCTCATGGAGGAAGGCGACGTCGTGGCGCTCGCCTCCTGGCTGGGTACATTCAAGAATACATCGGTGAACACGCCAAAGCCGATTAAGAAGAAGTAGCATGCAGCCTCAACTGAAATCGAAAGTCCGCTGCGCGGATCGAGACGTCGGAGAAGTGACCAAGGTCATCATGGACCCGCTGTCCCATGAGGTCAGCCATCTCGTCGTGTCGATGAACGGCGCGGGCGAACGGCAAGTGTCGATGGGCTCGGTGCAGACCGTGACGGACGATCTGGTGCAGCTGCGGTCGTCCTCGTCCGAAGTCATGGCCTTGCCGCCCTTCAAGCGTGACGACTATGTCACGCTGCATGAAGTGGAAATCCCGGGCCTTGAGAGGCATATTCATGTCACGCCGGGCGAAGTCCTGGTGCCGTTCCCTGAGTTGGAGCGGAACGTCAAGCGGCGGACGTTTTTCACAAACTTGACCTACGTGATGGGGCTGTTTATCGGATTGCCGCTGGTCTACCCCGTGCTGAAGTACTTGATGAAACCGATGTATGCACCGTTCGACAACAGATGGCTGAAGATCGGCAACGTCGGAAAGGTGAAGGCGGACGATGCCGGGACCCAGTTCAAGTTCAAGCGCAAGGTCAAAGAGGCCTATCTGCCTGAAGCTGAGATCGAGAAGAACGTCTGGCTCGTCAAGGCGACTCCCGCGGTGCTGGAAAAGGTGTATCAGGGGAAGGATATGGAATTCCGGGATGCCACAGGGAAAACCCTCTGGACCAATAAGAAGGACATGCCCTACATCGCATTTTCCGGCAAATGTCCCCACCTTGGGTGCGGATATAAATGGCGAAAACACAAGGTGCTCGGGCCGGTCTTTCTCTGCCCCTGCCACGTGAGCATCTATGATGCGTCCGGCAGGGTGCTGGAGGGTCCCGCCCCGCGCCCCTCGACCTGCTGCCGATTCAGGTGTCCGCGAGTGGCGAGGTGCAAATTATCGATATGGAATTCAAAGCCGGGACGAAGGTCCCAATCGCGGATGGTTTAGATGAGCCATACTCCTGCTCCTTCAGCCGGCACGCAGCCAACGGTCGTCGAAAAGTCTTCGACTTTGTCGATGAGCGGGTTGGGCTGAAGCTGCTTGCAGCCAAGATGCTCAATGAGTCGGTCCCCGGCGGCTCTCGCTGGGCCTACGTCTTTGGGTCGGTTCTGTTGTTTATCTTCATCATGCAGGCGGTCACGGGCGTTCTGCTGATGTTCTACTACGTGCCCACCGCCGACCATGCCTATGCCAGTACCCAATACATTCTTCATGACGTCGACTACGGCTGGTTCCTGCTGAGTTACCATTTCTGGGGCTCCTCGGCCATGGTGGTCTGCGTCTTTGCGCATATGTCCCAAGTCTTTCTCTGGGGCGCGTATAAGAAACCGCGTGAACTCATCTGGCTGGTTGGGTTGGCGCTCTTCGGCCTCGTCATGGGATTCGGCTTCACGGGCTATTTACTCCCGTGGGACCAGCGGGCCTATTGGGCTACGACTGTCGGCGTCGAGATTATGGATAAGACGCCGTTGATTGGCGACTTCCTGGCGCGGCTCCTCAAGGGAGGTGCGACCCCAGGACAGATGACATTGAGCCGGTTCTTTCGTCATTCACGTCATGGTGCTCCCCGCAGCCCTGATTGGGTTGGCCGGGTTGCATCTCTTCCTCTTTAGATGCGCGGGACCGGGTGGTCCCTTCCGGGGTACGCCGGTGGAGCTGAAGGCGAAGACCGACTATTTTTTTCCACGGCAGATTTGGAAGGACGTCGTCGGGATGGCGGTGGTGTTTGCCTGCATCTGTGCGCTGGCCTTCTGGGAGCCGGTGGTCTTGTTGGACGAGGCGACGCCTGACCCGGGTGATTATCACCCGGAACCGGAATGGTACTTCTTGTTCTTATTCCAGCACCTGCGTCTGAAGATGTTTTCCGGTGAGTTTGGGCAGTTTCTCGGTGCGATAGCATTTCCCAGCCTCCTTGGGGTCTTGCTGGTTGCGTTGCCCTTCATCGACCGCGACCCCGAGCGGAATATTTTCAAGCGCCCCATTGCCCTTACCTTATGGGTGATGTTCATGGTTTCGATCCTGATTTTCACGGTCTCGGCCATTATCAATCGAGAGTTTTGGATTAGCAGGATGCTGGAAAAGTCCGTGCCAGCGGCGAGTCTCGCATCGCTCTAGACGGCTCAACGTACCGAAGCGTACGCCTTGCCTCTTCGCTCGCTGCGGCCTTGCATCTGGCGCGCCTTAGTGATGAGGCATGGCCTGCACGCCGGTAGTTCTCCTGTTGATCGATGACGTGAACGAAAGGTGCAGAACGCTCGAAGTCATCCATCGCTAGCATCGTGCTGTTGTTCATCGTTGGGTACTTGCATGAACGATCAGATCTCCCCACAAAGCTTGGGTTCGGCATTCTCTGGCCCGCCTTCTGGACCGGCTTGCCGATCAAGCTTGCCTTCGCCGTGCTTTTTCTGGCGTTCGGGATCGTGCATTTTGAAACCAGAATCGCCTCGCGTTCTTGATGCTCCTGGCGAGTCCGGTCACGGTGTTTGCGCTTCCAACGATCACCATGGGATTGGATTCGCACATCGGTGAAGGAGCCGGCATCGCGTTGCTGTTCTTGCTGGCGATTCCGATCGACATCTGGGCGCTCGGGGTCGCGGGACGAACAGTTTTCCTCGAACGGTTGCGGGCGCGAACCGCCAGATGGGTTGGGGCTGACTCTCTGGTGGAAATGCGCTTTGGTCGGCGCCATCTTTCTGCCGACTCCTCTGGGTGGCTGAGAATGCGATCACTGAAGCCTCGATCTCTGCTGCCCATTCGATGTTTGAGACGGGTTTTCTGGAAGGGAACTCCTGTTCCGGAGCGGATCAGCATTGAGCTGACCCTCTGGGGCACTGTGGCCACAGGGGCGCTTCTGTTGTTGTTAGTCATCGGTTTCTCACTCGTGGGACGGGCGATCCGTGGCACGGTGAAGTCGGCACGGCATGCCGTCAGAGAATTATGAAGGGCTGATCACCCGCTGGGACCTGATGCGGGTGCCGGTGGATCAAGGATTGATGCTGACAGCATTGTCCGGTGTGGCCGTTGTGTTGTCGCTCCTGTTCTGGTCTTCTCTCCCGGTGTTTACACCGCACCCGCACGACTGTTGCAAGAAGGCGGAAGTGAAGGCAGCGCCTGCGTTCAAACCGCTTGAGACGCTGAATAAAGACGAGAAAGATGATTACGCAGCTTGCGGCGCAGGTCGAGTTGCTGGTAGAACAGCGGGCGGAAGCCGAACTGGAAAAAGAGAAGAGTAAGGAAAAAGGCGAGGCAGGCAAAGAAGCAGTGAAAGCGCCGGAAGCAACAGAACCGGCTCCGCCTGCCGCCGTGAAACCGTAACATGGGAGATGATGAGGTGAGGGCAATGCGACATCAGGGTGGATGGATTCAGAGGCTTCTCCGGAGCGGCAGCGATCATGGGGGACGCTCTTGGGGCTCGTGATGGCAGTGGGCCTCCTCAGCCTTCCCGCGCTGGTCTTTGGGGCAGATGCCGCGCCGGCAGCCCCGGTCGAGTATCGCGACGTTCCCTACGTCGGCAGCCGCAACATCGTCTGGGTTGTCGCGCAGCTCCATTTGCTGCTCGCGGGATTTGTGCTGGGTGTGCCGATCTTCGCCTGGTTGTGCGAAATCGTCGCCTGGAAGAGCGGCGAAAAGCGCTACGACAAATTAGCCAAGGAATTCACCAAGCTCCTGACCTCCGCCTATGCCACAACGGCGCTCTTCGGCGGCATCCTGCTGTTCCTGCTGATCTCGTTTTATCCCAAGTTGATGAACTACCTGACGGATATTTTCTTCCCGTCTTTTATTGTCTATTGCCTGCTTTTCTTGGTCGAGACCGCGACGCTGTATCTCTATTGGTATGGCTGGGATGCGATGCAAGATGGCGGCAAGAAGACGTTTCATATTTTCCTCGGCTTCATGCTGAACTTCTTTGCGTTCTTCATCATGATCGTGCCGAACTCCTGGGCGACGTTCCAGGCCAGTCCTGTCGTGCTCGCCGAGGGGTCGGATATGGCGCGGGCCTGGGCCGCGACATGGAATCCAACCTGGTGGCCGGTGAACATTCACCGCCTGATTGCGAACGTAGTGCTTGGGGGCTACATCTGCGGCGCCTATGCCGGGATTCGCTATTTGTCATCCAAGAACACGGAAGAGCGGGACCACTACGACTGGATGGGCTATGTCGGGAACTTCATCGGCGTCTTCGGTCTGTTGGCGCTCCCTTTTGCCGGCTACTGGCTCATGCGTGAAGTCTACCAGTACAACCAGCAGATGGGCATCACGCTCATGGGAGGCTTCCTGTCGTGGCTGTTCATTCTGCAAGCCATGCTCATCGGGGTGCTCTTTCTCGGATCGAACTATTATTTCTGGCTGGGGATCACCTATCGCATACCCGGCTCCGAGATGAAATACCGGAAGCCGATGTTGGCGATGTTGATTGCTCTGCTGCTGTGCCTGGGTGTCTGGATGACGCCCCACTCCCTTGTGGCCAGTATGGAAGAAGCGAGAAAGATGGGGGCAGCCACCATCCGCTTCTTGGCGTGTTCGGCGTCATGTCGGCCAAGATGACCGTGGCGAATCTGATGATCCTCGTCACCTTCATGAGCTTCATCATGTATTGGCGGGCCGGCAAGCAGGAAACGGCTGGCTGGGCCAAGGTCGCCAAAGCGATCATGGGCGCCATCCTTGCCTCCGCGGCGATCGCGGTGATCGTCCTCGGCGTGTGGGGGTATTTCGTTCCCGCGATCATTCGCATCAATTACTTCTCGACGTCGCAGGTATTGGTCGTGCTCGGTGTCATGTTGACGATCACTCCGCTGACGGCCTTGCTGCTGAGGAGTGCCAAGACCACGACGGAAATGGTCTGGGGCAAGATGCCTCCCCGTGCCGGGTACGCCCTCGTCCTCAACGCGGTCATGGTCATCCTCCTGATGACGCTGATGGGCTACGCACGGTCGTCCTCTCGCGTCCATTGGCATGTCTATGGCGTGGTCCGCGATACGTCCGCCATACGCGTTTTCACCGGCGCTCGGCTATGCGGCTGCGCTCATGTCCTTGTGCACATTTTTTCTGCATGCTTGTCGCCTTCATCTTCTGGGTGGCCACGATGGGCGATAAGGCGAAAGCGCCTGGTGTGACCGAGTAAGAGTCGAGTTGCCGCACGGCATGCCGGCGATGGCAGGCGCATCGAGTGCGCTCGATGATCCGAAAGCGGCCAAGTTCTGAATTTTGAGTTATGAGTTTTGAGTTGAACTCAGAACTCCAGCACTTCTAACTACCTCGAAGGGGATAGTATGAGCGAAGTTGTCAAGTTGCAGTTGATTGGTCTCTCAGTGGTGGGAATTGGGATCCTGATCCTCCTCTTCATTCGCGCCTCGTTCGTCCGGGTCATTGGAGTCGTCGCGATTGTGCTTGGCTTCTTCACGCTCATCGCGTTATCGATTCCGCAAATGGCGTCGTTGCCGCCCGTCGAGGAGAAATTCGATATTGCCACGGTGAAAACGCCGACCGACATGGCGACCATCGGGCAGAAGATTTTCTTTAGTAAGGGCCAATGCGCGCTTTGTCACACGATCGGCTCCCAGCGAATCGGCCCGTTGTCCGGACCTAAAGGGAATCGGGGCCAAGCTGAGCCGTGAGTTTCTTT
>ERZ1370068.611-contig-10558_pt1 | contig 53838 bp, 96 predicted proteins | sample MGYA00561227_ERZ1370068 | MGnify/ENA primary metagenome ERZ1370068 (study PRJEB38410, sample SAMEA6850437) | metagenome | study: Metagenomic assessment of the ecological functions of the soil: analysis of the soil microbiota associated with the... | reverse complement strand
TTGTACTTCGTTCAGTTACGTATTGCTACCGACTGTGAATGGGGGCGGCGCCGGGCCGGCGCCCTGAGTCCCCGCCGCCGCCACCGCCACCACTCGCCGCAGGTTACGCAACCAGCAAACCTGAGGCGCACGCGAGATTGCCGATCGTCGGTGTACGGTCTGTCACTGCGATTGCCGTCCGAAGCCGTGGCGGCGGAAGGAGACGCGCGCATGATCTGCGATCCGGCGAACCGGTGGCAACGAGCCTGCGCACGCGCACCGTCAAGATGGCCCGAAAGGACCGTGCGCCCCCGATCGCACCTCCCGGTGCGGACCGCGGGTAACGCCGTGTGCGGTCATCGTCACGGGGGCTGACCATGCGTGCAGATCTCGCTGACACGACTCGTCCCGCTCGTCATCCTGGCCTCGATTGCGCGCAGTGCCGCCGCTGATCTCGCCGTGGACGCCAGGTCGTCGCAGACCTGACGACGAGCGACGTACCTGCTCGACGAGAGCAGCAACGGCGGTCCTGGCCGGCCTGCGCTGACGGGCATGGGGAGCTCGTCTGAATATACGTTGCCGCAGTGGCGCGTGGACGGCGTCGGCTTTATCGCTCTGCAGCTCAACCAGCGGGCCTATCGCCGTGGGGATCGAGGCTGGGACGTGCCCGGGCGACCCGGTACGGCTTCTGGTCCGCGGGCGCGTCCGGTGCGGCGGTCGGCGTCGAGCGGTCTTCGCTGGCGCCTGGGAACGATGACCGGGTGATCGAGCGCGCGAACCCGACTCGGTGGCGGGGGCTACTCGCTTGGACCGCGCTCTGCACACGATCGCGGCAACGTCCCGGCTCGCGGTGCGGCGTCGGCTGGCCGACGACGGCAGCAGCGCTCCGGTCGCACGCGCTCAGCCGGCGGGGCGATGCCTCGATCCTGGACGCGAGAGGGCGGCCTCGACTTCGGTCCCGGAATCGGCTGAAGTCCTCAAGCTGTCGATCGGCAGCCACGCGTGGCGAGGTCGAGGCGCAGCTCCTCCTTCCCGCGTCGAGCGTCGCGTCTGATCCGCGACTCGACGCATCCAGGCGGTTGATCATCGCGAGATCCGTTGTGTCCACACCGGAGCGCAGTGGACGGTCATGCGCTTGGCGCTCGATGGCACGCGCTCACTGACGCTGTGCACTAGCGATCGCGCTGTCGCAGCAGGATCTGGCACGCGGCTTTTGTCGTGCGTGGCCATCGCGCTCGGATCCTCCGTGAAGCTGCGCCGCGCCTCTACCGCGCTCGGCGGACGTAACCCGTGCTTCTCGAGCTTGACCAGGATGCTGGTGCGCCGCCAGGTCCGGGCGACAGGTTCCGCGTGTCGATGCGCATCTCCGGGTTCTCCGGCACCTCGTACGGGATCGCTGATGCCCGGTGAACTCCTTGAGCGATGCCAGCGCGCGCCTTGGCGTAGAGGCCCTTGCGGTCGCGGCCCTCGCAGACCTCGAGCGGCGTGGCGACGTGGATCTCGACGAAGCCGCCGGGCGGCTCGACCATCTCGCGCACGCGGCGCCGCGTCGCGGTGTACGGCGCGATCGGCGCGCAGATCGCGATGCCGCCGTACTTCGTGATCTCGAGCGCGACGTAGCCGATCCGCAGGATGTTGATGTCGCGGTGCTCGCGCGAGAAGCCGAGCTCGCTCGACAGGTGCTTGCGCACCATGTCGCCGTCGAGCAGCGTCACGCGCCGCGCGCCGATCTCGAGCAGCTTGACGAGCAGCGCGTTCGCGATCGTCGACTTGCCCGAGCCCGACAGGCCCGTGAAGAACACCGTGAATCCCTGCTTGTGCCGCGGCGGATGCGTCTTGCGCAGCTCCGCGATGATCTCCGGGATACGAGAACCAGTCCGGAATCTCGATGCCTTCGCGCAGGCGGCGCCGGAACTCCGTGCCGGACAGCTTCGCGACGGTCATCGTCGGGCGTGACCTGGTCCTCCGGCACGAACTGCGCCTTCTGCTCGACATAGACCATCTCGCTGGAACGGGCACCATCGTGACCTCGATTTCCTTCTCGTACTCGCCGCAGCAGCTGCCTGCGCGGCGTACGGGCCGTAGTATGGCTCGCCATTGCGCTGACGTTGCCGGGTCCCGCGTGATCGCGGCCCGACGATCAGGTGCGTGCAGCCGTAGTTCTTGCGGATGATCGCGTGCCAGAGCGCCTCCTTCGGCCCCGCCATGCGCATCGCGAGGTTGAGCAGGCTCAGCGCGGTCGTCTGCTCCGGATAGTGCTTGAGCATGTGCTCGTAGCAGCGCACGCGCGTGTAGTGATCGATGTCGCCGGGCCGCGTCATGCCGACCACCGGGTGCAGCAGCAGGTTGGCCTCGCGTCTCGCGCGCGCGCACGGAACGTGAGCTCCTGGTGCGCGCGGTGCATCGGGTTGCGCGTCTGGAACGCGACGACCTTGCGCCAGCCGAGCTTGCGGAACCGTCCGCGCAGCTCCGACGGCGAATCGCGCAGGATCTTGAAGTCGTAGTGCATCGGCGGCTCGACGCCGCGCAGCTTCCCGCCGACATACACCGGGCCCGCGCGATGACTTCAGGAATGGACGCCCGGGATGATGATCGTCCTCGGTGCCGAGCACGCTGCGCGCCTCGGCCGCCTTGTCGGGCTCCCAGATGTCGCCGACCTCCATCGTCGCGATCAGCACGCCTTCGGGATCGCGCAGGCCGACGACGGTCGCCCGTCCTTGATGCTGGCCGCGAACTCGCGGCTCACGTCGAGGTTGATCGGGATCGGCCAGACGAGCCCGGCAGGGCAGGCGCATCTTCGCGAGCACCGCTGTCGTAGTCGCGCGCGGGAAATCCGTCGAGCGGCGAGAACGCGCCGTTCAACAGGCAGCTCGATGTCGCAGAGCTGCCGGTCGGAGAGGCTCCACGACGGATAGTTCGCGGCAGCACGCTTCTCGAGCTCCGCATTCGACTCAGTCCGGGCCGAGCTCTTGAGCTACCGCCGCCGTGTGGCTCCTTGAATGCTCCCCATGCCGTCCCCGCGTAGCCTTTGGTGTTGGCCGACGATCTCGCGAGCGCGCGTTCTGGTACCACGCACCCCGTTTCGGCGGCAGATGAACCGCGGGGCCACATGCCCTCGCCGACGGCGCGCTCAACTTTCAGCCTTTCTGGCAATCGACCGTCCGATACTCGCCGGCGGCGGAATGGTGCCGCCGAGCAGCACGGACGTCGTCGTCATCGGCGCCGGGATTACGGGCCTCTGCGCTGCGCGCGCGCACTAGCCCTGCGCGGCATTCCCGTCACCGTTCTCGAAGCGCGGACAGTCAGGTGGAGCCAGCTCGAGAAACGGTGGCATGGCGCTCACGGGTTTGGTCGGGGCCAGCACACTGATGCGTCGCTACGGGCTCGACGTTGCGCGGCACATGTTTTCAATGTCGGTCAGGCGGTCGACACGGTCGAGAGCTGGTCCAATCGGCAGCCATCGATTGCGACTTCGAGCGTTGCGGACATGTCGCGCTGGCTTCGAAGCCGGCTCACTACCGTGGCTTCGAGACGGCCGCGCGACTGCTCGCGACCGAGGATTCGCACACCGGGTCCAGCCGATACCGCGCCGCGACTGCGCGATGAAATTGGCTCCGACCTCTACCACGGCGGTCTGCTCGATCCGGCGAGCGCGAGCGTGAACCCGGCGCGCTACGTGGCCGGGCTCGCGCTGCGGTGGCCGCCGACGCGCATTCACGAGATGATGCCGGTCACCAGTCTCGAGCGGCTTGCACCGCGCTGGCGCGTGACGACGAGATCGTCTCGGCACGATCGATGCGAAGTGTCGTCGTCGCAACAAGCGGGTACACGGGCCGCGTCACCGACGCTGCGGCGCCGGATCGTGCCGATCGGCTCGGCACGTCATCGCCACGGAGCCTTTATCGGTCGCGCTTGCGAACGAGGTAAGTCCCGCGCCGGCGCATGCTCTACGACTCGCGTCTTCCTGCATTGCTTCCGGCTGACGCCGGACGCCGACTACTTTGTTCGGCGGCCGGAGCGCGGTTCGTGCCTGAGACGGGCTCGACCGTGACCGAGAGTGCAACGGTGTTACACGCCGCGATGCTCGAGACCTATCACAGCTGCGCGACACGCGTGTCGACTATGCCTGGGGTGGGACGCTCGATTTCGCGTTCGACACGATGCCGCACGCCGGGCACGAGAACGGGTGTCACTTTGCGCTCGGATACGCCGGGCATGGCGTCGCGCTGGCGTCGTACCTCGGCACTCGTACCGGCGAGTCGCTCGACAGCTGGGACGACAGGCCTTTCCGTTCTCGGACATCCGTTTCAGGTCCACCGCTCGGCCTCGACTGGAGTCGACCGGGGCTGCTGTCGCTCGTCGCCGCCTGGTATCGGTTCCTCGACTGGATCAACTGACCGCCGAGGAGATCCCGGCCCGAACACGAACTGCCGCGACGCTGACTCGTCGGCCGTAATTGGGCGTACGATGTGTCGCGAAACGCATAACAACGCGGGGAACATATGATTCCGGGCATCGTCGTGCCAGCGTCTCCTGGCTCTCGGTCTGTGGGTGCTCGCCGCGGTGGGGTGCTCGCGGCACGACGCGGGTCAGCAGAGCGCTGACCAGCTTGGGGGCCCAATCGGAAGTCGAGCGCGCAGGCGACGGGCACGCTCTGCGGCGCTTCGAAGTGGGGCCGGTTACGACGCGCCGGATCTCTGGATCGACTTCAAGAACAAGTACCCCGACACGAAAGCCAGCTTCGAGATCGGCGCATCCGATGCGCGACGTCTACACGGCAAGATGAAGGCCGGCGCCAAGTCCGACATCTTCCATGCGTACACGGGCTGGCTGCAGTTCTACGTCGACGAGGGGCTCGTCGACGAGATCGACGTCGTCGAAGCTCAGCGAACTGGAGCAAGGTGCCGGAAAGCTTCCGCGCAGATCGGCCAGTTCAACGGCAAGCAATACTTCGTGCCGTGGGACTGGGGCTTCACGTCCGATCCTGTATCGCACCGACAAGGTCAAGGGCAAGATCGACTCGTGGAACGCATTGCTCGACCCGAAGTTACAAGGGCCACATTTCGACCTGGGACGACGGACCCGGCAGTGGTCACCGTCTCGTCGTACATCCACGGCTACGACGAGACCGCGATCACCGACGAGCAACTGCGCCGCGATCAAGGCCGAGTGGATCAGCGCAGCGTGCGCTGAACCTGTTCTACTGGGCCGGCGAGCCCGAGCTGATCGACCGGCATGGAGAACGGCGACGTCTGGGTCTGCCTACGCGTGGCCGGGCACCTACGCGACGCTGCTTGGCAAGGGCGTACCGGTCGGCTTACGCGGATCCGAAGGAAGGCCGCAACTCGTGGGTCGGCGTTTACGGCATCCGCAAAGGGCACGCCAAACGCTGACCTCGCGCTGAAGTTCCTCGACGAGAAGCTCGGCGAACGCGACGGCGAGCAACGTGGTGAGCCAGTTCTTCTACGGCACGACGAACGAAGAGGTCATGAAGGGCATCACCGACCCCACGCTCAAGCAGGCGTTCTCGGTCGACGATCCCACCGTGCTTGCAACGCACGAACTTCACCGCCGAACCTGACCGCCGAAGCAGCGCGACGACTGGACGGCGATGTGGACCGAGGTCGAAGGCCGCGCCGTGACTTCGGCTCGACCGGACGCGCGATGCGCGCCGGTCCACGCGGAGCTGAGTCGATGGCATTTGCCGTGTGCGCTCGGCGGCGCGCCACGTTCTGGGCGCTGTATTTGCCGCCCGTCGCTGTGGATGGCGGCATTCTTCCTCGTCGCCGCTGCTGATGTTTGCGCTGAGCCTTCAGCGTCCCGGCATGCAGGGCGACTCTGCTGCAACTGCTGGCGGCCGGCGACTCGACCAGTACGACGCCGTTTTCGCCGTCGGGAGCTATTGGCGGCTGCTCGCCGTGCTCGATTGGCCATTGCGTTCACCGTGGCGGTCGTCGCCGTGGCGCTCGCCTATCCGCTCGCGTACTTCCTGACGTTTCGCGCCGGACGCGCCGCGGGCATCTGCCTCGTCGTGCTCATGATCCCGTTCTGGACCAGCTTCCTGCTCCGGGTCATGAGCTGGAAGTTCCTGCTGGGGTCGCGAGGGCGTGCTCGTGCTCGCTGCTGCAGTACGTCGGCGTGATCGCGAGCGCCGCTGGAGCGCTATGCTCTACAGCCGTACCGGCCGTCGTGATCGCGCTGGTTTACGTCTGGATCCCGTTTGCCGCGTTGCCGATCTATGCCGCGCTGCAGTCGCATCGAGCCGGAGCTGCTCGAATCGGCCGCAGACCTGCGGCGCGCGGCCATGCGCCGAGCTTCTGGGCGGTTACGTTCCCGCTGAGCCGGACCGGCGTGCTCGCATCGTTCTTCATGGTGTTCATCCCGACCGTCGGCGAGTACGTGACGCCGATGCTGATCGGCGGCAGCCGCGGCAGCATGTACGGCAACATCATCCAGGACTTCTTCACGAAGGCGGCCAACTGGCCCCGCGGTGCGGCGTTGTCGATCGTGATGCTCGCCGTGACGCTGGTGCTGGTCGCGATCGCGGCGCAGGATCGTCAACGTGCGCAGGCTCGTCGGTTGATTGCGTTGCCGCAAGCTTGCAGGGTCGCACCGCGCGCACACCTGCTGCAGCTCTATTTCGCCGGCTTGACTCTTCTGCTCTATGTGCCGCTCGCGGTGCTGCTGCTGTTCTCGTTCAACGCGGGCACGAGCGCTGTCGTTTCCGGTGCAGGAGCTGACGCTGCACATGGTATCAGCGGCCTGTTCGACTCACCCGAGGTGCTTCGCACCGCACGCAACAGCTTGATCGTCGGCGTCGGCAGTGCGACCGGCGCGACGTGTCTCGGCACTGCGGTCGCGGTGCTGCTGACGCGGTTCCAGTTCCGCAGCCAGCCGTTGCTGTTCACGCTCGTGATGCTGCCGCTGATCGTGCCGGTCGTCGTGCTGGCAGTGGCGTTGCTGGTGCTGTTCCTCGTTGGCGGCATCGACCGGTCGCTAGGGACCGTCGCGATCGGACATACGGTGCTCGCGCTGCCGTACGTCGTGCTGATCGTCGTGGCACGGCTGTCTGATTTCGACCGCGATCTCGGAGGACGCGGCTGATGGACCTCGGTGCGTCGTGATCCGACGCGTGCTCGCGCGGATCGTGCTGCCGCTGATCGCCGGCCGTGGTTGCCGCTGGCTCGTCGCGTTCACGGTCTCGCTCGACGAGTTTGCGCTCGCGTTGTTTCTCGCGGGGAACGAGGCGACGTTCCTGGTCTACCGTCACAGCCAGCTGCGGTTCGCGAGCCGTCCTGCCGGCCAGTGATCGCGCTCGCGGTCCGATGATGGCCGGGACGCTGACGCTGGTGCTGATCGCCGAATGGGTGCGGCGACGAGGGCAGAAGGCCTAGTGCCGGTCGCGGCTCAACTGGGGACGCAGCCGCGCGTGGACGACGCCTTCGGCGACTCCGCCCGTCACGAACTCCCACGATCGCCCACATCCATAGGCCGTGGTGAAAGAAGCCGCCGGAGTATTTCGTAGATGGTCGCCTGCACTGTGGGTCTCTGCCGTCGTCTCGTACGCGTGCAGATGTACCAAACCCGCTGGGGCGAAAACGCTCGACCAGGTCTAGCATCCGCAAGACCAGGTGTGTCGGGCGTGCCGACACGCCGCTTATGTTGGGCCAGCCGGGCCGGCGGACGCCGTTGCCGCGCTCGTCGATCACGGCGGTCAGCAGCGCGCCGATGAACACGCGATCATCCCGGCGTAGTAGACCCAGATCAGCGGTCAGCACGAGCGCACCCATGGCGCCGTACGCGGCCCCCCGGATTTGCGCGCGGTCGAGGTACCAGCCGACGGCCCAGCGACCGACGACGAACAGCGACGCCGTGAACGCGCCGCCGAGCAGCGAACAGCGCCAGCCGATGCGGCGGTCAGGCAAGTACATGTACATCAGCGCAAAGCCGAGCGCGTAGCTCAGCCACGTGATACGCCGCCGCCAGCTGACTGGCAGCACCCACTGAAGCGCGCGAGCGCAAGCTGCAGGGCGGTGCTGGCCGTCATCGAGATCACCAGCAGGAACCCGAGGGCGAGCACGAGCCCGAATGAAGAAGAAGCGCTTCCGAAGCCACGCTCGCACACCTGGCAGCCGCTTCGCGTCGGTGCGAAAGACCTGGTTCAGCACGTCTCTGGAGTTGACCGAACACGGCTGTCGCCCCGAGCAGCAGCAGCGCGACGCCCCAGACCCCGCCAGGGAACCCGTGCTGGGGCGGGCGATTCGCGTTCGCGACGACCACGCGGGTCACGGCTGCCGCATCGCTGCCCGCGAGCGAGCTGATCTGCTGCATCAGGGCTTCGCGCGCAGCTGGCAGCGCCGAGGCCGTGATCCACAACAGGATCAGCAGCAACGGCGCGAGTGAGAGCAGTGCGTAGAACGCGAGCGCTGCCGACTGCGAGACGAGGTTTGCGTCGAGGAAGCGGTGTACCAGTGCCACGGGCAGGCTGCCGCGGGCGCGACGGATCAAAGCCTGTACTGGAACCCGTTCCAGGGTGTCCATGCCGTCCCTTCGCGCCGCGACGCGGAAATCCTCGATCGAGTCATCGTAGCCCCGACCGGAGATCGTCAATTCGCGGGACGTCCTGCGTCAGCGTGTCAGCGCTATAGACCGCAGGCCCTCGCAAAAGGAGTGGGTTATTCATGCCTGCTGCAGGACAAGGTCGTGATCGTGCCGGGCATCGGACCGGGCCTCGGCGTCAAGCTCGCGAGTGGAGGCCGCACGCGAAGGCGCGCGCGTGAGTCATGCTGGCGGCCCGCTCGGCCGTAAAGCTCGACGACGCAGAGACGCGGATTCGTGCGCTCGGCGTGAAGTGCAGGGCGATAAAGGTACCGACGGACATCACGGACGCCGCGCAGCGCACGAGACTCGTCGAGACGACCGTCGCCGAGTTCGCGCATCGACGCGCTGGTCAATCTCGGCGTTCGCCCACGGGGACTTCGCGCCGGTCGATCAGCTCGAGAGGATTCATGGGACCAGGCGCTGCAGACGAACCTGCTCGGATCCGGTGCGACTCACGCTGGCCGCGGTACCGCAGATGAAGAAACAAGGCGGAGGCGCGGTCGTAATGATCAACACACTTGCGAGCTTCCGGCCGTTCCCTGGCGAGGCCGCCTACGCGGCGTCGAAGGGCGGGTTGCTCGCGGCAACCAAGTACCTCGCGGCGGAGCTGGGACCTTTCAACATCCGCGTGAACACCGCCCGCATGAGCTGGATGTGGGGCGCGCCGGTTCAGGGCTACGTGCAGATGATGGCGGATTCACAGGGCGTGCCACTCAAGACGGTCACGGACTCGATCTCGGCGAACATTCCGCTGCGCCGGATCGTGACCGACGACGAGTGCGCCCGGGCCGGCATTGATGCTTTGCGTCTGACTACGCCTCGGCCGTGACCGGTGCGACGCTCGACGCGAACGGCGGTGAGGTGATGGCCTGAAGGCTCAGCGCGACGGCGGCACGCCGTCGAGCTCGACGACGAGGAACAGCCCGCAGCGCGGACACGTCGCCGTATCGATGAACTCGACCTCGAACCACCGGCGGCCGCACTGGCAACGGACCATCACGATCCACTGCGCCGAGGCGTGACCGACCGGCTTCTGACGACCTCGATGCCTTCGGGCATGCGCTCGACCTTCGGCACAGGTCCGGGTCGGACCAGCGTGAGGTCGTCGTCAGGCGGGGAGTCGAATTCAGCGCCGCCTCTCGAGCGCGCGCGGGGTCTATCTTGGTTGGAAATGGCGCTCAGAGCGAGGCAGGGTCGCGCGGCCGCCCGTCCGGCGGATGGTTCGATCTCACCGCCGCCGACGCTCGTCAGCTTTGACTTCCGACGTTCCAGCTTCACCACAAGAAACCGTGACATCCCTGACGACGCCCATAGTACGCCCGTTTGCGCCGGGCGGAACCAGTTCGTCGGCAAAATCCACGTGGCTGGCCGTCAGGGGACCGGACCGGGCGCGGGCCCGCAAGCGGCACGTGGTGGCGGTGGGCAGTCGGAAACGCGGGCGATGGCCTAGCCGGCGACTGAACGCCACGCGACGACGCCCATGCGAACATCCACGCGACGGGGATGTCGGGACCGGGCGGTTTGGACCGATCTGATAGAGTCCGGCACCGACATGAATGCGGCGACCCGTTGAACTCCTGCCCACCCGCAGTCGCGCGGCCGTGATCAAGTCGACGCGAAGCCTGCTGACCGCCTGCTGCGACCCGACGACCCGCAGACCGATCAGCCCGCGGACGACGCGCTGAAGCTGCGCCGTTGCGGCGCTGCTGGTCGAAGTCGTGCAGGCGGATTTCCGAGACGTCGATCGTCGAGCGCGAGCAGGTGCTCGGTTCGCTCCGCGCTGCTGCTCGAGCTCGATCCAGACGCACGCGCGGCGCTGCTCGAGCTCGCCAGCCGTGAGATCGACTCAGGCCCACGACCTGCACCCAGTTCACGTCACGTGTCAACGAGGCTTACGCCGGAGCGCAAGCTGCTGTTGCTCGAGCAGTCTCTGGCGCGTCGCGCAGCGCCGACCAGCGCGTGCACGGTACGCGAGGAGCACCTGATCCGTCGCATCGCGGGATCTGCTTCCATGCCACACTCGGCTTCATAACGGCCAAAGTTGTGGAGCGAGCGACTCGCCTGATCGGCTGCGCGCAAGTTCTGTGAAGTGTGAAGTGCGGCACGTCTCAGTTCCCGGGCCCCGTCTTGCCCGCCTCCGGTTGTCGGTTAGCGTGGCTGCGGAGCATGGAAAACGTCGCGGTCATGCAGAAAATCGTCGTCCTGAACTCCAAGGGAGGGTCGGGTGAAACCACGATCGCCACGAATCTGGCCGCGTACTACGCGGCGCGTGGCATGAGCGACGTCGCGCTGATGGACATGGACCCCAGGGCTCCAGCATGCGCTGGCTCAAGGTCCGCCGCCGCGCGGCGTGCCACAGATCCATGCGATTGCCGCTTATGAAAAACCGGATGGGTGTCACGCGCGCGTTTGCGTTGCGGACGCCGCCGGGCACCGAGCGCCTGATCGTCGACACACCGGCCGCAATACCGGCGCAACAGATGCCCGGACATCGTGCGCGACGCGAGCGCGATCGTCGTGCCGGTGCTGCCGTCGGAGATCGATTATCCACGCGGCGTCGCGCTGCATCGCAGACCTGCTGCTCGTCGCCAAGGTGCATCGGTCGGAAAAGCGGCTCGTGATCGTCGCGAATCGCGCCCGCCGCTACACGAAGGCGGTACCACTCGCTGATGAAATTCCTGCAGAGCCTGCGCATCCCGGTGGCCGCCGTGCTGCGAGATTCGCAGGTCTACGTGCGATCGGCCGAGACCGGCACGGGCCTGCATGAAATGAAGGGCGCGCTGCTGCAGGAAGACCTCGACACGTTTCGACCGCTGATTGAATGGCTCGAGCGACGGTCGTTCCTCGCCTCGTGCCGACCGAGGACACGCCGGCAGCGGACGCCGAAGCCGAGGGCGCGCAGGTCGTTCCGACGATCGCGCCCGTGATCCTCGATTGTGCCGGTGACGTCGATTGCACCTGCAGCTGCGACTGCGCAGGGGCCCAGGGGCTGTGCCTGCCGGTCGTGCCGCGCCGATCCGCGACGACGGGCCGCGGCGTCCGGCTCATTGACGCTGTTCAGCTGATTCAGTTCGCCGCGACGGGGCGGTTTGAAACCGCGTCCGCACCTTTCGTGTGCAGCGACGCATCGTCGGCCACCGTGAACGTGACTTCGGTCGGTCGGCCATCGCTGTCGTTCGCGCTGCCTACCTGTACGACGAAGGGGCGCTCTCGCGTCCAGAGCATGTAAGTAAGGCGCGACTGGATCGCGCCCTGGTCATCGCCGGATCGCGTCATCGAAGTCGCCGTACATCGTTCGCGCGCGATTGACGACCGCGAGCAGCTCGGGCAACAAGCGTCCATGCGAGCGGTTGCGCTCGCGAGCGTACCGTCGGCACCGATCAGGAAGCAGAGCTCGCGCGACTGGTGCGGCGCCGGCAGCTTCATGATCACCTGGCGGCTCGCTACGCAGTATTGACGGTGGCCTGCGCGTTATTGCCCCAACGGCCGCCGGGGTACCTGGTCTGCACGGCATCAGCGCTCGCGGACCACGGCAGCCCGAACGCGCCGCCGCGAAACTGCTCGACGATCGCGCCGGCCTGCGCGGCGCTCGCCACGACGGCGGTTAACAGCGTGATCCACCCGACCTGTGTTGCCCGCGTCATTGCAGTCTCGCGCGTGCGGAGTCCGTCACGAGTGTATTGAACGCTCGCTCCGTCACCACGGCGGTCGCGATGAAAACAGGACGCGTCTCTCAATCGCTGTTCGGTCCCTGTTGCGCGATGTGGACGCAACTCAAAGGTCGGTACCTCTGCATGACGCGTTGCTCGAGCTCGAGCAGGTCCTCCGGCGTGTCGAGGTCGACCGCCGCGCTTCGACATCGGGACACGGACAACGCGATCGATGCTGCGGCGAATGACGAGCCGCGGGTCACGGTCACCGCGCAGCTCGCCCAGGTCCGGAGAACGCCCACCGCGGGAAGATGGCCGGCAGGCCGGGCGCGCCGCTGTACAGCGCGGTCGCAATCAGGATGGGGGTGCCGGCGCCATGCGGCGTACAGGCGCTTGAGATCGTGCCGTCGTGACGGCCACCTGGTCCGCGAGCATCAGCAGCAGCGCCGTCGTGAGCCCGGCGGCGCGGTTTGCACGGCGAGCCGTATCGAGGACGCGATGCCTTCCGACCAGTCGCGATTCACGACAATCGATGCGGCCGACTGTCGCAACGCCTCGGCCACCTCGCGCGCGTGTGCGCCGAGCACCACGGTGACCGAGTTGCCGACGATGAAGCCCGCGTTGACGATTGCCCTGGTGCAGCACCGGCGCGTTCCGCTCACTGCGCACGAGCTGCTTCGGGCTGCCGAAGCGGGTGGACGGGGCCCGCCGCGAGGATGGCGGCATGGCAGGCTTTCATCCAGCGACGAATCCATGGCTGCTGGTTTTGCCTGCCGCGCTGCAAAAGCTAGAGTGAACGCAGTTTAGCCGACACGTTCCCTCCCGTCCGCACTGGTTCCCGTCCGTTGCTTTCGGGCGACCGGGCAGCGTGGGCGCGTGGCCGTGCGCAAGAGAGTCGATTCTTGGAAGCCTGGAAAGTTCACAAGTTCGGCGGGTCCAGCGTGGCGGATGCCGCCTGCATGGAACGGGTCGCCGGCGATCATCGAATCCGACCCCGCGCCACGCAAAGCCGTCGTGCTGTCGGCCTGCCGCGGCGTGACCGACGCACTGCTCTCGCTCGTGGGCCTGGCCGAGCAGCAGGACGCCTCGCTCGACGACCGGATCGAGGCAGTCTGCGGCTGCGTCCACGTCGGCATCGCCCGGGCACTGCTCGACGACGAGCTTCGCTTGACAGCTTCATCGTCGACCTGGACCAGGACTGCCACGACATCGCGGGGATCCTGCAGACGGTGCGCCTGGTGCGGGCGGCGTCGACGACCATGCGCGACCTGATCGCCGGCTACGGCGAGCTCTGGTCGACGCCGTCTGTTCGAGCGCTGCTGCGGCCGCGGCGCATCGCCGCCGGCAACGTGCTCTGGATCGATGCGCGCCGCGCGCTGCTGGTCGAATGGGGACCCGCTCGGGCCCGGCGTCCAGTGGGAGCAGTCGCGGGCGAACCTGCGGGCGCTCGTGCCCGCGAACTTCACCGGCGACGCTCGTCATCACGGGCTTCATCGCCACGGACACGCAGGGGCTGCAGACGACGCTCGGCCGCAACGGCAGCGACTACTCGGCGTCGATCTTCGGCGCGCTGCTCGACGCCGGCGAGATCGTGCATCTGGACCGACGTCGACGGCGTGCTGAGCGCCGATCCGCGGCTCGTGCCCGACGCGACGGTGATCGACGCGCTCTCGTACAACGAGGCGATGGAGCTCGCGTACTTCGGCGCCAAGGTCATTCATCCGCAGACGATGGCGCCGGCGGTCGCAGAAGCGCATTCCGATCTGGATCCGCAACACGTTCGCGCCCGAGAAGCCGGGTACGCTGATCTGCGAGCGATCCGGCGTCGGCACACGCCGTCAAGGGCATCACGAGCGATCGACGGATCGCGCTGGTCAACCTCGAGGGCGCCGGCATGATCGGCGTGCCCGGCACGGCGCAGCGGCTGTTCGGCGCGCTGCGCGAGGAAGGCATCTCGGTGATCCTGATCTCGCAGGGCAGCTCGAGCACTCGATCTGCTTCGCGGTTCCGGAAGTCGAAGCCGAGCGCGCCGCAGCGCGTCGTGCGCCGCGCGTTCGATCGCCGAGCTGCGCGAGGGCCAGATCCAGAGCGTCGACGTGGTCGGCGGCTGCAGCATCCTCGCGGTCGTCGGCGACGGCATGGCCGGCGCGCCCGGCGTCGCGGCGCAGGCTGTTCGGCGCGCTGGGCGGCGGCCGGCGTGAACGTGCGCGCGATCGCGCAGGGCGCGTCGGAGCGCAACATCTCGGTCGGTGATCGACGGGCGCAGACGACGCCGCGCGCTGCGCGCCGTGCACGCGGCGTTCTACCTGTCGCCGCACACGATCTCGATCGGCCTGATCGGGCCGGGCTCGTCGGCGGCGGCGCTGCTCGAGCAGCTCGCGTCGCAGGCGAGCGGCTGCGTCGCGACTTCAAGCTCGACCTGCGCGTGCGCGGCATCGCGGGTCGAAGCGCATGCTGCTCGCGCCGGGCAGTCGATCGACGCTCGACGAGCTGGCGCGAGCAGCGCTCGGCGCGAGCTGACGCGGTCGACCTCGACCGCTTCGCCGCGCACGTGCACGCCGAGCACGTGCCGCACACGGTCATCATCGACTGCACCGCGAGCGCCGACGTCGCGGAGCGCTACGCCGAGCTGGCTCGCGGCGGCATCCACGTCGTGACGCCGAACAAGAAGGCGAACAGCGGCCGCGTACGGCTACTACGAGCGATGCTGCGCGCGGCGCGCCGAGCGCACGGCGCGCACTATCTCTACGAAGCGACGGTCGGCGCCGGGCCTGCCGATCATCGCAGACGCTGCGCGACCTGCGCGAGACCGGCGACGAGATCCAGCGCATCGAAGGCATCTTCTCCGGCACGCTCGCCTACCTCTTCAACGTCTGGGACGGCCGCCAGCCGTTCTCCGCGGTGGTCGTGCGGCAGCCAAGGCGCAGGGTTACACGGAGCCCGATCCGCGCGACGACCTGTCCGGGCATCGACGTCGCGCGCAAGCTGATCATCCTCGGCGCGCGAGATGGGGTTGCAGGCTCGAGCTGAGCGACGTCGCGGTCGAAGGCCTGATGCCGCAGGCGCTCAGGATGGCACGGCGTCGACGAGTTCCTCGAGCGCCTCGGCGAGTTCGACGCGCCGATGCTGGACGCGCCTGACAGCCGCGCGCGCGCCGGACCGCGTGCTCGCGCTACGTCGGCGCGGCTCGACGCCGCAGCCGGCACGGCGACGGTCGGCGTCGTCGAGCTGCCGACGCATCGCATCCGTTCGCCAACATCGCGCTGACCGACAACATCGTGCGATTCCAGACGGCGCGCTACGACCGCAACCCGCTCATCGTGCAGGGACCCGGCGCGGGCCCGGCCGTCACCGCCGGCGGCGTGCTTCGCCGGACCTGCTGCGCGTGTGCGCGTACCTGGGAGCGAAGTTGTGAACGCGACCGGGCGCGCGTCGGCTACGGCGTTCGCGCCGGCGAGCGTCGGCAACGTGGCGGTGGGCTTCGACATCCTCGGGCCACACGCGTCGCTGCGCTCGGCGATCGCGTGCGCGCGGTGCGCCGTCGACGCACCGGGTGTGTCCGATTCGCGCGATCCGCGGCATGGTCCCGGACCTTCCGCTGGAGGCGAGAAGAACACCGCCGGCATGGCCGTGCTCGCCATGCAGCGCGAGCGGCGTTGCGGCACGGATTCGACCTCGAGATCGACAAGGGCATCCCGCTGGGCTCAGGACTCGGCGGGTCGGCCGCGTCGCGCGGTCGCCGGCGTCGTCGCCGCCGCCAGCGCTGCTCGAGCACGCCGCTCGATCGCACGCAGCCTCCTGAAGTTCGCGATGCAGGGCGAGGCGGTCGCCGAGCGGCTCGGTGCACGTCGACAACATTGCGCCTTCGCTGTACGGCGGCCTCGGTGCTGACGGTCGGCATCGACAATCCGCACGTCAAGCAGGTGCCGGTGCCCGACTCGGTGCGCTGCGTGCTCGTGCACCCGCACATGGTGCTCGGCACGCGCGAGGCGCGCGATCCTGCGCAAGTCCGTCGACCTCTCGGACGTGATCTGGCAGCAGGCCAACCTCGCCGGATTCCTCGCGGGCTGTTACACGGCGGATCTGCCGCTGATTCGCGAATCGCTGCTCGACGTCATCATCGAGCCGCAGCGCCAGGCGCTTGATCCCGGGGTTCGCCGCCGTCAAGGCCGCCGCGCTCGCGGCGGGTGCGCTCGGGCTGCTCGATTTCCGGCGCGGGGCCGACCGTGTTCGCCTGGGTCGAAGAGCCGGCGGCGGCACCCGTGCGTGACGGCATGATCGCGGCGTTTCGCAGCCACGGGCTCGGAGTCCGACGCATGGATCTCGATGATCGACCGCGCCGGCGCGCGGGTCGTGGGGGATTGATGCGCTTCGTCAGCACGCGCGACCGCAGCCACGCGGTCGACCTCGCCGGCGATCCGCACAGGGGCTGGCGCCGGACGGCGGCCTGTACTGTGCCCGAGCGCTTGCCGGCGATGCAGTCTCGACGCGTGGCCCGCCGACCGCGCTGTTGCCGAAGGTCGGAGCGACGTCTGCTCGAGCGCATTCTTCGCCGGTGACGCGCCTGCAGACGCAACTGCGCGAGATCCTCGGTGAGGCGCTCGATTTTCCGGCGCCGCTGGTCGACGTTGACCGGCGCAGCCCGGTCCGCTTGAGCGTGCTCGAGCTGTTCCACGGTCCGACCGCCGCGTTCAAGGACTTCGGCGCGCGATTCCTCGCCGCGGCGCTCGAGCGCGCATGACGGCAGCGGACGACCGTCGCCTCACGATCCTCGTTGCGACTTCGGGGACACCGGCGGCGCTGTGGCGGCCGCGTTCTACGGTCGGCCGTGGGTCGACGTCGTGGTGCTGTATCCCCGCGGTCTCGTGTCGCCGCGGCAGGCACAACAGCTCGCCTGCTGGGGGCGCAACGTGCGCACGCTGGCCGTCGACGGCACATTCGACGACTGCCAGCGTCTCGTCAAGCAGGCGTTCGCCGATGCGACGCTGACCAGGGCGCTGCGACTTTCGTCCGGCGAACAGCATCAACGTCGGACGCCTGCTGCCGCAGATGGTGTATTACGCGTCGGCATCGCTCGAGCTCTGGCAACGCCACGGGTCGCACGGCCGAACTTCATCAGTTCCGTCCGGCAACCTGGGCAACGTGCTTGCGTGCGTGTGGGCACGCGAGATCGGTCTGCCGATCGGCGACATCGTCCTCTCGACGAACGCAAACCGGGTCGTGCCGGATTTCCTGCGGACGAGCGTGTGGCAACCGCGCGCAAGCGTGCCGACGCTCGCGTCGGCGATGGACGTCGGCAACCCGAGCAACATGGAACGCCTGCAGGCGTGGTTTCCGGGCGCGGTCGCCATCGCGGACCGGGTCAGCGCCGAGGCCGTCGACGACGACGAGATTCGCGCGACGATCCGTCGCGACGATCGCAGAGCTCGGCCAGACCTGGTGTCCCCACACGGCGACCGCCGCGGCCGTGTATCGACGCGCTGCCGCCGGAGCGGCGCGCGGAGCGCGTGGGTGCTCGTGTCGACGGCGCATCCGGCCAAGTTCAACGATATCGTCGAGCCGCTGATCGGGCGCAGCGTCCCGGTGCCGCCGGCGCTCGCCGGGCTGCTGTCGAAGCCGCGCATCGAAACGCCGATGAAACCGGACGCGGAAGAATTCGAGTCGCTCTTGCTGGGCAGAGGCGCGTGATGCTGTTTCTCGGGTTGCCGGTGTGGATGTGGATCGCGGCGGCGGTCGTGGCGGCCGGTGTCGGCGTCTATGCGATCGCGCGGCGCGATTCGATACCTGCGCGCGCGACGTGCGATCGACAACGTGATCGGGTCGGTTGCGTTCGACCTGCTGAAGAAGCGTGCTGCTTCCGGCCGCGCCCGGCGAGCAGATCCACGTGAACTACCTGCTGCTCACGCAGAAGCGGGCCTGCTCGTCGTCGACCTGTTCGACCTGCCCGGGATGATCTTCGCGGGCGAGAAGATGGAGCAGTGGTCGGTGTTCGGACCGAAGCGTCACTTCACGATAGCGAACCCGCTGCCGCTGCTGTTCGATCGCGTGGCGGCCGTGCGCGCGCTCGCCGGCGACGTCCGTGTCGACGGCCGCATCGTGTTCTCGATGCGCGGCGAGTTTCCGAAGGGTCGCCCGGACGCCGTGATGCGGCTCGACGACCTGCAGGACGTGTTCCCGGTCGTCGACAAATCGCCGGGTGCCGTCGCGGCCGCGTTCGCGCCCGTCTGGGAGCACATCAAGAGCGTCCGCACAGCCGAATCCGCTCGCGAGCTGATCGAGTCGCCGGAGTCGAGAACTAGGTCGCGATGCGTCGATCAGGCCGCGCGGCGTGGTCGGCCAGCACGCGCGACACGCACGCCGTCACTCGACGCCCCGTGTCGATGTGCAGGAATTCGTTCGGACCGTGCGCGTTCGAGCGCGGACCCGAGCACTCCGGTCACGAGAAACTGCACGCCCGGGAATCGCTCGCCCAGCATGCCCATGAACGGAATGCTGCCGCCCGGTCCCCATGTACATCGCGTCGCGGCCAAAGAACTCCTGCGATGCGCGCTGTGCCGAGGCTTCGAGCCACGGCTCCAGTGGCGGCGCGTTCCAGCCGGCCGTTGCCGATTCGACAGTCGAAAGTCACCTTCGCGCCGTAGGGCGGATCGCTCGTCAGCGCGTGCTCGAGCGCCGCCGTCGCGACTTCGGCCGACAACGGTCGGCGGCAGGCGGAACGACAACTTCAGGGTCGTGTACGGGCGCAGCACGTTGCCCGACTGGTCGAGTGCCGGAACGCCGTCCATGCCGACGACGCTCAACGTCGGGCGCCACGTGCGTGTTCAGCAGCAGCTCGAGCGGGTCGTTCGACAGCGGCGCGCATTCCGGCCGGCATCGGGAACTTGCCTGCGACCGTGTCGCCGAGCACGCGCAGCCGCACCGGCGGCCTGCTTGCGACGGTCCGGTGGTATCGCGGTGTTGAGTTCCTCGACGAGCATGCGCGCCGGAGCTCGCGTCCTCGATGCGCGCGAGCAATCCGCGCGCGATCCGGAAGCTCGACGGCACGATGCCGCTCGCCGCGCCCGAGTGCACGCCTTCGGCTCAGCACGTCGACGCGCAGCGTCGCCGACGAGGTTGCCGCGCAGCGAGGTCGTGCACCAGAGCTGGTCGTAGTTGCCGCACTCGGCGTCGAGGCAGACGACGAGCGTCGGTCGCGCCGATGCGGTCGCCGAGCGCGTCGATGTGGTAGCGCAGGTCGGGGCTGCCGCTTTCCTCGCTGGCCTCGATCAGCGATCGACGCAGCGCGCGTGCGGGACGCGCTGCGCCTGCAATGCGCGAATCGCAGTCAACGATGCGAAGAGCGCGTAGCCGTCGTCGGCGCCGCCGCGACCGTAGAGCTTGCCGTCACGCAGCACCGGGTCCCACGGCGAGAGCCCTTCAGCCCAGCCGGTGAACTCGGGCTGCTTGTCGAGATGACCGTAGAGCAGAACGCAGTCGTCGACCTCGCCCGGCACGTCGATCAGCAGCAGCGGCGTGCGCCCGGGAAGCCGCAGCACTCTCGGCCTTCATGCCGGGCACGGCGTGTGCATTCGCCCAGCGCAGCATCAGTTGCACCGCGGCTTCCATGTATCCGTGCGCTTCCCAGTCGGGGTCGTAGGCCGGCGACTTGTTCGGAATCCGCACGTACTCGACCAACGTCGGCACGATCGAGTCGCGCCAGGCGGCCGTCACGAAGTGGTCGATCTCAGAGTGTTTCATAATCAAACGCTTACGAGACTCTCACAGAGTTTACTTCAAGTGATCGGACGTTCGAACCCGAAGAATGTCAGCGCATTGGCCGTCGTAGCGGCTGCGACGTCCGCGAGCGATTCGCGACGATACCTTGCAATCGTACGCACGACATGCGGCAAATACCGCGGCTCGTTGCGCCGGCTGCGCAGTCGAGGGTCGAGGTCGCGCGGCAACAGGTACGGCGCGTCTGTCTCGACCATCAGCCGATCGAGCGGGATGCGCTGCACGAGTTCGCGCAGGTGCGTAGCCGCGCCGCTCGTCGCAGATCCAGCCGGTGATCCCGATCGAGAGTCCCAGGTCGAGGCAGTCGTCGAGCTCGCGGCGGTCGCCCGTGAAGCAGTGAGCGACGCCGCCGGTCAGCGTGGTCACGTGCTCGCGCAGGATCGATACGAGCGGCTCGTGTGCGTCGCGCTGATGCAGAAACACCGGCTTGCGAACGCGGCCAGCGAGCGCGAGCTGCTGGTGGAACACGCGCTCCTGGTCCTCGTGCGAGGAGAAATTGCGGAAATAGTCGAGCCCGCACTCCCCGATGGCGCCCACGACCGGGCTCGCCGTCAGGCGCTCGAGCGCCTCGACCTGGCCATCCGCAAACTCACGCGCGTGGTGTGGGTGCACGCCCACGGTCGCGCGGAACATCCCGGGGGCCGCGGCTGCAATCTCGATCGCGCGGCGCGAACTCGAGGCTGCTGCCGGTCACGACCATGTGCCGCACGCCCGCATCGATGGCCGCGGCAACGACGGCCTCGCGGTCGGCGTCGAAGCTGTCGTGTGCGAGGTTGAGGCCGATGTCGACGAGCGAAAAATCCATCGCGGAAGCTTTGCTAAGATGCGCGCCCTGCACGAATCGGGCGGCCGATCGGGAAGCGGGCGGCATTGTAGCTAGCCCGAGGGCGCGCGCGGCCCGGACGATTACAACGAGACTGACAGGATCATCATGCCACTCGACAAGGATGCACTTTGCGAGCCTGCGGATCGATCGCGAGGACGACTCGGATCGTTACCGCGAATCGTTTCTCCGGCGTCACCGGCGCTGGATCTGGATCGCGGTCGGAGTGCTCGTGGCGATCCTCGTGGTCATGCGCTGGTCGGGGCCGCAGTCGAGGTGCAGACGGCGGTGATCGAGGCGCCCGAAGGTTCCGCGGATGGGTCCGTGCTGAACGCGACCGGCTACGTCGTGGCGCGACGCCTGGCTACGGTGAGTTCAAGGTTACCGGGGCGCATCGACGAGGTGCTGTTCGAGGAAGGCACGAAGGTCGCGGCCGGGCAGGTGCTCGCGCGGCTCGACACGAGCACCGCTCGTGCGGAATACGTGGTCGCGCAGAGCGACCTCGGCGCCGCGCGCAAGCGACTGCGCGAGATCGAGGTCCGGCTCGCCGAGGCGCGCCGAAACCGTGACCGCAACCAGTCGCTCGTCGCCAGCAAGCTCGTAGCTCAGAGCGTGCTCGATGCCTCCGAAGCAGAGGTGGGCGCGCTCGAGGCGCGTCTCGACGCTGAGCGCGCCAACGTCAAGGTCGCCGAAAGCTCGCTCGCATTGCAGCAGCAGACACTCGACGACTACGAGGTCCGCGCGCCGTTTGCCGGCGTCGTGATCTCGAAGGATGCGCAGCCGGGCGAGATGGTCTCGCCGATGTCCGCGGGCGGCGGTTCACGCGCACCGGTGTCGCCACGATCGTCGACATGGACTCGCGCGAGATCGAGGTCGACGTCAACGAAGCCTACGTGAACCGCGTCACACGGCGCGCAGCGCGTGCAGGCGGTGCTCGACGCCTATCCCGACTGGCAGATCCCTGCGCACGTGATCGCGACGATCGTGCCGACCGCGGACCGGCAGAAAGCCACGGTCAAGGTCCGCATCGCGTTCGACGGGCTCGACCCACGGATCCTGCCCGACATGGGCGTCAAGGTCAGCTTCTTCCGACCCCGAGGCCATGGCCAGGGGCACGAGCGAGGTCAAGGTGCCCGAGAAGGCGATCGTGCGCGACGGCGATGCGTCTCGCGTAGTGGATCGTGGTCGACAACAAGGCGTCGCCGCAGCGAGGTGCGGACGGGCAAGGTCCGCGACGGCGAGGTCACGGTGGTCTCGGGTCTCAAGGGCGGCGATGTCGTCGTCGTCGATCCGCCGAAGCGGCTGCGCGACGGCGCCACGGTGAAGCTGAAGGGAGCCTGATCGTGACTGCGGAACCGATCGTCCGCATCCGCGATCTGGTCAACGGAATATCGTCGCGGCGCAGAAGTCGTGCGCGTGCTCGACGGTCTTTTCACTCGACATTGCGGCTGGTGACTTCGTGGCGCTGATGGGGCCGTCCGGATCGGGCAAGTCGACGTGCTGAACCTGATCGGCGGACTGGACCGGCCGACCTCGGGCGAGCTGATAGTCGACCAGTTGCGCATCGACCGGCTGGGCGAGTCGGCGCTGTCGCGCTGGCGTGCCACGTGGGCTTAACCCGACCGACGCGACCTGATCACCCAACCACGTGAATGATCTCCAAGATAATTGCCTGAACTGAAGCTGAACAATTGGCTGCTTCGCGCACGCTTCTAATCGCAAGTTGAAGCTGCAATGAAGGGGAAAAGACAAATGCAAATGCAGCGGCAAAAACTAAGCGGAAGAAGACTTGCTGTTTTCCGCTTTGGTCGTTGTTTTTCATTCTCGGTCAGGTTGGGCAATGCAGCGACTTTCGAAGTGATCAATATTGCCTGGACTGGGGAATATTGGTCAACATTACCCTTCAGGGTTGCCGCCGATAAAGGATTTTTGAGAGAGAAAATCTTCTGGCGAGGTTCATTAATTTCCAGTCAACACAACTGATTACCAATGCGCTCATGCAGGGGACCTCGACTCGCAACGACGCGTTGGCTATCGCTGGGGCTGCACTTCTGCGGACTTCCGCCGAAATCGTTGGCGTCGTAGCGAAGGCACCGGTTACGCCATCGTCTCGAAGCGGGAAATCGAAAATATAAAGAGCCCGAAGGGAAAAAAGTTTGCTCTAAACTCATTCGGTAGCGCACCGATTACGCAGTCTACCATTTTTCAGCAAGAATGGATTAGACCCGAACCGAGACGTGACCTTCCGCTCACTATAGGGCGGGACTTCAGCGCGCTTTGCAGCATTGGTTGGCGGCGCCGTTGATGCCCAAAGTGGTTTCCAGCCCGTTTGAATACATCGCCGAGCAGCAGGGTTCAGAACTCTGGTTTCCCTCAAGGAACTGGCCGAGTAGAACCTCCCGTATGCCGGCGTGGCCGTGACGCAAGAAAAAAATCGCGAAGGGTGGCGGACAAATCGTGAAGGCGCTCGAGAGCCTTGCGCGCGGCTATAGTTGTTTATTTTGGAACAGCGAGCGGTAAGCGTCGACCTGCTCGCAAAAGCCCTCAAGCTGAACCGTGCGGTTGCCGAAAAATTTTATCCACTTATCGCGAGCTGTATAATCCTGAGCTAACCGTTCCGGACTCGATTTTTGGAAGAGTTCCATAGCCGTGGGCAACTTCAGGCTCAAGGGTGCTGGAAAAAGACAGGAGCTTCTCAAAATTCAAGTTCTTCGCGACTGGAGTTTCGCCGAGAAGGCGAAACCCTAGGGACAATTTTGCATGGGTCATCAAGAAATGAAACGAGAGCGGTTACACCGATAACCTTTAGAAGCGCGCGAGTAAGGGAGGGTAGCCTTGCCTCTGGACAATAGGAGTTCTAATGATCATCCAAAATTTCCATTCTTGGGGCTTTTGTCAGCGCTAATTATTTTAGCGTTTCAGTGTGCTCCCTCGCTAGCCGCCTCGATCGAAGACGTTCTCACGTCATTGAAAAGGATTGTCCGCTAAGGAACGCTTAGCGCGGGTGGAAAGCGAGGCTCGCAAAGAAGGTAGAGTGCATTGGGCATCATCGACTCCGCAAGCGTGGGCGGAGCCGGCGCTGCAAATATTTCGCAAGCGCTATCCGATGATTCAGGTCGAGTACAGGAGCCAAAGCGGAAGAGTGCTCGCCGAAAGAGTCATTCGCGAGCATCGCGCGGGAAAATACGATATCGATGTCGTTGGCACAAGTATCGTCACTTTCGCTGGTATGAAAGACTCAGGCGTGATAGCGCCCTACTTGTCGCCTGAAGCCGCCCAAATACGATCAAACATGAGGGATCCGGAAGGATGGTGGGTTGGCTATTTCGGAGATATTCAAGCGATTATCTGTAACAAGAACCGAGTTGCGAACGCGCCCAATGCGTGGAAGGACTTTCTCGATCCCAAGTGGAAGGGAGCGTTTTCGATCGACGATACTCGATATGAATGGTTTTACGCATTGCAGAAAATATACGGCGCTCGAGGAAGCAAACAGACTAATTACGGGATTCAGGCAAAATGGCGTCGATCTGTGCGAAGGGGATCAACACTGCGGTCCCAATTCGTAGCGCGCGGGAGAAGAGTCCTGTGCGCTGGGTGTGTATCTCGGCAACGTCCACCTACTCTTTAGAGAAAAGTGCGCCGGTCATCTACTCGGTGCCGGAGCCGGCGATCATGGTGCCCGTCATCAACATGATGGCCAAACTCCCGCCTCACCCCTATGCGGCAATTCTTCTCTACGATTTTATTCTGATCTCCTGAGGCGATGGGTCAGTATGCGGCAGCCAATGCGGTTGTTCCAGGGCGTGATGGTCTTCCGGTAATCAAGGAAGTTGCCGAACTGCATGGGAAAACGCTTTCACGTCATTGACGTCGAAGCGTCGAGCCGCGATTACGAGAAGACCGTGAAGGAGTACGGTGCGTTGCTAAAAGATGACGCCGCTGAACCCAAGTTATCGAAGGCTTTCCCAGACGCCGTGGGGTGTGAACGGGTCAAATCCAGTATGGAAAATCATAGAACATGAAAACTCGTTGGTTGCTTCGTCGCTGGTTCTTGCTGGTGTTGGTCGTCGAACTTGTCTCTTGGCGCGAAGCTTTCCGCAACCCGCGAGACCGGCTAGCCTCATCGAGGGCGCCAAAAAGAAGGAAGAGTGGTCTGGTATGCTACCCTGAACATCAATGACAGCAACGCGCTTTTAAGTCGTTTCGAACAAAAATATCCTTTCGTCAAAACCGAACTTCTCCGAGCCGGCAGCGAACAGCTTCTCAACCGCATTTTGACAGAAGACGGCGCGGGACGCAGCGCTTTGGACTTGGTCAATCTCACCACAATTAATGCGCTAAAAAACGCGGTCTCTTACAAGTCCATCGCTCGTCGGAATTTTCGGCTTATCCGCAGCCATTCGAGGATGCGGAGAGCTATTGGGCAACTCTCTACAACATTTACTATGTTATTGGTTACAATCCGAAGGTGGTGGCGCCCAAAGATGCGCCAAAGGATTGGGATGATTTTCTCGATCCCAAGTGGAAAGGGAAAATCGGCATGGATCAAGAGGAATATGAGTGGTATGCGGCGACGATCCAGTATTGGGGCAAAGAAAAAGCGCTAAAATTCCATCGGGTTTTGGCTAAGCAGGGTGTTCAGTGGAACCGGAGGCCATACGATGATTTCGCAGCTGATGGCGGCAGGGAATTTCTCTCGGAATCGTCTACGCGCATCGCATAGAATCGATGAAAAAGCTGGAGCGCCTGTAGAGTGGGTCAAGACCGCAGATCCGGTATTCGTGACGCTTTCCCCAGTCGCCGTGGCAGCCAAGGCGCGCCATCCCAACGCTGCCAAGCTTCTGATGGACTTTATTCTGTCGAGAGAAGCTCAATTGGTGCTGCGAAACGCAAATCGATCGTCTGGACGGTTGGACGTGGAGCCGTTGGTGCCGGAGATGCATCCGAGCAAGCTAAAACTTGCCGCTATCGATCCGAGCGTTGGGGAAGAATTGTCCAGGTACAGTAAGGAGTTTCGTGAGATCTATTTTCGCTGAGTTGTTTCGCTTGGCAGACGGAGCTGTCCCGCAGTGATCAAAGTGTATGAGCCCTTTCATCTGTTCCAAGTATCGCTCGCCGAGTTGACTTGATGGAACAAGGCCAGCTTGATTTCGCGCGCAGATTAAAAGAGAAAGAGGAGCGCACGGCATCTTAACTCTATGACGCTCCAGACGCAGATCCAGAAGAAAGTCGACTTCTTAAGCGCAGCAGAGAAACGCTTGGCGCAGTATATACTCAACGATAACACGGCTGCGGTCCTGACTACGACGGGCGATCTCGCCCGCGCTGTTGGAATCAGTGAATCCACCGTCGTGCGGTTCGCTCAGAGTCTGGGGTTTAAAGGGTTCCCTGAGATGAAACGCGCGGGTGCAAAAGGACCTGCGCATGCACTTGCGCGCAGCATCCCGGATGGAAGAAACAATTGCCAACATCGATAAGCACGGCGCCAGCCCAGATGAAGATGTCATCATAAAGCTTCTCAGACGTGATATTCAGCTTTTGAACGAGACGCTTCGAGCCTTATCGGTTAGCGAGTTTCATAAGGACAATGGATCAGGAAAGAATTTGAACAGAGAACGAAGATTTAGGAGGAAAACATGAGTGAACAAGTCTTGAATCAAGTGAATCGCAATCGAATCATCGAATTGGCCTGCAACCTGGCCAATATCGTCAGCATCACGGGCGAGGAAGAGGGCGCGGCAAGATATCTTGGCAGCGAGTTAGGGAAGCTCGGTATGCAGGTCGAGTATCAATACGTTGAAGACGGCAGGCCGAATGTCGTCGGCACGCTGAAAGGAACTGGCGGGGGCGCGACGTTGATGTTCAACGCGCATATGGACCATTTCGATAATCCGCAAAGAAACCGTTGTCGATGATGACCGCATCTACGGCCGCGGACTGGTCAGCATGAAGGCGGCGTTTCCGTGTTATATCGAAGCGGTGTCGGCGATTCAGAAGGCCGGCGTTGCTGAAAGGCGATCTGATCGTTGCCGGCGTCGTCGGCAGATCGAAAAAGCACAAGTCGGGCGGTTTCAGGGCAAGACTTATCGCAGCGCCGGCGTCGGCGCGCGCTATTTGATGGACCACGGGTGATGGCGGATATGTGCATCATCGGCGAGCCCACCGGGTTGCAGTCGCAAATCGGCAATTCCGGACTGTTGTGGGCGCGTGTCAGCGTGGACGGCAAGGCGACAAAATTTGTGCTCGCCGCGTGCAAGGTGGCGCAAGCGATTCAAGATTGGAAAAAGGAGTACTCAGCGGCATCCGCACTCCGTTTATGCCGCCGACGGTGCAGATCGCGCCATTGACGGCGGCAACGCGTTTAAGCCCGGCACTCGTCCGACGACGGATATCTTTGTCATCGTCAAGATGCTGCCGGGAACGCCGCCGCTGGCACCCGGGCGCGAGATCGAGCAGGTTTGTGAAAACGTTCGTAAACAGGAGTCGGATATCCTCGATATTCGCGTGGATCTATATCTTATGACACCCGGCTACCAGATTTCAAGGAAGAGCCTCTGGTCAAGGCTATGGAAGAGGCGCGCACAAGAAGGTTTTTAACGCGGATGTGCCTTACGCGAAGCCGATCCGCTACGGTATCACCAGCGAGTGGCTCACGCATCGCGAGCGTGCGGCGTGCCGGCGATCCACCTATCGGCTCCAGGATCTTGAACCCATCTTGTCGATCCGACGGAAACCAAACGGGAGAAGAATGGGATCTCGCCGACCGGCGTGCGTCAGGCGCGTCGGCATCACCAATATGGTGAACTGCACCAAGGTTTATGCGATGGCCGCGTTGGATATCTGCAACAAGAACAAGGAAGAAGTGGCGAAGACCCTGCGAAGTCCGACCACCTGATAGAAATGCGGGATGCTTAGTATTGAATGAGGAGTCACCATGGATCTCACCTTCGCCCACTATCGTAATCGCTTCTGCATGTCTCGCACCTACTACGCCTTTGGCCGTGGGAAAGACTGCAAGGCGGACGGCATCAACATGAAAGTCATCGAGTTGCCGGACCCGCCGAGTAAGGAGCAGGAGGAAGCGTTGATCCGCGGCGATGTGCAAGCGGCGAATCTATACCTCGCCGAACTTCCTTCGGCGCAAACTGCAGGGCGCGCCGATCATCGGTCTGGCGACGGAATGGAAGTCGACGATAAAGGCAACGGCGTTCGTCTTGTGTGCGCGGACGGTCCGATCAAGACGCCCAAAGATCTCGAAGGGCGGCTCATCGCCACGCACCAGGGTTTGCACGCGATCCATCAGTATTTGCTGCGGCGGGTTTACTGGCGTAGACGGACAAGAAGCCAAAGCGGGAATCTTACCCGCAAGGAAAAACTCCTCGACACGCTCATGAGCGGTAAAAGCCGACGCTGTCGATATTGCTCGACCATTTTCTTTTTCCGCGGTGAGGTGGCGGCGGGTGTTACAGCTGTCTTTATACGGACGGCGAGGCTTGGAAGAAGCTTCACGGGTCTCGATGAACTGATCAAACACATACGGTCGCGCGCCCGCGAGGATTTGATTGCAGCAGCATCCGGGCATCAAGCGACACATTGCTCAAAGCATTTCGCGCTTCGTTCGCCTACAGTGAAGACCATTTGGAAGAGATCGCCGCGGCCTTTATCGCGCGTTACGGCGGTGATCAGGAAGCGCTCGCTTGCGTCGGCGCGCTATCCAAAGGTCGAATTTCACTTTTACGGAAAAGGAGCAAAACTTGCCGAAGCCGAGATGGATTTGCTCGTCGCAGTAGGACAGATCCCCACAAAGCCCCGTTGTCGACCCTGTTTTCTCTATGAAGCTTTCTACATTATGTGATTGCGGCGTATGATTTGCACCGTGCGGTAATCTCCGGCAAACTCGGTGTATCCAAAGAGAGGAATCACACAATGGCCAAGATCAAAGGTGTCATCGACGCGGATGGTCATGTCGTTGAAAGCGATCGCGAACTCTTGCAGTTTTTACCCGCGCCGTTTCAAGGCCGCGAGGATCTGTTGGCGTTTCCATTTTTTCCGACGCTGGACGGTTTTCACCGCCAGGCGCGAAGGGTTGCCGATGGCAAGGGGCGCTACATCGCCAAAGGGAGTTTGCAGGAGTGGCAGGAGTTTCTCGACGAAGATCAGATCGCTTGGTCGGTGTTGTATCCGACGGCGGGGCTGACCTTTGGACTCGTCAGAGACAAGGATTGGGCCTGCGCGGTTGCCGCCGGCTATAATAACTATTTGTACGAAACTTTCACCAAGCCGGAAACGCGTCTTAAAGGGATGGCATTGATTCCGCTTCAATCGATTCCTGACGCGGTCAAAGAATTGAAACGCGCCGTCAATGAGCTTGGCTTCGTGGGCGCTGTTCTTCCAGCGGTCGGCCTTCGGCAGCCCCTCGGCGATGAGAGATATTTTCCCAGTGTACGAGACGGCACAAGAGCTGGGGCGCTCTACTGGCGGTGCATGCGGCGCCCACACAAGGTATCGGCGTCGACTCCTTCGACCGGCTGATCGAGGTTCGCGCTCTCAGTCATGGTTTTGGCCAGATGATTCAGATGACCAGCATGATCTACAACGGGGTTTACGATCAGTTTCCAAAACTTAAGGTGGCGTACGCCGAAGCCGGCTGTGGTTGGGTGCCGTACTTGATGGAGCGGCTGGATATGGAATATGAGCATCGCAACACCCAGGTCCCCACATGCAAACAATTGCCTTCGGAGCACCTCAAGAGCGGCCGAATCTTCATTCACTGCGAGCTGGAAGACCGCGGCATCGCTCAGATCGCCGAGTTGCTGCGCGACGATATCTTGTTTTGCGCGACGGATTTCCCTCACGAGCCGCGTTCGGAGTTTCATGAAAATATCGAGAAATTCATGGCGCGCGAAGGATGTTCACGCCGAGACCAAACAAAAGATTTGTTTCGAGAATCCAAAACGGATGTATCCGTTAGCGGCTCAGTAAGCGAAGCAATCGAACGGCAGAGATTTTTGCTGCTCTCGCTGATCCTGCCGAGACCGCGCCTTGTTAGCGAGGCCATTCCTAGAGATTCTCCAGGCGTTCGTCCGCTCAACTGCAAAATGAAAGTCAAGGTTGGGCATTCGACCGATTAGGCGGGAGTGGTGGTCGATGGGCTGCGCCAAGTCGGCGTTGGACCGCGGTATCGGCGACGCGCTCGTCGGATCTCGAGTTATTTTATGAAGCAGCCGCCACAGTTTGCCGGTGACGAAGCGCGCCGAAGCGTTTATCAAAGGCGCGGAATAGGACCGCGTAAAAGGTTCCGCGCGATTGGCCAAGGCCCAATGAAATTCGTCATTTTCGGGGGTTGACGTCGGTTTTTTCATGAAGAGAAATTGTTTCTTCTAAATCGAGTGCACGACGAACAACGTGAATAGGCTCGTGCTGTAAAATCTTAACCGTCAGAAACTCGTAGTGGACGGGTTGAAAAACCAAAGAAATTGGAGTAATAGTATTAAATCAGACGAGATAAAATGAGCTAAACCTCGGTTCAGGCCACACATGGGATACAACTTCACGATTACCACTCTCAAAAGAGAACTCATAAAGACTCGGGCCAGACGAATGCCGCTCAGACAGCTATCGATAGCCGCCAATATTTTGATCAGTGTAAATCGCTCATTGACGGTGCTTTAGACCAATACCTGAAAACAAAGAGTTCCCCAAATTCCACCGCTTGCTTCATCAAGCCATGTGTTATAGCGTTCTGGATGCGGGGAAACGGTTCCGCCCCACATTGACTTTAGCGGTCGGAGAACTGTTCGGCGCCAAACGCGCTCCGATGCTGTCTTTTGCCTGCGCGATTGAGTTGATTCATTGCTACTCGCTGATACACGACGACCTGCCTTCACTCGACAATGACGACTTCCGTCGAGGAAAACCTTCTTGCCACAAGCGCTTTGGCGAGGCAATAGCGCTTCTGGCCGGCGATGCTTTACTGACGGAAGCTTTTTTATCGTGTCTGACCCCGCCGTTACACGCATTTTGGGGGTGCTTTGATCGCAAAGCTCATTCGCGAGATATCCGGGGCAGCCGGGGTACGGAGGAATGATCAGCGGACAAAGTAAAGAGTTCGAATTGGAGAAACGCAAGGTAACACCAGCTGTTTTGAGGATCTCGATCGCCTGAAGACAGGCGCGCTGATCACGACAGCAGCCCGTGTCGGAGCGATAATCGGAAGAGCCACACGCGAGGATCTCGACAGGATTACCCGATACGCTCGCTCTTTGGGACTGGCGTTCCAGATTACGGATGACATATTGGACGATCATGAAATCTCCGGAAGACAAACCACAAGGGCATAGCTAATTATTTAGCGGTTGCCGGGAAAGCAAAAGGCCAGGGACCGCGTGCAAGCCCTTTTTGCTGAATGCCTCAGGGAAATCGAGCCTTACGGCAAAGCGGCGGAGCCGTTGCGGGAGATTGCCAGTTACGTGACTGGCAGGACCGAGTAGTCGCACGCAGTGAAGAGCCGTTCAGAATGAGAGCAAGATTTACCATTTAAAGTAAAGCGACGGCCGCAAGAGAACGTAAACCATGAAGGGACGGATCGAGCATGATGCGTTTAGAAACGAAAGCGCCGTGCCTCAATTTACTTTTACTTCGCCCCCTCTTTCGGATCCTGTAGATCTCGGGCCGAACGAGGCATGGCCCGGCGACGATGACTTTCAATCTGACATGTTGCAGGGAGTCTCCCGCACGTTCGTATTGACCATTCCGCAGCTTCCCGCCGCGCTTTACCGAGTTGTATCCAATGCCTATCTCCTTTGCCGCATCGTTGACACCATCGAAGACGAGCCGCTCTTGGACGGCGCACGAAAGAACTATTTTTGTCAGCAGTTTCTAAGAGCCCTAGACGGCGGAAAAATGCCGCGCTGTTCGCTCGGCAATTGTGCGCGTCGCTCTCGAAGCAAACATCGCCAGCCGAACACGAATTGATCCGTAACGCTCCTCGCGTGATCCAAATCGCCCGTAGCTTCTCTGCGGCTCAACGCGAAGCATGTGCAGCATTGCGTCCGCACCATGGCTCAAGGCATGACACAATTTCAGCTGCGAAATGAGAAACACGGTCTGCAAACTCCGAGGACCTCGATCGCTATTGCTATTACGTTGCAGGCGTTGTGGGCCAGATGCTGACTAGTCTGTTTTGTCTCCATTCGCCGGAAATCGCCAAGCGTCATGACGCCTTAATGGGGTTGGCAATTTCCTTCGGCCAGGGCCTGCAGATGACAAATATCCTGAAAGATGTTTGGGAAGACTATCGGAATGGCGCGTGCTGGTTGCCCCGAGAGATTTTCGCTGAAGAAGGACTCGATCTCCGCGATTTAACGAGAGCAGGGAAACGAGAAGAGTTCCAGCGCGGGGTTCAGCGTCTTATCGGCATCGCCCACGGACACTTGAAAAACGCCTTGACATACACGCTACTTATTCCCCGGGCAGGAAGTCGGGATCCGCAATTTCTGTCTCTGGGCAATCGGCTTCGCTCTGTTAACCCTACGCAAGATCAACAAGAACCTTGATTACACAGATGGAAGTCAGGTTAAGATATCACGATTAAGCGTCAAGGGGACTGTCTTGATGAGCCGGCTCGCGGTCCAAAACGATGGTCTGTTGAGGTTGCTTTTTATCTTGCTGCGATTCCGACTACCTTTAACGCCCACTTCAACGCGCTGGTCGCCGGCCGAAACCAGCGACCTTGAGGTTGATAGAGCGCTGTGATGTCGCCGGGAGAATTATCTCCTGTACGAGGGACGGCATCGCCTACGCCGATCATTCGCCAGAACGAGAAACGATCGGTCTTTCTAAAAACTGCCGTTAGCCAAGCTCGAGCACGCCATAGAGGGTGCTGCGAGCGCGCTTCTCCGCGCGCAACACGCCGAAGGGTACTGGTGCTTCGAGCTGGAGGCCGATTGCACCATTCCTGCCGAGTAGTATTCTGATGATGCATTACGGCGACGAGCTCGACGAGGGGCTCGAACGCAAGCTCGCTGCGTATCTGCGCGCTCATCAACTCGACGGCGGCGGTTGGCCGCTTTACTACGGCGGCGGCGCTGAAATCAGTTGCTCGGTGAAATGCTACTATGCGCTCAAGCTTGCCGGTGACTCGCCTGAGCTGTCTCATATGGTCAGAGCTCGGGAGGCGATTCTTCGCCTTGGCGGAGCCTCTCGGGCCAACGTATTTACGCGGATTGCGCTCGCCATTTTCGAGCAGCTGCCCTGGCGCGCTGTGCCATTTTTACCGGTGGAAATTGTTTTACTGCCGCGCTGGTTTCCTTTTCACCTGTTCAAAGTTTCTTATTGGTCGCGCGCCGTCATGGTTCCGTTGTTTATTCTCTACACGTTCAAAGCGCGGGCGCGAAATCCAAAAAATCTCGATCCGAGAACTCTTCGACGGAGATCCTTGGCAACGAAGCGGCTATTTTCCCACTCGTTCTGTTCTTAATCGGGTCTTGCTCGTGCTGGATCGGCTGGGACTCAAGCTATATCCATTAATGCCGCGCTGGCTTCGCCGCCGCGCCATCAAAAAGGCCGAAGCCTGGATATTGGAACAGCTCAATGGTGCCGGCGGGCTGGGGGCCATTTTTCCTGCGATGGTCAATGCCTACGAAGCGCTGGAGTTTCTTGGTTATCCAGCCAACCATCCGTTGCGAGCTCAGGAAAGACAAGCGATCAAGGATCTGTTGGTGGTCAGTGAACGGAGCGCTTATTGCCAGCCGTGCATGTCGCCGGTGTGGGATAGCGCGTGGGCTTGTATCGCGCTTCAGGAGATCGGCGACGAGCGGAGCTTGAGCGCAGTCAAAGATTCATTCGCTTGGCTGACTGAAAAACAACTGCTGGAGGAGCCTCAAGACTGGACTTTTAACAGGCCAAGAGTGAGAGGCGGCGGATGGCCCTTTCAGTTCATAAATTCTCACTATCCCGATCTCGACGACACGGCAGCGGTTGCCTATGGGATGCATAAGAGCGGCGAACGATGTTTTGACAATCCGGTGCAGCGCGCAGCTGAATGGATTTGTGGCATGCAGTCGAAAAACGGCGGCTTTGCTTCGTTTGATGCTGATAACGATCACACCTACCTCAACGAAATTCCCTTCGCCGATCACGGCGCCCTGCTAGATCCGCCCACAGAGGACGTAAGCGCGCGCTGTCTAATGTTGCTGGCGCGGCTGGCTGATGGGCCGGAAATTAAATCCGTCAAAGGAAAATGTCTGGAATACCTTTTCCGTTCACAGCAGCCGGATGGTTCATGGTACGGGCGGTGGGGAACGAATTATATCTACGGCACTTGGTCCGTGCTGATCGCTTTGGAAGAGGAAGGCGTGAGCCCAACACACGAGTCGGTGCGGCGCGGCGCCGCTTGGCTCAAGAGCATACAGCGCGCCGACGGCGGCTGGGGGAAGGATGCGATACTCTATTTTGAGCCGTCCAAACGCGACCACGCCGAGCGCAGCACGTCCTTTCACACGGCGTGGGCTGTGTTGGGCTTGATGAGCGCCGGTGAGGTGCACTCAGAGTCTGTTCAGCTCGGTATCGAGTTCCTTTTGCAAACCCAAGAGTCGGACGGCTTTTGGAGTGACCCCGACTTCAACGCGCCCGGATTCCCGCGGGTCTTTTACTTAAAATATCACGGTTACGACAAATACTTTCCGCTGCTGGCGTTGGCCCGCTATCGCAATTTGACAGCCGACGAAAGCTGATGCTTGGAATCGTGGTCGCGCTTCCCTGGGAGCTAAAAAGCCTAACGCGGCAAGCGATTCCCGCGGGAACATGCACGACGATCGGAGACAATATATTGGTTGCGTACTCCGGGATCGGATCGGAGCGCACCTATGCCGCGGGCGCGCTTTTGGTATCGCGAGGGGCGACCGCGCTCTTGAGCTGGGGTTATGCCGCTGCCCTCGACGACCGCTCAGACTGCGGGAAGCGTGTTGCTTCCTAAACTCATTGTCGGGGTGACGGGCGAAAGTCACGCCGTCAGCAGCGAATGGCATCGACGACTCTATCAAGCCTTGTCCGCCAAATGTCCCGTTGGCACAGACCCGCTGGTGGAAAGCGCTGCCATCGTTAAAACTCAAGCGAAAAGCAGGCTCTAGCCCAACGAACGCAGGCGACAGCGACCGACATGGAGAGCGCCGCACAGGCGCGGCTTGCGCGGGAGCGCCGGCTGCCTTTCGCAGTCGTCCGGGCGGTCGTCGATACCGCATCCACGCAAATTCCAGAGAACGTCATGCGAGCACTCGATTCCAACGGCGATATCAACGTCCAGAGTCTTCTCGCTCGCGCCATTCTCCGCCCGGCGGATGGGATCGCGATGATCAAACTCAGCTTGCAGTACAACGCTGCGCGAAAAGCTTTGAAGAAAATTCGCGGGCCGGTGCTGGATGCCTCGCAGCTTTACTTAGATTGTCTTTCGCTCAACGCGGCAACGCCTTCGCGCGCATAGACCCTGCCTTTCCAGCGTGTGCGTTCGCCACGCCAGTAGCGAATCGCCGACGTCCAGGTCATCACAAGAAAGAACCCGGCGATCAGAGGCAGACAGAGCGCCCAAGCCGCATGATCGCCGATAGAATCGGAGTGTCGGCAAATAAGTCAAAAGCATCGTCCCCAACGACGCCAGCGAAAGATAGCGGATCACGCCATTTGAAGATGCGAGCATGAAAGCAGGAAGTGCGTAGAGCAGCAGCAGGACGAAGGTGCAGAGGATCAAAAGACCGTGGGAGTAATGAAGCTGCGCAAAAGCAGATCGGGCGACCATGTCGCCAATCTCCCTTAATTTTTTATAACCCCGAATACTTTCCACCGAATGCGTCAAACCCAACCAAATTTTAAATCCGTGTAATTTGACGCGTTGGGCGAATGCACAATCGTCGATGACCGCAGACTTGATCGATTCAAAGCCGCCGATTTGTTCTAAAACCCGGGTCTCCACAAGGATGCATCCACCTGCCGCCGCCGCCATTTTGCTATCGGACGAATTTACTCGGTGAAATGGATAAAGGGCCTTGAAGAAGTAAATAAATGCGGGCATTAGCAGCTTTCTCCCAACCCGACACCATCGAGGGAGCGGCCGTGAGCGAAATGAAGGCCGTGCTTTGCTGCTGCATCTGGTTTTCGAGCGCTCTGATGCTGCCGGGCGCCAATTTCATATCGGCGTCGAGGAACAGAGTGTACCGAGTCGTCACCTGGCGCCAGGCTTGTTCTAGCGCCCAAAGCTTGCCGCTCCAGCCGTCGCGCAGCGGCGCGCTTTCGATGATTCGAAGATTGGAATAGGCAAGCTGGCGCGCCACGGCCGCGGTGCCGTCATCGGATCCATCGTCGATCAAAATAATCTTCAGATCCGTTCCTGTGCGGCGACGCGAGGGATCGTCTGCTGAATAAGCTCGGCCTCATTGCGAGCCGGGATCACGGCGGTGATTTGCGCTAGCGGTGCGTCGGCGGCGGTCGGAGCCGCTTCGAGTACCTCGCGATTACGCCAAAGCCCCCAGGGCAATAGAGCGAAACCGACCCACAAAACAGTCGAGAGGGCCGCGATCAATATGCAAAAATGTTTCCACTGAGAGCTCCTTTACGAGCGTGACAACAAATTAGCTTTTAATTTCCTGAGATTTAGCATAAAAGGGACAATTAAACCGAAAAACCGGGAACTCAAATGGAACAGAAAGGCGATGATAACTTCACCAACGACATAAGCCGAGCGATGGCATTACAAACCCACTCGCTTGTGCCTCAGAATGGCCGATCGAGCCCGCTGGTCGTCGGTTCGACGGAGCACAAGGAGCTATTCTGTCGGTTCTTTATAGATACGCATATCGCCTTCGATCCTGCTGCTATTGAATGGCCTGAGCTCGACGAGGGCAGCCTCAGACTCCTCCACAGCTTGCCCGTATGGAGCGAAGCGATGGAGACCGAACGTCTGGGGACGTGCACGATTCAGAGTTGTGCGGCTCTGCAAACCGATCCTTTGATATGCCAGGCGGTGACGCTCCTAGCGCAAGAAGAAGCGCGGCATGCGGCTATTATCGAAGGTCTTACGACTCGCTACGGGATTCCCATGCCTCATTTACCGCCGCCACTACCGCCGGTGGATGCCGAATGGGAATTCCTGCGTTTCGGCTATAGCGAGTGTTTCGATGCCTTTTTCAGCTGTGCGCTCTTTGCCATCGCCAAGTGACTCAGGACTTGTCCCACGGCCGTTGGTCGAGACGTTTGAGCCGGTTATACAGGAGGAGGCGCGCCACGTTCTTTTTTCGTCAACTGGGAAGCCTACCACCGGGCTCAAAGCCCTTTTGGCAGCGCCAAAAGCGTCTCGGACTCGGAGCATTGGAAAAGAGTTTTACAGGCACACAAGCGCCTCAAAGATTGCGCTCGGGGTACGCACGAACAAGGATTTTACCATGAAAGCGCATCAGCAGATCACTAAGGAGATCACGCCGCGACGTTTTCTTGAACTGTGTCTGGCGGAGAATGCCCGACGGTTAGATCGCTATGACGCGCGCTTGATACGACCCTGTCTCGTGCCGACCATCGCTAAAGCATTGTGCCGTTTGCTGCCCTGATGTCCTCAGTAACCATTCGCCGACAGCACTTCCGCTGTCCGCGAGTTTTGGACCCAATTTTCAATCTTTAATGGCCGGCTAAATTTTCTAAGCCATCTGTCATCTCATCTAGAACCCACCAAACAGAGAAGCTCATCAATACAACTACGGACAATTACGGACAACGGAGCATTTTCAAGCTCACGAACTCCGCGTAATGGCGCACCCTAGCGGGATAGAAGTTTCCTTTATTCGCCAATTTACCCAAGCCATTCCCTTCGGCTTAAGAATTGCGCGACGGTGTTCCGCGTGTGGAACACCAAGAGCTTTGCAAAAGTCTCATCGTTCGCAGTTGTTGCGTCCATATGTGTCAGGCAGTTTCATGAAACCCGAAGAACACTTCATCGAAGCAAGTACCCGATGCTTCGCAGATTCATATTCCCAGCTTTTGGTATTTTCCATCTCTTTGCGTGCAACGCCGCCAAGACGATATCCATAGATGCGCTGGTTGACGTTTCCCCTGGTGTCACCAGCCATTTTCTCTTTCCGACTTCTGGTTCAAATGCCGAGGCCTATCTCATCAAACCTGCAGGGCCCGGCCCGTTCTCGCTTATGATCCTGCTCCACGGCCACACTCTTGGATCCATCGGCGCCAAAAGCGTCGTACGCGAGGCAGAAGCTTTTGCCAACGATGTTCTGCTATGCTGCGTTTAGCCGTTTCGCTTCCCGGCTATGGCGCAACAGAAGTGCTGCCCGGGACAGATCCAAAAGTCACTTTAAGCGTCGTCCTAGATGCCGCCTCTGTAATAAGAAAGCTCCCGTGGATCGATTCGAAGCGATCTTACCTTTACGGTTTCTCTCGTGGCGCATTCTTCACCTCGCTGCTGGCAAACAGGATGGAGGGAATCGAAGGGATCATCTTGCACTCAGGAGCATATGACCTGAATCGGTTCTATCAGGATGCACCATGGTTTCGTTCCATGTTGAATCCCAACGGCGAACAGAACCCCAAGCTCATCAGCATACTCCCGGAGGTCTCCACGTGGCACGCTCCGACCCTAGTTCTGCATGGTGGAAAAGATTTAGTGGTTTCCGTCCAACAGGCAAATCTCTTGCGCGACTCCCTCGAGGCTGCGAAGAAACCCTACCAATTCGTTCTCTATCCCGATAATGGGCATCTGCCTGCCGGTGGCAGACGTCAGAAAAAGACTACAGCCTTTCTGAAAGAAAACTCCGGATCCGCCTGCCGGACTAGCGCCCCTTAATCCCTGCGATTTTTCGATAAAGCGCTCCGTTTGTCACTTCGTCCGATAACGCATAGTTAGTCCTCGGATAAAGGTGAGGAATGGTGCGCTAAACGCCAATTCCTTGGCGCTACATAACCTCCTAATCCTGCTGGACATCTCGAGCCCCGATTACGGTAAGACGGCTTTAAATTCCCTAGACTTTTCTTACCGAAAGGAAATTAGTGGCGCAGTACTTGATGGGGCCTCGACCTCGGCAGCAAAAAGGCTGCTGTTTACTTCACGACGTGGAGTCTGGCGACGCGGTGAGCGACGTGTCGCCCGTGGCAGCACCGGATGACAGCTGGATTCGGCTATGACCTCGATACTGTCGAGGTATGGCGTTTTTTCGGTGAAGCCACATGCGAGGCGATGGCCAAAGGTCGCTGCGCGGCCCCAGGATGTCTTGGCGGTCTCTACCACAGGCATGCGCCATGGGTCGGTAGTGGTGGATGCCAGAGGAGAAGTGCTGCTTGCGACCCCGACGCGGGACGGGCGCGGCGCGCTGCAAGGCCTTCAGCTGGCGGGCGAACGCGGGCGCGAGTTTCACGAGCGCACCGGACACTTCCCGCGCCGTTGTTCACGGCTTCGCGCCTATTGTGGATGGCGGACTCAGCGCCAGAGCTTCTCGGCCGGGCACACGCGGTGTTGGGACTGAGCGATTGGTTGGCGTATCGGCTGTCGGGAAAGATGGTCGCTGAGCCATCGGTGGCGAGCGAAAGTGGCTCTGTTCGAGGTTAGCGCGAGACGGTGGGCAGATGATCTCATTCGCTCGCTGGGCTTACTCACGACATCTTTTTCCGGAGGTAGTCTCGTCGGGCACCGCGCTTGGGCCGCTCGGCAAAGATGCGGCTGCCCACCTGGGTTTGCAGCCGGGCATTCCAGTCGTCACGGGTGGCGGCGATGCGCAGTGTGGTTTGCTTGGCGCGGACGCCGTTGACTCGGGCGAGATGGGTATTGTCGCCGGTTCGACGATGCCAATGCAGTCGGTGCTCGATCGCGGGCTCATTGATGATGAGGCGCGCTTGTGGACGTCACACCATGTCGTTCAGGGGCGCTGGACGCTTGAGTCCAATGGTGGGCTGAGCGGAGAATGCCCGACGGTTAGATCGTTACGACGCGCGCTTGATACGACTCCGCTTAGTTCCGACCCTTGCCAAAGTCACTCTGCCGTATCCTGCCGTGATTCGCCTATCGCTGCGCTGAAAAAGCTCTCGTAGAAAGCCGTAGGCGTTCGCAGTGGCTACACGCTTCTGGCGGCGAGAATGTAGCTCGGGATCCAGATACGCTCGAGGATGCGCGGCGACAGAAGGTTGTAGTCAAACTCTCGCGCATCCTGCACCATCTTATCGACGTTAAAAAGCAACTTGGCCTCAGGAATGTCGGCAAAATACGATCGGATCATCGGCGCTAGTAGCCTCCGTGCGACACGAATCGCGATGGCGCCCAAGTAGTTGCGGCGCTGGCCGATGTGTGACAGTTCGTCGAGGGTGATCACTTCGAGCAGCCGTTGGAGTTGTGCCAGGGCTTCGGGTTCGTCGGCAAAAACTTCGTTTAAGAGCGGCTTCAAATGAAAATAGAAAGTCACCCCCATCAGCTCTGAGGCGAGGGCCGGCGCTCCCAAAATGGCGTAAGGGAAACGCGCGATGGCCGCGTAAACCAGCGCGTGAAGCGCGGCATGGGAATCCACTCGACGTGATCGAGGTGACAGGTCTTAAACATCTCGCCGAACAAGCGTACATGACAAAACTCTTCGGCGAGGTGATAGCGGGCAATTCGGGAGCGCACGTTGTCGCACTGGTCGAGGGTAGGAACGGCGCTCCAAGCGGCCTCGATGCCGGCCCACTCGTGGCGTGCAAACTTGTAAATGCAAGTGAGAGTGAGCGTTTTCTCGTCGAGGAGCGAGGATCATCGCGCAGCTTGTCGCAATTGCGGTAAAAGGCCTCCCCTGAAGCAAGTGGCTGGCGCGTGCGAACCGCCGGCTCCGACAGCTGCTTGAGCAGCTCCCGCTTATGGGTTAAATCTTTGTCCGCTTCGAGCAACTCGCCGGAGGTCTTGCGAATGAAGTCGAGGTAGGACGTCCAGTTGTCATGGCGGGCCTCAGTTGTAGACCGTCCAAACAGAGAACCGTACGACATTAACCTCACCAGGCTTTAGAACGGTCACACCCCGAGATTCAGAAGTTCTCGTCGCTTCAAAGACAGCTTTACGCCTCTCTCGTTTAGTAAAAATTTCAGTTCGTACATAGTATTCAGTTCGTACATAGTATAAGGATGCCACCGAAGCAATATCCCCGACACTGCTCACACTCGAACCCGGTGAGTGGACAATCAATCTTCGATTGGGCTAAGAGGCTGTTCAATTGGCTGGCTGTCTCGGCTAACGTTATCGTTGGTCTATTGGCAGGAGGAAATCAGTGGCGCAGTACCTAATGGGGCTCGACCTCGGCGGCAAAAAAATCCGCTGCTTGCTTCTTGACGTGGATTCTGGCGCGGTGATAAGCGCGCGCCGGCCATTGCATCATCGGATGACCGCCGGATTTGGTTACGACCTCGATACTCTCGAAGTGTGGCGTCTCTTCGGTGATGCGGCGCATGAGGCGATGACCAAGATCGGCGCACGACCGCAAGATGTTTTGGCGGTCTCGACCACGGGCATGCGCCACGGGTCGGTGCTGGTTGATGCCCGAGGAGAGGCATTGCTCGCAACCCCGACGCGAGATGCGCGCGGTTCGATGCAATCCCTTCAGCTGGCCAGTGAGCGAGGGCGCGAGTTTCACGAGCGTACCGGCCATTTTCCGGCGCCGCTGTTTACAGTTTCCCGCCTGTTGTGGATTGCGGACTCTGAGCCGGAGCTTCTATCTCAAGCGCACGCGGTATTGGCGCTAAGCGATTGGTTGGCATACCGACTGTCCGGAAAGATGGTAGTCGACCCGAACATCTGTGGCAAGCGAAAGCGGGCTGTTCGAGATAGGCCCAAGGCGATGGGCGGATGATCTCATTGGGTCGCTTGGATTACCACGACATCTGTTTCCAGAGATAGCGGCGTCAGGGAGTGTGCGGGCCCCTTCTCGAGGATGCCGCTCATCATTTAGGTCTGCTTCCAGGCATTTCCGTCGTTACCGGCGGTGGCGATACACAGTGCGGGCTGCTTGGCGCGGGCGTGATTGATCCAGGCCAAATGGGCATCATCGCTGGTTCGACGATGCCGCTCCAATGGGTAGTCAATACCAAGCTCATCGATCCAGAGGCGCGCGTCTGGACATCGCATCATGTCGTTGAGGAACGCTGGACACTCGAGTCCAACGGCGGCCCGACCGGCGACTTGATCGAGTGGCTGGCTGGCGTGATTTATTCCGGCTTGAGCGATCCCGTTGCGGCTTTGTTTGCCGAAGCATCGCAAAGTGCGGTGGGCGCCGAAGGGATCGTTTCAACGCTCGGAGCCGAAATATTCGACGCCAGTCACCTGCGGATGCCCGTCGGGCATCTCACATTGTCACCAATGCTGGTGGCCGAGGATCCATCGCGCCGGCGTCATGTGTCGCGAGCAGTTGTCGAAGGATTGGCTTTCGCGGCGAGGGGCAATATTGAACTGCTGCAAAAACGGCGCAAAACCAACCGCTCGAATCGCTTCGATTGGCGGGTGGAATGTCGAAAAGCATATTCTTCGCCCAGCTTCTCTCCGGATGTGACCGGCGTCCCGATTGAAGCTGTTCTTGTGCCGGAGTGCTCGGCGCTTGGCGCGGCTATTTTGCGCCGGCGTCGGAGCGAGCCTCTATTCCAACATTGTCGAGGGCGCCAAGCGTTTTGCCAGTGGACGGCGTAGTTTTCGCCCGATCCGCATCGGCGTGCGGCATATCAATCTCACTACGATCGCTGGCTTGAAATGCGCGCCGCGCGTCAGAAGGTCCGACGAGCTAGCCGAATCAAGCGCGATTCAAGCGTTCATACAAGCAGAAGCGACCAAGCATAGCGCGCGCGATCCATTCAATAGTAATGCGCCACGCCCCAATATCCCTCGTGACTGCATCTATAGACGAACAAGCCTTGGCGGCACTGCGCCAGCTTGGAGAAGTGCGCTATGAAGGCTTTCGCGAAAACCTACGATTGCTTACCGGTGACGAGATCTCATCGAAGCGCTCGCCGGAGTTCAGGTGTTCGTCACTGAGGTTGACGCAGTAGACGCGGAAGTACTGAGCAAGGCGCCGGATCTTCGCGTCGTCGTGTGCTGCCGCAGTAACGCAGTCAACGTCGACATCGAGGCGTGCACAGCGCATGGCGTTTTAGTGATTACGACCCCAGGCTCGCAACGCCGACGCGGTCGCCGACCTTGCGGTCTCTTTCATGCTGATGTTGGCGCGCAAGCTACCGCAAGCGACGCAATTCCTCCATGATCCCGGCGAAGAAGGTGATGTCGGTCGCATGGGCCGGGCGTTCCGAGGGCCTACAGGGGCATGAGTTATGGCATAAAGACGATCGGCATCGGCGCTCGTCAGTCTTCGGGCGCCGTCGGGCAGCGCGTGGCGAAGCGTCTTCACGCCGTTCGGGTGCGCGGCTATCGGCCACATGATCCATTCCTTTCGCCCGAAAAGGCGGTGCTCCTCGACGTCGAATCGGTCTCGCTGCAAGAGCTCCTCGCCGAGAGCGATTTCATCACCCTACACGCGGCCGTGACCGAGCGAATCGCGGCCATTGCTCGGGCCCGCGGAGATTGAACAGATGAAGCCAGGCGCATATTTAGTCAATACCGCCCGGGGCGGCTCTGGTTGACAGAAGCGGCGCTCGTGTCGGCGCTCAAAAACGGGCGGCTTGCGGGCGCGGCGGTGGATGTATTTCCCGTCGAACCGCCAGCTTCAGATCATCCGCTACTCCAGCTTGCGAATGTGATCGCCACGCCGCACATCGGCGGCAACACCTTCGAAGTCTTCTCCCACCAGGGCGCCATCGTGACCGGCGAACCTGGCTGACCTCCTGCACGACGGGCGGGCGGCTAACGCCGCCAATGCTGAGGTCCTCGATCATTTCAGTTGGATCGCGCCGCGGCCGGTGCCTTCAACTGAGATTCTCGAGCGACTACGGCGGAACTCGGCCGTCGGTAACCGACCTTCCTAGCAGCAGCACGCAGACCGGGTCGCCTCCAGAGGCGTCAGTCGGTCTTGCACGCCGCAACGCCGCGTGCAGCAAAGAAGCAAAGCCTGCTGTCCGGTCTCAAGAATGCTTTTCTCGGTTCCTCGATCGGAGACTATTGGGCCGCGAAACGACCATTCGCTTACGCGCCAGGACCGCACGGATTCGGACCTACTTCAATGAAGTGCGTACGCATATGGAACAACTCTTGGACATCTTTACCCAGCGGGTGAACCGCGATGAGAAAATCCTGTCATTTGCTGAAGGCCGGCGGGTGACGGTACGCTATGAGCTCACGGATATAAAAATCTCTTTCTATACCGCTTTCGATCAAGGCGCAGTGCGTTGCGGCGTGGGCGAGGTCGCCGGACAAGCCGCAAGTCACTTTGAAAATGAAGGCTGATATTCTCGATAAGCTGTTTACCGGAAAGAGAGAACGGTCCGAAGGCGGCGATGACCGGCAACACTGTCATTCCTTGGCGACACGATCAAAGGCCATGTCGCTGCAGCGCATTCAGAACGATTTCCAATCGTCTCTACACCGAGGCTCGCGCCGAAGTCAAAGATCTTGACGCCGTTTTTGAACGGGTAGCCTACGCAGAACCCACGCAGAACAATGCACCTGGCGGGACGCTTACTATGCCCGCGCCAAGCGGCGCAGGCCGCGGATCGAATTGTCGCCGGTGATAGTTCGCGCCGAAGTCATTCGCACCGTTGAGGAAATGTACGCCCACGGACTCATTACTCGACGGGCGGCAACGTAAACGTGCGTATCCCAGGCAAACACGGAACTGTGGATCACGCCCAATTCGTGCTTCAAGGGCGCGCTTCGAAGCGATATGTTGGTGCGCATCGATCTGGAGGGAAATCCGATCGGTGATCCTCCCCATGCACCATCGAGCGAGCGCATGTTGCACTGCGCGGTGTACCGCAACAACCCAAATGTCGGCGCGGTGATCCACTCGCATGCGCCGAAGACGACGCTCTTGGGTCTGTCGGACATCCCATTTCTGCCGATCTCGACAGAAGCCGCATACATCGGGGAGATCCCGCGCATCCCGTTCATCATGCCCGGAACGGCCGAGCTAGCCGATGCAAGTTGGTGCGGCTATGAAGGACGCCACCGCAGTGATCCTGCAGAACCACGGCCTTATCGTCCGCGGACCAAATCTCCGTCAAACCATCGATATGACCCTCATCATTGAGCAGACCGCCAACAATCTCATAGCTTCGCCACATGATGGGAAAGATTCCGCCCGTTTTGCCCGACGAAGTGGTCGCCATGCTCAGAAGCCTCGGCGGAATGATCGCGTAACTAATCCTCAGGAGCCGGCGACATTTGATGATCATGACTTTCCAGCCCATTGACCATTTGATGGTCATGGCTGGCTTTCCAGCCAATTGATTACAGTCACTGCCAATGCCACTCCGGCAATATCCATATGGTCGTTCAGCCGAAGATGGTCACTGCCCACCTGAGCTAGCGTTACTCCATCTGGAAAAATCATATCCGGTAACAGCACAATCCCATCGTTGGGCCCGTACTTTCGCAGCGGATAAAAGCCTTTGGCTGCCAAAAACGAAATGCTGCCAACCGTGGGTAGTACTCAAAGTAGTTGACCACAAACACATGTTTGGGAATGCGGAAGGATTCGAACCGTTGACGGCTTTGCGTTGTCGTCATACTTGCAACGCCGGCCGGATTGACCTTGCCGACTATAAATTCAACCTCGGGAAGAACGCGGTCATCTATCAGTGGCGTGCCCTGGAGTGCGCCCACCGTATTGATCCATGCCGCAACGTGGTGGGTTTCAGCGGGCCCAAGTTTGTTAGCGCTAGCGCAACTTCTGGGCCGGACTTCGCTGGCGCTCACTATGATCAACCGTCGGCCGCTCGGCGCGAGGGCGCGAATAGCGGCAGCCACCAGATCTGCATTTGCTTCAATTGTGCCGTCGTCTTGGGTTTCGACAAAATGGCAGGTAAATCCTACCTTTTGGAGCGCCTTTCGCGGAACAGCCATATCGGCACCGGTAAAGGTAAGACGTTTATAGAGATAGGTCGGCACAAACAGCACATCATAATTGCCAGCTTGAGGTACCTGCATTCGACCTTCTGGGAAGGCTTTGCGGGTGTATTCGTACACTTGATCGAAGGCGCTCCGAAAGCGACGATTTGCAGGCACACGAGCGATCCGGTCGGCCATGTACAGTGCTGCGAAGTCAACAGAAAATTCGTCGCTCAATTCTTTGAGCTTCGATGCGGCCGGGCAGGTGGCCGTCGATAGCCTGATAAATCTGATCGATGCGCGCATCGAGGGTCGGATTGGTGCGGTTGCCGGCAAGATAACTTCCCAGATAGTAGCGCGCCACTTCCGAGTCTACTCGAGTTTCGATCGTTTGCCCGCCCACTGTGCCGCGCACCGGCAGGCCGGCACAGGCGGACAGCGCGAGCAAGATGAAAACCCACGAAACTCGCAAAGCTAAAGGGCAGGTGATCCTGTTCACGGTTAGATTAATTTCATTGAAAAGTTATTTTATCAACCAGCTTGCCGAGTTTGTTATTTTGAAAATTCTAAATTAGAGAAGAACGACGGCCGGCGCGAAAGTCCCGCGAACTTGCGCTTTACTGTCCGGAGCTTTGAATCCGGCAGGCGGAAACGGCGAACAGCCATGACCACCCTATTGACCGGTGCGACAGGTTTTGTCGGCGCGGCAGTGCTGCGTTCTCTGGTGGCTGCGGGCCACCAGGTGCGCGCCCTGGTCCGCCCAGCAGCGACCGGCGCAATTTGACGGGCGTCGACTGTGAAATCGTTACCGGCGATCTCGTTGAGCACGAGTCACTCCAGCGCGCGGTGCGCGGCTGCGAGGCTATGTTTCATGTGGCTGCGGATTATCGACTCTGGGTGCCTGATCGAGAGCAAAATGAACCGGACCAATGTTCAGGGGACGGTCAATCTACTCCGGGCGGCGGCGGCCGCGGGAGTGTCGCGTGTCGTTTACACGTCGAGCGTGGCGACCTTGCGCTTAAGAAGCGATGGCCTCCTGCCGATGAAGCCTCCACGCGGAGCTGTGCGACATGATTGGCGCCTATAAGCAATCGAAGTTTCTGGCTGAGCGCGAGGTGAAACGTTTAGTGGAAGAGGCAGGGATACCGGTGATTATCGTGAAGCCCTCGGCGCCCTTCGGGCCGGGTGATATCAAGCCGACGCCGACCGGACGAATGATTATCGAAGCCGCCTCGGGGCGCATGCCCGCCTATGTAAATACCGGGCTGAATGTGGTCCACGTGGACGATGTAGCAGCCGGTCATCTGTTGGCTTACGACAGGGGAGTGGTTGGCGAAAGCTACATTCTAGGTGGCGAGAATCGAACCCTTCAATGGATTTTGGAAACCGTGGCTGAACTTACCGGCCGGCGTCCACCACGCATACACGCCTGCCCCATTGGTTTGTTACCCCGATCGCCTACGTCGCTGAAGGCGTGGCGCGTGTTCGAGGAGGAGGCGAACCGATGATCACCATTGATGCTGTCCGCATGTCCCGCAAGCTCATGTATTTCTCCAGCGCAAAGGCGCGGCGCGAGCTCGGTTATGCTGCACGACCCGCCGTGGCGGGTCTGCGCGATGAGATAGATTGGTTTTACAAAAACGGCTATGTGGCGCAGAAGCCGCCGAAGAAAAGTTTGCTTGACGTTCCAGGCTTTCAAAGGCGGAAATTTTTCCGTAATTTAATAGGTGGTGGGCAACTCGGGTGCGAAGGCCCTTCGGTTTTTGACCGCGCAGCGAAACGCGTAAGCCCTTGAGGCGGATGACCCATGGCATCATTGACAGCGGTGGCTTCATAACCGCAATGCGCCATGCAGTTGGCACATTTGGGATTGTTGCCGGTGCCATAACGATCCCAGTTCGTTTCTTCCATCAAGGCTTTAAATGTCGGCGCATAACCCTCGTCCACGAGCAAGTAACAGGGTCTTTGCCAACCGAACACGTTACGCGTTGGGTTGCCCCAGGGTGTGCAACGGTAAGTCTCGTTACCGGCCAGAAAATTCAAAAACAGACTCGAGTGATTGAGCCGCCAGCGGCGCTTCTGCCCAGCTTGAAAATATTTCTGAACAGTTGTTTGCTCGCATTGCGCTGGATGAAAACGTCTTGTTGGGGCGCATGCTGGTAACTAAAACCAGGCGAAATGGTTACCCCCCTCCACTCCGAGCGCCATCGCATCATCGAGAAGAGGCTGCCACCTCTTGCGCGGACTCGCCTTGGAACAGAGTGCAGTTAATCGTTACCCGGAACCGCCTTTGGATCGCCATTTGAATCGCCTTCACAGCTTCATCAAACACCCCCGTGCGGCAGACTGAGGTGTCGTGCCGGTCACGGTTGCCGTCCAGATGAACCGAAAATGTCAGGTAGGGCGAAGGGGCGTATTCGTTCATCCGTCGAGAAAGAAGTAACGCGTTCGTGCATAAATAGACGAACTTCTTTCGCTGAATAAAGCCGCGAACGATCTCCGGCATGTCTTTGTGGATTAAAGGCTCGCCCCCGGCGATGGAAACCACGGGAGCCCCACATTCATCGATGGCAGCCATGCATTCCGCCGGACTCAGTTGGCGATCCAGAATCCCTTCGGGATAGTCAATTTTGCCGCAGCCGGCACAGGCCAAATTACAGCGAAACAACGGCTCTCAACATAAGCACGAGCGGATAGCGTTCAACGCCCTGCAAGCGCTTTTTCAGAATGTGACTTAGAATGGCCAGACTTTGGCGTAAAGGAATGCCCATTTTGGATCTGCTAATCTCAAGCGACGCAAGCAAACGCTCTGTGGTCTCGATATACCCACGACTTTATCTCAACGGTAAATGAAAGAAAGCGCATGCGCGAGATCGTATTAGAGTAAAGCACGATATACAACCGCGCCGAATCTAATGCCAGGGCATTCTTCCGCGAATCTTATTTCATGACACAATCGCTCTGAGGAAAAACAAAAGTAATGAATTGTCGTGATTCGGGATCGCTCATGCGAATTCGGCTACGATGGGCTAAGTCCCAATCGCAAAATGTAGGCATTTAATTATCAGTATTTTTGTGGCGGAGAAGGGAGGGAGTCGAACCCTCCGGGGACCTTACGACCCCCAGACTGGTTTTGAAGACCAGCGGCACCACCGGGCACCTTCCTTCTCCATAAAGAAGATCAGCTATTTACGATTGTCTAACCGCTCATCTGTAACAATTCCCGTAGCAATTTGCGAGGTGCCGAAGGCGGCGGCGATATCTGTTTCTTAGAGATCGACGTAACGTCTTGTGCATTTGCACTGAGCCTGTGGCCGGCTGGCTTTCATCGCCACGTCGACGTTGATGCCCTGACGGGCCCACCGCGTCAAACCGTGTTGCGATAGTTATGAAAAACAAACTTTCTGATTCCCGCGTTCTTAACGGCCTTTTCGATTTGATACTCAATTTGCCCCTTGGTGATAGGCGAACCGTCGGGATTCGTGAATACGAACCCCTGGACGTTTCTAACCTTGGACTGCTTCAGATCTGCTTCTATTTCGGCCAAGATTTGCCTTACAGCGCAAGGTTAAGGGGAGGAACCTGCTTCAACCCCTGTCTTGCCGCGGCCGAAGTTCAACCGGATGATTCCCGTTTTCGTATCTATTGCGTCTTCCGTGACTCGAAGAAGATCGCCTTGAGAAAGGCAGGTTTCGTCAGCAAATTCCGCCAGGCGGCGCATCCAAGGCGGATAGACAGCCAAGAGCTTTTTTTCTTCATCTTCGGTGAGAGCTCGGCCGCCGCGTTCAGTTCGAACAACCAGCGCCTCGAAACTGGCACTAAGGCCCGCGGCGGCAAAGTCGTCGATATCTTTGAAGCGCTACAAAGAGAGCTTAGCGGCAACCCGTCCGCGCCGAGAACCGGTTAGCGGCAGCGCAAGCGGAAGAAGGCTTAATAAAACGATACCGTGCGATCATCTCCGGAATCGTCATCTCCGGAATCAGTTAACCCGTTGCTTTTTCAACAAACTAGCGCGAAAGATTTTTCACGCATCGCCACCGTTCTCGATGTTGCTCGCGCACTCTGCTGCGACGCGAAAAAGATCGCCGGTCAAGAATCGTAGTCAAAATGATGATCACTAATAAGTAATTATTCCAACTAGGCTCACGGTATAAGAAAAGGTAGCAAGCGCAGTACAAAACCCAATAAGCTGCCCCAGCAGCGATGAGAATCGGGATCGTTAATCTAATCTACGAAAATTAGCCGCTGAATCTACTCCTCGGAATCGGGGTCAGCACTGGCTCCCGGATGAGCAACGTCGCATCGGCCCCGCGTATTGAGACAACTATGGCTGACATCCAACATGGCTCCGATGTCTGGGACAAACGGCCAAGAAATATTCACATCAATATACGGAGTGCCCGCGCCTCTATCGGGACTGCCTGACCGAAAGCAACGAGATCGCGATTCGCCAGATCGGCAAAAGCGGATCGCCGGGTTGTGCGCGAACCAGTTCCGGTGTTCGTGCAGTGATTGTTGGCAAATGTGGGCGTTTGAGACGCCGTGGGAATCCGGCAAAGTCGGCAACGCCGCTGTTGTCGTACGCGATGTTATTTTTGATAGTTGTCCCACTGCCAGTTCCCCACGATACCGCCATATGCACGTCCGCCTGCTATTGTTGTGACACCGCGTTGTTGTAGATTGTTGAGCTGGTCGCGCCGTTACCGCTCGTAATCCCTTATCGCGATAATTGTCCTGCACGATATTGCCATAGGCTTGATTGCTGTCCCCTCGAGCCGAGCAGGAGCGCTGCTGAAGTTTGATCGTTGCTTGATCCGTTGTCGTAAAATTCGTTGTAACGATAAATGTTCTGCCCCGCTTTTCAGAATGATCACCACCTGTAAGCGTGGATGCCGTGAGGCAGCATTGACCGTAAGTAACGGCGTGCTCGGACTGGTTATCTTGCCCCGCGATATAAAATACGTCAGCATAGTGCCGCAAGCCAGGCGCCATGAAAGCTTCCGCTGATAAACTCGGACATGGTGAGAGAAGCGACTAATCAGTAACAAGGTTGTCCTCGTCGACGCCGGTTACATCAAAATTCAGAAACCGTATATGAGTGGCCGGCATTTTCAGGCGTTGTAGTAGAACCAACCCAGATATCTTGATTGCGGACGTTAAACCCATCGAAAACGACGAATGAAGGCCCCTCCAGCCCGATGCCCCCGTGAGTGTAACGGTTTCTCCAGAATGGGCTCTGATAGTCGCAGCGTTGGTAAATGAAGTTCCAGAAACAACCGACATAATCCCGTCATTATAGCTACCAGCGCGAACATCCAGAATACCGCAGCGTTGCCGCGCTCCCAGACAGGACAGCCCTCGCGAGCGCCTATGATATTACGCTTGGGCGTTGAGCGAATTCTGAGCCTCCGTACAACTGTTGAGTCGTCGCCGGTAGTGGCGACGTAGGAAGGTTGCTGCAAAAGATGACCTCCCAACTAAAACACCGATGAGTAAAGCAATGCCCGATAATAGCTTCATACACGCTCCTTATGAGAAAATTTGCTAAGATGTGGAACCAGACGCTGGTCGCGCTGCAACCAACTTCAGTGCCAAACCGCGACCGCAACCCGGGAAGAAAATCGAGGTTAGTTATGCGAATCAGGAAAACGACGCCAGCGTGGTATTTGCAGATGTTTTATGTAAATGTTCCCGTGTCTTTACTTCATTGCTTGTCAAAGTCAATAGTTTTGGAGTTAAAAGATTATCTTTGCAAATTACTCATGGAAATTCGAGACCAAAATGAATGTCGCCCAATCACATTCTCGAATCGTGGCTTTCGGCCAGTCTCCTAAACTCAACCAGAAGCGGGACATCCAAAAGTACTCCACCGGTTCGCTTGACAGCGAAACTTGTTTCCAAACCGATATTCAGCCTTGGCCTGGTTCTGACGCTCATTCACAGCCTCAAACACTCAATCCAGTTCCGTTTGCAATCAGATTACGTCGAGCGATAAAGCCCCGGCGTCACGCCGTACGCGCTCAAGTTTTACATCTATCTTTTCTTTGCTAACGTGCTGGCGTTGGTCATTGTCGCCAGGTGGATTCGCCCCATTCGGTTTCGTGGTAGGTATTGCTTTGGATTGGTGTATGCCCATCTGGCGATTCTCGTCGGCTGACGGGTGTTTGGAAAGAAGAATCTGTAGTGGCGCGCGGACTTAAAGTTTTTCTCACGCTCGTGGCAGTTGTTTTCCCGATCGCGTGCTCGCCCCAGTCTCCAAACTCACCCTCTCGATACGGCACCGATACCAGCTAACGCTCGCATATTGGAAGAGCCGTGCTCACCGCTTGGCGCTATGATGTGCGGCGCCGTCTCGATATTATCCGGTGAAACCGCTGTCGAACGCCGCTCAGCCTGCATTATCTATGTCGAACCTAGTGGAAGGCGCGTTGAACAGTGCGGCTCGCTTCCTGCGTCGCACCCGTAACTGATTCAAAAGCTGCTCGGCCACGCATCGATCATCATGACGGAAATTTACGCGAGAGTTGCGATTTAGGAAGGTTAGGACGGCGCATAGCGCGACGCAGGCGTAAGAGTCTGGCCGCCGGTTCAAATTTGGTATTTGGATTCTGCCGCGGCGACCTGATCGTTAAGGTAAGGCAGGGTCATTTTTCGGGATCTAGTCTGAAACGCTCCAGGATTAAACAGAGCTAGTCGTGGGGAGGAGTTCGGTGCCGACCCGATAACTGGTATTCTCGGAGTGGGGCGAAGCGAAGCTCCCATTGCCTCTCCGGATCATCGGCCGCCCCTACAGCCTGCAGAATCTGGTTTCAGTCTAAAGTCGAATCCTTCCGGAAGCTACGAACTCGCTCCGATCCAGTCTCCAATTTTGGTCGATGTCCGCTCGGGTCTTGAGATCGAGATCTCCCTTTGCCGACCAGGACATTATTTAAAGCCTTCACATACGCAGATCCCGGGCGCGCCAGGATAAAAACGCCGCCCTCAGATTCCTATCATTCACGATCGTATTATGTGAAAGGTAAAGATCGTTTCGCGACCACTTATGAGCGCTTCGGCGCCGAAAGAAATTATAGTTGGGTTCTCTGTTTTCTCGCCCTTGCTCGATCAGGGTTACCAACAACAAAAGCCGAGGCCACCCGCTGGAAACTCCAATTCGTAACTTGCACGTCCACGGCTCATCGGTGAGGCGGTTATAGTAAATGAAGTTTTCGGGCGCGCGTCTTTAGAAGATGCCCTACACGGGCATGATGGAAGTAACTTCGCCCATACGACAAGCGCTCTATTGTTCCAACGTAGAGGATTGTGGCTCTGCCCGTCCCCAGCACCGTTATCGCCAAACTCTGAATCTTCCAATCTCCAAAATCATGGAAGGATCATTGCCGACCAGCATGCCATTTTCGTTATCCGTAAAAACACACTTGCGTATTTTCAATTTTCCGCGCTCAAACCTGATCCCGGCGCCGTTCCGATTGGCCACTCTTGCGCCCATAAATTCGATGTTTCTACTAGGATGTCGCCCCCGCGTATGACCCAAATACCTTCTCCTCGGCTGCCTTGCCCTCAGCAATCAAGCGCGGGCGGCCATTGATACCGCGAATTTTAGGTCCGTCTGTGTCCAGACGGCTGTGTCTCCTACGTAGTCGCCCGCTGTGATTTCGATGATGTCCCCGTCTTGGGCCAACCGAGCGGCAGCCGCAATCGTCTTGACAGGGTAGTCCTGGCCGACTCGAATCGTTCTTGACGTGCGCTGCTCTGACTCCGTCAGCTGGCAGCGCACCGTTATTGACCGGGCAAGCAATGCCACTGTTAGCATGCGCAGAGAGTAGATCAGTTCCAGATCGCCTATAAGCCCAACAGAGCATCATAATTCCATTCTCTACACGGTGCGCGCCAATATTATCCGAGCGTAGCACAGAGGGATCATGCGGGCTTCGCCGCGCATGTCTCTCTCGGGGCCAAAGTTCTTTAACGCCTCTTGCCTTGTAACAATTCTCGTAGCAATACGTAACTGAACGAAGTACAAC
>ERZ1370068.1784-contig-11725_pt1 | contig 53838 bp, 72 predicted proteins | sample MGYA00561227_ERZ1370068 | MGnify/ENA primary metagenome ERZ1370068 (study PRJEB38410, sample SAMEA6850437) | metagenome | study: Metagenomic assessment of the ecological functions of the soil: analysis of the soil microbiota associated with the... | reverse complement strand
GCGATAAAGGGTGAAATGCCGGCGCAACAAACAAGCGGTGCGTGGCGCCGGCACAGCACCGCATTCGGGAAGGAACGATGCGCATGAACAAGATGCTGATGTCCGTTGGTCTCGCCTTCGCGCTTGCCGGCGCTGGCCTGCTGCCGGCGGGCGCAAACGCCGGCCGCCCTGACCGGACAGGTCACGTCGGGCGAGGAAGGGCCGATGGAGGGCGTGCTGGTCAGCGCCAAGAAGGCCGGCTCCACCGTCACGATCACCGTCGTCAGCGACGCGCAGGGCAATTACAGCTTTCCCGCCGCCAAGCTCGAGCCCGGGCAATATTCCGTTGCGCATTCGGGCGGTCGGATACGATCTCGACCGGCCGGCCAGCGTGGACGCTGGCCGCGCAGCAGCCGGCGAAATACGACCTGAAGCTGCGCAAGACCGAGGATCTCGCCGCCCAGCTCTCGAACGCCGAATGGCTGGCAAGCTTTCCCGGCACCGACCAGCAGAAGAACGCGATGCTGGGCTGCGTGGGCTGCCACACGCTCGAGCGGGTGGCGCGCTCGACCCACAAGCCGGACGATTTCATCCACGTCACGCTGCCGCGCATGCAGGGCTACGTGAACCAGAGCATCCCGGCCGCACCGCAGCTTCGCCGCGGCGAACGGCGGATGGAAGAGCGCGGCGACCAGCGCGTGCAGGTCTATCGCGGCATGGCCGACTTTCTCGGCGGCGTCAATCTGAGCTCGGGTCCGCAGTGGAGCTACGCGCTCAAGACGCTGCCGCGCCCGAAGGGCCGCAGCGACTCGCGTCGTCATCACCGAATACGACCTGCCGCGCGAGACCATCCAGCCGCATGACGTGGTGCGTCGATGCCGACGGCATCGCCTGGTACTCGAGCTTCGGCGAGCAGTTCCTCGGCCGGCTCGATCCCAAGACCGGCAAGGCCACGCGAATATCCCGTCCCGATGCACAAGCCCGGATTCCCGACCGGCTTCCTCGGGCTGCGCACCGACAAGGCCGGCGATCTGTGGCTCGGCAACATGTATCAGGCGACGATCGGTGAAGTTCGAACGCAAGACGCGAGACGTTCAAGTACTTGCCGCTGCCGCCCGAGCAGAACATCGACGCCGCCCAGGTGAACATGGTGAGCCCGCAGAGCTCGCACGTCGACGGCAAGGTCTGGTCGCAGAACAACGGCTTTGCCGGCGTCCATCGCCTCGATCTCGCCACCGGCAAGATCGAGACCTGGGAGCCGTTCAAGGACGCGCCCAAGGGCGAGCCGCACAACATCTACGACGTGGTGCCGGACTCCAAGAACAACGTCTATTTCACCGACTTCCGGCAGAAGCATATCGGCCGGATCGACGCCAAGACCGGCGAGGTCAAGCTGTTCGCCATCCTCACGCCGAGCCCGGCGTCGCGCCGCGGCCAGATGGATGCGCAGGACCGGCTCTGGTTCGGCGAATACCGCGGCGACAAGATCGGCATGTTCGACACCAAGACCGAGAAATTCACCGAATGGGCGATGCCGACGCGCTGGACCAATCCCTACGACGTCACCCTCGACAAGAACGAGGAAGCGTGGACCGGCTCCATGCTCAACGACCGCGTGGTGCGGCTCAATACCAAGAGCGGCGATTTCACCGAGTATCTGCTGCCGCGCACGACCAACATCCGCCGCGTGTTCGTCGACAACTCAACCACGCCGGTGACGTTCTGGGTCGGCAGCAACCACGGCGCCTCGATCATCAAGCTGGAGCCGCTCGACTAGACCAGAATCAATTCTGGTCGAACAGCACGACATGTCATGGCCGCGATCGCGGCCAGTGACAACCGTCGCTCCGTCGATTGCGATCGAGGCCGCGAACCCGGCTCGGGACTCAGCTCGCCACTTGCTCACCGTCCTTTGGACGGGTGATCCACACCGCCAGCAACCAGGCGACCCAGAGGAAGACGAAGTAGAGCGCCAGAAAGATCACCAGGCTCGCCTGCGGCCAAAGCCGCTCGACCACGAGCCCGATCAGATAGTCGGCGACGTCGCCGGCCGCCATGAAGCCGACGTAGTAGAAAATAAGCTGCACGATGCCCTCCAAGGGACAGGCATCGCCCCCGCCCCTGTCCTAGCACAGGGCGGTCTGGGCGGAAGTCATTTTCGCGTAAACGCTTCGAACGCGGTCGAATGCCGGCGATGCGCCGAGCCGGACCACGCCGAGGGAAGCACCGGCGCTACTCGTCGAACTTCAGGTTCGCCGCCTTGGAGACCTCGCCGAAAAGCTTGATATCGCCCTCGATCACGCGCGGCGAAGTCGTCGCTCGACATGCCGCCGGGATCGGTCGCCATCGCCTTGAGCTTGTCGCGCACGCCGGCATCCGCGAGCGCGCGGCGCACCGCCGCTTCCAGCTTGGCTTTGATCGCGGGCGGCGTCGTTCCCGCAACGAACAGGCCGCTCCATAAGCGCACGCTCACCTCGGGCAGGCCGAGCTCGGCCATGGTCGGGACTTCGGGCAATTCCAGCGAGCGCTCCGCGCCGGTCACCGCCAGAGCACGGATTTTCCCCGCTTGCACCAGCGGCACCGTGGGCGGGCCGTCGCCGATCGCAAACAATGTCTGCTCGGACGCGACGCTCACCATCATTTCGTTGGTGCTCTTGTACGGGATCGGCACCCCCGGCATGCCGGTCTTGAGCTTGAGCAGCTCGGTGGTGATGGTGAAGGCGGGCGAGGAGGTTGCGTAATTCGCCTTGTCCGGATGCGCCTTCGCCCACGCGACGAGCTCGGCGAGCGACCTTGCCGGGTGGCTGCCGGGAACGGCGAGGATCAGCGGGAACGACGCGATCATCGACAGCGGCGTGTAGGTGCGGGTCGGGTGATAGCCGGTCTTGGGATAGATCACCGGCACCAGCGCCATCATCCCGGCGGCGCCCACGAGCACGGTGTAGCCGTCGGCCGGCTGGCCCATGACGTATTCGCCCGCGAGCCTGCCGCCGCCGCCGGCCTTGTTCTCGATCACCACCGGCTGGCCCAGAAGCTGACTGACCTTGTCGCCCACGAGGCCGCGCGAAGATGTCGTTGCCGCCGCCGGCCGCATATCCCACCACGAAGCGGATCGGCTTGTTCGGAAAGCTTGCGCCGATATCGCCTTGTGCCGACGCGCGCCCGCCGGCGCCCGCCGCGAGCACGGCGAGCACCGCAAGCGGCGCGAGGAGGCGAAAGCGTCGCATGGCGCGCTAGCGTACTAGTCGGCAAAGGTCAGGTTGGCGGCTTTGACCACGTCGACGAACTTCTGGATATCGGCGTCGATCATGCGGCGGAACTCCTCGCTGCTGCCGCCGCCCGGATTGACCGCCATGGCCTTGAGCTTGCTGCTGACGTCCGGATCCTGGATCGCCTGGCGCAGCGCGGCCTCGAGCTTGGCGACGATGGCGGGCGGCGTTCCGGCCGGCGCGAAGAACCCGCTCCACAGATAGACATCGACGTCGGGGTAGCCGGCTTCCGCCATGCTCGGCACGTCCGGAAGCTCGGACGAGCGCACGGCGCCGGTCACGGCCAGAGCGCGCACCTTGCCGCCTTGCACCATCGGCACCGTGGGCGGGCCGTCGGCAATGGCCGAGCAGCGTCTGCTCGCCGATCACGCTGAGCAGCATCTCGTTGCTGCTCTTGTAGGTGATGGCGACGCCCGGCATGCCGGACTTGAGCTTGAGAAGCTCGCTGGTGATGGTGAAGGCGGGCGAGGTGGTGGCGTAGTTCGCCTTGTCCGGATGCGCCTTCGCCCATTCGACCAGTTCCTTGACGGTCTTTGCCGGATTGTTCACCGGCACCACCATGATCAGCGGAAAATTCGCGATCATCGCCAGCGGAATAAAGGTCTTGGTCGGATGGTAGGAGAGCTTCGGCAAGGTCGCCGCGGCGATCGACATCATGCCGCTGGCGCCCACCATCAGGGTATAGCCATCGGCCGGCTGGCCCGCGACGTATTCCGCCGAGATCCGGCCGCCGGCGCCGGGCTTGTTCTCGATCACGACCGGCTGCTTGAGGATGTCGGAGAGCTTCTGCCCGACCAGGCGCGCGAAAATGTCGTTGCCGCCACCGGCGGCGAAGCCGACGATGACGCGGATCGGCTTGTTCGGGAAAGTCGCCGCGGCGTCACCTTGCGCCGCTGCCGGCCGGGCGGCCACGGCGGCAAGCGCCACCAGCGCCGCCGTCAGCAAACCGCGTTTGAAACCGATCATTGGCGTTCCTCCGTCCGTGTCTGTTTGTGACCGCAGCGTTTTTCTCAAATGGCAGGCGACGTCAAGTGTAGCAGTGCCGCAAGGCTTGCGCGACGGTCGGCGCTGCCGCAGGCAACGACCCAACCCGAGGTTTGACGGCAAACCGCCCGCGCGTTCTAGGGTCCGCCGACCCGCACAGCAAGCGCCGCAAGTCCGCAAGAGTTGACCTGGCGCGTGAGGCCGCAAACGGCAGCAGAATTCCATCATGACCCTTTCGACTGCCGACCCAAGCCCTCGCGCGACGGACAGCGAGACCGACCTCTTCGGCCACCCGCGCGGGCTGACATTCCTGTTCGCGACCGAGATGTGGGAGCGCTTCTCCTATTACGGGATGCGCGCGCTGCTCGTGCTCTACATGGTGAAATATCTGCTTCTGCCCGAGCATGCCGAGAATGTGATCGGCCTCGGCGCCGCTGAAGCAGCTGCTACGAATCGATGTTCGGGCCGCTCGGCCCGCAGCCGCTCTCCTCGCACATCTACGGTCTCTATACCGGCCTCGTCTATCTCACGCCGCTGTTCGGCGGCATCCTCGCCGACCGCGTGCTCGGCCAGCATCGCACCATCCTGCTCGGCGCGACGCTGATGGCGATCGGCCACTTCATGATGGCGTTCGAGCCGCTGTTCCTGTTCGCCCTGACCGTGCTCATTCTCGGCAACGGCGCGTTCAAGCCCAACATGTCGGCGCAGGTGGGCGGCTCTATGCGCCCGGCGACCCGCGCCGCGATCGGGCCTATTCGATCTTCTACGTCGGCATCAATCTCGGCGCGTTTCTCGCGCCGCTGGTGTGCGGGACGCTCGGCGAAGAGCTCGGCTGGCATTACGGCTTCACGCGCCGCCGGCGTCGGGATGACGATCGCGCTTGCGATCTATCTCTACGCGTTGCCCGGTCTGCCGCCGGACGAGCTGCACAAGGCGATGGACTCGGGCTGGAGAAGCAGCCGCTCGACCGCAGCGAATGGCGCGGCATCCTGGCGCTGCTCGCGCTGTTCGTGCCGACCACGTTGTTCTGGGCCACCTACGAGCAGCAGGGCAACACCATCGCGCTGTGGGCCGACGACTATACCGACCGCACGATCGACCTGCTGATCTGGCGCGGCGAAATCCCGGTCACCTGGTTCCAGGCATTCAACCCGTTCATGATCTTCGCCTTCACGCCTTTCATCATCGCGCTGTGGACGTGGCAGGCCAGGCGCGGCGCGCGGAGCCCTCGAGCGTCACCAAGATGGCGCTCGGCTGCTTCGGCGTCGCGCTCGCCAACCTGATCATGGTCGGCGCCGCCTGGCAGGCGGCAGGCGCACCGGACGCAAGCTGGCTGTGGCTGCTCGGCTATTTCGTCGTCATCACCATCGGCGAGCTCTATCTCTCGCCGATCGGGCTGTCGCTGGTGTCGAAAGTCGCCCCGGCGCGCATGGTCTCGATGCTGATGGGGGTGTGGCTGGCGACGAGCTTCGCCGGCAACTTCATCGCCGGCTGGCTCGGGAGCTTCTGGAGCCGCATGGACAAGCCGATGTTCTTCCTGATGATCGCCGGCATCGCGCTGATCGCCGGCCTCGTCATCCTGGCGTTCGAACGCCCGCTCAGGAACGTGATCAGGGATCGGATCGCCACCGCGCCATGAATTCTCCTTCCCGCTCCGCCCCGCGCGCCTTCGGCCACGTCGAGACCTGGGTGTTCGATCTCGACAACACGCTCTATCCGCACCATCTCAATCTCTGGCAGCAGGTGGATGAGCGCATCCGCGACTACATCGCGGGCTTTCTCAAGATCACGCACGAGGAAGCGTTCCACCTGCAGAAGGATTATTACAAGCGCTACGGCACCTCGATGCGCGGGCTTGATGACCGTGCATGGCATGAAGCCCGACGACTTTCTCGACTTCGTGCACCAGATCGACCATTCGCCGCTCGACGCCCAACGCGGCGCTGGGCACGGCGATCGAAAATCTGCCGGGTCGCAAGCTGATCCTGACGAACGGCACCCGCCGGCACGCCGACGCCGTGCTCGCGCGGCTCGAACTCGACCGCCATTTCGAGGACGTGTTCGATATCGTCGCGGCCGAGCTCGAGCCCAAGCCGTCGCCGCAGACCTACGATCGCTTCCTCAAGGCGCACGCCGTCGACGCGGCAAGGTCCGCGATGTTCGAGGACCTCGCGCGCAACCTGGCGGTGCCGCATGCACTCGGCATGACCACCGTGCTCGTGGTGCCGGAGCACACCCGCGAGGTATTTCGCGAAGGCTGGGAACTCGAAGGACGCGACGCACCCCATGTCGACCACGTGACCGACGATCTCGTCGGGTTTCTGGAGCGCATCAAGGCGCCCTGACCGGAGATTGCCGTATACGCGGTCGACCACCGGGCGCGCTTGACTCGCTGCGTGCTATTCCCGACAAACCGACCTCCGTTCCAGGCGTTTTCGCCAAGGTTTCACCCATGTCGCATACCGAGCTTGCCAAGACCATCGACGACGCCTTCGAGCAGCGCGATGCCATCGGACCGTCGACCAAAGGCCCGGTGCGGGACGCGGTCGAGGCCACGCTTGACCTGCTCGACCGTGGCGTCGCGCGCGTCGCCGAGCGAGGAGCGAACGGCGACTGGCGGGTGAACCAGTGGCTCAAGAAGGCGGTCCTGCTCTCGTTCCGTCTCAACGACATGAGCGTGATCGCCGGCGGCCCTGGCAAGGCGGTATGGTGGGACAAGGTCGCCTCCAAGTTCGACGGCTGGAACGACACGCATTTCCGTGAGGCGGGTTTCCGGGCGGTACCGAACTGCGTGGTACGGCGCTCGGCCTATATCGCGCCCGGGGTGGTGCTGATGCCGAGCTTCGTCAATCTCGGCGCCTATGTGGATCCCGGCACCATGGTCGACACCTGGGCCACGGTCGGCTCCTGCGCGCAGATCGGCAAGAAGTGCCACATCTCCGGCGGCGCGGGCATCGGCGGCGTGCTCGAGCCGCTGCAGGCGGGACCGGTGATCGTCGAGGACAACTGCTTCATCGGCGCGCGCTCGGAGGTGGCCGAAGGCGTGATCGTGCGCGAGGGTTCGGTGCTTTCCATGGGCGTCTTCATCGGCGCCTCGACCCGGATCGTCGATCGCGAAAGCGGCGAAACGTTCCAAGGCGAAGTGCCGCCCTATTCGGTCGTGGTTCCCGGCTCGCTGCCCGGCAAGACCACGAAGGCCGGCGCACCTGGTCCGAGCCTCTACTGCGCGGTGATCGTCAAGCGCGTCGACGAGAAGACGCGGGCGAAAACCTCGATCAACGAGTTGCTGCGGGATTGAGCCGAGCCGCGCGCGATCAGGTCCTCGCGGCCGGGCATGCCCGCAGAGCTAGCGCCGGTCGCTAGAATCGGGCGAAAGCATTGCTGTGGGAAACAACCAAGGGGTTTGAGCCATGTCGATGGCGCTGTTCGAGGCCAACAAGAAGACCGCCGTTGTCGCCTACCTGTTGTGGTTTTTCGTCGGCCTGTTCAGGCGGCCACAATTTCTATCTCAAGCGCACCGGCGTCGCCGCCACGCAGCTGATCCTGTCGCTCACCATCGTGGGAATGCCGGTCACGGTCATCTGGGTCCTGGTCAGATGCTTTTTTGATCCCGGGCTGGGTACAGGAAACCAGAATAACCTGCTCGCCTTGCAGCCTTCGGCGCATAGCCCGATCAGCCATGGCCTGCGATCCCGCCGCGCTCGCGCGCGACCTGCTCCGTTGCCCGTCGGTGACGCCGGCGGACGGCGGCGCACTCGGCGTGATCGAAAGTGTTCTGAAACCCGTCGGCTTCGACGTCCATCGCGTCACCTTCGCCGAACCGGGCACGGCCCCGGTCGAGAACCTCTATGCCCGCATCGGCAGTGTGCGCCCGCATCTCGTCTTCGCCGGCCACACCGACGTGGTGCCGCCGGGCGAGCAGGCGACATGGACTCACCCGCCGTTTGCGGGCGAGATCGCCGACGGCACGCTCTATGGCCGCGGCGCGGTCGATATGAAAGGGGCGGTCGCCTGCGCGCTGGCCGCCGCGCTCGATCACCTCGCCGCGCGCGGCGGCAAGCCCAAGGGATCGATCTCGTTCCTGATCACCGGCGACGAGGAAAGCATCGCCGTGAACGGCACGGTGAAACTGCTCAAATGGGCGGCCGAGCGCGGCGAAGCCTTCGACCATTGCATCCTGGGCGAGCCGAGCAATGTGGCCACGCTCGGCGACACCATCAAGATCGGCCGGCGCGGCTCGCTCAACGGCACGCTGGTCATCACCGGCAAGCAGGGCCACGTCGCCTATCCGGAGCGCGCCGACAATCCGGTGCGTGGGCTGGTGACGCTCATGAGCGCGTTGATGGCGACGCCGCTCGACCAAGGCAGCGCGCGGTTCGGCCCGTCGAACCTCGAATTCACCTCGATCGACATCGGCAATCCGGTCGTCAATCTCATTCCGGGCGAGGCGCGAGCGCGCTTCAATATCCGCTTCAACGATCATCACAGCCTTGCCTCACTCAAGATGCTCCTGGAGAAGCATGCCGCCGACGCGGCCGCGGCGCGCATCCGCTGGCACATCGACTGGGAGCCCTCGAACGCCGACTCGTTCGTGGCCGACCCCGGGCCGTTCATCGACCTTGTTTCCGGCGCGATCAGGACGTGACCGGGAACGACCCGAAGCTCTCGACCACCGGCGGCACGTCGGATGCCCGTTTCATCAAGGACTATTGCCCGGTGCTCGAATTCGGCCTGGTCGGGCAGACCATGCATCAGGTGGACGAACGCACGCCCGTCGCCGATCTCACCACGCTGACGACGGTGTATCGCGCGATCCTCGATCGATATTTCAAATAGCGACTGCGCCGCGCGACGCCAGCTACGGCGTGAGCTTAATGCCCGCCTTCTGCGCGAGGTCGAGCCATTTGGCGATGTCGGCGTTGACAAAGCGGCAAACGCCTCGGGCGTGCTCGGCTCGGGCTCGGCGCCCTGCTCGGCGAGCCGCTGCTTGGCATCGGGCAATGTCAGCACGGTCCTGGTATCGGCGCTGATCTTGGCGACGATCTCGCGCGGGTGTTCGCCGGCGCGAACAAGCCGAACCAGCCGAGCGACGAATAGCCCGGCAGTCCGGTTTCCGCCACCGTCGCAAAATCCGGGAACAGCGCCGAGCGGGCCGATCCCGTGGTGCCGATCACACGCAGCGTCCCCGCGGCGATGTGCGGGGTGACCGTCAATGCGGGCGAGAACATCACGTCGATGCGGCCGCCAAGGAGATCGGTGACAGCGGGTCCGGTGCCGCGATAGGGCACGTGCAGCATGTCGACGCCGGCCATCTGCTGGAACAGGGCGCCGGACAGGTGCGATGCCGAGCCCACGCCGGAGGAGCCGAACGAGACCTTGCCGGGGTTCTGCTTGGCGTGAGCAATCAACTCGGCGGTGGTCTTCGCCGGCACCGAGGGATTGGCCACCAGGATGTATGGCGGCGCCGCGATCAACGAGACCGGCGCCAACTCGCGGGCTGATGTCGAACGATCCGGCCCCGGGGCGGTCGCCGGCGAGCGCGAGGATGGCGCCGGTCGAGGCCATCAGCAGCGTATATCCATCGGCGGGTGAACTCGCCACCTGGCGCGTCCCGAGCAGGCCGGCGGCGCCTGGCCGATATTCGGACACGACCGGAGGACCCCAGAGGTTCTGCAGATGCACGCTGAGCACGCGGCCGAGAACGTCGGTTGCTCCTCCCGCTGGAAATGGAACGATGATGCGTACCGTCCCGCCGGGAAAGGTCTGCGCATGAGCCGACGGCGCAAACGCGGACAGGCCAAGGGCCAGAACAATCCACAACGATCTCGGCACGATGCGCTTCTCCTTGCTCCGGCTTGTCATGTCGAATGTGCTCGCCGGATCGATGCGTGACCAAGCCAAATCCGTGCGGCCGGACCCCGTCATGCATAATCGACCCTCGCCAGATAAAGCCCGTCGGGCGGCGCAACCGGCGCGCACGCGGCGCGGTCACGCTTGCGAAGCGCCGTCGAGATGTCGTCGGCCGTCCACCTGCCCTCGCCCACGAGCGCGAGCGCACCGACCATGGAGCGCACCTGGCTGTGCAGGAAGGAGCGCGCCGAGGCGAGCACCTGGATGTCATCCGCGCTCCGCTGCACGTCAAGCTGGTCGAGCGTCTTCACCGGTGATTTCGCCTGGCATTCGACGTTGCGGAAAGTGGTGAAATCATGCTGGCCGACGAGGCGCTGCGCCGCGACATGCATCGCCGCGGCGTCGAGCGGCTTGGCGATGCGCCAGGCGCAGCCGCGCTGAAAGGTCGAGGCCGGCGCGGCGATTGACGATGCGGTAGAGATAGTGCCGCTTGATCGCAGAAAAGCGGGCGTCGAAGCCGTCCGCCGCCCGCTCGGCCTTGAGGATGGCAACCGGATGCGGCCGCAAATGCGCGTTCAAGGCGTCGCGCACCGTGTCTTCCTCCCACTCCTTGGCGAGATCGAGGTGACCGACCTGGCCCAGCGCATGCACGCCGGCATCGGTGCGGCCCGCGCCGTGCACGCTCACCTCTTCCCCGCAGAAGGCTTCGACCGCGGCTGCCAGCACGCCTTGCACCGAGGGGCCGTTGTCCTGGATCTGCCAGCCGACGAACGGCCGGCCGTCGTACTCGATCGTGAGCTTGTAACGGGGCATGACGGGACTTAACCGAGCCGGGTCCCGGCGGCAACGCTGGTACCGCGCAGGTACTCGCCGGCCTTCATCGCCTGACGGCCGGCGCGCTGCAGTTCGAGGATACGCACCGCGCCGTCCGCGCAGGCCACCGTAAGCTGGTCGTCCAGCACGGTGCCCGGCACGCCGGCACCCTCGCCTTTGGTGGTGCGCAGCACCTTGATGCGGGTGCCCTCCCCGCGATCTCGAACCACGCGCCGGGAAACGGCGACAAGCCGCGGATGTGGTCGTGCACCTCTTGCCACGGCCGCGCCCAACTGATCCGGGTCTCGTCCTTGCCGATCTTGCTCGCATAGGTCACCCCGGCTTCCGGCTGCGGCGTGAGCGTGAGCGAGCCGCGCTCGATCGCCCCGAGCGCGCGCACCATCAGATCGGCCCCCAGACGGGCAAGCCGGTCGTGCAGATCGCCCGCGGTCGCGTCGGACGCGATGGGCACGCGCTCGGCCATGGCAATCGGGCCGGTGTCGAGCCCCTCCTCCATCTTCATCACCATCACGCCGGTGTCGACATCTCCCGCCATGATCGCGCGATTGATCGGCGCGGCGCCGCGCCAGCGCGGCAGCAGCGAGGCGTGCAGATTGAACGCACCGAGCGGCCATGCGTCGAGGATCGGCTTAGGCAGGATGAGTCCGTAGGCCACGATGACAGCCACGTCAGCGCCATGACCGCGCGCAATGCCTTCGGCATCGGCGCCACGCAATGTCGTCGGCGTGAGCACGGGCAACGCGAAGCGGCGCGCCTCGCGTTCGATCGGGCTCGGCGTGAGGTCGAGCCCGCGTCGACCGGCGGGCTTGGGGCGCGCGTATAGACCGCCACGACCTCGTGTCCGCGGCCGACGATCTCGATCAGCGTCGGGACCGCGAAGTCCGGGGTGCCCATGAATACGATCTCGCAGCGACATTTCACTCGTTCGTGCCAGCAAGCCAGATTTCGCCCCGCCGGCGAAGATTGCGTTCGCCGTCGGTGTCCCGGATCACGATTGATTCCGGGATGGTTCGGCCCCGTTTGGATTGTCGCAGCTTCATGAATGCAAACCCGCTCTCCGGCCCCTCCAGCACCGCTTGCGCGCCGGGGATGCCCGCTCACGGGACGGCGCGACCGGATCCAAGCGGTCCTTGTCGTAGATGCAGTTCCATTCAACGATGCGCCAGACGCCCGCTCGCTTCTCCAGCAAATCGTAGAACCGTGCATAGGATGTGTAGTCGAACAGAGTGGCGTCGATAAACTCCCGGATCAGGATAAGCACGTCAGTTTCCAGCACGGCGCGCGTTCCATTGATCTCGCTGCGCATATTGCCGAGCCAATGCTTGCGATGTTCCTCCGGCTTGCGGGTGGCCATCAATGCCCGCGAACGATCGATGAAACCATCCAGGGGTCCGGAATACCACGACACCGTGATGCTGGCATCGGGATGAAAGCATGACCGCAGTCTGTCCCACTCCCCGAGATCGAGGCTGAACGCCCATGCCCGCCGCACATTGAAGATTTGGATCTGGTCCAGTGCGTTCGCCAATTCCGAGGACTCGTCCGTCATCCCGCTTCCTTCGCTGAAGTACGGCCGCCGCGGTCTGCGCATCGCGCCGCGGCGCCCGCTCAGATTGACACATTTGCGAGTGAAGGCCAGTGTTCGCCGCCGCAGGGAAACGCCCATGACTCGTCACCGCCGCCGAGCCGCTGAAGCGATGCTTTTCCTGGGCTTGGTCGCGCAGCTGCCCCTTGTGAGCAACTGCTCGGCCGAAATCGTGCGCTTCGGCAAGCCGGTCGCGGGCGCGTTCACGTTCGCCCTGCTCGATGTCGGCGTCCGCGCCGGCATCTTCAAACGGCATGGCCTCGACATCGAGATCAGCGCTTTCACCGGCGGCACGCGGCTGGTGCAGGCCGAAACCGCCGGCAGTATCGACATCGCGTTCAACACCGGCCCGGACATGGCCATGATCTTCAAAGGCGCCCCCGTGCGCGCCGTGGGCCTGGTGTCCGATTCCCACTGGACCTCTGCCTCCTGGTGCGACCCGACCTTGCCGTGACGCTCAGCGGCCGATCTCAAGGGCAAGCGCATCACGGTGTCGAGCCCCTTTGCCATGACCGCATGGATGACCAGGGAACTCGCGCGCCAGGAAGGTTGGGGCGCGGAGGGAATCCAGCTGGTACCGTCGGCGAGCGGGCCGGCTTTTGCGCTGCTCAAGACCAGGGACATCGACGGCATCACGACCGATCTCGGCAGCGGGTTGCAGGCGCAGAAGCGCGGCGACGCCAAGGTGGTCGTGCGCTTCAGCGAGCGCGTGAAAAATCTCACGATGTACGTGATCTTCGCGTCCGAAAAGATGATCGCCGAGCACCCCGATACGGTGCGGCGCTTCCTCGCGGCGTGGTTCGAGACCCTCGACTATGTCAGCGCACGCAAGGGAGAGACCCTGCAAGTGGCGCGCGAGGTCACAAATCACGATGAGGACATTGTGTCCGAGCTCTACGACCTCGTCCTCCCGCTCATCTCGCGTACCGGCCGCTTCGAGCAGAGATCGCTCGACACGCTCGCGGGATCTTTCGTCGATCTCAAGCTGCTGCCGGCGAAACCCGACATGAGCAAGACCTACACCGAACAGTTTCTTGTCCTGAAATAGCGATCGAGCGGTCGTCCCCACGCATTCAAGGAAGGAACCGCCGCGGCTGCTCACTCGGCTGCGCGCTTTGCCGCCTTGCTGAACTTCTTGAGCACGCGGTCGCGCTTGAGCTTGGAGAGATGGTCGATGAACAAGACCCCGTTCAGGTGGTCGATTTCGTGCTGCAGGCAGGTGGCGAGGAGACCATCGGCTTCGATCTCCTGCGACTGTCCCTCGAGATCCAGATATTTCACCTTCACCTGCGCCGGCCGCTCCACGTCGCCATAGTATTCCGGGATCGACAGGCAGCCCTCCTCGTAGGCCTTCTTTTCCTCCGAGGTCCAGAGCACTTCCGGATTGATGAAGACCTGCGGGTTCTTCGGATCCTCCTTCTTGGCGAGATCCATGGTGACCACGCGCTTGGGGGTGCCGACCTGGATGGCGGCGAGCCCGATGCCGGGCGCGTCGTACATCGTCTCGAACATGTCCTCGATAAGCTTACGGATACCGGCGTCGATTTTCTTCACCGGTTCGGAGACCTGCCGCAATCGCTTGTCCGGCAGAATGAGAATTTCCCGCAGCGCCATGGCCGCGATGTAAGCGGTCGACCGAAATCGGTCAATCCGGTCCGCCCTCGGCACGGGGGTGCGGCGTACGGCCCGGGATTGATTTCAAGTTCCCTTTTGTTCACATGCGGCGAATCGATGTAACATGCGGGCATGATGGACAACCTCGCTCCCCTCGCCGCTGCGGTCGTGATCGTGCTCGCGGGGCTCGCGCTGCTGGCCGCCCTGGTCGTGGTTGCCGTGCGGGCGCTGCGCCGGCACGACGCGGAAGCCGCCGACAAGCAGCTTGTCGAGCTTGCCCGGCTGCAGGCGGAGACCGCCGTGCGCATCGAGGGCATGCGTGACCTGCTCGCCGGCCGCCAAGCCGAGCTTCACCGCGCGGTCAACGAGCGGCTCGATCTCGGTTTCGCACCACCTCAACCAATCCATGACCACGAGCCGGCAGCACACCGTCGAGAGCCTGCAAAAGCTCAACGAGCGGCTCGTGGTGATCGACACCGCGCAGCGGAACATCACCGACCTGGCATCGCAGGTCACCTCGCTGCAAGGCGTGCTCACCAACAAGCAGCAGCGCGGCGCCTTCGGCCAGGGGCGCATGGAGCTCATCGTTCAGGACGGGTTGCCCAAGAGCTGCTACGAATTCCAGTTCACGTTGTCCAACAAGAGCCGACCCGACTGCGCCGTATTTTTGCCGGACAGGCGCCCGCTGGTGATCGACGCCAAATTTCCGCTCGAAGCGATCACGGCGTTTCGTGACGCCAAGGGCGACGACGAGCGCAAGCAGGCCGCGGCGCGGTTGCGCCAGGATCTCGGCAGGCACGTCGGCAGCATCGCCGACAAATATCTCATTCCGGGAGAGACGCAGGATTTGGCCCTGATGTTCGTGCCGTCAGAGTCGATCTATGCCGACTTGCACGACGGCTTCGACGACGTCGTGCAAAAGGCTTTCCGCAGCAAAGTCGTCATCGTCTCACCGTCGCTATTGATGCTCGCGATCCAGGTCGTCCAGCAGATTCAACGCGATCCCGCATGCGCGAAGCCGCCGACCAGATCCATGCCGAGGTCGGGCATCTCATGGACGACCTCAAGCGCCTGCACGAGCGCGTGTTGAAGCTGCAGCAGCATTTCGGCCAGGCCAACGAGGACGTCCGGCAAATTCTCATTTCGGCGGAAAAGATCGAACGGCGGGGAACGCGCATCCAGGAGGTCGAGTTCGGCGGCGAGGACCGGCCCGCCACCGATGCCGTGGTCATCCCCGCCCCGATGCCGCTGCGGCTGCACCGGGGCGAATAGCGGACCCACGTCAATCCACGGAAACGTTGCCTATTCCTGCTTCGGGCCGAGCCCAAGCTCCGTGATGAAGCGCCTGGCCTCCTCGATCTGCCGCATCGCAAAATTCTGGTAGTCCTCGCTGCTCAAATAGAACAGCTCCTGGTCCAGGTTTGCGACCGCCGCGGCATAGGAAGGCTCCTCCAGTCCCTTCTTGAATGCGTCATGCAGAACCCTGACGATTTTCGGGTCCATGCCCTTGGGACCGGCGATGCCGAACGGTGAGTTCGAGACCATGTCGATGCCGATCTCGCGCAAGGTCGGCACATCGGGCCAGTTCTTTGTTCGTGCCACACCCCAGGTCACCAGCAACCGGAAACGGCCGGCATTGACGAGCTGCGCCCAACCGCTCGAGATCGGCGACCACGTGAATATGGCCGCCCAGCAGCGCGTTCATGGACTCGGCGTTGCCCTTGAATGGCACGTGCGTCCATTTGATCCCCTGCTGCCTGGCGATCTGCTCCATGGTGATGTGCAGGCTGGTACCGGCGCCCGGCGTGCCATAATTGATCTTGCCGGGATTGGATTTGGCATCGGCGGTGAGGTCCTGGAACCTTTTCCACGGCGCGTCGTCCCTCACCACCACGCCGAACGTGTAACCGCTCACGCCGATGATGTAGGTGAAATCCGTGCTTGGATCGAAGGTGGTCTTCGTCATGAAGGGAAAACGGAAGACGGTGATCGGAATCTGCGCGATCGTGTAGCCGTCGGGTCTTGCGGTCGCCGCCATTTGGCCCGGACCGAGCGTCCCGGAACCGCCGGGCCGGTTCTCGACCACGATCGATTGCCCCAAATGCTTCTCGGCCGCGCTCGCGAGCGCTCGCATCCCGACGTCGGTGCTACCACCGGCAGGCCAAGGGACGATGAGGGTCACGGGCCGCGCCGGGAAATTCTGCGCCTGCGCCCCGACTGATGCCGCGAGCGCAAATCCGGCCGCCAGCACCGTCCTCAAGACGTTGCGTTTCATGGCGTTTACCTCCGTCCTTGCCGATATTCTGCGATCGGCCTGACGATCAGCGGCAGGCTATGCTCGATGCCTTTTCGCCGCAATCGCAGGCTTGTGTCCATGCAGCGATTCAATCATAGCTGCACCGATGACCGCGACGCCTGAGACCGCACCTGCCCGGCCGCGTTTCGCTGACACGCTCGCGGTCTATCTCAAGCCGCGGGTGTTGATCGTGCTGTTCCTCGGCTTCTCGGCCGGGCTGCCGCTGGCGCTGTCGGGCTCGACGCTGTTGGTCTGGATGCGGGAAGCGGGCGTCGACCTCGGCATCATCGGACTGTTTGCGCTCGTCGGCACGCCCTACACCATCAAGTTCCTGTGGGCGCCGATCGTCGATGCGCTCGACGTGCCGGTGCTGGCGCGGCTGCTCGGCGCGGCGGCGAGGCTGGCTCGTGTTTTCCCAGCTCCTCCTGATCGCGGCGATCGCATTCCTGGCTTTCTGCGATCCGGTGGCTTCTCCCTGGTGGGTGGCGGTTGGTGCGCTGCTCGTGGCCACCGCTTCCGCCACGCAGGACATCGTCATCGACGCCTTCCGCATCGAAAGCCTCGACGAGAGCGAGCAGGCCGCCGGCATGGCCTCCTATGTGGCCGCGTACCGGATCGGCATGCTGGCCTCCACCGCGGGCGCGTTGTTTCTGGTGAGCGGCTTTGAGGGCCTCGGCTTCGGCAAAGACGCCGCCTGGAGCGCGGGCTATCTCGCCATGGCGGCGCTCGTGGTCATCGGCATCGCAACCGCGCTCATCGCCACCGAGCCGGAGAAGTCCACCACCGCCGCCATCGAGCACGCCGCGCATGCGCGGGAGAACCCACTGGTGCGCGTGGCGACAGCCGCCTATGCCAGCTTTGCCGATTTCCTCACCCGGGACATGGCGATCGTCGTTCTCGTCTTCGTGGTGCTCTACAAGTTTTGCGATGCGTTCGCCGGCGCCATGACAGCGCCCTTCGTGATCGATCTCGGATTCTCCCGCAACGATTACGCCGCCATCGTCAAGGGCGTCGGGCTCGCGGCCACTCTGATCGGGGATTCGCCGGTGGCGCGCTCGCGCGCGCCTATCCGCTGGTCGACGAGCCTCTGGATCGGCGCCTTTCTGCAGATGGCTTCGAACCTGGTCTTCACCTGGCAGGCGCTCGTCGGCGTGAACCTATGGGCATTGACGGTCACGATCATTGTCGAGAATTTCACCGGCGCGATCGGCACCGTGATCTTCGTCGCGTATCTTTCTGCCTTGTGCAACAACCCGCTGCACACGGCGACGCAATACGCGCTCCTCACGGCGCTCGCCGCCGTCGGGCGCACCTACCTGTCGGCCGGGGCGGGTTTCGTCGCCGAGCGCACGGGCTGGCCCATCTTCTTCGTCATCAGCGCGCTGACCGCCTTGCCAAGCCTTGTGCTGCTGGTGTGGCTGCAACAGCGCGGACACTTCAAGACTTTGGTCAAGCCCACCCGCATCGTGATGGACGACCAGTGTCGCGGTTCAGAAGTCCGCATCATTCTTGCGGCAAATCCGAGGGTGCCGCACAATGATCCGAACTTCGGGATCGGGACACTAGAACGTCGTGCGTTGCCGGATGGCCGCCGATAATGTGCCTTCGTCGAGATAATCGAGTTCACCGCCGACCGGCACGCCATGCGCAAGCCGCGTCACCTTCACATTGGCGTCGTGCAGCAGATCGGTGATGTAGTGCGCCGTGGTTTGGCCGTCGACCGTTGCGTTAAGCGCGAGGATTATCTCCGTCACCTCCGGAGCATGCGCCCGCGAGACCAGCGCATCGATCGATAGGTCTTCCGGACCTATGCCATCGAGCGGCGAGAGGGTACCGCCCAACACGTGGTAGCGCGCGTTGACCGCATGGGCGCGCTCGAGCGCCCAGAGGTCCGCGACGTCGGCGACCACGACGATGATGGCGGGATCGCGCCGCACGTCGGTGCAGACCGTGCACGGATTCTGGCTGTCGATATTTCCGCACACCCGGCAGATCTCGATCTTCTCAAGCGCGGTCTGCATCGCCGCCGCAAGCGGCGCCATGATCTGCTCGCGCTTCTTGATCAGAAACAGCGCGGCGCGGCGCGCCGAGCGCGGACCGAGCCCCGGCAGGCGCGCGAGCAGTTGGATCAGGCGCTCGATCTCGGGTCCGCGGCGGCGGCGGGCATGGCGTGTGGAGAGTCGCTGGTGAGAGGCGCTATTGCACAGGCTTCGGGGTCACCGGCGCGCGCAACGCGGTGATCAACTGACGCAAGCTGAACAAGGTCCGCTTGTCCTCGATGCCGGGCGCCATCTCCGCCATGGCGGTTTCCAGATAAGACGAGAAGCGATCCTGATCGACCACACCCTCCTGCACCAGGAAGCGACAGGTCAGGATATGACACGCCAGAAATCCCGCGATCGCGGCCGACAGGGCCTGCATGTCGACGTCGCTTTTCCACTGGCAACCTCCATCCGACGGTGTTCCGCCGGGTCTGCCAGCGGTCGGGTAACTTCAAAACAATTTCATGCCAGGTGGCAGCGGCAGGCCGCCGGTGACGTCCTTCATTTTTCCTGCAGCAGCGCCTCGGCCTTGCGCCGCGCATCAGCGTGGGCAGCAACGATGAGATCCTCCACGATCTCCTTCTCCGAGGGCTTGATCAGGGTGTCGTCGATCTTGACACTCTTCATCTCGCCCTTGCCGGAGAGCTTGACGCTCACGAGGCCGCCGCCGGACGTGCCCGTGACTTCGATTTGGTCGAGCTCCGCCTGCATCGACTCCATCTTGGATTTGAGTTCAGCGGCCTGTTTCATCAGGCCTAGGAAATCTGCCATCGCTCACCTCTCCTGTGCCGCAAGCCGCGCGTCAAAGCCGCGGCCTTAAAGATCGTCTTCGGCATCGGCTGCCCGCCCATAATCCTCGAAGCCAGAACGACCCTCATCGGACGCAAGTTCCGGTCCATCACCGGCATCGTCCGGCGGCGGCACCAATGGCATCTCGCCCTTGCGCACGTCCACGATCTCGGCGCCGGGAAAGCGCGCGAGCACGGCCTGCACGAGCGGGTCGGCGCGCACGCCGGTCTTGAGCTCGGCCTGGCGTGCGTCGCTCTGCGACTTGACCGTCGCCTCACCCTGCTCGGCGGATACCACGACCATCCAGCGCCGGTTGGTCCATTGCGAGAACTTTCGCGCCAGATCGTTCACCAACGTCTTCGCAGCGCTTTGTTGCAGTCCGATCTCCAGCCGGCCGTCCTCGCAGCGCACGAGCCGCACGTCGCGCTCGAGCGCCAGCTTGACGCCGAGGTCGCGCTTCTGCGCGGCGAGCGCGATCAGATCCTCGAAACGCCCGACCACCAGCGCCGGCGCGCTGGGCTCAGCCGCCGACGCCGGCAGACGCGCGCTGGGGTCGCTGGACGGCGCGAGCGCAGCGCGCGGTCCGCCACGCGAGGTCTCGACTCGCGACGCCTCGAAACGCGGCGCCTCGAAGCGTGGCGGGGAGGCCGCCGCGGCAGGCGCCGCCGCCGGCGCGGGCGCCTGCACGCGGGAGGCCTGCCCGTTCTCGTCGAGCGAGCGGATCACGTCCTCGGGTGTCGGCAGATCGGCCGCATAGGCGATGCGCACCAGAACCATCTCGGCGGCCGCGAGCGGGCGGCCCGCGGCGGCAACCTCGGCCATCCCTTTGAGCAGCATCTGCCAGGTGCGCGAAAGCACCCGCATGGAGAGCTTTTCGGCACAAGCCGCGTCCCCGCGCCCGCTCGATCTCGATCAGCGCGGGATCATCGGCAACCGACGGAACCACCTTCACGCGGGTGACGAAATGGGTGAACTCGGCGAGGTCGGCCAGGACCACCGCCGGGTCAGCGCCGATGTCGTACTGCGCACGCAGCTCGTTGAGCGCCGCGGCGATATCGCCGCGCATCAACGCCTCGAACAAGTCGATCACCCGCGCTCGGTCGGCAAGTCCCAACATCTGCCGCACGTGCTCGGCCTGCACCGATCCCGCCGCGTGCGCGATGGCCTGGTCCAACAGCGAAAGCGCGTCACGCACCGAACCTTCCGCGGCACGTGCGATCAAGGCGAGGGCCTCCGGCTCGACCTCGATGGCCTCCTTCCTCGCGATCGCCTGGAGATGCGTCACCAAAAGCCCGGCATCGACGCGACGGAGATCGAAGCGCTGGCAGCGCGAGAGAATGGTGATCGGGACCTTGCGAATTTCCGTCGTGGCGAAGATGAATTTGGCGTGCGGCGGCGGCTCTTCCAGGGTCTTGAGCAGCGCATTGAATGCCTGCGTCGACAGCATATGCACTTCGTCGAGAATGTAGACCTTGTAGCGTGCGCTGACCGGGGCATAGCGGATCGCGTCATTGATCTGGCGTACGTCATCGACGCCGTTATGCGAGGCGGCGTCCATTTCGATGACGTCGATGTGCCGGCTCTCCATGATCGCCTGGCAATGCACGCCGATGACCGGCATCCTGATCGCCGGGCCGGTGATGGAGCCGTCGGGCAGTTCGAAGTTGAGGGCGCGCGCGAGAATGCGCGCCGTCGTCGTCTTGCCGACGCCACGCACGCCGGTGAGGATCCAGGCTTGCGGGATGCGCGCCGCCTCGAACGCGTTCGAGACCGTGCGCACCATGGCGTCCTGGCCGATCAGGTCATCGAAGGTCGCGGGGCGATACTTGCGGGCGAGCACGCGGTACGAGCCGTTGCTCGACGCCTCGCCGTCGAGGCCCGGATCAGGCTGATTCGTACCGTCGCTCATAATGCCATCCGGTCCGCCGCCCCGACGCGGGTCCTCGCTGCTCGCCTGAGGGAATAGTGGGAGGCTGACGAGCGACCCGAACCGCGCTCGTTAGGGCTGCTTCCTTCCGGACCTGACCCGGTTGGCGAGTGGCTCGTCCACCGCCAACCTCCCGCCCTATATCGGCGGAACGCAGCGGGAATGCAAGCGGCCGCCCGGCGCGGTCCACCGCTCCCGACAGCCGGATCTTGCCGCCCTCACGTGGGTCAGGCCAGACCGGTCCGCTCGAGAAATTTTGCAACAGCCGCGAAGGCTTCGTCGCCCTGCTTGAACATTCCGGGAAAGAAATAGAAACCGTGCGGCATCCCCTCGCGGACAAGATGCTCGACCTCCGTAACGCCGGCCGCACGCAGCTTCTGCGCGAAGCCGTGGTTGTCGTCGACGAGCGGATCAGCCGTGCCGGTGGCAATGAACGTGGCGGGATATCCGCGCAGATTTGCCCGGGCCGGACTGGCGTGCGGATGTCCCCAGTTCTTGCCATGGACCAGATAGGCGCCGCGGATGAACCCGATGAAGGCGGCATCGTAGACGATGCCGAGCGGCGCCAGGCGTTCGAACGATTCATATTGCTCGAAGAAAAAGTCGGTGATCGGGGCGAGCAGCACCGCGGCCTGCGGCACCGGCAGGCCAGCATCGCGCGCCTTGAGCGGCAGCGCGGCGGCGATGTTACCGCCTGCGGAATCGCCACCCACCGCGATGCGCGCTCCGTCGCCGCCGACCGTCGCACCGTTCTTCTGCATCCATTGCAACACCTCGAGGCAATCATCGAGGCACGCCGGAAACGGCCACTCGGGCGCAAGCCGGTAGTTCGCGCTGATCACTACCATTCCGTTTTCCGAGGCAATCCTGCTGGTGATATAGGCGGTATCCTCCGACTGCGCCGAGCGTGAAGCCGCCACCATGCGCGTAGAGCATCATCGAGCGCCCCGCAGCCACGCCGGGCGGGCTGAAAACCTGACAGCGAATGCGGCCCAATGGCGAGGGAACGTCCAGTTCGGACACGCGAATATCTGGATAGAGTTCGGCTGCGCTCTTGGGAAGCAACGCGGGATCGATCGGCTTCTCCTGGCCGATATAGCCGGTGCGAACCGGCTGGATCATGAGGTCGCGCAACGCCACCGGCGAGCGCATCAAGGCGAGAAGCCGATACATCGGCGCGGCGGGGTCGGACGGATCTATTCGGGAGACGCCCGGTCCGTCGGCAAGCTGGTCGACGAACGGCGATGTATCCTCGCCCATATTCGCGCTCATGAATGATCCTCCTATGTCGTCCCCGCAGCGTCCGGCGCGCGGTTGAACTGGTATATATATCTCATCGCATATGTGCCGCATGGTGATCGTCACTCCCGGACGAGGCGCCTTCTTTGATGAGCTTGCGTTGTGAACCATCGACATGGCACAGCCATCCCGCTGTGCGAGCGTCAATGCCCCGCCGGAGCAGTTGAATGTCCCCTCGCCCCGATCTCGGGCCCAAACCGCGTCTCGGCTATACCGCAAGTCTGATCGAGCGGGCGGCCGAGCTGCGCGCCAATGCGGCTGCGCTCGCGACGTTGGAGAACGACAGCCGGGCCCGCGCCTACGTGATCGGCGGCGAACTGGTGGTGCTGAGACGGGCGCCCGAGGTGTGCGATCCCCTGTTCACGCCTGGCAGAAGCCCGCGACCTCGGGCGACCGGCGGAAATCGTCTTTCTCGGCCTGCTCGACGGCGCGCCAAGATCTGCAGTGGCGCTCGATCCCGCGATTGCGGAGGCGCTCAAGACGCACGACGAATTCGTCGTGACCGATCTGCGGTCGATCGCCGTGCGCGGTCTCGTCGATGCCAACCATTTGCCGCCGCTGGCCGAAGGCAAGGCGCTTCTCAACTGGCACGGACGTCATCGCTATTGTTCGAATTGCGGCGTCGCCACCAACGTCGTTGAAGCCGGCTGGCGGCGCGATTGCCCGTCCTGCCGCGCGCAGCATTTCCCCGCACCGATCCGGTCGCGATCATGCTCCCGGTCGCGGGCGAGCGTTGCGTGCTCGGCCGCTCGCATCGTTTTCAGCCCGGCATGTGGTCCTGCCTTGCAGGCTTCGTCGAGCCCGGGAGGCAATCGAGGACGCGGTGCGGCGGGAGACCCGTGAAGAGGCCGGCATCATCTGCGGGCGCGTGAGCTATTTCGCCTCCCAGCCGTGGCCATTTCCCACCTCGCTGATGATCGGCTGTCACGCCGAGGCGCTGTCGCGCGAGATCGTGATCGATCGCGTGGAACTCGACGACGCCCGCTGGTTCGATCGCGAAGAGGTTGCGACGATGCTGCTGCGGTGTCATCCCGACGGCTTGACCACGCCGCCGACCGTGGCCATCGCCTATCACATCATTCGCGCCTGGGTGGAGGAAGAAGTTTCGTTTAATTCCTAGTTTGGCGACGTTCGCGGTCCGTCGGTGATTTTGGAAGCTAGCCTCGATCCGCAGTCGTTTTGGCGCCGCCATCATCAGAGCGCCTGGTTTGCGAGCGCGCCGCTTGCCGCCAAGCCGATCGGATAACGATGCACACGCTTTACCGAGCGGCAGCTCGCGCGCTAACATCCTGCGTGAATGTCGCGACATCCAACAGGAGCCCGACATGACCCTGCGCATTCCCGAGAGATCGTCGTCCTGGTTGGTCGACTGGCACGGCGTCACCGTCATGGGCAGTACGATGCCGCCGCCGCGGGATCCCGACGACGACGACGACGGACGAGGATGAAGACGCCGAACCGGACGACGACCTCGACCAGGCGGTCGTCAGAGAACCCGACGAATAGGGCCGCACGCGCCTCAACTGTCGCCATCAGAATCAACATTGCGCCTCGGCGCGCGCGGCCCCACCGCCGGCCCATCGTCCCTCGCCAATTTCGGCTCCTGCGCCACTTGCCGGGACCGTCTTGTTGCGTCCTGCTAAGCGCTTGAAACAATGACAAGAGGAGAGATGCGGAACTCCGCTGGAGCGAGCGCCATTGCGCGCGGCCCGGCAATCCTATGCGCCGGGATCATCGTGCTCGACGAAGTGTTCAGGGTGGAGCGCTTTCCGGAGCCGGACACCAAAGCGGCAGCGCACAGCTTCTTCGTGGTCAATGGCGGCTGCGCCGCCAATGCCGCTGTCGCGGTCGCGCGACTCGGTGGGCGGGCGGCGCTCGCCGGCCCGCTCGGCGGCCCCGCCGGCGAAGATCTCGAATGGTGACCATGTGCTTGCCGCGCTCGCGCGCGAAGGCGTCGACTGTACCGGCTGTCCGCGGCGCGCCGGCGTATCCACCGCGTTGTCAGCGATCTTTATCGACGCGCGCGGCGATCGGGTCATCGTGACCTACCGCGATGAACGCCTCGAGGCGATGTTGCCCGACGATCCCACCGGCCTGGTGGCGTCGGTCGACGCGGTGCTTGCCGACAATCGCTTTCCCGACTTCGTGCGGCCGATCTGCCTGGCGGCGCGCGATCGCGGCCTTCCCGTCGTGCTCGACGCCGACCGACCGACACAAATGTCCGACGACCTGTTCCGGATTGCCACCCATGTGGTGTTTTCCAGCGAATGCCTGCGCGCTACGACAGGCCTCGACGATCTCGCCGCGGCGCTCGCCCGGATGGCCGACCGCACCTCGTCATTTCTCGCCGTCACCCAGGGCGCGCAGGACGTGCTCTGGCGCGAGGGAGTAACATTGCGCAGGAGCCCGGTGTTCGCGGTGAAGGCGGTCGACACGCTGGGCGCCGGCGACATCTTCCACGGCGCTTTCGCGCTCGCGCTTGCGGAGGGCAAGGCCGAAATCGCGGCCATGCGCTTCGCCGCGGCCGCGGCGGGACTCAAATGTACGCGCCTCGGCGGCAGCGCGGGGGCGCCGCACCGCGCCGAGGTCGACGCCTTGCTCGCGACGCCCTAACCGGCGACCGCCTCGAACCCATAGAGCCGGGCCGGATTGTCGACCAGGATCTTCTTGCGGACCGCCGCATCCGGCACCCACTTCGGCAGTTGGTTGAGCAACAGGCCATCGTCGATAGGGAACGGTGAGGAAATTTCGGTCAACGGCTTTCCGCGCCCGGCATCCGAATTCGGATGCGGCCAGTCCGAACCCCAGACAATGCGGATCGGGATTGGCCGCGACCAGCGCCTGCGCCAGCGCCGTCACATCGGCATAATCCGGCGCCTGCTCGGAGACGCGATAGGCGCCGGAGATCTTCACATAGGCATGGCCGGATTTCACCAGGTCGAGCAGCGCGACGAAACCGGTTGGCCGCGGACCTGTCCGCGCATTGCCGCGGCCGAAATGGTCGACCACCACCGGGAACGGCATTTGCCGAGGTGATCCTTCAGCGCCGCGATCACGGCCAGTGCGAGTGTAGATCTGCACGTGCCAGCTCAGCCCGCGGATTTGCTCGACGGTCGCGTCGAGGACGGCTTTGGCATCGGCTGGATCGAACCGTCCCGCCGTGTTGGTTTCGAGATTGAGCCGCACGCCGCGAATGCCCGCGGCCGCCATCTCCTCGCAGCGCCGTGCGCGATGTGGTCCTGTCGATGACCGCAACGCCGCGCGCGCGCGCGCCCATGCGGCGTACGGCGTCGAGCGTGCAGGCGTTGTCGGCGCCGTAGACGCTCGGCTGCACCACCACGACGCGATCGAGGTGCAGGTCGCGCTGGAGCTCGAGCAACTGCTCGACGGAAGCCTGCGGCGGCGTGTAGATGCGCTGTTCCGCAAATGGAAACTTCGTCGGGTCGCCAAACACGTGGACGTGGCAATCGCAGGCGCCGCGCGGGACATCGAAATCGACTGGCGGTGCCGCCGACAGCGCCTGCGGCGACCCCTGCCCGCATCACCCAGGCTGCGCTCGCGGCGGCACTCGCCTGACCCAGCATTGCGCGTCGTGTCAGCATGGCGTCGTCCTCCTGATTTTTTGTCAGCCACAGGATACGGCGGCGTGCTGCTGCAGCAAAGGCACGGATCGGTTGTCGCCCTGCGTCCCCGGCTGCGGCCGGAACTGACCATTTCCCTTGCGATAGAATAGTTTTCTAGATAGAGCTGGAAAAACGCCACGTCGCAACGAAATAATTCTACAGGCTGCGGCACAGGCGCATTTATTTGCCGATATGGAACCAGGCCATGGACGCCATCGACCGCAAGATTCTCGCCCTCCTCCAGCAGGACGCTTCGCACTCGGTCGCCGAGATCGGCAACCTGGTCGGCCTCTCCTCGACGCCCTGTTGGAAGCGCATCCAGCGGCTGGAAGCCGAGGGCGTCATCCAGAAGCGGGTCGCCCTGGTCGATCAGGACAAGCTCGGGCTCGGTGTCACCGTCTTCGTTTCGATCGAGACCGGCGACCACTCGCAGCAACTGGCTCGACGGCTTCGCCGCCGAGGTCGGCGCCATGCCGGAGGTGATGGAGTTTTACCGCATGGCCGGCGACGTCGACTACATGCTGCGGGTGGTCGTGCCCGACATTCAAGGCTACGACACGTTCTACAAACGACTGATCGCCGCGGTGCCGCTCAAGAACGTGACCTCGCGTTTTGCCATGGAGAAGATCAAAGCAACGACGGCGTTGCCGATCCATTAGCCGGGCGGGCGCGCCAGACCTCTGGATATGAAATCGCTGCCAATGCCGCCACCGGGGACACGCTCTCAGTTCAATGATTAATACTCAGGGTATTCGTTCAGTATTCGATAACAAATTGAGCGATAGAACTTGATTCTATCGCGCTTTAATGGATTAACAATATAGATGGCAAAGTCAAAACCGTGGAAAAATTCATTGTTAACCAAAGAGTAACTGGAAAAATATATCGTTAACGACACTGTATTGCAGTCGCATAACTTGAGGTCGACTCGCGGATATTAACCGACTCGCAACGTAGGGCTCGCTATGGTTCCTGCGTGTTCGGGAGTGCCGGGCAATAACGGCTCCCCGAACCACGCGCAGACAGCCAAGTGTGGACCTACGGAGGCAACCATGACGATTCTCCTGAAGCGCTTTGCAAAGATAGAGTCGGGCGCAACCGCCGTCGAGTATGGCCTGGTTGCTGCCGGCATCTCGGTCGCGATCATCGCGGTCATGCAGGGCCTCGGCTCGAAGCTCAACACCACCATGCAGAGCGCGTTCAAGTAGGCGCTCGGACCTCAGCCTCCCCGCCACCTTACGAACGTTCTGCAAGTTCGCGCGCGACGGCAGCTTCCCCCGCCGTCGCGCGCTAACCAAACAGCAAGGAGTGCCATCTACACTTGGCGCGCTCGCGCCTCCGCGCGCACCGATTCTGCTCGACGAAGACCCTCTCCATGGTGGCCGACGCGATCAAGCTGATGCTGTTTCCCGCGCTGATGGCCTTCGCCGCCTCGAGCGATCTCCTGACCATGACCATTTCCAACCGGGTGTCCCTGATCCTTGCCGGGGGCTTCTTCGCATTGGCCGTGTTTGGCGGCATGAGCACGACGGAGATATTGTTGCATCTCGGCGCCGGCGGTGTCGTTCTCCTCCTGGGTTTCGGTTTCTTTGCCCGCGGCTGGATCGGCGGCGGCGACGCCAAGCTCGCGGCGGCGACGGCATTGTGGCTGGGTTTCGAGCACCTCCTGCCCTATGTCATCTATGCCTCGGTATTCGGCGGCGCACTGACCTTGGTGCTGCTTCAGTTTCGACTGGCGCCCCTCCCGATCTGGCTCGCGAGCGAAGACTGGGTGCAACGGCTGCATCGCAAGGAAGGCGGAGTGCCGTATGGCATCGCGCTCGCCGCAGCGGCCCTGGCCATCTATCCGGACACGCCGTGGATGGCGTTCGGAATGTGAACGCCGGCGCGGTCGGCTGGCCTCTCGCGCGCCGACCCGCGGAACCTGAAGGCGAACGTTCCTTCCCAGTCCGTCGATTCCTGCTTCGCGCCACAAATTGAGCTACCAATAATTAACTTGGTTTGGATACGCCGCATTAACCATGTCTTGACCTTTCGCTGCTGAAATCAGCAGCACGATGACGCATCGGCGTCGTCGGCGGTTGCGGCCCGGGGCGGCGCGCGATCCGACTGATGTGGGAAGCGAAGCCACGCTTATGATTGTCAATGTGGGAAGTTGCCGACAGCATCGTCGCGTCGATTGCCGGGCTGCCGGATCGGCTTCGCCCGTTCAGGCGGTCGCTTTCCCGGCCGAAATGGCCGATGCCATTGGCGGTAACGGGGATGTCGCCGTTACAGCGCCCGACCGCGCTAGAATCAAGGGACGACGGGGGACCTAAATGGGAGATGCATCGCTGATTCGCACCGCGCTGCTGGTCGCTTTGATCACCGCGTTCGGATTCTGCCGCCGCCGGGCGTGCGCCTGCAGCCAGATCGGGAGCGGCCTTTGACACGATCAGCTTCCCTGCGCCCTGACGACGGGCCTGTCGGTATCCGCGGACTGCTTCCAGCCGTTCTGCAGGGCCAGCACTTGCCGCAGGTAGGCGACATGGGTGGTCGACTCATCGGAAGGCAGTTCCGCGCGTGCGATGCCCTCCGCTTCGGACAAGCGTCCCTGCAAACCTACAACCAGCGCGAGATTCTTGCGCACCCGCGGATCGACGCGCGGCTGATCCGGCCGCCCGCCGCAAGGTGGCCTCCGCCCGCACGAGGTCCTTGGAGAGCGCGTAGGAGAGGCCGAGATTGGACAAGACCGACGGTTCGTCCGGCGCGATCCTCAGCGCGGTGCCGTAGTAACGTTGCGCCTCTTCGTGCCGCCCGATCTGATCGAGGGCGGCGCCTTGGACCGGAGGATGCGCCAGTCAGGTTGCCCGGGCGCCTGGGCGCGATCGAGCACATCGACGGCCTGCTTGTATTGCCCGCCATCAGCGAGCGCGCGGCCATACGCGCCCAGCACGCCTCTGTGCTTGGGATTCTGGGTTGCGGCCTGTTCGAGCACCGCAACGGCCTGCGGGCGCTGGCCGTTGCGACGCAACGCCCGCGCATAGTTGAGGGCCGCTTCCGGATCGCCCGGATTGGCCCGGTAGCGCTCGCCCCAAGCATCCGCCGAGCGTCGCCCGTCGACGTTACGGTCGGCTGCCGCAGCGATGCCAAGCGCGCCGGTCGGCTCGGTCGGCTGCGTGGTCGTGCAACCCATGAGCGTGAGCGCGAACCCGGCCACAAGCATGACCGGCGCAAAGCGGCGAAGAGAATCGCACCTCTGGTAGCGGATCGATCCAGTCATCACAGCCCCATTGGGCCTTCCACCCACGCTTCGGCAATAAAGCGTTAACCTTAATGAGAAGTTAATTCGGGAACCGTTAACGGCCGTTAACGGCCGACCGTTCTTGTTGCCCGCGCTCGCCTTCACCGATGCCACTCTGCGTGGTAGCAGGGGCGCGTTAATGAACGGTATTTCCATGCATCCGATGTTCATTCCCCGCGGGCAGTCCGCCCGCACGACCCCGGTAACGTTCGTAACCGCGGAGAGCTGGCCTGGAGAGCGCGAGCGCCTTGACGGGCGCGCGCGCGCCTTCGCGGACGCCGCCGGCTTCGAACCGAAGCCGGGCCGCCACCTCCTCTTGCCAGCGGCGGACGGCGGGCTTGCCGGCGTCCTGTTGGCGCTCGAAGCTCCCGGCGCCGCCCACAAGGATCTGTTTGCGCCCGGAGCGCTGTCCGGCGTGTTGCCGGCCGGAGCCTATCGCTTCGCCAATGCCCCCACGATTCGAAACTCGCGGCGCTCGCCTTCGCGCTGGGCGCATATCGCTTCACGCGCTACCGCAAACAGGACGCGAAAGAGCTACTCCTCGAACTGCCCGGCAACGTCGATGGCGAGGACCTCTCCCGCATCGTCGAAGGCGTGTGCCTGTCGCGCGATCTCATCAACACGCCGGCGAACGACATGGGTCCGCCGGAGCTCGAGGAGGCCGCGCGCACTCTCGCGCATCGCCACGGCGCGGATGTGCGCTCGATCGTCGGAGACGACCTCCTCAAAGAGAACTTCCCGCTCATTCACGCAGTCGGGCGCGCCGCCGCGCCGCGCGCCGCGCCTGATCGACGTCACCTGGGGCGATCCAAGCCATCCCAAGATTACGCTGGTCGGCAAGGGCGTGTGCTTCGACACCGGCGGCCTCGATATCAAGCCCGAGAGCGGCATGCTCAACATGAAGAAGGACATGGGCGGGGCGGCATGCATGCTTGCGCTCGCGCACATGCTGATGGACCGAGGTACGAAGATCCGACTGCGTGTGCTCATTCCGGCGGTCGAGAACGCGATCTCCGGCTCGGCCTTCCGCCCGCGCGATATCTACCGCGTCGCGCAAGGGCCTCACCGTCGAGATCGGCAACACCGATGCCGAAGGCCGGCTGATCCTCGCCGACGCGCATCGCGCTGGCCGACGAGGAGAAGCCGGAATTGATCGCCGATATGGCGACCCTCACCGGCGCCGCCCGCGTCGCGCTCGGGACCGAGATCCCGCCGATCTACACCGACGACGATGAGCTGGCTGCGGCGCTCGCCGACTGCGCGATCAGCGAGAACGATCCGCTCTGGCGGATGCCGCTCTGGCGGCCCTATGACCAACTGCTCGATTCAAGGTGGCGGACATCAACAACGTCGCGTCCGGCGGCTTCGGCGGCTCGATCACCGCCGCGCTGTTCCTGCGCCGCTTCGTCTCGCAAGCGAAGGCGTGGCTGCATTGCGATATCTACGCCTGGAACCTGACCGCCAAGCCCGGCCGGCCCGAAGGCGGCGAGTGCCAGGCCGCGCGTGCGCTCTATGCGCTGCTGGTGTCGCGCTATGGCTGAGCCAGCCGCGGCCCTCGACCCGCGCGCGTCACCCCGCTGCGGCCGGGACCGGGCGGACAGGCGCCCGTGCGCGTGCGACCCGGCGATGGTCGCCTGTACGAGGTGGGGGACCCCGCCGCGCCCTGCGCCATGCTCCGTCCCCGACGCGCCGCTCGACACCGAGGCGCTCATGGGGAGCGCGTGATGGTCTACGAGACCACCGAGGAAGGCTGGGCCTGGGGCCAACTCGAAGCCGACGGCTATGTGGGTTTCCTCCCCACCGGCGCGCTTCGCGATCCCGGCTCCGGCCGACCCACAAGGTCGCCGCGTTGCGCACGCTGGTATTCCCCGGCCCCTCGATCAAGCTTCCGCCGGTGGCATCGCTGGCGCTCGGATGCCGCCTCGCGGTTGCGCGCAGCGAACCGCCGTTCGCGGTCACCGCCTCCGGTGGTTATCTGCCGGCGCGCCACCTGGTTCCGCTCGACAGCAACGAAACCGACTTCGTCGCGGTCGCCGAACGCTTCCTGGGCGCGCCCTATCTGTGGGGTGGAAAGACCAACCTCGGCCTCGACTGTTCAGGACTGGTGCAGGTCGCGCTCGCCGCCTGCGGAGCGCCCTGCCCGCGCGACAGCGACATGCAGGAGCACGCGCTCGGGACGTTGATTGCGCCCTCGCCCGACATGTCCATGCTACGGCGCGGGGACCTTCTGTTCTGGAAAGGCCACGTCGCCATCGTGCGTGGCCAGGCGACGCTCATCCACGCCAACGCCCACCATATGGCGGTCGTCTCCGAGCCGATCGCGGAAGCGATCGCGCGCATCCGCGCGGCCGGCAGCGAGCCGACCAGCGTGCGGCGGCTCGAACAGCCCGCACGGCTCGGCTAGACCGACGCACACTCTTCAGGTGCGGAGCATTCCGATGAAGCCAGCGGCGCGAGACTTGCCGCGGCGTGAGGGACAAGGCTTTGCCCCAAGGCTTTGCTAACCATGTGTGGCGAAATAGTCACATCCAAATTGATTGTCGTGACTGCCGTGGGGTTTTGCCGTCATCGGGCCATGGTTCCCCTCTCAAACCGGAGCAGACACGGGTGGGGAGTGCGAACTTGTCTTTCATCAGTTGCGACGCAGCCTCGCGCCTCGGCGGAGGCGCCAATCAGATCCTTCCTGGTCAGCCCAGGATCGCGCGCCCCGGTATCGGGCCCGTTCTGCGGTGTCTGGCCGTTGCTCTGACCGTGGCGACGCTGGCAGCCTGTGCGCAGGCCCCGGTCGTCGCCGATAAACCGTCATCATTTGGCGCCGCGAGAAAGCATGCCTCGTCCGCGAGCGACAAAACCGACAAGCGGGCGGCCGAGACAGCGGAGTGGATCGTATGGGCTTGCCAGCTTTTACGGGCATCAATCGCAGACCGCGAGCGGCGAAAGTTCAATCCGCAGGAATTGACCGCCGCTCACCGCACATTGCCCTTCGGCACGCGGGTGCGGGTCACGGACGTCGCCACCGGACGGTCGGTGACAGTTCGGGTCAATGACCGCGGTCCGTTTGTTCCCGGACGCATTGTCGACGTCTCATCTTCTGCCGCCGAAACGCTGGGAATTTCCGGGCGCGGCATCGCCAAGGTCAAGCTTGACGTGGTGGACTAGCGGACGACTGCTCTGGTGCCGCCGATTTGAAATTCCTGCACCCGTGACGCGAGTCCACCTCCGGAATTTCAAATCGAAACGGCACTGGTAGCCGGCGGCACGGTCGAGCGCATGCTCGAGCGGCAAGCCGGCCTCGAAGCGTTCGATTTGGCGCAGGATATTGGCCACCAGCGCGCGCGGATCCGAGGCCGCGGCATTGTGCGGCGTGATCGTCACCTTTGGATGCGTCCAGAGCGGGCTCGCCGCCGGCAGCGGTTCGGTGGGAAAAACGTCGAGCGTGACCCCGCGAGCGATCCTTCCTCCAGCGCGGCCAGGATATCCGCATCGACTCTGCAACGCGCCGCGCCCGGCATTGATCAAGTACGCGCCGCGCGCCGCGCCGTCACGTCGCAGCTTGCGCAGGAGCGCGAGGCAGAGCACTCCTCGCGTCGCAGCCGTCGCCGGCAACAGGCACACGAGGATCTCGGTGCGCCGAAGAAAGGCATCGAGCCCGCCCTCCCCGTGAAACGTTTCCACGTCGGCCAGCGATTTCGGTGTCCGGCTCCAGCCGGCTACGCGGAAGCCCAGCCGGCGCAGGGCCGATGCCGCGTCGCGGCCGAGCACGCCGAGGCCCATGACGCCGACCGCAACCTCGTTCGCCGCTGACTGCTCGTGCTCGCGCCAAACGCGCTCGCGTTGCTGGGCCTCGTAAAGGCGCTGGCGGCGGTGATGCATCAGCACGTGCAGCACGACGTACTCCGTCATCCGAATGGTGAGTCGGCATCGACGATGCGCAGGACCGGCACATCCGGCAGATGCGGATCAGCGACGATATGATCGACACCCGCTCCGAGCGAAAAGATCGATCTTGAGATGCAAAAGCGCGCGAGCAGGCCAGTGCGGCGCATGCCAGGCGCAAGCATAAGCGACCTCGCCGGGCTCGCCGACCCGCTCCGGCCACACCCTGATGTCGCGCCGAGGGCAGAGCGCCGGAAACGCTCCTCCCAGGGTTTCGGATCGAGCCCCGTGACGGCGAGCAGGATCGCGCCCATCAGCGTGTGCTGGCGCCCGTGCGCACGATCTCGCTCAGTCGCCCGCGGTGGAGCGCGAGCCACTGCAGCGCGATGATCAGCGGGCCGTTGCGCACGGTGCCGTCGGCGAGCGCGGCCAGCGCGGTATCGATCGGGACGCGCATCGGCATGGTTTCTTCGTGCTCGGCAGCGGCGCCCGCCCGCTCCGGCACGCGCGAGGCGTCGACGACGCCGAGGTACAGCGTGATCTCCTCGTCGCAGATGCCGGGCGTGGTCAGATAGGTGAACAATTCAACCAGCGGGTCCGGGGCCACGCCGATCTCCTCGACGCATTCGCGGCGCGCAGTCTCGGCGGGCTGTTCGTTCAGCCTCGACGTGACCGGCGACGATCTCGACAAGATTGCCGTTGCCGTTGGCGAGATGAGCCGCAAGGCGAAACTGCCGCAACAGCACGACCTCGTCGCGGCTGAGGTCGACCGGCAACACCGCCGCCGCGGGGCCGGAGCGCAGGACGTCGATCGGTCGCGGCGCATTCTCGTTGCTGCGGATAACGTGGAAGCGCTCATAGCGCCGGAAACCGTCCGCGAGCACCTCGCGGCCGGAGATCACGACGTCCGCGGGATCATCGGCGACCGGAGCGTCCACAGGGTGCGCGAGCCGCGTCATCGCGGCATCCTTACTGCGCCACCACGCCCGCGGGCGCAGTCTCCAGATTGAAGGCGGCGGCCAACAGCGCGCGGGTGTAATCGCTCTTGGGACGGGCGAAAAGCTCGGCCGCGGGCCCCTCCTCCACCACCTTGCCGTGACGCATGACGACGAGCCGGCTCGCGAGCGCCGCGACCACGCGCAAATCGTGCGAGATGAACATGTAGGTGAGGTTGCGCCGCTTCTGCAGCGCGCGCAAAAGATCGACGATCTGCGCCTGGATCAGCATGTCGAGCGCGCTCGTCGGCTCGTCGAGCACGACGAAATGTGGGCTCCAGCACGATGGCGCGGGCAACCGCGATGCGCTGGCGCTGGCCGCCGGAGAATTCATGCGGATAGCGAAAGCGGGTCTCCGGATCGAGCCCGACGTCGCGCAGCGCCTGCACCACGCGCTCCTCGCGCTGTGCCCGCGTCAGCTTCGGATGATGCACCCACAGACCTTCCTCGATGATGTCGGATACCGACATGCGCGGCGAGAGCGAGCCGTAGGGGTCCTGGAATACGATCTGCATGTGGAGCCGAAACGGCCGCATCTGCCGGAACGTCAGGCCGGCGATCGTGTTGCCGAGGAAAACGATCGGCCCGTCCGACGAAACCAGCCGCAGAATGGCGAGCCCCAGCGTCGTCTTGCCGGAGCCGGATCTGCCGACGATGCCGAGCGTCTCGCCCTGGCGCACCGCGATGCTCACCCCGTCCACCGCCTTGATATGGCCGACCACCCGGCGCATCACGCCGCGCTTGATCGGGAACCAGACCTTGAGGTCCTTGGTCTCGACCACGACCGGCGCGTCGGCATTGATCGGCGCGGGATCGGGCTTCGGCTCCGCGGCCAGCAGGGCGCGGGTGTAGGGATGCTCCGGCGCGGTGAAGACCCGCTCGACCGGCCCCTGCTCGACGATCTTGCCCTCCTTCATCACGCAGACCGTGTCGGCGAGCTTGCGCACGATGCCGAGATCGTGGGTGATGAACAGCATCGCCATGCCGAGACGGCGTCTGGAGCTCCTTCAGGAGGCTGAGGATCTGCGCCTGCACGGTGACATCCAGCGCGGTCGTCGGCTCGTCGGCGATGAGAAGATCGGGCTCGTTGGCGAGCGCCATGGCGATCATCACGCGCTGGCGCTGGCCGCCGGACAGCTGGTGCGGATAGCTGGCGAGCCGCGTTTCAGCCTCGGGGATGCCGACCTGGGTCAGGAGTTCGATCGTGCGCGTGCGCGCTGCCTGCTCCGGTCAGGCCCTGATGCAACAACAGGATCTCGCCGATCTGCTTCTCGATCGTGTGCAGCGGATTGAGCGAGGTCATCGGCTCCTGGAAGATGATGGTGATGTCGTTGCCGCGCACGTGGCGGATCTCGTCTTCCGGCAGAGTCCAGAAGTTCCTGGCCCTTGAAACGGATCGATCCGGATGGATGGTGCGCGGAGGGATAAGGCAGCAGCTTCAGCACCGACAGCGCGGTGACCGACTTGCCCGAGCCCGACTCGCCGACCAGCGCGACGGTCTCGCCCTTCTTGATCTCGAAGGAGACGCGGTCGACCGCGAGCGTCTCGCGCGAACCCTGACGGAAGGCGACGGAGAGGTCCGCGACCTCGAGCAGCTTTTGATAAGCTTGCGTCCATCGCGCTCACCCGAACGTCTTGCGCGGATCGAAGGCGTCGCGCACGCGCTTCGCCGATGAAGATCAGGAGCGAGAGCATGGTCGCGACCGTCAGGAAGCCGGAGATGCCGAGCCAGGGTGCCTGGATGTTGGCTTTCGCCTGGGACAGCATTTCGCCGAGCGAGGGCGAGCCCGGCGGCAGGCCGAAGCCGAGGAAGTCGAGCGCGGTGAGCGTCATCACCGACGACGAGAGAATGAACGGCAGGAACGTCATGGTGGCAACCATCGCGTTGGGCAGGAGGTGCCGGAACATGATGGTGCGGTTCGACACGCCGAGCGCGCGCGCGGCCTGGATATATTCGAAATTGCGCCCGCGCAGGAACTCGGCGCGCACCAGCCCGACCAGCGACACCCAGGAGAACAGCAGCAGAGATCCCGAGCAGCACGAAGAAGCCCGGGCACCAGCACCGACGAGATGATCAGCAGAAGATAGAGCGACGGGATCGAGGTCCAGATTTCGATGAAACGCTGGAACAGCAGATCGGTCCAGCCGCCGAAATAGCCCTGCACGGCGCCGGCGGCGACGCCGATGACCGAGGAGATGATGGTGAGCGCCAGCCCGAACAGCACCGAGAGGCGAAAACCGTAGATCAGACGCGCCACCACGTCGCGGCCCTGGTCGTCGGTGCCGAGCCAGTTGTATTCGAGGTCGCTGCAGCCTGAGAGACCCTTGCGTTCGACCACCGCCTTGCATTGCTCCTCGGTCAGCAGCCAGGTCGGCTTCGATGGCGCCGGCGTGGGCAGATCGAGATTGTGCGTGTTGTACGAATAGCGGATCGGCGGCCACAGCATGAAGCCGCCCTTCTCGGCAATGAGCTTCTGCAGGTACGGATCGCGGTAGTCGGCGGCGGTCTCGAAATCGCCGCCGAACGCCGTCTCCGGATAAGTGACCACGGCCGGGAAAATAGGACTTCCCTCGAAGCTCACATAGAACGGCTTGTCGTTGGCGATGAACTCGGCGAACAGCGAGATCACGAACAGCACCATGAAGATCCAGAACGCCACGTAGCCGCGCCGGTTCGCCTTGAAGCTCAGCCAGCGCCGCCGGTTGAGCGGCGAAACCGCGAAGCGATGCCGCTCCGGCAGCACGCCGAGCCCCATCGGCGTCTGCGCCGTGGTCTCCGGGACGGTCGATGGTCGGTGCGGTCGTCCACCTCACACCTCCCGCGTCTCGAAGTCGATGCGCGGATCAACCCAGGTGTAGGTGAGGTCGGAGATCAGGTTCACCACCAACCCGACCAGCGACATGATGTAGAGCGTGGCGAACACCACCGGCATAGTCGCGGTTGAGCACGCTCTCGAAGCCGAGCAGGCCGATGCCGTCGAGCGAGAAGATCGTCTCGATCAGCAGCGAGCCGGAGAAGAAGGCGTGCACGAACGCGCCGGGAAAACCGGCGATCACGATCAGCATGGCGTTGCGGAACACGTGGCCGTAGAGCACCTGGCGCTCGGTGCAGCCCTTGGCGCGCGCCGTGAGCACATACTGCTTGCGGATTTCGTCGAGGAACGAGTTCTTGGTGAGCAGCGTCATGGTGGCGAATGCCGCCAGCCCCATGGACGATGATCGGCAACACCAGATGCCAGAAATAATCGAGGACCTTTGCCGGACACACGACAATTGCGCCCAGTTGTCGGAAGTCAGGCCCGCGCAACGGAAAGAGATTGAAGAACGAGCCGCCGGCGAACAGAATGATGAGCAGGATCGCGAACAGAAATCCCGGGATCGCATAGCCGATGATGATGGCGCCCGACGTCCAGACGTCGAACTGCGAGCCGTCCTTGATCGCCTTGCGGATGCCGAGCGGGATCGAGATCAGGTAGGTCAGCAGCGTCAGCCAGATGCCGAGCGAGATGGAGACCGGCAGTTTCTCCTTGATGAGCTGCAGAACGGTGGTGTCGCGAAAATAGCTCTTGCCGAAATCGAACCGCGCGTAGTTCCACAGCATCAGGAAGAAGCGCTCGTAGGCCGGCTTGTCGAAGCCGAACTGCTTCTCCAGGCTCTTGATGAATTCGGGGTCGAGCCCTGGGCGCCGCGATATTTGGAGTTCGCCGCATCGACGCCGGAGGCGCCGCCCGGTTGCCCCGCGATGCCGAAGTCGCCGCCCGGCGAGCCCGAGATGCGCGAGGTGGCGCCGGTATCGGAGCCCGACAGCTGGGCGATCACCCGCTCGACCGGCCCGCCGGGCGCGAACTGCACGACCACGAACGAGACCAGCATGATGCCGAGCAGCGTCGGGATCATGAACAGAATGCGCCGGATGATGTACGCGCTCATATGGTAGCCGCATCCGCGCCAGGGTGCGTTCCTGGGCGCTCGAGGTACAACGACGTGCTCATCCGTAGCCAATCACGCTCTATCCCCGCTGCTCGAGCTTCGCAGCCTTGTCGCGATCGTACCACCAGGTCTCGGGAATGCCGCGCGCGTAGCGCGGCTTTTGCCGCTGGCCGGCCGAACACGTCCCAATAGGCGAGCCAGTGCGAGGCCTTGTACCAGTGCGGGAACCCAATAGCGGCCGGTGCGGATCACCCGGTCGAGCACCTTGCAGGCGGTCACCAGACCGGGCCGGTCGTTGGCCGCGACGATCCGCTCGATCAGCACATCGATGACCGGGTCCGAAATGCCGGCGAGATTCTGCGAGCCCTTCAGGGCGGCGGCCTGGGAGGAGAAATAGCTCCGCAGCGAATCGCCGGGCGTGCTCGAGAAGCTGAAACGCTGCACCGTGAGGTCGAAGTCGAAATCGTCCACCCGCTTGCGGTACTGCACGGGATCGACGATGCGCAACGTCGCCTCGATGCCCAGCGTGCCGAGATTCTTGATGAACGGCATGTGGTGCGGCTGGAACGAAGGCTCATCGAGCAGGAATTCGACGCTGATCCGTTCGCCCTGCGGCGTCACGCGCTTGCCGTCCTTGATCACGAAGCCGGCGTCCTGCAGCAGCGCGCTCGCCTTGCGCAGGAGCGCGCGGTCCTGGCCCGATCCGTCGGAGACCGGCGGCACGAAGGGTTCGCCGAACACCTCGTCGGCGACCTTGCCGCGGAACGGCTCCAGCAGCGCCAGCTCGTCCGCGTCCGGCTTGCCCATCGCCATCATGGTCGGAGTTCTGGAACACGGAATGGGTCCGATCATAGGACCCGTACATGATGGTCTTGTTGGTCCATTCGAAATCGAAGGCGTAGATGAAGCGCCTCACGCAGGCGCTTGTCCTTGAACTTCTCGCGTCGCGTGTTGAAGAACCAGCCTTGCGCGCCCGACGGCGTATCGTCGCGGAATGACATCGCGCTTGACGCGTCCGTCGCGCATCGCCGGAAAGTCGTAGCGCGTCGCCCAGATGCGCGACGTGAACTCCTCGCGGAACAGATAGCTCTTGCCGGTGAATCCTTCGAAGGCGACATCGCGGTCGCGGTAGAACTCGTACCTGCACGACGTCGAAATTGTTGCTGGCCGCGCGACGACCGGCAGGCCGGCGCCCCACCAGTCCTTGACGCGGTCGTACTCGATGTAGCGGCCGGCCTCGAACCGTCCGACCTTGTAGGGACCGCAGCCGAGCGGCGCTTCGAGCGTCGTCTCGTCGAACGGACGCCTGGAATAGTAGGCGCGCGAGAAGATCGGCAGCGACGCGACGAACAGCGGCACGTCGCGCGCCCGGTTCGGCGCAAACCGCACCACCACGGTCGCGTCATCGAGCGCGTCCGCGCCGGCGAAGTCGCGCAGCAACTGCTGGGCGATCGGATGGCCCTTGTCCTTGAGGATGTTCAGCGAGAACGCGACGTCGTGCGCGGTGAGCGCGCTGCCGTCGTGGAACTGTGATGCCGGGCCGCATGAGGAAGCGGTAGGTGAGCCCGTCCTCCGATATCCGCACCGCGCGCGCGGCGAGCCCATACATGGCATCCGGCTCGTCCGCGGCGCGCGCCATCAGGCTCGCGAAGGTGAGCTCCATGCCCTGCGCGCCGTCGCCCTTGAGGATGAAGCTGTTGAGCGAGTTGAAGGTGAGAAAGTTCTGATTGAAGGCGCGGCTCGGCCCGATATGCGAAAACGCGCCGCCCTTGGGCGCGTTCGGGTCGACGTAGTCGAAATGCTTGAAGTCGGCAGGATATTTGAGGTCGCCGAACGCCGACATGCCGTGCCGCTCGGGGCCTTCCGCGCGCCAGCGCCGGGCCGCACCATCGCCGATGCAAGCGCGCCGGCGGCGATGACGAGCGTCTCGCGGCGTGTCACATCGCGGAAATCGGTCACTGCCGCGTCCCGGCCCTGGCCGCCCTTTCGGCGTCCCACCACCACACCGTCGGGAACGCTGCCGAGGCATATTTCGGCAGCGGATCCGGCCGGCTGAACCGGTCCCAGCGCGCCGTGCGGCTCTTGCCATAAGTGAATTGCGGCACGACGTAGTTGTTCCAGAGCAGCACGCGGTCGAGCGCCTTGGTGACGGCGACAAGCTCGGCCCGGTCCTTGGCGAAGATCACCCGTTCGATCAGCGCATCGACCGCAGGGTTCTTGATGCCGACGTAGTTGCGCGAGCCCGGCGTGTCCGCAGCCGGGGAACCCCAGTAGTCGCGCTGCTCATTGCCGGGCGACAGGGATTCCGGCCATGAGGCGATGATGATGTCGAAATCCCAGTTGCGCAGCCGGTTCTCATATTGGATGTCGTCAACGCTCCGCACATTGACGTTGATGCCGAGACGATCGAGCGAGGGCTTGTAGAACAGGATGATGCGCTCCGCGCCAGGATCGGCCGTCTGCGCGAGAATCTCGGCGGTGAGCGGCTCTCCGGTCTTGATGTTGACCTGCTTCTGATTGCGCACCTCGTAGCCGGCCTCCTTCAGGAGCCGCATTCCCTCGCGCAGATTGGCGCGCACGTTTTCCGGGTTGCCGCCGACCGGATTGGTGTAGGGCGTGGTGAACACTTCCGGCGGCACCTTGTCGCGCACCGTTTCCAGGATCTCGAGCTCCTGCCCTTGCGGCAGACCGGACGAGGCCAGTTCGGTGCCGTCGAAATAGCTGTTGATGCGCTTGTACTGGCCGAAAAAGATCTGCTTGTTCATCTCCTCGAAATCGAAGGCGAAGTTGAACGCGCGCCGCACCCGCGGATCCTTGAACTTGTCGCGCCGGGTGTTGAACGCAAACGCCTGCATGATCCCGCGTCGCGTATCGGGAATTCCTCGAGCAGGACGCGCTTGTCCTTGACGGCGGGGAAATCGTAGGCGGTCGCCCAGTTCTTGGCGCTGTTCTCGGTGCGCCAGTCGACATGGTCGGCCTTGAACGCCTCGATGGCGACCGTCTGGTCGCGGAAATACTCGAACCGCATCTCGTCGAAATTATCGCGCCCGATATTGACGTTGAGATCCTTGCCCCAATAGTCCTTCACCCGCTCGTAGACGACGGTGCGGCCGGCCACGAACTCCTTGATGCGGTAGGCGCCGTTGCCGAGCGGCGGCTCGAGCGTGGTCGCGCCGACGTCGCGCTTCTTGCCCGCGGCGTCGGTCCCTTCCCACCAATGCTTGGGCAGCACGTTGAGCTGACCGAGGATCACCGGCATTTCGCGGTTGCCCGGCGCATCGAACATGAAGGTGACCTCGCGCTCGCCGGTCTGCTCCACCTTCACCACGTGGCGATAGTACGCCGCCATCATCGGGCTGTGCTTCTTGAACGCCTCCATGGAGAAGATCACGTCGTCGACCGTGACCGGCTTGCCGTCGTGATAGCGCGCCGCGGTGCGCAGGCGAAAGCTCGCCGACGCAAAGTCCGGCGGATGGCTGACCGCTTCGGCGATGAGCCCATAGTCGGTCGAGACTTCGTCGAGCGATGACACCGTCAGCGTGTCGGAGATCATTCCGACGCCCATGGCGATCGAACCCTTCAGGCCCGAAACGACCTCGTTGAAGTTGTCGAAGGTGCCGAACGCGACCATGCGCACGGCGCCGCCCTTCGGCGCCTCGCGGATTGACGTAGTCGAAATGCTTGAAGCCGGGCGGATATTTGAGCTCGTCCGAACAGCGACAGCCCGTGCTTCCAATCGCGTCCGGCATTCCCCGCGGGACTGGATTCTGCGCCCGCGCTGCGCTGCCGAGGAACGGTACTCCGAACGCCGCCAAGGATGGGGAAAGGGCTGTGAGAACGCCGGTGCGAACGACGGATCGACGGGTCAGGCGCAAGGAAACCTCCGGAGCCATAAGTCCAGCGATTATGTCCCATTTTGGATGGCTGGGCACTGACATGTGCGCGACCACCATCACTTTATAGCTAGGACTGCGATCAGCGCCTACGCCACGGAACCAGCGCACTCGCGCGCGTTCATTACAAAAACTTAAAGTGCGCGCTCCGCGCGACTGACCTTCGAATCGGGACACTAGCCGACCGAGCCGTCTGAATTGGGGCCGACGCACATCCAGGCCGGCGGCAACATCCGGACGACGGATCGGGATCACTGCGCCTTCGGAGCACCGTGGCCTCCGCCGCTTTGGGAAGCGGCGCAGGATTGTCGGACAGGGTGTTGAGGTAGGCGATGACGTCGGCGCGCTCGGACCCGCGCGAAACGCCGGCGAAGGTCATGTTGGTGCCCGGCACATAGCCGCGCGGATTGTTGATGAACTGGTTGAGGTCATCGATCGACCAGTTCCGCCCTTGGCCTTCAGCGCGGCCGAATAGTTGAAGCCCGGCTCCGAGGCCTTCGGGCGCCCGACAATGCCCCACAGGTTGGGACCCACGAGAGGGCGCCCGCCCTTGGTGAAGGTGTGGCAGGCCGCGCATTTCTTGGCCGAGTTCTCGCCCCGGCCAGCCTCGGCCTTGGCGAGCAGTTGCTCGATCGGTTCCTGTTTGTCCTCCGCGGGTTTGGCTGCTCCGCTCGGAGCCTTCTCCGGAACGACGATTTCGTAGCCGGGCTTGGCCAGCTTCCCGGGCGCGAAGATGGCGCCGGCGGCAGATGTTGATCGACAACACGCCCAGGCACGTGGCCAGAACCGCACCGAGGATTTTGTTCAGTTCGAAGGAGTCCATCGCCTCAAGGCTCGCGCGGAAGGAAGTGGATCGAGGGCGGCACGCGCTTTCCGGCTATCGGGCAACCGGTTGGCTGCGCTGACGTCTGGCTGTTGGCGCGCATTTCGCAAGCAAGACTGGAAGCCCCACTTTTGCTGACCGCGCTCCAGCGGCCGCCGCAGGTTGCGGCGGCGCACAAATAGCCGGTTTGCCTCGCCTCTGGCAACCCGTATAACCGGCCAACCCACGATGCATTTTGGCGCGGGCCGGAGCGGCCAGGACGGACCGCCAAGGCAGACCGATGGCCGACGTTCTCATTCTCATTCCGGCCCGCATGGCTTCGCACCGGCTCCCCGGCAAGCCGCTCGCCGATATCGCGGGCGAACCGATGATCGTTCACGTCATGCGGCGGGCGCAGACCGCGCAGCTTGGCCCGGTCGTGATCGCGACCGATTCGGAGGCAATCGCGGCCTGCATCGAGAAGGCCGGCGGTCGCGCCGTGATGACCCGCGCCGATCACGCCTCCGGTTCCGACCGTATCTTCGAGGCGCTCGCAAGCGGCAGACCCGCAGCGCCGCGCCGGCATCATCGTCAATGTCCAGGGCGACCTTCCTACCGTCGCGCCGGCAGACATCGCCGCTGCGATCGCGCCGCTAGCCGATCCGGCCGTGGACATCGCCACCCTGGCGGCCGAAATCCACCGGCCGGACGGAGCGCACCAATCCGAACGTGGTGAAAGTCGTCGGCACGCCGATTGCGGAGCGCAGGCTGCGCGGCGCTCTACTTCACCCGCGCCACCGCGCCGTTCGGCGACGGCCCGCTCTATCACCACATCGGCCTTTACGCCTTTCGCCGCGACGCGCTCGCCCGGTTCGTGGGGCTTGCCCCGTCACCGCTCGAACGGCGGGAGAAACTCGAGCAATTGCGCGCGCTCGAAGCGGGAATGCGGATCGACGTGCACCCTTGTCGACAGCGTGCCGCTGGGCGTCGACACCCCGCAGATCTGGACCGTGCGCGCGAGATTCTCGGGGCATCCTCGCGCTGAGCGAGGGGCGCAAAGCGCCTGCTCGACGGGGAAGGCAGGTGCCAGCCCGTTGACTTGGACGGTCGGCGTGCGTACCGGAACGGCCATGACGGCCGCCAAGAAGATCGTTTTCCAGGGAGAGCCGGGAGCAAATTCCCACCTGGCGTCGCGCGAAGTCTATCCGGACTATGCGCCGGTGCCGTGCGCGACCTTCGAAGATGCGCTTTGCCGTGATCAGCAGCGGCGAAGCCGACCTCGGCATGATCCCGGTCGAAAACTCGGTCGCCGGCCGGGTCGCCGACATTCATCATCTCATGCCGCACTCGGGGCTCCATATCGTCGCCGAGCATTTCATGCCGGTGCGCCATCAATTGCTGGCGCCGAAGGGCGCAGCGCTCGCAGACATCAAGACCGTGGAGAGCCATGTCCACGCGCTCGGGTCAGTGCCGCAAGGTGATCCGCAAGCTCGGCATCAAGCCGATCGTGGCCGCCGACACCGCGGGGTCCGCGCGCGAAGTTGCGGAAGCGAACGACAAGACGCGCGCTGCCATCGCCACGCGGCTGGCCGCGGACATTTACGGCCTCGACATCCTGGCGCAGGACATCGAGGACGAAGCCCACAACACCACCCGCTTCATCGTGCTCTCGCGCGACGCAAGGTGGGCCAAGAGTGACGACGGGCCGGTGATCACGACCTTCCTGTTTCGGGTGCGAAACGTGCCGGCGGCGCTCTACAAGGCGCTCGGCGGTTTCGCCACCAACGGCGTCAACATGACCAAGCTCGAAAGCTACATGATCGAAGGCAATTTCTTCGCCACGCAGTTCTACGCCGATGTCGAGGGCCATCCGAACAGCGCAACCTGGTCTTCGCGTTCGAGGAGCTTGCGTTCTACTCCAAGGAAATGAAGATCCTCGGGCGTCTATCCGGCGCATCCCTTCCGCAGGACCTTCGCAGAATCGATCGACTGAAATCCCGTCGGAGGTCCCGGCGTCCGATGCGCGCGCGCCGGAAATCTCAGGCTGCAGCGGAACAGTGAACCAGTTGCTTGGTTCACGGCCGGCATCGCCCCTCCGTTTGCCCCTGCAGCGGCATGGACGGAGACCAGGGCGGCACTCCGCAGTGTCAGCACCGCGGAATTTCGCCCGAACACCACGGATCCGATCTCGGGCGGTGCAGCCCCATATCCTTGAGCGAGCGGTCATCGAGCGCGCCCAAGGCGCGGACTGCCCTCCTGCGTTCCAGCCAAGCGTCATACGCAGCCCACCAGTTCGCAAGCCCTGGCGGCGAAACGACGGACAAGCCGGCCGCTCAGGCGTCGCACCTGCCGCGCCGGCCGATCGCAATGCCACGAGCACCGCCCAGCACAGCGTCCGCAGGCTTCGCGCGCGGGCGGCATGCGCCTCGCGCCTGACACGGCCAGTAAGCTCCGCCCACTGTTCCGGCGTCAACTTGCGGTAGTTGAAATCGCTGTCATCTCGCATTGCCCGCTCCATCGGTCGCGACGGGGTGCAGGCTTTACGCAGCGCCGCAGCATCACGTAAAATGAATAATTATGATATTATCCATCTCAGGATGAGAACGATGGATCTCGGCGACCTGCACATCTTCCGCTCCGTGGTGCAAGCCGGCGGCGTGACGCGCGCCGCGGAAAGACTCAACCGCGTGCAGTCCAATGTCACCACCCGCGTGCGGCAGCTTGAGGCCGACCTTGGCGTTGAACTGTTCGTCCGCGACGGCGAAGTTGCATCTCTCATCCGCAGGAAGGCTGCTGCTGCGACTACGCGGACCGGCTGCTCGACCTTGCGCAGGAAGCGCGCGAGGCCGTGCACGACGCCAAGCCGCGAGGGCTGTTGCGCCTCGGCTCCATGGAAAGCACCGCGTCGGTGCGCCTGCCGGTGCCGATGAACGAATATCTGTCGCGTTACCCGGAGGTGAGCCTGGAACTGCGAATTGGCACGCCGCGCGAACTTGCGGCCGCCGTGCGCGAGGGCGAACTCGACGCCGCGCTGGTGGCCGAACCCATCCCCGACGCGCCGTTCGAAAAAATCCCGCTCTATGACGAAGAGCTGGTCATCATCGCGGCGGCGAACCATCCGCCGATCAAATCCCCACACGACGTCAATGGCCGGCCCGTGCTCGCTTTCGAAGCCGGGTGTCCCTATCGCCAATACATGGAAGACTGGTTCGCCAGCAGTGGTGAGATGTCCGATCGCGTGATCGAGACCTCCTCGTATCACGCGATTCTCGGCTGTGCGGTGGCGGGCATGGGGATCTCGATGGTTCCGCGGATCGTCCTCAAGACGTTCCCGGACGTGAAGCTGCTGAGCGTTCATGCCCTGCCACCGGAATTCAATATCGCTCCGACGGTTTTCATCAGGCGCAAGGGCGCGGTCTCGCCAAAGCTCACCGCGCCTGATCGAAGTGCTCACGGGCCGAGCGGACCTCGACGCGCGGTCTGACTGCACGCCGGAAGGCCGGAGGCATTGCCATGCAAAGCCGCGCAGGCCGCCAGCAGACGATCTCGCCGCTCGCCAAGACCGGACGATCGAAAAGCCCCAAATCCGGCAAGCCGGAGTTGCGCGCGCGGGTCTCGAGACCCGCGCCGACCCAAGCGTCGAGACGCGCTCCCCGCTGGTCGTTGATTGCCGCCTTGCACGTTCGTCGCGCCGCAGATCGGTCATCCGACGCCAGGACGCTCCTCGCGTCAGATCGTCTGGTTGTATTCCCCGACCTCGGGATGCGTGCGCAGCACGGCATCGACCGCCTTGAACATGTCGTGCATGCGCGCCTCCGAGACCGGGCTCTCGACCACCACCACCAGCTCCGGCTTGTTGGAGGAAGCGCGCACCAGGCCCCAGGTGCCGTCCTCGACGGTGACGCGCACGCCGTTGACCGTGACGAGGTCGCGGATCGGCTGGCCCGCGACCTTCTCGCCCTTCGCTTGCGCCGCCTCGAAGTGCCTCACCACCTCGTCGACCACGCGGTATTTGATCTCGTCGGCGCAGTGCGGCGACATGGTCGGCGAGCGACCAGGTCTTCGGCAGCGCGTTCTTGAGGTCGGCCATGCTCTTTCCCGGATTGCGGTCGAGCATGTCGCAGACCGCGAGCGCGAAGATGAGGCCGTCGTCGTAGCCGCGGCCGAGCGGCTTGTTGAAGAAGAAATGGCCGGACTTCTCGAAGCCCGCCACCGCGCCGATCTCGTTGACGCGCCGCTTCATGTAGGAATGGCCGGTCTTCCAATAGTCGGTCTTGGCGCCGTTCTTGCGCAGCACCGGATCGGTCATGAACAGCCCGGTCGATTTCACGTCGGCGACGAAGCTCGCGCCCTTGATGTTGCGCGGAGATGTCGCGCGCCAGCATCACGCCGACCTTGTCGGCAAAGATCTCCTCGCCCTCGTTGTCGACCACGCCGCAGCGGTCGCCGTCGCCGTCGAAGCCGAGCGCCACATCGGCGTTCATGCGCCAGCACCTCGTCGCGCATGGCGTGCAGCATCTTCATGTCTTCGGTGTTGGGATTGTATTTCGGGAAGGTGTGGTCGAGCTCGCAGTCGAGGCGGCACGACCTCGCAGCCGACCGCTTCCGAGCACCTGCGGCGCGAACGCCCCGGCGGTGCCGTTGCCGCAGGCGCAGACCACCTTGAGGCGGCGCTTGAGCTTCGGGCGGTTGGTGAGGTCGGCGATGTAGCGGGCGCGGAAGTTCTCGACGAAACGCATACGAGCCGCCGCCACGCATGTCGAAGCGGGCGCCGAGCACGATCTCCTTGAGCCGGGTCATCTCGTCCGGCCCGAAGGTGAGCGGGCGGTTGGCGCCCATCTTCACGCCGGTCCAGCCATTGTCGTTGTGAGAGGCGGTGACCATGGCGCACGCACGGCACGTCGAGGTCGAACTGGGCGAAATAGGCCATCGGCGTGACCGCAAGGCCGATGTCGTGCACCTTGCAGCCCGCCGCCAGAAGCCCGGATATCAGCGCCGTTTTCACCGACGCCGAATAGCCGCGGAAATCGTGGCCGGTGACGATCTCGGGCTTGCACGCCGAGCTCGTGGATGAGCGTGCCGAGGCCGAGCCCCAGCGCCTGCACGCCCATCAGGTTGATCTCGGTGCCAAGCAGCCAGCGCGCGTCGTATTCGCGAAAACCGGTGGGCTTCACCAGCGGCTCGGATTCGTAGGCGTAGGTATTGGGGGTTGAGCGCGGGCTTGGGCTTGGGGAACATCACGCATCCTACCGGCGCCGCGATGCGCGGCAGCCATATAGCGCATGCGGCCCAAGGGGAGAAGCAAATGGCGCACGCATCAGGCCCGACCGATGGGCAACGGGCTGCGGTCGGCGAGTTCGATCTGGCGACACGTAAGTTCGATACCGTCGTCAAATTCGGGCCCGGCGGCCCGGACCACCGGCCGCGCGCTGTCGTCAGTGCAGCTATGCGGAGCGCGGTTTAGCCCGCCGGGTCGGTGCCGCTGCAAGCGGGTCGTCCGGCCAGGGATGGCGCGGATAGCGACCTTTCATTTCGGCTTTGACCGCCCGCATAGCTGCCGCGCCAGAAGCCCGGCAGGTCGCGCGTCACCTGCACCGGCCGCTGTGCCGGCGACAATAGCTCGACCACCAGCGGCGACCCGTCCGTCGGCGATGGCGGGATGGCGATCAAGGCCGAACAGCTCCTGCACGCGGATGGCAAGCTTGGGACCCTCCTCCGGCCGCGTAGTCGATCGGCACCACCGAGCCCGACGGCGCGGCGAAATGGGTGGGCGCCTCGGCGTCGAGGCGGCGGCGCAAGTTCCACGGCAGCAGCGCCTTGCACGGCCTCGGCAAGTTCGTCGCTTGTTAAGGCGGCAAGCGCGGTCTTGCCGGCAAGCGCGGCGAACAAGCCAGTCCGCTGTGCTTGCCGCCAGCGCGGCATCCGAGAGGTCCGGCCATTCGCCGCCGTCGGCTTAGCCGCGTCTGGGGCCGTCAACTCACGATCTCGGGCGGACCCGAGATCGACGCGCGCAGAAATCGGACGCGGTCGCGCCATTGCTGCAGAGCCTTGGTCCATGGCAGCCGATCCATCCCGAGCCCGGCGATCGCATCCGCCAGCACGCGTGCGGTCTCCTCGCTCGGCGTCACCGGCATCGGCTGTTCGGCGAGCATGATCGCGCCAAGACGGCGCAGTCGGCGTGCGCGCAGGCTGCCGCTCGCCGCATCGAAGGCAATCTCCTCGCGGCTCTCGATGCGATCGGAGAACTGTGCCTCGATCTCGTTCGCGCCGAGCGCGGCCGCCAGCACGATACGGCCCTGCGCGGCGCGTGCCGGTGACCTCGGCGACGGCAATGAACGGCGCACGCGCCAGCGCCGAGGTCGGATCGATGTTTGCGCCCGCGGCCGTTGGCGAGCAGGAACGCGCCCCCGGCGCCGCGGTTCCTGGCGATGCGCTCGGGATAGGCCAGCGCAAGCAGCGAGCCGACCGACGGCGCCTTCCCATTCCGGTCCCGCGATGCCTCGCCCTGCTTCCCTCCCCGCGCGGGAAGCCCTCGTCCGCGATCGCTGGCCCACCTCTTCGCCACCATCAGCGCATCCTCGCGCGCGTGGGGAACGCGCTCACGATGCAGGCCTCGAGGCGGTGGGCGAGATCGACGTCATTGCCGCCGAGGCCACGCTCGGTGAGAACGACGGCGAGCTCGGCGGCAAGCTCGGCTTCGCCGAGGTCGCCGCATCGACCACCATGCGCGCGAGGCGCGGCGGCAGCGGCAGACGGCGCAGCGCTTTAGTCCTTCGTCGGTGATAGCGTCCGTCGCGGTCGACGGCGCCGAGCGCGAGCGAGCAGCGCCCTCGCCTCCGACAGCGCCGGCGCCGGCGGCGGATCGAGGAAGGCAAGCGCCGCGGGCTCGGCGACGCCCCAAAGGGCGAGGTCGAGCATGAAGCCCGACAGATCGGCGGCCAGAATTTCCGGCTGATTGGCGGGCTCGAGCGCGGCCGTCTGCGGCTCGTCCCACAGCCGATAGCACACGCCGGGCTCGGTGCGTCCGGCCCGCCCGCGTCGCTGGTCGGCGGAGGCGCGCGACACGCGCACGGTTTCAAGTCTGGTCAGCCCCACGTCGGGTTCGTAGCGCGGCACGCGCGCGAGCCCGGAATCGATCACCACGCGCACCCCTCGATGGTGAGCGAGGTCTCCGCGATCGAGGTCGCCAGCACGACCTTCCGCCGGCCGGCGGCGGCGGCGCGATCGCGCGATCCTGAATCTCGGCGTCGAGCGCACCATAAAGCGCCACCACATCGATGTCCGACTCGGCGATACGCTCGCGCACGAACGTTTCGGTGCGCCTGATCTCGGCGGCGCCCGGCAGAAAGACCAGTAGCGATCCGGAATCGGCCCGCAAGCGCGCGCAGGACCGCATCGGCAACCTGCCGCTCGATCGGCTGCCGCCCGTCCCGCCCGACGATAGCGCGTCTCGACCGGGAACGCGCGGCCGGCGCTTTCGATCACCGGCGCATCGCCGAGCAGCTTCGCCGACGCGCGCGCCGTCGAGCGTTGCCGACATGACCAGTAGCTTGAGGTCCTCGCGCAGACCCTGCTTGCACGTCGCGGGCAAGCGCCAGGCCGAGGTCGGCGTCGAGCGAGCGCTCGTGGAACTCGTCGAACACCACGGCGGCGATGCCCATGAGCGCGGGATCGTCGAGAACGAGACGGGTGAATATGCCCTCGGTCACGACTTCGATCCGGGTCGCGCGCGAGACCTTGGAGGCGAAACGGACGCGGTAGCCGACGGTCACGCCGACCGCCTCGCCCAATGTCGCCGCCATGCGCGCGGCGGCGGCACGGGCGGCGAGCCGGCGCGGCGCAAGCACGAGGATTTTCTTTCACCCGCCCAGGCCTCGCCCGCCAGCACGAGCGGCACCCGCGTGGTCTTGCCGGCGCCGGGCGGCGCGACCAGAACCGCGACGTTCCGCCGCGCGCAGAGCGCCAGTCAGCTCCGGCAGCGCGGCATCGATCGGAAGCGACTGTGCGAACTCGTTCATCAGGGCACTCTGCTGACCTCCCCGGTGAGGGAGCACGCGTGGAAGACAAGTGCATAGCGCGGCCGGGCCGGTGGGCGAAATCGCCGTTCAAGTGTTAAGTCGAAGGCATGCCAGCCAAAGCCGAAAAGCGCGCTGACAGCGCCAAAATGTCGAATCTGCCGTCCAGGCCCGCCCGCCGCAGAAGGGCGACCACGTCTTTCTGGTCGACGGCTCGTCCTACATCTTCCGCGCCTATCACGCGCTGCCGCCGCTCCACCGCAAGTCGGACGGCTTGCAGGTCAATGCCGTGCTCGGCTTCTGCAACATGCTGTGGAAGCTCCTGCGCGACATGAAGCCGGAGGAACGGCCGACTCATCTGGCGGTCGTGTTCGACAAGTCGGAGAAGACCTTCCGCAACGAGATGTATCCGGAGTACAAGGCGCAATCGGCACCGAGCCGCCCGACGATCTGCGCCCGCAATTCGCGCTTCATCCGCGAGGCGGTGCGCGCCTTCGACCTGCCGTGCCTGGAGCAGATCGGGCTTCGAGGCCGACGACCTGATCGCGACCTATGTGCGGCTCGCCTGCGAGGCAGGCGCCAGCGCAACCATCGTGTCCTCCGACAAGGATCTGATGCAGCTCGTGAACGACTGCGTCGTCATGTACGACACCATGAAGGATCACAGAAGATCGGCGTCCCGGAGGTGATCGAGAAGTTCGGCGTGCCGCCGGAGAAGGTGATCGAGGTGCAGGCGCTGATCGGCGATTCGACCGACAACGTGCCGGGCGTGCCGGGCATCGGGGTGAAGACCGCGGCGCAGCTCATCGGCGAATACGGCGACCTGGAAACGCTGCTCGCGCGCGCCGCCGAGATCAAGCAGGAAAAGCGCCGCCAGGCGCTCATCGACAATGCCGAGCTGGCGCGGCTGTCCAAACGGCTCGTCACGCTCGACGATCACGTGACGCTCGACGTGCCGCTCGCCGACCTGGCGGTGCACGAGCCCGACTACAAGCGCCTCGATCGCCTTCCTCAAGGCGATGGAGTTCAGCACCGCTCACGCGGCGAGTGGCCGAATTCTCCGGCGTCGAGGCCACGCGAGATCGATGCGGATGGCAAGCTTTCGTCAGCTTCCGCCGCGAGGGCAAACGTCGACGGCGGCTGGCCAGACCGGCGATCTGTTCAGCCCTCCCCGCGCCTGTCGCTCGATGACGAAAGCGCGGGACCGAGCCACGGAAAGCAGCGCGACCGCCGTCGAAGACATTCAACTGACCCCGCAGGCGCTCGCCGCCGCGCGTGTCGAGGCCGCCCGCAACGCCAAGGTCGACCGCTCGCGCTACGAGATCGTGCGCAGCCTCGACCGGCTCAACGCCTGGGTCGCGCGCGCGCGCGACCGCGGCGTGGTCGCGCTCGATACCCAGACCACCAGTCTCGACCCGATGCAGGCCACGTTGTGCGGCATCTCGCTCGCGGTCGCGCCGAACGAGGCCTGCTACGTGCCGCTCGCCCATCGCCAGGGCGGCGACGGTGGCGGCGATGGCCTGTTCGCCGGGCCGAGTCGCGCCCGGACCAGATCGAGGAGCGCGCGGCGCTGGCCGCGCATGAAGCCGCTGCTGGAAGACCCCGGCGTCCTCAAGGTCGGGCCAGAACCTGAAATACGACCTGCAGATTTTCGCGCTGCGCGGCATCGAGCTCGCGACCCTACGACGACGTCATGCTGATGTCCTACGTGCTCGATGCCGGACGCGGCAGCCACGGCGACTGATCCGCTGGCACAGCGCTACTTCGATCACGCCACGATCGACTTCAACGAAGTCACGGGATCGGCAAAATCGCAGCGTCGACGTTCGACTGCGTCGCCGATCGACAAGGCCGCCGAATACGCCGCCGAGGACGCCGACATGACGCTGGCGGCTGTGGCATGTGCTCAAGCCGCGGATGGCCGCCGAGCACATCGCGACGGTCTACGAGACGCTGGAGCGCCCGCTGGTGCCGGTGCTCGCGCGCATGGAGCGGCGCGGCATCTCGATCGACCGGCAGGTGCTGTCGCGGCTGTCCGGCGAGTTCGCGCAGCGCGCGCGCGGCGCTCGAGGCGGAAATCCAGACGCTGGCCGGCGAGCCGCTCAATCCCGGCAGCCCCAAGCAGCTCGGCGACATCCTGTTCGGCAAGTTCGGGCTGCCCGGCGGCACCAAGACCAAGACCGGCCAGTGGTCGACCGGCGCGCGCGTGCTCGACGAGCTGGCCGAACAGGGCCACCAGCTGCCGCGGAAAATCCTCGACTGGCGACAGGTCTCGAAGCTCAAATCGACCTACACCGACGCGCTGCCGGGCTACGTCAATGCCCGACACCCACCGCGTCCACACCAGCTACGCGCTCGCGGCGACGCCGACCGGCCGGCTGTCCTCCTCGGAGCCGAACCTGCAGAACATTCCGATCCGCACCGAGGAAGGCCGCAAGATCCGACGCGCCTTCATCGCCGACGACGGGCCACAAGCTCGTCTCCGCCGACTATTCGCAGATCGAGCTGCGGCTGCTGGCCGAGATCGCCGACATCGCAGCAGCTGAAGCAAGCGTTCCGCGACGGCCTCGACATTCACGCCATGACGGCGTCGGAAATGTTCGGCGTGCCGGTCGAAGGGCATGCCGGGCGAGGTCCGCCGCCGCGCCAAGGCGATCAACTTCGGCATCATCTACGGCATCTCGGCGTTCGGGCTCGCCAACCAGCTCGGCATCGCGCGCGAGGAGGCCGGCGCCTACATCAAGAAATATTTCGAGCGCTTCCCCGGCATCCGCGACTACATGGAGGAGACCAAGGCGTTCGCCAAGAAGAACGGCTATGTGCTCACGCTGTTCGGCCGCAAGTGCCACTACCCCGACATCGTCGCACTCCAACGCCTCGATCCGCGCCTTCAACGAGCGCGCCGCGATCAACGCGCGGCTGCAAGGCACCGCCGCCGACATCATCCGCCGCG
>ERZ1370068.7843-contig-6737_pt1 | contig 53857 bp, 81 predicted proteins | sample MGYA00561227_ERZ1370068 | MGnify/ENA primary metagenome ERZ1370068 (study PRJEB38410, sample SAMEA6850437) | metagenome | study: Metagenomic assessment of the ecological functions of the soil: analysis of the soil microbiota associated with the... | reverse complement strand
AGTTACGTATTGCTCAATGAACAATCACCGTAACTTCGATCTTCGATATTCTGGGGGTGCTAGCAAAAAAGGGGCGCGTTAAGAGCGCGTTAAGCGCGTTAAGCGGGAGAGCGCAGCTTCAACGTCCGGACCACAGGCGTATCACTCGCTGCCGTCAATGCGCGCATGACGAGTGTGCGGTGCGTGTGCGCAGCAGCGAAGGGAACGAGTGCCCCGCGTTGACATAGCGCTCCTCGACCGCACTCGCGCGCGCAAGGCAATCGGCGGATGGGGCTTACCTGTTTGCGGCCTGCCGCCGTTGCTGCCGCTGCTGCTGCCGGACTGCCCAGTCGTATTGAACGCTGATCATGTCGTAGTTGGTCGGCCCGTAAAGTCGACCGGAGGCGATATCCGAGGTTGTTCCAGGTTAGTCGGCGCAGCGTCTGGCTGGTTGTTCAGGGGTTGAGCGCTGCCTCCCAACCTTGGCGAAATTGGCTTTCTCGCGATGCCCCGTGTCATTGGGGTCACTGTGACGTTCATTGACCTCGAACTCGGGCGGCATTAGATCGCCCTCTGGTGACTCGGTCACTACTGCATCCCGGAAATCCGGAGCCGCAGCACGACAGCTTTCAATGGAAACGCTGTCACGCTCTTGACGCTAGGCACTAGGCAGTGCGCAGAGCGTGCTCCCACATGCGCAGCACTTCCTCCGCGCTGGAAGCGCTCTGGGCGATCTAGGGGCACGCTGCGCTGATCGCAAGCGCTCTTTCGCGTCAGCGGCAGTGCTCGAGGCACGTCGCGGAGGCAGGCGTGTTAAGGAAGCTCGTTCGGCGCTCAGCTGCGCTTTGCCCGCACCCCACGCCGGCGGAGCGACTGATTATTTAGGGATCAGCTCGCGCATCAACTGACTCCCCGAGTATCTCGCGCATCGGGCCGCGCTCGATCATCGCCTTGGACTGCACGTCGTTCGGACCGATCAACTTCGCGGCGATCGCATCTGCTTCCTCGATTTTTGTCCAGCGCTGCCATGTTCGGGTATGTGGTTGACAGGATCAGATCGGGCTCCTGCAGTCGTGCGCGCGTTGGTCGAATCATACGGCGTAGCCAATGATCAGTCCCTCTTTCTTATTGGCCTCCATCAGCGTCTTGTAGGTCGTATCGAGATATTTCATGTAATCATCGAATCTGCCGGGCTTGGATCTTGATATAGGTAACTTCAATGACCGGACCTTCTTTGTAAACCTTGGTGCTCGTGTCCCCGCGCCGTAGCCGGCAAACCGCACCAATGCCAACCCCTGACCAACAATATCTTCGCGAATCTCGTCATCATCGCCTTCTCCCCGTTGACGCCGACGCACGTCGGTGCGGCGAAACGCTACCTCCGCGCGGGATGTTTGTCAAAGGACTCCAGTCTCACCTGCTTTTTCGCCGCCGGCGTTGCTTGCGTAACTGGTGCCTCGATCTAGCGCTTGCCGAGCGCATTCTGCAGCCGTGCGCTCGGGGATGCTCATAGCTGTCAGCTGCGATGGGGTAAACGCGATCTCGTGCCGCTCGGCAACGTAGCGCGCCTTGGACCCACTTGCCGGTCCAGTCGGTCGCGGTAGCGGAATGGGAAGAGCTCGAGGCGGGGCATCGAAGAAAGATGCCACGACCACGGCGCAGCGTGCAATCGCTTCGGCGTTTGTCTGCGCTGCGGCCAAGATCGGAGATTCGATGGCCGTCCCTTCAGCGGTAGAAGACGCCTCTCAAATTGCAAGCCGACGGGAGACCTCGTTCGCACTACGCATGAGGCCCCGTCGAACGGCCCGATCCGGGCCGAAGAGTCGGATTCGCCAGTAGCTTGTCAGTGCGCGATGGCGAAGTGGGCCTCGACGAGCCAACCGTTCCCCGGGCTGGCCCGTCCATCGTGATGCTGTATTGGTAACTGCCGCGAAGCTTCGCCCCCGTCGGGCCGAAGTCCTGAGCATCGACTATGAAGAGCGGAAAGTGGCTATGCCCATCGACGTTGAACGGTGGATTCAAGGTTTTGATCGAGCGGCGGCACCTCATGAAGTCCGCAAAGGTCCGGAAAACTTCTTGCCGTTGTGATAATCCGTTCCGACAACGTCGATCGGAAACAGCGTGTTCGGGATGATCGGGCCCGCCGCAAAATCGGGCGACGAGCCAGTCGTCCCTCCCACCGGGAACGTTCATCCACGCAAAGGTACGCCCCTTGTCCGTCCGGAGAATTCGGAGGTAGCAAATACAACCCCCTCGTGAAATCCCTGAGCGGCCACGCGCTTGTGCGATTTCATTATCGTAAGGCGGGCAGCGTGGGGCGCACCGGGCCCCGCACCCAGTGCTGGATGGAAAACGTGATTCGGTGGCGGCGGCGCGGGTCCAAACGTCGTTTGCAGAAATCCTCGGCGTAGTCGGTCGCCGCCGTGCCGATCGTCGCGGCACAAACAAGTGGAAATCGACTGGCATCCAAGCCGGGTTTCCGATGGGGGTGGTGCGTACACCTTGAGCTGGCGGCGCAGCAGCCGACGCCCTCAGCCCTCGCCCGGCACCGCATCGTGGCGACCAATGCCATGATGATGAGTAGCGAAGCTCGCAATCCCTTCAGCGTGTTCATCTGGATCTCCCCTTTCGCTGGTGATGCGGCGAAGTATGCGTCACGTCCCGCTCGCTCCGGCCGCGCCGGCAAACGGGAACGCGCTGCCTCGGCTGGCTTACAGCGCGGCTGCAACGGCATGACAACCGACACCGATCATTCCGGCTGCACTTCGAAGGAGTTCGAGGTTACGCCGACACGGCTCGTCGTGCCAAAGTGCGCAGAAGTCGCGAAGCTCCGCTCCTTCAAGAATGCAACGGGTCGATCTGGCTACCGTCGATTGATCTGGCTGAGTACGGCCAGTACCGGACGACCGCCCTTACACCGCAATTTGCCGGGAAACAGCCGCTGACGGGACGAAGGACGCTAGGCGATCCGACGTCGCCACGGGGCAGTCAGCGAACTGAGCCGCATGACCTAATCCCCAGCGGCGAATGGCCGCCTGGCCCAGGCCTTGCCTGCAAAGGTCCTTTGCATGCTCGTAGAGCGCCGCGTCGAGACAGGTCAACTCCTCCGCGAGGCGAATGGTCGCCGCGGGAAGATCGTTGCGGTGAGGCCTTTGAGGCGTGACATTAGCCGGGACAAGGGATTCGGGAACAGGAACATTAAGGTTTGCAAGGATCGCCTTGCTGTCGACGGCGAAGCTTTCCGCAAAGCCGATGTAATGGAACTCCATCAGATGCGCCTTTGCCCGTTCCAGGATCTGTTCGTCGGTGAAGTTAGAGATTTGTCGTTGCTGAGGATCATGCCAGCCCGCACGCGAGTTGCCAAGCCTGCTGGTTCCACAAGTATGTCTTGATGTCCTCCCGATCGAAGCCCGCGCGAAGGTATCCGGCAAGGTCCATCTCGTGCGCCACTCGGTAGATAGGAAACTCAGCGGGATCCCGGAGTTCGAGAGAAATAGTAAAGCGAAAGTATTCGCTCGACAGGATCTCTGAGAAATGTAAACGAGTAGCGACCGTCCATGAACTGCCGGGAATACTCGAAACCAAAGTGCCCTGAGATAAACCGGGTCTTCTTCAGGCTTGCCGTGTCGCGCTTGAGATAGTCCCCATGCGAAACGCATATCCTTCCGGTAATGCCGCCTTACGGCTTCGGTGATTGTTGTACCAGCCGTCTTCTGGATATGCATGAAGATAGCTGGGCGTCGTACGGGACTTGGAATATATGTGATGGTGAAAGGAAAGCATATTGGTCGAGAGTTTACCCGTATGCAGTGTCGACCTATCCCAATAGTCGGATCCAAGAATACGGATGGCCGATCCGAGAAGTCTCTTAGCGTCGGCTCTGCTTCAACTCGACTGTCGCAAGTCAGCAGAAGTAACGACCGGTGGCCTGTTTCGACCAGCTGACGCGCGTGTGCAACTTCGTCGAGTAGCCTTGCGTTGTCGCCGCAGGCATTGCGAGGCGCTTTGCGGCGACGTCAGAGAGTTCGTCGCCGTATCCCGCGTGGACGTTGCGAGATCGAAACGGGTGAAGTCATAGAGTCAAGCGCAGCCCTGCCCTTGCGAGCGGGGTGCTCCTATTTCCCTGTTAGGGTTGCGGTGATTAGGCGGGGCAGGGCGTTAGTGCGCTGGTTCCGCCGCTGCCGACATCCGGTCGGCGCGGTCAATGCAACGTTTTTTCTCCTGTCTCCGCAGATCAATCAGGTGATGATCTCGTGAGCGATGGCGCCAACGCGCGCGGCGACGACATCGCGTATCGGCGATTGCGCGTCGTAAAATCGCGCGTAAAAGTCGGTCATCTGCTACCCCCTTGCCAGTCCGCGCGCTCAACTGTCGCGTACCGCGCGACGTGGCGACAGATCGCTGGTGGCCGCCGATGAGCTGCAGGCGCAGCGGGTCGAACTTCGCCGGTGCTCGGCGTAGCGGCTCAGCGCGATTCGTGCCGTAGCAGGTGGAAGACGACGCCGTCGAGCTGCAGCCGCCTCGCACGCCTGCTCGAAGCGCTCGCCGACCGGCTGTCGCCCTGGTACGGGTGAAAACGAGCTCGCCCTCCGGCTGCGCCTTGATGATCTCGAGCGCGTCCCATCGCGGCCAGCAAAGCATGCGCCGGCATCAGCGGCGACTTTCGTCGACGCGATCCGCGGTCGGTCGGGAGCTTGCGGTTCCGGATCAGCAGCACGCGCTCCGGACGCCCGTCGACGTCGGCACGGCGCGCCCCAGGCGGGATCTCGCCGCGGCGCGTCGATGTCGCGAGCGCAAAAGCGCATCTGATCGCAAAGCCGTGAGCGGCACAGCTCGATGTGATCGCCGTCGCAGGCGGGCAGCAGGGCGGCCGAGCTCGTCGTCGCCGAGCCGGCGCTACGCGGGCCACGCGAGTTGATGCGCAGGCCCGTCCTCCTCGGCGATGTTGTCGCTGCGCGCATCGGACGGCGCTCGCATCGACGACCATGACCTCGCGTTTGGCGGCGTGCGCCAGCACTGAAGCCGCGCTACGCGAGGTCGCCGACCGCGGTTTGCGACGCCGCACCGTCCGCCATCCCGCCTTAAATGCGTGCTTGCGCCGTGAACGACGCGAGTCGATGTGGATGCTGGCTCGAGGCCGTGCTCGTCTCTCAGGCGGGTGAGGGGCGTTGCTGCCGGCGTCTTTCCAAGCGGGCGCTTGGTGACTCGGCGACGTGCTGCACGAAGGCGTCCACCAGGTCGGCGAAGATCGCGCCGCAGTCCGGTCTCGACGTACGCGCCGGTCTCGATCGCGGTCTCTCGCCCAGCGCGCGCCCACGTCTCCGCGGCCGCCTTGGTCGCCCACGTCTTCGTTACCTCGCGGCCGTTGACCCTGCACGCGCGCCGTCCACCGCACGCTCGCGCTTGCCCTTCCGCTTGTAGAACGTCGCCATCAGACCCCCGTTCGGCCTGCCGATCGTTACACCGGATGGAAGGCCCCGAATTACGCCGTGTGCCACTCTTGTGCCACGGCGGTCGGGAGATCACTGTAGCGGAATCGCGAACTTAACTTTGTACAGGGATATACGGGAAATGCAGGGCGTGGTCACTCTGATCGCCAGCCGCTCCATCCGGTAGCGCATTGCGCGAAACGTGATGCCGAGCAACTTTGCCGCCGCCGTGCGGTTGTAGCGCGTTTTCTCCAGCGCCTCGTTGATCGCCGCGCGCTCGACGCGATCGAGATAATCCTGCAGCGGCCATTTGTCGCCGGCGGGTACGGGCGAGTCGGTTTCGTCGGCAACCGGCGTGAGGTGCAGGTCCTCCGGCGGTGATGCGCTGCGGATCGGCGGCGAGCGACAGCCCGCGCTCGAGGATGTTCTCGAGCTCGCGCACGTTGCCGGGAAACGGATAGCGTTCGAGCGCGGCCACTGCCTCGACTTCGAGTCCGCGCCGGGTTGCCGCGTGACAAGCCTCGCCAGGATCGCGTTGGCGATCAGCGGAATGTCCTCGCGCATCTCCCGCAGGCTCGGCATCGACAAGCTCGATCACGTGCAGCCGGTAGTACAGGTCCTGGCGGAACTCGCCGCTGTCGACGAGCGCCGACAGGTTCTTGTGCGTCGCGCTGATGATGCCGCGTGTCGACCGGCATCTTCCGGATGTCGAGCCGACCTTGCGCACCTTCTTCTCCTGGATCGCCCGCAGCAGCTTCACCTGCATCGCGAGCGGCAGGTCGGCGACTTCGTCGAGGAACAGCGTGCCGCCGGTCGCCGCCTGGAAGAATCCGTCGCGATCGGTTTCGGCGCCGGTAAACGCACCCTTTGCGATAGCCGAAGAACTCGCTCTCCATCAGGTTCTCGGGAATCGCGCCGCAGTTCACGGCGATGAACGGGCAGCTCCGCGCGCGGTCCCTTCAGGTGGATCATCCGTGCAGCGAGCTCCTTGCCGCTGCCGGACTCGCCGTTGATGAACACGGGCGCCTGGCTCTTGGCGAGGCGATCGATCATGCCGCGCACCTGCTGCATCGCCGGCGATTCGCCGAGCAACTGGTAAGCTCGTCGCGGGCTGCGGCTTCTCAGGCACCTTGAGCGCCTGCTTCACCAGCGCGCGCAATTGCTCGAGCGCCACCGGCTTCGCGAGGTAGTCGAACGCGCCGGCCTTCAGTGCCGCCACGGCGTTCTCGGCGCTGCCGAACGCCGTGATGACGGCAACGGCACGTCGAGCGCCTTCTGCGTGATGTGCTCGACGACGCGGAGCCCTTCGCCGTCGGGGAGATTCGCATGTCGGTCAGGCAGAGGTCGTACGCGTCGCGATCGAGCATCCGTATCGCCTCGCCGACGGACTCGGCGCGCGACGTGTCGAGTCCCATTCGCGACAGCGTCAGCTTCGAGCAGCTCGAGCAGATCCGGCTCGTCATCGACGACAAGCACTTTGGGTTGACCACGGGTTTTTCGCGACATGGAATTGAGCTCTGAAAATTGCAGGACGGATTCTAGTCCCTAGGTGACGGCGGCCGGCGTCAGCGCACGCTTCAACGTCAGCCGGAAAATGCGCGCCGGGCGACTTCGGCAGCAGCTCGAGCGCGCAGCCGTTGGCGTCGGCGAGCTCACGCGCAATGTAGAGGCCCAGCCCGGTGCCGCCCGGGCCGCGTCGTGAAGAACGGCTCGAAGATCTGCGCGCGACAGCTCCGACCGGAACACCGGGCCCGTCGTCGTTGAGCTCGCAGATTGACGGCGTCGCCCATGTAACCGGCGCGCGCCGCGATGCCGATGCTGCCTTCGCTTCTTCTGGCAGTGCTGCCACGCGTTGCGCACGAGGTTCCACGACGATCTGGCTCAGGTGGCCGCGATCGAACATCACGAGCAGGTCGTCGTCGATATCGATGACGATGCCGCCGCCGGCGGCATGCCTTCCGCCTGCGCGATCTCCTCGGTCAGCGAGCGGATGAAATCGCCGAGCCGGATCGACTTCGGGCTGCTGGCGGTCGCGGCGGTTCAGCTGCAGCACTTCGCCGACGATGCGGTCGATGCGCTTCGCGTTGTTGCGGATCATGCTGAGCAGCCGCGCGCCTTCGGGGACGACGCTGCCGTCTTCCTCGAGCAGCTGCGCACGCCTGGTTGATCGCCGACAGCGGGTTGCGCACTTCGTGCGCGATCGACGCCGTCAGCCGCCCCATCGCGGCGAGCTTCATCTGCTGCGCCTCGTTCTGGGCGCGTCCGAGGTCTTCCGAGGTAGATCAGCGTGCCGCCGTTGAGTCCGGAGCCGATGCGCACCAGCCGCACGCGCAAGCAGTCGCTGCGTGGTTTCGACCTTGAACGGCGGCAGCGGCTCCGGCGAAGTCCTCCTGCCAGCGCCGCCAGTAGTCGTGCAGCGTCGTCGCTGAATTCGGCGAGGCGCATGCCGCCGCGCATCCGCCCGAAGCCGCCGAGCAGCCGCGTCACCTGCGCGTTGTGGCCGCGCACGACGCCGTTCAGGTCGACGACCAGCACGCCGTCCTGCATGTCCTGGATGATCAGGCGGTTCACCTGCTCCAGGTTCGCGACGTCGATGCCGCGCTGTGCGGCGAGCTCCTCCGACGCCGTCGTGTAGCGACCGATGGCGACGGCGATGCCGACCGTCGCGAAGTAGCCGAGGCAGATGAGTGCCGTCTGGAACAGCTGCGGACCGCGGATGTCGCCGCCGAACGCGCGATACGCCTCGAGGCCGAGCAGGACGATCGCTCGCGAGCGCCGCGTGGAAGAACGCCGTCTGCGTGCGCAGCGAGCCACCCGCTGGCGGCGAGCTGCGGAAACAGCAGGATCGGCAGCGGCGCGCCCGTCGATGCCGCCGGCGATCATCACCAGCGCGATGAAGAAGATGTCGCCCGGACACGAGCGCGAACAGCGTCTGCATCAGCGGCAGCTGGACGCGCTCCTGCTGGATCCAGCCGAACGCCGCGAGGCCGAAAACGAAATAGAGCGACGCGGCCGTGAGAAACGAATTGGGCGCATCGACGTTCATCGTGCGCAGGTCGAGCATCAGCGCAAGGCCGAGCAGCAACGCGCCGCAGACCGCGCGGAACAGGCCGACGATCCACAGGATCCGCCGCGTCGAGCCGGTGATCAATTCACCTCGCGCGTGCGATGCCGGCGCAGCGACGGCAGACATCGAATCGGCTGTCACGCGAGCCATGGCGGGGTCGGTCGAAAAGGCGGCATCATCGGGGTCTGGCGATAGGCGTGGCCGCCTTCAGCATGAATGCGCAATGCGGCGCCCGGCACCGGGCATTGTGACAGCAACCGTCGCCGGGCGGTGGCTTCTGCGGCCGCTCCACCACGCCGCGTCTCGCGTGCGATGCGCCGATACCACACGGGCTCCAGCGCCCGGCGGAGCTGCCGGGGTCAGTCGGCGCGGCTTGCGGCTCGCTGACGCCCGCGCGCTCCAGGCACTTCGCATCACCGCACAGCGGTCCCCGCGGTCCCGCCGTTGCATCCGCGCTCGGCAAGTAGACGCCGCAGTCGACGCAGCGTGTCATCGCGCCGACTTCGGATGTGCGGTCCGCTGTGTGCTCGCGGTTTCGCGCGCGATGCTTCGACGCGTTGACGAGCCGCAGCGCGAACAGCACGACGAAGACAACGACCAGCCAGAAGATGACCTTGCCCACGGTCAGCGCGCCGCGCCGCGCACGGATTCGCGTCGCGCGTCGAGCAGCGCACCTGAACGACGCTTGGACGATCGTCTCATAAGACCTTTCCAGGTTGAGCAGGCCCGCCGGATCGAGCGCTGCCTTGATTCGCCGCATCAGCTCGAGCTCGAGCGGCGCCTTGTAATGGACGAGCTCGTCCCGCTTCAGCTGGCCGATGCCGTGTTCGGCGCTGATGCTGCCGCCGTGCCGCGGCGACGACGATCGTGCACGATGCGGTTCGCGGCGCGGCGTGTTGGCGAGGAATCGCCCGGCGGGCGTCGCCAACGGGCGCCGCGAGGTTGTAGTGGAGGTTGCCGTCGCCGAGGTGGCCGAACATCACGAGCTGCGCGCCGGGAAACGCGCGCGACCAGCGCAGCGCCCGCGTCGTCGAGAAACGCCGGAATGGCGGAGACCGGCAGCGAGATGTCGTGCTTGATGTTCGGTCCTTCGCGACGCTGCGCCTCGCTGATGTTCTCGCGCAGCGCCCACAGCGCGCGTCAGCCTGCTCCTGCGATTGCGCGATCGTCGCGTCGACGATCGTGCTCGCTTCGAGCGCGCGTGCGCGCACGCGTCTCGACTTGCGCCGCGAGCGGCGAGCCGGTCGCGCTGTCGTTCGACCTGCAGCAGCACGTACCAGGCGTGGTCCGGCAGCGGATCCGGGCAGCGCCGGATGATGCTTGCGCGACAGCCGCAGCGCGGGCACCGCTGCATGAGCTCGAAGCCGACGAGCCGATCGCCGAGCGCGCGCTTCATGAATCGCAGAGAAGTCGACGGCCGCGCGACGCCGGTCAACGGCGTCAGCGCGGTCACGCGAGTGCTCGGCGCGGCATAGAGCTTCAGCACCGCAGCGGTGACGATGCCGAGCGTGCCTTCGGCTGCCGATGAACAGCTGCTTCAGATCGTAGCCGGTATTGTCCTTGCGCAGCCGCGCAGCGCGTTCCAGACGCGTCCGTCGGCAAGCACGACCTCGACGCCGAGCACCAGATCGCGCGTATTGCCGTAGCGCAGCACGGCCGTGCCGCCGGCATTGGTCGACAGGTTGCCGCCGATCGTGCAGCTGCCTTCCGACGCGAGCGACAGCGGAAACAGCAGATCGGCGTCCGCGGCCGCCTGCTGCACTTCGGCGAGCGTCACGCCGGCCTCGACGGTGATCGTCGCGTTGGCGGGATCAACGGCGCGAACGCGCGCGCATCCGTCCGAGCGAGACGACGACTTCGCGTCCCGACTCGTCGGGCGTCGCGGCGCCGCATCCCGGTGTTGCCGCCCTGCGGAACGATCGGCACGTGCGCGTCCGCGCACAGCGCGACGACGGCCGCGACTTCGGCGGTGCCGGCCGGGCGCACGATCGCGCGCGCGCGCGCCGCGGTAACGTCCGCGCCAGTCGACGACATAGGGTTCGACGTCGGACGGATCCGTCAGCACTACGGTCGCGTCCGACGGACGTTCGACAGGCGTTCGGTGAAGGTTGCATCGGGGTTCGCCATGGCGCACGATAGTAGCGCACCGCGCGACCGCATCCGAAGTGCCCAGGCGGCGCGTGCCGTGGAGGACCGATGACCGACGAGACCAGCAAGCCCGCGAGCGGGACCATGCCTTTTTCCGCCGAGGACGCGATGGCGTTCATGCAGAAGATGTGGAATCCGTTTGCGCTGGCGATGCCCGGCTTCGACGCCGGCGGCGACGGTGCCGCCGAGCGATGCGCCGCCTGCGGAAGCCGCGGATGCGACCGCCAATGCCGCTGCGCCGCCGTTCGCCCCGCGCTGCAGGCGATGATGGGCAGCATGATGCCCGGCATGATGCCGTTCCCGAATCCGGCGGCGATGTTCGCAGCACTCGACCCGGTGGAGATCGAGCGCAAGATCGGTGAGTTGCGGGTCATCGAGAACTGGCTGTCGATGAGCCTCAACATGACGCAGATGAGCATCAAGACGCTCGAGCTGCAGCACGCGTCGCTCGAGGCGATGCGTGCGCGCGCACACGCCGGCGAAGCCTTCGCGCGACGCGAAGTGAGCCGGGGCGCTGACGACGCGAACGATCGGCGGCGCGCCGCCGTCGCGCGCCTAGGTGATCGTCGATGACACTGCCAGGGCCTATCGCAAACCAAGTCCGCGCAGCCCGTTTTGCGAGGTAGGTTCCTAATTCGCCGCGCGCTTGACGACCGCCTTGCCGCTCTTCGCAGGTTTCGCCGATCGCGCGATTCGCTCGGTCGTGCCGGTCTCGATGCGCGCATCCTGGTAGAGCGCCTTGCAGTCGGCGTTCTTGGCGTCGCCGAGATCGATCAGCGGCAGCAGCGCGAGCGGTCCGGCCACCACGCCCAGTCCGACCGACGCGCCGATGCGCGCCATCAGCGGTGCCATCTCCGGCCGGACCGTGGGCGCCTTGAACGTCCCGGCGATGACGATCGGTCCCTTGAGCGCGAGGATGCTCGGCGTCTTCGAGCTCGCTTTCAGGTGCAGGTCGTACTTTCGTCGGCGGAAGTTGACGCTTCCCGCGCCCGTGATCAGCTCCGCCGACGTGCTCGACGACGAAGAGATCGGGCGTCATCACGCCGTTCTTCGCATGCAACGCGGCGATGCCGCAGTGGATCACCGCCGTCTCGTCGCCACCGATCAGCATTAGCTGCGCGCGCCAGACGATGTTCGTCAGCACCAGCCGGAGCGTGCTGGCTTCGCCGCCGCGCATTGCGACAGCAGCCTCGCCGTCGGCCGAAGCGAACATCTCGCCGACGCTGGCGCCTTTCGCACGAAGCTGCGCGCGGCCGCCGAAGCGTCCCGCCGAGCCGTTCGGCGACGCGTTGGCGCGAAAGATCCGCTTCAGCTCGACGTTGCGCGCCTCGATCTTCGCCTGTGCCGTCGGCACGTCGTGCGTCGCATCGAGCGTGATGTTGCTGACGACGTGACCGTCGGCGATGCCGAAATCGAGCGGCTCGAGCCGCATGACGCCGTCCTTGAGCACGATGTGCGTGACGACCTGGTCGAGCGGTATCGCCTCCCACTTGACGTTCGTGCCCTTGAACCTCACGTCGACGTCGTGGTCGCGAAGGTGCGTCAGGTTGAACGGCCGGTTCGGCAGCACGCGGCCGCTGGCGACGCGTTGTTCCTCAGCCCTGCGCTGTTCGGGTGTGCGTTCCGTGTGCGCGGCGTCGCCCGGCGGCAGGCCGATGAATCCGCCCAGATCCTTGTAGTTCAGCTTTCGGAGACGTCAGATCGGCCGTCGTCAGGTGCCGCTTGCCGGACACGTCGACGGTGAAATCGCCGGAGAGATCGCTGTCGCCGACCGTCCCTTGATGCCGCGGAAGATCCACTTCGCTGGCTGGCGTGCCGCAGGTTACCGGTGAGGTCGTACTGGTGGCGTCCACGGCAGCGGCGTGACGGGCAACGATCGGATACAACTTCTGAAAAGATCCGGTCCCCTTCAGGTGCAGCGAGCCCTCCACGTCCCCGAGCGCGGCCGGGATGGCGCGAGTGCCATCGAACGCCATCGTCGTCGTCCCGGCGCGCGGCGTGCAGCAGGAGGTGATAGGGCGCGTTCACCTGCCGCAACTCGGCAACGGCTGCGCTCTCGTGCCGTCGATCTCGAACGGATCGCCGCGCAGCGTCCCTTTGCCGGCGAACTGCAGTGCCTGCGCGGGCGTCGCGTCGGTTTGCGGCGCGCTGCATCGACGCTGGCGGGCAGCAGCTCGTCGCGATAGCGGACCGTTCCGCGATCGACGTAGATCGCGCCGAACGCGGCGCCTGTATGCCCCGGAGCGTCGTCGAAGCGCCAGCTGGCGTCCCCCGCCGCATTGCGCCCTCGAGCAGGATGTCGGGACGAACGAGGCGAACGGTGCTGCGGGCGTCATCCGGGGCAACAGCGACGGCAACCGGAAGCTCTAGTGACCATGTCTCGGAAACGACGCCATCGGCTGGGTCGTGGATCCACGCCGCATAAGCCGGATCAGCGAGGTCGTCGAGCTGATATCCGTCGGTGCCCCCCAAGCGGACGGCGAGGTGACCGGATCGCTCACCGGTCGCTGCAGCCGGCTGCCGACGATCGACGCTGATGGGCCCGCGAAGCAGATTCCACAGGGAAAGAACAGAACGATCAACAACAGCGCCGCGACGACGCCGAACGAGACGACGGTATAGCGGCGCGTGCCCGACTTCCCGCGAAAGCGCATGGTGTGTCGAGGCGCGCCGGCCTCGTCGGGACGCTCGCCCATCGCGGTGACCGAGCCGGCGCGAGCGCCTCCGGTTGGCAGAGGGACTTCCTGAGATCTAGGCGCCGGCGTGCATCTTCGCTACCGTCGATCCCCACGTGCGGGCGTAAAGAAACGTCCGACAGGTCCCGGGTGGCGCATGCAGAGCCTCCCTAAGTCAGCCGTGCAGCCACGCCTGCTGAAGCCGCCGCGGCTCCGCCCGGTGCATCGAGCTTCAGCGCCAGATGGCACACGTGTCGAAGCGGCGCGCTTGCGAGCTCGACGTCGACGGCGAAGAGCTCGTCGCGCGCGAAACGCGTGCACGGAGAAGCCGCTCGCCCGCCGCGCGGGTCGCGTCGCCAGCGCGTCGACCAGCCTCGTGCGATCGCGCGCACGCCGCCAACGATCGCGACGAAGCAACATCGCGCGCGGCGCAGTCCCGCGCGTTCCGCCGGCGATCCGGTGAAAACGTGCTGCAGCGTCAGATCCTGGCAACTCTCGCGCCGAACCAGCAGGCCGGCGGCCGCGCTCGACGAGTTTGCCGCCGCGATCGCCGGCAGCACCGCGGCGCGCAGATGCCAGTCGACGCCGAACGCTGCGAGTAAATCGTCGAGCGGCGGATCGTCCGGTGCCGTGCACGTAGCGTGCGAAGAACGGGCGCATGTCGACGCTGGCTGAGCTCTCGCCGACGATCGATCTGATCGCGTCCTCCGGCACGCCCACGCCCGTCCGGCCGTGCCGCTGCCACAGCGCGCGCATCACGTCGTCGAGCGACGTGCGGCCGTCGCTGCGCGCAACGTGAGGTCGAGCGCCAGCGCGACGAGCGATCCCTTCGCGTAGTAGCTGACGACCGCGTTCGGGCGAGTTCTCGTCCGGGCCGGTAGAACTTGATCCACGCATCGAAGCTCGAGTCGGCGACGCTCTGCCGGTGCCGGCCCGGCGTGCGCAGCACCTGGTGATCGCGCGGCCGCAGCAGCTCGAGATACTGCGTCGTCGTCGATGACGCCGCTGCGCACGAGCGCCAGGTCGTCGTAGTACGACGTGATGCCCTCGAACGCCCACAGCTGCCGCGTGTAGCTCTCGCGCGCGAGGTCGTACGGCATGAACGCCGCCGGCTTGATCCGCTTCACGTTCCAGCTGTGGAAATATTCGTGGCTCGCGAGCCCGGCAGTGGAGGTAGCCGTCGGTCGATGTCGCTGCGCCCGGCGCGCCGGAAGCTCGTCGCGTCGACACAGCAGGCTCGTGCTCGATCGGTGCTCGAGGCCGCCATAGCCGTCGCCCACGGCGATGACCTGGAACAGGTAGCGATCGAACGGCGGGCGGTTCGGCGCGCCGCCGAAGAGGTCGACCTGCCACTGGCAGATGCTGCGCGAGGTCGCGCGCCAGCGCGCTCGAGTCGATCGTCGGTGCCGGCCGGTGATCGCGATCTCGTGCGGCACGCCGCCAGCGGCGAACGCCGCGAGCTGCGAAATCGACCATCTCGACCGGGTGATCGATGAGCTCGTCGTAGTCGGCAGCCTGGTAGCGGCCAAAACCGTGCGGCATCGCGCCGTCGGGCGCGAGCGTCGTCGCGACCGCGCCACTCGCCGCACGTCGTGCCGTCGGGTCGCAGCAGATCGACCGTGCACGGCGCGCCGTCGCGGCCCTCGGGAGCAGAAAGAGCGCTCGGCCCGTTGAAGTACGCCGCGCGTGCCGTCGAGGTAGGCGGTGCGCACCGACAGGTCGTAGCGCGTAGCACCTCGCGCGATGACGGTGATCGCCGCAACCGCAGGCGCCGCGCGCCAGACATCCTTCGCTTCCTTCGCGATCGCGACGGCGGCGCCGGCGGATTCGGCGCGGACGTCACGAACTGGCGGGCGAACTCGCGGATCAGGTAGCTGCCGGGCATCCACGTCGGCAGGCGATAGCGCTGGCCCTGCGGATCGGGATCGTCGATCGTGCAGCGAACCTCGAACAGATGCGCGTTCGGATCGAGTGCTGCAACTTGATAGCGCGTCGGTTGCATGGGCGTCATAAGCGTGGGTGGTGGCGGAATGTTCGCGTTCATCGGACCATAACCTCGAAGCGCGCCGAGCAGCAGCGGCTGATGCACGAGATAGACGGCGAGGCTGTGGCGTCCGAGGAGCGCAGGGCGCGCGGCGCACGGCCGAGGGGCGACAGCAGCAGCGAAGCGGTTTTGCACCAGCGCGTGACCCGCGGCGATGCCGAGCAGCAGCACGCCGGTCCACGGGAACACCGGCACGTAATCCTCGGTCACCGGCTTGTGCGTCATGAATCCGAGCCAGCCGAGCCAGCGGTTTGTCGAACAGCGGCGACGACAGCGTCAGGCCGGCGACGATCACGACGACGCCGGCGAGCGCCGCCGCGCGGGGCCGGGCCGGTCAACGGCCGCGCTACTGACGAGCGAGACGGCGATTGCGTGCAGCACGCCGAACCAGATGAACGATCGCGGAAACATCATCACGCTCGCGGCCGTGACGAGCGCTGCGGCGCCGCCGATCATCGCGACGTGGCGCGGCCACCGCGCAGCGTCTGCGAGCGGATCGCGACGGCCAGCGCCGCGCTGATGCCTCGCGATCAGCAAGAACGACGACAGTGGATGGCCGCCCGCGCCGTCAGCCACAGCGGATCGTGCTCGAAAATCCCACCGCGTCAATCGGAAATAAGCGCAGGTCGAAACAGAAGTGGTAGTATGACCATCGCGACGATCGCGATCCCGCGGCAGCGCGTCGAGACCGGCGACACGCGCTTTTGCGTGTCGCGCGTCATCGGCTCGCGCGCCAGACGACGTGGATGGCGCCCGTCGCGTCGGGCGCTCCAGCATCGACACGGCGTTGCGCGCGGCAGCTGACGCGGTCGCGGCCGGTCGCAACACGATGATCGACGTCCGTGGCACCAGGCTCCGCTCGACGATCGTCCCCGCGACCGCGACGTCGCCGCCTCGTATTGCTGATCGTGGCTGTCGCGGGTCGCGGTCGCCAGATTCGCGGTGAGCGTGACGGTAGCCGAACGTCAGACGATGGCTTCTCCGGTCACGATGCGCGCGTTCGTCCACCTCGCGTCCAACATTCCATTGACCGCATCGCCTGGCGGCCGACAGCGACGCGTGCGTCGACGATGATGTTGCCGCCGGGCGTCAGCGCCTGCAATCGCGGATCAAGTGCGGCGAGCGCATTGCCGCGGGCACGCGTGCGTGGAGCTCGCGGGCGTCGATGCTCGCGGATCCAATGATGATGGCCGCGCGCGGCTCGCCGTCGTCGCCATCGCCGAGCCGCACGGCGAGGCTGCCACGCACGAGCGCCCGCGCCGTCGAGTTTCCAGCTGACCGGAATCCGCGCGTTGCCGTCGGCGCTCGTGACGGCACCGCGGCCGGCGCCACCACGGACCCGTCGCGTCAGCGAGGGCGAAGCCGCCGCTGCGTGAAACCCGCGAGCGGAGCGATCGAGCAGCGTCGCCGGTGCGAACGCCGCGATTGCCGCGACTGAGCGGTGACGATGCCCGTCGCGAGCTTGAGCAGTGATTTCAACGCGTGAACGTCAGGTCCGCGCGCACGCGGCCTGGCTCGACGCGCGCAGCGAGCGTGGCCTCCACGACGTGAACGCCTCGTCGCGGCCCAGTGCGTCGAGCGCCGCGACGACGGCATCGAAGCGCGCCTCTGTCGACGACGACGGGCGTAACGCCCCTCGCTCGTTGCCGACGCTACGGGCGCCGCGCGGGAGCTCGTGGCGCGCCATCACACGATCGACGGCGGCGCGCAGGTCGCCGGCGCGAAGCGGCAGCGGCGTCTGCGCAAGGCTCGCGCTGTCCGCGATGCGTGCCTGCGCTGACGTCGAGCACCGGATCGCATATGCGCGACGTCCGATTGCGCGCGGTCGATTGCCGTCGCTCAACGGGCGCACGGCGAACAGCAGCACGACCGCCGCGACGGCAATCGCGACGACGGCGATCGACCGGCGACGCGACGGGCTCGACGCATCCCACGTGGCAAAGAGTGCGCGCGGCCAACGCATCGGTCAGCGCGCCGTCGGTCTGAGCGTGATGCGCATTCAGCGTGCCGGACGACGACGGCGCGGCAACCGCTGTCGATGCCCGCGCGACCCAGCGCGCGCGTCACGCGCGACAGCGCATCGGCATCGAGCTTGCCGATCTCGGAGCCGTCCACGCGTTGCTAGGCTGCGTAGTGCGCCGATTTCAGCGGTTCCGCGCGGCAGCTCGCCGAATGCCGATGCCGCGCGTGCGAGCAGCGGCAGTGCGTCGGCCGACGCGCGCTTCGACGCCGCGCTGCCGCAATTCCGCATTGCGCCGGGGCAATCTTCCGCAGCCGCCGTCGCCGCCGTCGTGGCGGGCAGCGCGGCGGCCGTCGCTTGCCGGACCAGTTCGCGCTGAAAGCCTCCAGTCGGTCACGTTGAGCCACGTCCATTGCGCGAGCAATCCGGTGACATGGAACGCGATTGCCAGTGTTCCTGCGGACGAGCGCCGGCCGGAAGAGCGCGCGCGACCCGGCGAGCCGGTGCCACGTCTTTCGTCGGCGCATCGGCGGCGAGAAAGTCGGCGCGTCCGCGAATCGCTTCCGCAGCGGCGTCCTCCCAGCGCCACGCCGGCGCCGGAACGAATCGCACGCCGGTCGCTTCGGACCACGCCGCGAGGCCGGGCGGGCTCGACGTCGCAACGCCGCGTGCACGATTGCGGGCGCGCCGACGCCGTGCGCCGGACTCTGCGCCAACGCCGCCTGCAGTTCCGGCGGAAGCTCGGCGCCAGTGCCGAGCGCCGATCGCGAAGGCGCTGCCGTCGTCGCGGCGGCACTGCAGTCGCTGCCGTCGCCGGACGCGCACCACGTCCATCCGGCGTTGCGAGGCGCGAGCGCCGACTCGGGAACGATTCGGACCGCACGCGGGCAACTGGCGCGCGATGTCGTCGACCAGCTGCACGCGCGAGGCGATTGCGGCAACGACGGGCCGACCGGATGTCGCAATGGCGATCGCGGCCTCGTCGGCGCTCCGCGGCCATCTGGTCCTCGAGCGCGAACCGAGCGGCGTCGCGCAGCCGGTTTTGCGGGCATCGGCGGCAACTGCAGCGCGGCGAGGCGTGCGTGCGCTGCGGCCAGCACGATTTCCACCGTGGCATCCGACGGCGCATCGCGCGGGCGCGTCGTCGCGACCGTGCGCGGCCGCGCGACCGTCACCGGCGTAGCGCACCCACGCATTGGGCTCGATCGGCGACGGGCGCAGCGGCGAGAAAGACGCGAAGCATCGGCGCAGCTTACGAGATGACGGCCGCGGCGCGCTGCGCCGTCATTCGATCGTTTGCCAGACGATGCGCGTCGTGGCGCTGCCTTCGCGATCGACGAGCGCGCGTGCCTCGCGACCGTGCCGCCCTGCCGGGCGATCACGGACACGAGGAGTAGCGGCTTTTCGTCGTGTACATCGAGTCGGTGCCGATCAGCGAGCGCGCCGGCGGGCAGCCGTTGCCGGAACTCGGCGACCGACGCGAACGGCCGCTGCGCGACGGCTCGCGACGAACGCGGCGAGGGCGGCGGCGTCCATGCCGTCGATCGAGCCGCCGCCAGCAGCTCGGCCGGTGCCGTATTGACATTGAGCGGCGCGTCGTCGCCGGCAATGCGGTGACGTAGCGGATCAGCCGCCGGAGCACCGTTGCGCTCATCCCGCGCGCGTCGCCCGGCTCCTCGATACGCCGTCGCCGGCATGTTGGCGCAAGACCCGGCTGTGCCATACGCTGGTACCAACTGTCCTCCGCGCCGCCCGGCTCCTCGACGTTGTCGCTGTCGACCCAGTCGATCATCGTCGCGAAGCGTCGACGGCGCGACGCAGCGCCTCGAACAACCGCGTGAGAGCGTTGCCGCTCGGGCGCCGATTGGCTGCCGCTCGCCAGGTTGTTGACGTTGAGCATTCCCTGCGCGTCGACGATGCGCTCCTCGACCGACCCGTTCTCGACGGGTGTCGCTGGCAGACGGCATGGCCCACGGCTCGCCGAGGATGATTGAACGCGGCGCCGCGCGCGGCGTCGAGAATCTGCCGCGTCCACTGGACGCCGGCGAGCGCGATCGACTGCGCCTGCACCTGGTCGCCGCGTTGGCGCCACCTGCGCGGCCCATTGCTGACTGTGCGCTCGCGAGCGAAATCGCCGACCGCCGCGGCCGAATGCGGCGACGAGCATCGCGATGATCAGCGCGAGCCCGCGCTGACGGCACCACCTGCGGCGCTGCGGTGCGCAATTCGGTCGCGTGCGTGCCACCGCAGCACGAGCAGGCGGTCGATCGTCGCTGCCGTCGGCGAGCGTCGAGCTCGATACGCACGCCGCGCGGAATGGCGGTGCCGCCCGGCAACGGCCACCGGAGCGGACCAGCGATTGTCGGCCATGAGCGCGGTGACGCGGAATCCGGCGACGTCGTCGGTCAGCGCATAGCTCGTCGCGGTTCCGCGTGGCGACGTTGTCGAGTGCGGCCAGTACAGTGCCTCGACACGGCCGCCGCGTCAGCCGATAGCCGATGCGCTGCCCGGCGCTTCCGGGCTCGTCGAACGGCGGACGGACCGGCGCGCGTGAAGACCAGCAGTCGCATTTGCCTGCGCGCTGTCGTCGACTGCCAGCGACCACGCAGCGTCGGTCGACGGCGCCGCGCCGCGCCGGTCGCGGGACCGACGATCGCAGGTCCGCCTCGGACGCGCGTCAGATACGGCGTCGAGCTGCTGCTGCCAGCGCGAGCGCTCGGCAGCGAGCCGCGCCTCGCCGTCGGCCATCGCCGCCGTCGCGCGCCATGCGAGGAGCGCGACGAGCGGCGAGGATCGCGATCGCGACGAGCGCCTCGACGAGCGTGAAGCCCGCTAGGCTCCCTAGACGCGCGCGTCATGTCACGCGTCAGGCCCGCTGCCGACGTAGCCGACGAGCCGCGCGAGCACGTAGCCGGGCTGGTCGTCCTGGCGCGACGACGATCTCGATCTTGCGGAACGCGGGATTGGGCGACGCAGCGCACTGGTGCGCCGCCAGGCGAAACAGCATGCCCGCCTGCGCGTCCTCGCCGGTCGTCGTGCCCGGCGGCGCGGCGCCGGGTCGTCGGCTGCGCCTGCGCGAGCCTGTTCTCGGCGACCCACAGCGCGAGCGTCCGCGCCTTCAGCGACGACGCGCCGTCGGCACCTTGCGCGATGCGCGCATGCCGGCGGACAGCGCGACGGCGACGATCGCCAGCGCGACCAGCACCTCGATCAGCGCTGAAGCCGCACCGTCGCGACGATGCGGTCACGGCGACAGCGCGCCCGGTCCCGCGACCGATACGCGGTTCAGCGGATCGAGCGCCACGATCCGTCCGTGACGATGGCGTCGTCAGCACGAACGCGAACGGCTCGTTGCGGCCCGACGCGCGCGCAACGGAACGACGGCGTCGCGACGCCACGGCGCGGCCGGCAAACGCGAGTGCCATCGCATCGAGCGGATCGGGCAGCGCGCGGGCGCGCAGGATGTCATCGTCGTCGATGGCTTGCCAGCGATCGGTTCGCACCGTCGCGGCGCCAGTAGCGGATCGAATGCCCCGCCGCGGACACGCCGAGCAGCTCGCTGCGGAACTTGCGCGCGCTGCGCGCCGCATACTCGAGCGCAGCCCGCAAAGCGCCGCGCTTCGCGGGCCGCGAGATCGCGCTCGTCGGGTGCGACGCTGGCAATGGTGCAGCCACGGCCGCGATGCCGAGGATGACGATGCACGACGAGTGATTTCGATCGAGCGTGAAACCCGACGTCCGGGCGCGCACGGGCTCAGCGAAGCGCTCAGGCTCCCAGAGGTCCCACGACCCGATGTCGGCATCGGCGCCCGTGCCGCCGGGCTGGCCATCGGCGCCATGCGTGACGATGCGTCGACGTCGCCTTCAGGCCGGGATTCAGATAGTGATACGGCTGTCCCCACGGGTCGCGTCGGCAGTTTTTCGAGATAACCGCCCGGCTTCCAGTTCGGCGGGACGGGCGGTCGGCAGGGGCTTCGCGACGAGCGCGCTCGAGCCCTGCTCGGTCGTCGGATAGCGCTGGTTGTCGAGCCGGTAGAGCTTCAGCGCCTGGCGGATGGCGGCGAGGTCGCTCTTCGCGGCGACGCCGCGCGCCTCGTCGGGTCGCGACGAGCACGCTCGGCACGACGAGCGCGGCGAGCACGCCGAGGATCACGATGACGACCATGATCTCGATCAGCGTGAAGCCCGCGCAACCGGATGCGCGAGACGGGTCGGCGCGGAACGCGCGCCGGTAGCCGCACGCAGTCGCGAATGCATTCATCGGCCCATTATAATCTCGGCAGCTCCCATTGGCGATGACGCTCGCGTTCCGCGCATTCGACGCGCCGGCGGGCGTGCCTCCTCAAGCTGAATGCGCAAATCCCGCGTCACGCTGCTCTCCACTGTCACGCCGCTGGCGATCGCAGTGGCGGGCGCCGCGCGTCTTCGCCGTCGACTGGTACCACCAGCCTTTGACGCTGCCGCGAAGCCCGTTCGAGTTCGACGTGAGGAGCGGCACGCCGCTGACCACCGTCGCGCGCGACGCTGCGCGATGCCGGCGTGATCCGCATCCAGCATGGCGCTCGACGTTGCTCGCGCGCTGCCGAGCGCGTCGATCGCGCGATCAAGGCGGGCAGCTACGAGTCTCGAAAGCGGCATCACGCTGCCCGGGCTCCTCGCGAAGCTGACCGCAGGGCGACGTCGCGCAGACGGCGGTGACGATCATCGAGGGCACGACGTTCGCCGAGGTCCGGCGAGCGCTCGCGCGCGACGCCCGACGTCGGCCAACGACGTCGCCGATATGCCCGGATGCTGAGCTGCTGGAAACGCCTTGGCGCGACCGAGACGAGCGGCGAAGGACCTGTTCTTTCCGGACACGTATTTCTCGCGAGCAGGCAGCGACGCGACCTCGCGCTGCTTGCGCCGGGCGTACCGGTCGCTGCATGCGCGGCTCGACGCCGCGTGGGCGCGAGCGGGCGCCCGACCTGCCGCTCGCGACGCCGTACGAGGCGCTGATCCTCGCGTCGATCGTCGAGAAGGAAACCGGCGAGCCGACCGATCGGCCGCTGATCGCGTCGGTATTCGTCAACCGGCTGAAGCGCGGCATGCGGCTGCAGACCGACCCGACGGTCATCTACGGCATCGGCGCGCGCTTCGACGGCAACCTGCGCAAGCGCGACCTCGAAGCCGACACGCCGTACAACACGTACATTCGCGCGACGGCCTGCCGCCCGACGCCGATCGCGTTGCCGTCGCAGGCGTCGATCGACGCCGTGACTGAACCCGCCGTCGAACCGCCTATCTGCTACTTCGTGTCGCGCGGCGACGGCACGTCGGAGTTCTCGGCGAGCCTCGCCGACCACAATCGCGCCGTGTCAAAATACCAGAAAGGCGGTCGCTGATCGTGTCGTCGCGCTGAGACCGCAGGCGCGGATTGCAACGAGCGCCTGATCATCCGATGGCACGCGGCCGCTTCATCACGCTCGAAGGCGTCGACGGCGCGGGCAAGAGCACGCACGCCGCGTGGCTCGTCGACGTGCTGCAGGCGCGCGGACGTCGCGTCGTCGGCGACGCGCGAGCCGGGCGGCACGCCGCTCGGCGAAGCGCTGCGCGAAATCCTGCTGCGCGCAGCCGATGGCGCACGACAGCGAGGCGCTGCTGATGTTCGCTGCGCGGCGCGAGCATGTCGCGCAGGTGATTCGACCCGGCGCTCGACGCGCGGCGACATCGTCGTCAGCGATCGCTTCACCGACGCCACCTACGCCTATCAGGGTGGCGGCCACGGCGTGTCGCTCGAACTGATCGCGCAAGCTCGAGCGGACCGTGCATCCGCGACTGCAATCCCGACCTGACGCTGCTGTTCGACGTTCCGGCGCTGTGTCGCGCGAGCGGCTCGACCGCGATGTCCGCGCGGGGCCACGCGCTCGACAAGTTCGAGCGCGAGGCGGCCGAATTCTTCGACCGTGTGCGCAGCGCGTATCTCGCGCGGGCGCAGCGCGGATCCGCGGCGCTTTCGCGTGATCGACTCGACGCGGCCGCTCGCCGAGGTTCGGGCGGATCTGGCGCGCATCGTCGACGCGCTATGACCGGCGATCGCCGGCGACGGCGCGACGCGCGACGCACTGCCGTCCGCGTCCTTCGGTCGCGCCGCTCGACTGGCAGCGCGCACCGCTCGCCGATCTCGTCGCGCGTCGCGAGCGCTGGCCGCACGCGCTGCTGATCAGCGGTCCGCGCGGCATCGGCAAGCGGATGCGCTGGCCGATGCGCTCGCTCGCGCGCTGCTGTGCGAGACGCCGCGCGACGGCGGCATGCCCTGCGGTGAATGTCCGGGCTGCCGTTATGTCGCCGCCGGCCAGCATCCCGACCTGCGCGTCGTCGAGCCGATCGACGTCGACCGACGACGTGCGCGAAACCGGTGGAATGGATCGTCGTCGATCGCATCCGCGGCGCTGACCGCGCTGGGCGCACCTGACGAGCCATCGCGGCGGCGCCAAGGTCGGTATCATCGATCCGGCCGAGCGGATGAACGCCGCCGCCGGCGAACGCGCTCGCTGAAGACGCTCGAAGAGCCGCCGGCCGGCACGTATCTGCTGCTCGTCTCGCATCAGGCCGGGCGATTGCCGGCGACGATCCGCAGCCGCTGCCAGATCGTCGCAGCGCCGTAGCCCGACGACTCGGCAAGGCATCGAATGGCTGGCCGGCGCGAGGCGTGCGCGATGCTGCGTCGTTGCTCGCGCAGGCGGCGGCGCGCCGCTCGCCGCACTGGCGCTCGCCGACAGCGATTACCAGGCCGAGCGGGCGGTGTGGATGAAGGCGCTCGCGGCGCCGGCCGCGTTGCCGGTGGCGGCGCTGCGCGGCGCGCATCGACGCAGGACCGCGCGAGGGCCGCAAGGATCGCCTCGCCGCGCGTCATCGATTGGCTGGTCAGGATGGTGCGCCGACCTCGCGCGCGTCGCACGCGGGCGGCAGCGCCGCTTCGCAACCCGGATCACGGCGCGCAGCTCGCGGCGCTCGCGCCGTCGGTGGCGGCGGTGCCGCTGTTTCGCTATCATCGCAGCTCTGCTGGACCAACGCGCGCTGCTTGCGCATCCGCTGCAGCCGCGCCTCGTCGCGGAGGCGCTACTGATCGATTACCGGGCCCTGTTCGGGTAGACGATGGCCGAGAACAATCCCCTGGCATCAGCGCGCCGCGGTGCGCCCGTCCAGGCGTCCTGTCGCTCAACATCCGCGAAAAGGCCGCGCTCGTACGCAGCCTACATGCCGTTCCTGCAAGCGGCGGCGGCATCTTCATTCCGACGTCGCGGCCAGTACTCGCTCGGCGAGGAAGTGTTCATGCTGCTGTCGCTGATGGACGATCCGAACCGCATCGCCGTGCAGGGCAAGGTCGTGTGGATCACACCCGACGGCGTGCAGGGCAACCGCACGCAGGGCATCGGCGTCCAGTTCACGCTGGACGAGACCGGGCGCCGCCGCGAAGGCGACGATCGAGCAGATCCTCGGCGAGCATCTCGGCGTCGACGCGCCCGACGCACACGATGTGACGCTCGGGCGTTGCGCTGACCGCGCGACCGCGATCGTTTCTGCAGTGCGCGCCGGCGCGACGCCGTTCGCTCGGCATTCATCGATGTTCGTCGATTCGCATTGCCATCTCGATTTTCCGGAGCTCGCCGCGACGAGCTGCCGCAGTGCTCGACGCGATGCGCGACAACAAGCGTCACGCACGCGCTGTGCATCGCGCGTCGAAGCTGGCCGGCTGGCCCGCCGTGCATGCGATCGCGCGCGCGCATCGCGAATCTCTACGCGAGCGTCGGCGTGCATCCCGACTATGCGGACATCGCAGGAGCCGACGCGTGGCGATGCTCGTCGAGCTCGCCGGCGACCCGAAGATCGTCGCGATCGGCGAGACCGGTCTCGACTATTTCCGGCTCGACCGGCGACCTCGGCTGGCAGCGCGAGCGGTTTCGCACGCACATCCGCGCGGCGCGCGCCGCGCGGCAAGCCGCTCGTCATCCACACGCGCTCGGCGGCCGCCGACACGCTCGCGATCATGCGCGACGAGGGCGCGCGGCGACGCGGGCGGCGTCATGCACTGCTTCACCGAGACGTGGGACGTCGCGCGCGCGGCGCTCGACCTCGGGTTCCACATCTCGTTCTCCGGCATCGTCACGTTCAAGAACGCCGCCGCGCTTGAAGGATGTCGCGCGGCGCGTGCCGCTCGACCGGATGCTGATCGAAACCGACAGCCCATACCTCGCACCGGTGCCCTATCGCGGCAAGCGCAACCAGCCCGCGTGCGTCCGGCATGTCGCCGAGGAGATCGCGCGGCTGCGCGAAGTGCCGGTCGAGGCCGATCGCAGACGGCGACGTCGGATAATTTCTTCAAGCTGTTCGGAGTGAGCCCCAATGCGCATTGATCGCGCGCTGCGCCGCCTGCTCGCTCGTCGCGCTCTGTCGGCGCGCCGATCACCGTGCTCGGCGCAGGGACTGCTGGACGACCATGGCGATCGCGATCGCGAGCGACCGCGCCGAGGACGTCAGCCGTCTCGCTGCGCGCGTGGGCATGATCCGATGCCGCTCGACGCGAAGGGCGACACGCGCGCTTTGCATCGCGGCGGCGCAGCGGCGCGCAGCGCTCGGTCGACATGCGCTGCTCGCGGCGAAGGCCGATCCGAATCGGCGCGAACCGCTTCAACGACACGCCGTTGATGCTCGCGGCGCTCAACGGCAACCTGGACGTCGTGCGCAAGCTCTGCCGCCGGCGGCGCGCTGCTCGATCCGCCGGGCTGGACGCCCGCTGATCTACTGCAGCGACCGGCGGGCACGATGCACGTCGTCACGTATCTCGCGCAGCGCGGCGCAAAGCTCGATGCCGCGTCGCCGAACGGCACGACGGCGCTGATGATGGCGGTGCCGCGAGCATCGGCTCGACACGGCGCGGCTGCTGATCAGGCGCGGCGCGGTCATCAATCCACCGCAACCAGGACGGCGCGACGCGCGCGCTGTCGTGGGCGAAGCGCGGCAACGAAGTCGATCTCGAAAGGAACTGCGCCGCGCGGGCGCAGGGACTGACGTCGCATGCGACCGCTACGGCTGCTGGTCTTCGATCGCCCCGGCGCTCGCGCGCGGCTTCAGTCGTCGGCGGCGGTTCCACCGCGTCGGCCGGTGTGCTCGCCTCGGCGGCGCGCGATCAGCGAGCGGCATCAGCGCGGGCAGCACGCCATGACCAGCCTGTCGCGCGCCGTTGTAGCGCTTCTGCCAGTACGCACTTTGCCGAGCGACGCGACGCCCACCTCTCCGCCGCGCGACGGCGCATGGATGAAGCGGTCGTTGCCGAGGTAGATGCCGACGTGGGAGAACGCGAATCGCCAGGTGTTGAAGAACACGAGGTCGCCCGGCTCGAGCTCGGTGGTGCGGATGTCCTCGCCGATGCGGCTCAGCTCTTTCGCCGTCCGCGCGGCAGCGTGACGCCGGTGACACTGCTGGAACACATAGCGGATGAGACCCGCTGCAGTCGAGTCCGCGATCCGGCGTTTCACCGCCATACCGATACGCGATGCCGACGAGCGACAGCGCGATACACGCCTGATTTCGCGCGTCCCCTCGCACGCATCCGGTCCGCGGCCTCGGCGAGTGAGCACCTGCGCGGCCTCGGCGATCGACCGGTCGGCGTGCCGCTCGGCGGCATCGCACCGGGGTCGCTTGCGCCGCGACGATCGCGACGGCGACGGCAACGAGGCGCGCGCAGCGGAAGCGGGACGATTGGGTGTGGGCGGCTTCGGGCACCGCGCGATTCTCCCGGAAAACGCCTCCGAGTCAAGCGCCGGGCATCGATCGCGCCGACCGGCGTCGCCGCGTCGGCGCGTGGGACGGACGGCGTGTGAGCCCCGCGGCGCGGGCACGGCGCGCGGCCTTGGGATCACGCAGGCGAGCGGCCGGGTGATCTCGACGCGATCGCCGCTCGCGCAGCGGCGTCGAGCCGTCGACGCGCTGGCCAAAGATGGCGAGGCCAGGCGTCGTCGGGAACCATGCCAATCCGTTGCGCAACGTCGGCGATGCGCAGCGCGTCGGCGACCGTCGCGCCGTCGGCGACGTCGAGCGCGACAACGAGTTCGCTGCCCGGAGCGGCATAGGCGACGTGGACGCGCATCCGCGCCAACTCAACCTGTGACGTACACGGCTGTCGGCGCGACGGACGAACGCGTCGATCAGCGTGTCCGGCGATGTGCCCGAACACCGGGCCGATCGCCTTGTCGAGCAGCGTCGTCGCGAACTCGTACGCGAGGCCGAACTCGACGCGGCAGCCGAGATCTTGCCGAGCGCGCGGAATCGCCATTCGCCATGCAGGTGGCGGAAACGGCCCGTCGTTCAGCGTAATGACGATCGACGTCGGGCGGCCGGTTGACGTTGTCGGTGGTGAAATGCGCGCGGACGCGGTGATAGTCGATGTCGATCCGCGCGGTCTTGCGATTGTCGAGAGCTGCTCGAGGACGCGACGCGCCGCCGCACCAGGGCAGGAACTGCGGATACGCTTCGACGTCGTCGACGAGCTCGAACATCTGCGCGCTCGCGGTAGGGGACGAGCACGGCTCTTGGTCACGCAGTGCACGGCGATCCGTCGGGCAACGCCGGTGCGCGCGGCGATCGACAGTGCGTCGCGCGCGTAGAATGCGCTGCAGAACCACTTCCAGTCGTCATCGGGCGCTCAGTGAGCATCGTCGAGAACCGCAAGGCCTTCCACGACTATTTTATCGAGGAACGATTCGAGGCCGGCATCGCGCTCGAAGGCTGGGAAGTGAAGGCGATCCGCGGCGGCCGCGCGAATCTGAAGGAAGCGTACGTCGTCGTCAAGAACGGCGAGCTCGATGCTGATCGGCGCGCACATCTCGCCGCTGACGACGGCGTCGACGCACGTGCGCGCCGATCCGACGCGAACGCGCGAGCCTGCTGCTGCATCGCGAGGAGATCAACCGGCTGATCGGCAAGGTCGAGCGCGCCGGCTACACGCTCGACGCCGATCGACCTCCACTACAGCAAGCGGCCGCGTCAAGCTGGCGATCGGCCTCGCGAAGGGCAAGAAGCAGCACGACAAGCGCGCGACGATCAAGGATCGCGAGTGGAACCGGGAGCAGCAGCGGATCATGCGCGGCCGCAATGCGCCGGTTCGCTCGCGCGAGACCGCTTGAGGCCAGGCGCGCACCAGCGTCCACGCTTCACTGCGGCATTCATCGGCGATGACGGCGCGCGCGGCAGCCACGCCGCTCCTGACCGCCGCCTCGAGCGTCGCGGGGAACGCCGGATACGTATAGTCGCCCGCGAGGTAGACGCGCCCGGTGAGCCGACCGCATTGCGGGTGCGCGGTGGCGGAACGCACGAGTACGTCGCACGCTTTTCGGCGATCACCTGCGACCAGCGCAGCGGTGGCAGCGATGGCCGCAACCGTCGCAATTGCTGAGTCGATCGGCGGCGACGAGCGCCGGCTGGTCGAGCGCATCGTGGTCACCGTGCGCGCTGATGACGACCGACAGCAGCGAACCGAGTGCCGGGCGCGACGGCGACGCCGCCGCGCGGCGAAGGATGTCGCCGCGATCGAACAGCCACTGGCCGGGGCTGTCGTCAGGCACTGACGAGTCCGCGCGGCAGGGCGACGGACGCTTCGTAGCCGAGATAGGCGGTCACGATCGGCTGCCAGGCCAGCGCTGCAACCTGGCGTAGCGCCGCACCAACGGCTGCGTCGCCCGTCGCGAGCGTCGGATCGAACGCCGTTGCGAGCTGATGCGGCCTCACGGCGACGACGGCCGCGTCGGCGCGTCGCGTCGCCGGTCGCATCGGCGAGGCGAATGTCGTCGGCGTCGATCACCCGCAGCCGCGACGACAGAGCCGACCGCGTGCCCGCGTGCGCGCAGCCAATCCGCCGCCTGCTCGGGAAACGCGCGGGCGAGGCCGCTTCGCGCAACCACCATCTGCGCGGCGTTGGCGGCGCCGCCGAACGCTTCGCGCAGCACGTTCAGGAAGACCTGCGCCGATGCCTCGGTCGGCGGCGTATTGAGCGCGGCGACGCAAAGGGGCGCCCACAGGTTGTCGCGCACGTGCGGCGGCAATGGCGCGATGATGTCGGCGACGGTCGCGCCGTCCGCGCACCGAAACTCACGCGCGTCGCAGTGCCGCGAACCAGCGGATCGTCGCGACGCGCTCGCGCCACGTGAAGCCGCGTGCGCGCAGCAACCCGACGAGCAGGCCGAGCGGCGCGCGGAAGGTTTCGCGCGCGCAGCGATCAGCGCGTTGCGCTGCTGCGCCGAGAGCGGGCGAATCGCGAGCGGCGCCGTGATCCACGGCGACGCGACGTTCCCGCATGAACAAGTGCCGCGACGCGCATCGTCTCCGACATAGCGCGCCGAGCAGCAGGTGCTCGCCATTGTCGAGCGGCAGGCCGTCGCGAAGGACGCCGCGCGCGCGACCGCCGAGCGACGGCGCCGCATCGTGCAACTCGACGCGCCTGCCGTGCGCGCGCGAGCTCGATCGCGGCCGCGCATCCGGCCCAGCCGCCTCCGATGACGACGATCACGCGCGCCACGCCGCGCGCGTCGCGATCCACAGCTTGCGCAGCGGCGTGAGCGCGATGCGGCGATCGAGCACCTGGTAACCGTCGCGCGCGATCTCGTCGAGCAACGTCCGGTAGATCGCCGCCATCGCGAGACCGGCCCGCTGCGCGCGCCGGTCGGACGCCGGCAGCTGCGCGAGGGCGCGGTCGTACCAGCTACGCGCGCGCGTCGACCTCGAAGGCCATCAGGCTCGCGAATTCCGGCGAGCCTCTTGCGCGCAGCACGTCTGACGACGCAACGCCGAAGCGGGCGAGGTCGTCCTGCGGCAGATAGATGCGCCCGCGGCGCGCGTCCTCGCCGACGTCGCGGATGATGTTCGTAAGCTGGAACGCGACGCCGAGGTCGCGCGCGTAGCCACGCGTCGCGGGATCAGCGTAACCGAAGATCTCCGCCGACATCAGCCCCACGACGCCCGCCACCCGATGGCAATAGAGCTCGAGCCCGGCGAAGTCGAGGTAGCGCACGGCGTCGAGGTCCATCTGCATGCCGTCGATCACCGTCTGCAGATGCGCTTCGGGAGGCCGTAGCGGCGAACGACGCGGCAGAAGCGCCATCGCCACCGGATGATGTGGCGATCCCTTGAAGAGTGCATCGACTTCGGTTCGCCACCACGCGAGCTTGACCCGCGCGATATCGGGATCCGCCACCTCGTCGACGGCGTCGTCGACTTCACGACAGAACGCATAGAGCGCCGTGATCGCCGTGCGTCGTGCGGAGTCGAGCAGCCGGAAGCTGTAATGAAAGCTCGAGCCGCTCTGCGCCGCCTTGTCGGCGCAATACTGATCGGGCGTCACGCGTGCCGGGCGGGTGCGAACGTCCGCAGCGCCAGCACCGCGCCCAGTCGCGCTTCGTCAGCATCGGCCGGCGGTTGAAGCACGTCGCCGTCGACGCGCTCGATGCGCTCGAGTATGCGCAGGCCGCCCGGCGATGACCGCCCGCAGTCTCGAGGCCCGCGCGCAACGGCAGCCGGCGAGGCAGCGCTCGGCCCTGGCCGAAGATCTCGCGCGTGCGCGCGGTTTCGAACGCCATCAATCGCGACCACCTGCGATCGAGCACGCCCGCGGCGATCGCGGCGGGATCGACATCGAAGCGCGCGAGATCTTCGAGCGGGATGTAGACGCGTCCCTTGCGCCAGTCGAGCGCCACGTCCTGCCAGAAATTGGCCAGCTGCAGCGCTGTGCAGATCGCATCGCTTTCCCGCAGGCCCTGTTCGTCGTCACGCCCGTACAGCGCAAGCAGCAGCAGGCGACCGACCGGGTTGGCGGAGCGGCGGCAGTAGTCGGTGACGGCGGCAAACGTGTCGTAGCGCTTGACGTCGACGTCCTGCGCGAACGCGGACAGCAGATCGCGGAAACGGCTGCAGCGGCAAAGCGTGCGCGCGGATCGCGTCGCCCAGCGCCGCGAACAGCGGGTCGGCGGGAACCTCACCGCGCTCGATCGAGTCGAGCGCGCGAGCGTAACGCCTGAGTGCCGCGTGGCGCTCGGCGGGCGCCGCGTCGCCTTCGTCGGCGATGTCATCGGCGCTCCGCGCGAATCGGTAGATCGCGACGACGGCATGTCGATAACGCGCCGGCAGCAGCGCCGAGGCGACCGGGAAGTTTTCGTAATGTCCGACCGACAAGGGAATGCCCGGAAGTAGGAAGTCCCGCGTGCGCTGCGTTGTCGCGGTGACGCGGTTCGAATGGCGAGCGGGTACGCGGTCGGATATACTAGCCGATTCGGCACGAGTTCCCGGCGGCATCATGTGGGCGCGATGCCCCGCACGCGCGCTCACGCGTCATGCGGTGCCTCAGCGAAGTGCAAGCCGGCCTGCTCGCCAACGTCCCGCGCCGCAGTCGCGAAAGTGGCGGAATTGGTAGACGCACCAGCCTTAGGAGCTGGCGGGGCAGCCCGTGGGGGTTCGAGTCCCCCTTTCGCACCAGACCTGCGCCGACAGGGAAGCGCGCACCTCTTTTTAACCAGGATTTCGTCTCGCAATGCAAACAACACTCGAAACGCTCGGGGCTCTGGAGCGCCGTCTGAACGTCGCGGTGCCGATCGCCGACATCGAAGGCGAAGTTAAGAAGCTGGCTGACGCGCCTCGCGCGCACCGTCGAGGTCGCCGGCTTCCGTCCGGGCAAGGCACCGCTGCGGATGCTCGACCAGCAGTACGGCCCGCAGGTCGCTCGGACGTCATCTCGGAGCGCGTGCAATCGTCGTTCAACGACGCGATCCAGTCGCAGAACCTGCGCGTCGCGCGGCACGCCGCGCATCGAGCCCCAGCGGCGGCGACAAGCCGGCGGCGGAGACGCTCGAGTTTTCGGCGGTGTTCGAGGTTTATCCAGACGTGCAGATCGGGCCGGTGGCCGACCTCGCGATCACGCGGCCGGTTGCCGAAGTGACGTCGCAGGACGTCGACCGGACGCTCGAAGTTCTGCGCAAGCGGCGGACGACGTATTCGACGGTCGAGCGCGCCGCGCAACCCGGCGATCGCGTCCACGTGGATTTCACCGGCACGATCGACGGCGTCAGAATTCCCCGGCGGCCAGGCGCGCGATTTTCAGATCGTGCTCGGCGAAGGACGCATGCTGCCTGAATTCGAGGCGGCGGTGACCGGTGCGACGGCCGGCGACACGCGCGAATTCCCGCTGGTATTTCCCGCCGACTACCACGGCCGCGAAGTGGCCGGCAAAGCGCGCGGTTCACGCTGACGGTCCATCGTGTCGAAGCACCCGAAGTCCCGGCGCTCGACAGCGAGTTCGCCAAGGCGTTCGGCATCGCGAGCGCCACCGTCGACGACCTGCGCAAGGAAGTCGAGGCGAACCTCAGGCTCGAGCTGAAGCACAAGGTCGACGCGGCGATCAAGTAGCAGGCGCTGTCGGGCTTGCGCCAGCGCGCCACGTTCGCCGTGCCGAAGGCGCTGGTCGCCAGCGAGGCGCGATGCGCTGCGCGAGCGCACGCTTTCGAACGACGCGCGAGCAGCCGAACGTGAAGCCGGAGACCCGAGCTATCGCTCGACGTATTCCGACCGCAGGCCGAGGAGCGTGTCGCTGGGCCTCATCATCGCGGAGCTCGTGCGCAGCGAGCATCTACATGCGAAGCCCGAGCAGATCAAGGCGCTGGGTGACGGAGACCGCCCAGACGTACGAACAGCCCGACGCCGTCGTGCGCTGGCAGCATTACGAAAGCAGGAGCGCCTGCGCGATTTCGAGGCGGTCGTGCTCGAACAGAATGTCGTCGACTGGATTCTCGGCGCGCGAAGGTGACCGACGAGCCCGCGACGTTCGAGTCTGATCATGGGCCAGCCGCGGGTGCGTGACGCATCCGACGCGCCGGTCGTGAATCAAGGAGCGCAATGCCGCACTGCTGTAGTGAACGGCGCCGTTCACCGGAGCGCCGCTTGACGATCGGGGTCGAGGTCCCATCTTGACCGTAGCCGCCGCTTGGCACGACTTAACACGAGGATACGAACGCAATGGATGAACCCAGAGGCCTAGGCCTGATTCCGATGGTGATCGAGCAGAGCGGACGCGGTGAGCGCGCGTACGACATCTACTCGCGCCTGCTGAAGGAGCGCGTCGTGTTCCTCGTCGGCCCGGTCAACGAATGCGACGGCCAATCTCGTCGTCGCGCAGATGCTGTTCCTCGAGTCGGAAAACCCCGACAAGGACATCCACTTCTACATCAACTCGCCGGGCGGCTCGATCGCCGCCGGGCATGGCGATCTACGACACGATGCAGTTCATCAAGCCCGACGTCTCGACGCTGTGCGTCGGCATGGCGGCGTCGATGGGCGCGTTCCTGCTCGCGGCGGGCGCGAAGGGCAAGCGGTTCGCGCTGCCCAATTCGACGGTGATGATCCACCAGCCGCTTGGCGGATTCCAGGGCCAGGCATCCGACATCGAGATCCACGCGCAATACATCCTGAGCGCTGCGTCGAGCGGCTCAACGTGCCTGATGGCGCAGCACACGGGCAAGACGGTCGAGCAGGTCGCGCGGGACACCGAGCGTGACAATTTCCTCACCGCCGAGGAGGCGCGCGACCTACGGAATTGATCGACAAGGTCTTGCAGAAGCGGCGCTTAGCCGCGTAAAGTTATTCCACCGACCCTGTCCCAGATCGAATCCACACGTGGGCATTGCCGCGCTGATGGCCGATAAATCCATCCGGCGACAAGCTTCTCTACTGCTCGTTCTGCGGCAAGAGCCAGCACGAGGTCCGCAAGCTCATCGCCGGCCCGTCGGTGTTCATCTGCGACGAGTGCATCGAGCTTTGCAACGACATCATCCGCGAGGAAGGCACCGACGGCGGACGGCCGCGCGCGACCGACAAGAACAAGCTGCCGACGCCGCACGAGATCCGCCAGATCCTCGACCAGTACGTGATCGGCCAGGAGCCGGCGAAGAAGATCCTGTCGGTCGCCGTCTACAACCACTACAAGCGGCTCGAGACCGGCATGCAAGGAAGACGAGGTCGAGCTCGCGAAGAGCAACATCCTGCTGATCGGCCCGACGGGCTCGGGCAAGACGCTGCTCGCGCAAACGCTGGCGCGGCTGCTCGACGTGCCGTTCGTCATCGCCGATGCGACGACGCTGACCGAAGCCGGTTACGTCGGCGAGGACGTCGAGAACATCATCCAGAAGCTGCTGCAGAAGTGCGATTACGACATCGAGAAGGCGCAGCGCGGCATCGTCTACATCGATGAGATCGACAAGATCTCGCGCAAGAGCGACAACCCGTCGATCACGCGCGACGTGTCGGGCGAGGGCGTCCAGCAGGCGCTGCTCAAGCTGATCGAGGGCACGATCGCCTGCGGTGCCGCCGCAGGGCGGCCGCAAGCATCCGAACCAGGAGTTCGTCCAGGTCGACACGACCAACATCCTGTTCGTCTGCGGCGGCGCGTTCGACGGCCTCGAGAAGATCATCCGCCAGCGCACCGCGAAGACCGGCATCGGCTTCGGCGCCGAAGTCGCGAGCCCCGACGATCGCAAGAGCATCAGCGATGCTGCTGCGCGAGCGCCGAGCCGGAGGACCTGATCAAGTTCGGCCTCATCCCCGAGTTCGTCGGCCGGCTGCCGGTCGTCGCGACGCTCGACGAGCTCGACGAGGCCGCGCTGATCCAGATCCTGCGTCGAGCCGAAGAACGCGCTGATCAAGCAGTACCAGAAGATGTTCCGGATGGAAGGCGTCGAGCTCGAGATCCGCGAGGCTGCGCTGCGGGCGATCGCGCGCAAGGCGCTCGCGCGCAAGACCGGCGCGCGCGGCCTGCGCTCGATCCTCGAGCAGGTGCTGCTCGACGTCATGTACGACCTGCCGTCGCATGTCCAACCTCGGCGCGCGTGGTCGTCGACGAGGCGACGATCACCAACGACGGCAAGCCGCTGCTGATGTTCGCCGACTCGCCGAAGGTCGCGGCGGCGCACAACTTGACGCTCAGTCGAAGCCGCCGTCGCCGGCGGCGCTTGCTGCGCGCGCGTCGCCGGTCGGGCGCATCCCGGTTGTTCAGCGCGAAATGACCCCGTGCCGCCGATCGCCGTTCGCCGGCACCGGATGCCAACACTCAGGCGCGGCGTAACTCCGTTGGCGCCTGTAACGGAGTTGCTTTCCGAACGCCCAGGCCTCGACGAGCTTGACAGCGACGGTCGCGGCCCCATTTTGACCGATGAATCCCTACCCGAGGCACGCATGGCCAACTGATCCGCCCTCGACTGACGTCATCGTCGCTGCCGCTGCTGCCGCTGCGACGACGTCGTCGTGTTCCCCCACATGGTGATCCCGCTGTTCGTCGGACGCCCGAAGTCGATCAAGGCGCTCGACGTCGCGATGGATGCCGGCAAGCACATCCTGCTCGTCGCCCAGAAGTCGGCGGCGAAGGACGACCCGACGGCCGAGGATCTGTACGCCGATCGGCAGCGTCGCCACCGGTGCTGCAGATGCTGAAGCTGCCCGACGGCACCGGTCAAAGTGCTCGTCGAAGGCGACGCAGCGCGCGCGCATCGGCAGCGTCGTGGACGAACGGCGAGTACCTGTCGGCCGAGGCGCACGCCCATCGCCGGCGATGCCGGGGACGGCGCACGAGGTCGAGGCGATGCGGCGCGCGCTGCTCGCGCAGTTCGACCAGTACGTCAAGCTCAACAAGAAGATCCCGCCGAGATCCTGACGTCGATGTCGGGCATCGACGATGGCGGCCGGCTGGCCGACGCGATCGCCGCGCACCTGCCGCTGAAGCTCGAGCAAAAGCAGGAAATCCTCGAGATGAGCGACGTGGGCAAAGCGGCTCGAGCACCTGCTCGGCCTCCTCGAAGGCGAGGTCGACATCCTGCAGGTCGAGAAGCGCATCCGCGGCCGCGTCAAGCGGCAGATGGAGAAGAGCCAGCGCGAGTACTACCTGAACGAGCAGGTGAAGGCGATCCAGAAGGAGCTCGGCGAGGGCGACGAGAACGCCGACCTCGACGAGATGGAAAAGAAGATCAAGGCCGCGCAGCATGTCGAAGGAAGCCGAGGCAAGGCGATGGCCGAGCTGAAGAAGCTGCAGATGATGTCGCCGATGTCGGCCGAAGCGACGGTCGTGCGCAACTACATCGACACGCTGCTCGCGCTGCCGTGGCGCAAGAAGAGCAAGATCAGCAAGGACCTCGCGGCCGCGGTCAAGGTGCTCGACGCCGATCACTACGGCCTCGAGAAGGTCAAGGAGCGCATCGTCGAGTACCTGCGCGGTGCAGCAGCGCGTCGACCGGCTGAAGGCGCCGATCCTCTGCCTCGTCGGCCCGCCCGGCGTCGGCAAGACGTCGCTCGGCCAGTCGATCGCGAGGGCGACCGGCCGCAAGTTCGTCCGCATGAGCCTGGGCGGCGTGCGCGACGAAGCCGAGATCCGCGGCCACCGCCGCACCTACATCGGCTCGATGCCGGGCAAGATCCTGCAGAACATGACGCAAGGTCGGCGTGCGCAATCCGCTGTTCCTGCTCGACGAGGTCGACAAGATGGGCATGGACTTCCGCGGCGATCCGTCGTCGGCGCTGCTCGAGGTGCTCGACCCCGAGCAGAACAACACGTTCGTCGATCACTACGTCGAAGTCGAGTACGACCTGTCCGACGTGATGTTCGTCGCGACGGCCAACACGATGAACATCCCGCGCCGCTGCTCGACCGGATGGAAGTGATCCGGCTGTCGGGCTACACCGAGGACGAGAAGATCGCGATCGCCAAGCAGTACCTGCTGCCGAAGCAGATCAAGAACTCAACGGGCTCAAGGCCGACGAGCTGCATGTCGCCGAGAGCGCGCTGCGCGACATCGTCCGCTACTACACGCGCGAAGCGGGCGTGCGCAGCCTCGAGCGCGACATCAGCAAAGATCTGCCGCAAGGTCGTCAAGGCGCTGCTGCTGCGGCAAAGCGAAGGCAAGGCGCGCAAGGCGCAAGAGTCCGGTCGACGTCAACGTCGAAGAACCTCGACAAATATCTCGGCGTGCGCCGCTTCACGTACGGCATCGCCGAGAAGAAGAACCAGGTCGGCCAGGTGACCGGCCTCGCCTGGACGGAAGTCGGCGGCGACCTGCTGACGATCGAAGCGGTCGCGCTGCCAGGCAAGGGCAAGACGACGACGACCGGCAAGCTCGGCGACGTGATGAACGAGTCGATCGCCGCCGCGCTGTCGGTCGTGCGCCATCGGTCGAAGCAGCTCGGCATCCAGCCCGACTTCTATCAGAAGACCGACCTGCACATCCACCTGCCGGAAGGCGCGACGCCGAAGGACGGACCGTCGGCGGGCGGCGCGATCGTCACCGCGATCGTGTCGATTCTGACCGGCATTCCGGTGCGCGCGCGACGTCGCGATGACCGGCGAGATCACGCTGCGCGGCGAAGTGCTGCCGATCGGCGGCCTGAAGGAGAAGCTGCTTGCGGCCGGCCGCGGCGGCATCAAGACCGTGCTGATCCCGGAAGAGAACGTCAAGGATCTCGTCGAGATTCCCGACGAGATCAAGAATCGGCTCGACATCCATCCGGTGCGGTGGATCGAGCAGGTGCTCGAGCGCGCGCTGGAACGGCAACCGACGCCGTTGTCGACGCCGCCTGACCAGACGGCGGCAGCGGTGCCGCCGGCGCCGCGCACGACGACAAGCCGCCGCTCATCAAGCACTGAACGACTGATCTCACGCAGCAAGAACGGCGGCGCGCGCAGTGCCGCCGTTTGCACGTGAACCGCGCGCTGGCATGTCGCGCGTCGCGCGGAAGCGCTTGACACGCTGGAAATCGCGGATGCTATAACGTACACCTCTCGCGTCGATTCCGACGCATTCCCGGCTTCCGATGCGCGGCTTCACTGCCGCCGCACCGCATGCAAGTCCGGAAAGGAGGACTTCGTGAACAAATCCGAACTGATCGACGCGATCGCCCGGCATGCCGACATCTCGAAGGCGGCGCGCCGGGCGCGCGCTCGACGCGACGGTCGGATCGCGATCAAGGACGTCGCTGAAGCAAGGGCGACATCGTCACGCTCGTGGGCTTCGGCTCGTTCTACGTCGGCAAGCGCAGTCCGCGCGCCAGGGCCGCAACCCGCGCACCGGCGACGCGATCAAGATCAAGGGCGGCAAAGGTGCCCAAGTTCCGCGCTGGCAAAGCGCTGAAGGATGCGGTAAACTAACGGGCTTCACGGCATTACGCGTGGTCGCCGTTCGTACCGGCGCGCGCAGATCGAGAAGCGCGCGTTGCGCGAGTCCGGTCGGCTCGCAGGATGCGCGCGTTCGCAGGGTGCTTAGCTCAGCTGGTAGAGCGTCGCCCTTACAAGGCGAATGTCGGCGGTTCGATCCCGTCAGCACCCACCAGCCGCGAGCACCTGCAGTTCAGGCACGATGCGCGAAGCCGGCGGAAGTTCGACGCGAATCGGGGAGTGGTAGTTCAGTTGGTTAGAATACCGGCCTGTCACGCCGGGGGTCGCGGGTTCGAGTCCCGTCCACTCCGCCAACACCGATCGAGGGCGAACGCGAGTTCGCCCTTTTCTCGGATCGCCGCGGAGATCGCAGCCGCCTACCACGACGGTCCACGAGCTGCCATGTTCGATCTCGTCCACAAGCACAAGCACGTCGCGCAAGGCATGTCTCGCGCTGATCACGCTGCCGTTCGCATTCTTCGGCGTCGACTACTACGTTCGCGGAACGACCTCGGCGCAGGCGATCGGTCGCGACGCGTCGGCGGCGACAAGATCACACAGGCAGGAATTCGACGACGCTGCTCCGCGACCAGCAGGAGCGGATGCGGCAGATCGCTCGGCGCGCAACTACGACCCGGCGATGTTCGAAAATCCCGGAGTGCGCTACGCGACTGCTCGACCAGCTCGATCAACCAGCGGCTGCTCGACGATCAGGCGCGCGCGCGACCGGCTTCCGCGTCAGCGACGACGCAGTTCCGTCAGTTCATCAGCGGGACTGCCGCCGTTCCAGGAAGACGGCAAGTTCTCGCCCGAGCGGTACCAGCAGGTGCTGTCGGCGCAGAGTCCGCCGATGTCGCTCGCCTGATGTTCGAGCAGCGACGTGCGGCGGGCGCTGCTCGACGCCGCTGCAGGAGCCGATCGTCGGAGCGCAGCATCGTCGCGCGCAGGCATCCGTGCGAGCGCTATCTCTGCGCTGCTCGAGCAGAAGCGCGAGGTCGCCGTCGCTGCCGATCGCTCGCGGAGCTGTTCGAGAAGACGTGAAGGTCAGATGACGCGCGACGTCAAGGCGTTACTACGACACGAACCCGACGGCGTTCCAGACGCCCGAGGTCAGGCGAAAGATCGAGTACGTCTGCTGCTGACGCCAGGATTCGCTCGCGGCGCGCAAGTCAATGTCGATCCTGCTGAGCGGTCCGCAGGCGATACGACGCGAACTCGAAGCAGTACACGACCAAGGCGGAAGAGCGGCAGGCCAGCGCACATCCTGATCGCCGTCAAGCCGGATGCGTCCGACGACGACGAAAGGCGGCGGCGAAGAGAAAGCCGACGGACGCTCGCGGCCCAGGCGCGCCGCGACGCCCGACGAAGTTCGCCGAGCTTGCGAAGGCGAATTCGCAGGATCCGGGTTCGGCCGCGCAGGGCGGCGATCTCGGATTCATCTCGCGCGACGGCTCGATGGTGAAGCCATTCGAGGACGCCGTCTTCGTCGGCGAAGGTCGGGCGACATCATCGGGCCGGTGCAGACCGATTTCGGCTGGCACGTGATCAAGGTCACCGCCGTCAAGCCGGCGAAGACGCAGACGCTTCGAGGAAGTCAGGGCGCAGATCGAGCCGAGGACCTGAAGCGGCAGCAGGCCGACGCGGAACTTCGTCGATGCCGCCGAGTCAGTTCCAGAACCTGGTCTACGAGCAGGCGGAATCGCTGCAGCCGGTCGCCAAGGCGCTCAACCTGAAGGTGCGAGACGACGCGACTGGTTGACGCGCTGCGCAGGTGCAGCCGCTGGCGCCAGAACAATCCCAAAGTTCGTGCAGGCGCGTGTTCGCGCCCGGACTCGCTGCAGAGCGAAGCGCAACACCGATGCCATCGAGGTCGCGCCGAACACGATGATGGCCGGCGCGCGTGATCGACTACCAGCCCGGCCGCGCCGCGCGCCGTTCGACGAGGTCAAGGCCGACATACGCCGGCAACTCGAGCGCACCGCGGCGAGCGAGCTTGCGCAGAAGGCCGGCAGCGAGAAGCTCGCATTGCTCCAACAGGGCAAGGACGCCGGGCTCGCGTTCGGCAAACCGGTCACGCTGGCGTCGAAACCAGGCGCAGCCGGGATTCCAGACCGACGCGCTGACTCGGATCTTCCAGGGCGATCCGGCCAAGCTTCCCGAATACGTCGGCATGCCCGCACCCGACGGCGGCTTCGCCATCTACAAGATAGTTCAGGTGATCGCAGCGCCCGCGCCGGATGCCAGCGCGCCTGTCGGCGTTCTCCGCGCGCGTCGGTGAGCAGCTCGGTCGTGAGCTCTTTGCGGCCAACCTCGCGAGCCTCAAGGCGAAGGCCGAGGTGAAGATCAATCAGGCGGCGCTGGAAAGGACTCGCGTTCCGGCGAGGCCCCTGCGCCGCTCCGATCGCCGCCGGCACGCCGCCGCTGACGCGGGTCACTCGGCGAGGCAGACGGCGCGAGGGCCTGGCGCTGCGTCAGCTCGTCAGGGCCGCCGGCGCTGGCGCGCAGTTCAGATCGCGCATCATCTTTTCGTTGTCGGCGATCGCTTTCTGCCGCTCGGCAGGCTCAGAAAAGTACCTTTTCGCCCTTTTCGTTGTAGCGATACACGTTGACATCCTCGCGCAGCGTCCGGATTCGGCCGCGCGCCTGCGCGCATCATGTCGCGCTTTCCTCTTCGCGTCGGCCTGCTCCTTGTCGGACTTGGCCTCGGCGTCGGCGCGATCCTGCTGGCGCTTTTTGATTTCGGCGTCCTTGGCGGCCATGCTGCGCACCGCGCTGGGATCGGCTGGCGCGATGCCGGGATTGACTCTTTCCGCCTTGGCGCTTGCCGGCGGCTGATCGCCGTAAACGACGCGCCCGTTCTCATCGGTCCACTTGTACAGGACCGCCTGGGCGCTCGCCGCCGCCAGCACTATCGCAGCGGTGCACAAAGCGGTGAACCACAGAGACTTTCGCAACTTCATCCGAGTTTCCCCGGAAAACGCGAACCGGCACAAAGGTAATGCCATTCTCTCCCCAGCGTCAACCCGCAGCAGTCCAACGGTCGCTTCAGCCGTTTACCGGGCATGACGAGGCGCGTATAATCCGCTTTTGCGCATAGGAGAAAAGGTGATTATGCGTGTCGTTCAAAAGCCCTCACCTTTGACGACGTTCTGCTGCTCCTGCCCATTCTTCCGTCGTTCCCCGCGACGTCAGTCTCCAGACCCGCCTCACCAAGACCATTTCGCTGAACATCCCGCTGCTGTCGGCGGCGATGGATACCGTGACCGAAGCCGGCCTCGCCATCGCGATGGCGCAAGAGAGGCGGATTGGGCGTCGTCCACAAGAACATGCCGCCGAGGGCGCAAGCGGCGCAGGTCGCCAAGGTCAAGCGCTTCGAAAGCGGTGTGGTCAAGGACCCGATAACCGTGCCGCCGACGATGTCGGTGCGCGAAGTTCTGGTGCTGACGCGACAGCACACGCATCTCCGGCTTGCCGGTCGTCGACGGCAAGAAAGTCGTCGGCATCGTCACCAACCGCGACTTGCGCTTCGAGACCAATCTCGACCAGCCGGTGGCGCAACATCATGACCCAGGGCGACCGCCTGGTCACCGTGCCCGAAGGCACCGAGCTCGAGCTCGCGAAGACGCTGATGCACCAGCACCGGCTGGAGCGGGTCCTGGTCGTCAACGACCGCTTCGAGCTCCGCGGCCTGATCACCGTCAAGGACATCCTCAAATCGACCGAGCATCCGAATGCCTGCAAGGACGAGCTCGGCCAGCTCCGCGTCGGCGCCGCAGTCGGCACGGCCGGAGACACCGACGAGCGCGTCGAAGCCCTGGTCGCCGCGGGCGTCGACGTCATCGTCGTCGACACTTCGCACGGCCATTCGCAGGGCGTGCTCGATCGGGTGCGCGACGTCAAGACGGCGTTATCCGCAGGTGCAGGTCATCGGCGGCAATGTGGCGACCGCCGCCGGCGCCCGGGCGCTGGCCGACCAGGGCGCGGATGCGATCAAGGTCGGCATCGGCCCCGGCTCGATATGCACGACGCGGATCGTCGCCGGCGTCGGTGTGCCGCAGATCTCCGCCATTCTCAATGCGATCGACGGCGTCGCAGCGCTCGGCATTCCGCTGATCGCCGACGGCGGCATTCGCTATTCGGGCGATATCGCCAAGGCGCTCGCCGCCGGCGCCTCGTGCGTGATGCTGGGGAGCCTGTTCGCCGGCACCGAAGAGTCGCCCGGCGAGACCGAGCTCTTTCAGGGACGCTCGTACAAGAGCTACCGCGGCATGGGATCGCTGGGAGCGATGCAGCAGGGCTCGAGCGACCGCTATTTCCAGGATTCGGAAGGCGAAGGCGCCGCCGAAAAACTGGTTCCCGAAGGCATCGAAGGGCGGGTGCCGTACAAGGGCTCCATCGCCGCCGTCGTTCACCAATTGATGGGCGGGGTTCGCGCCGCGATGGGCTATTGCGGATGTGCGACCATCGACGCCTTGCGCACGCGCGCCGAGTTCGTCGAGATTACCTCGGCCGGCATCCGCGAATCGCACGTGCACGATGTGCAGATCACCAAGGAAGCACCGAACTATCGCGCCGACTAGCGTGCGGCCGAGGAGAAGGACGGCGATTGGTCAAGCGAGTTAAGCCTGCCGCCAGGCAGGCCGGGATGCCTTTTATCCTCGTCGTCGTCTTCATCGACGTGCTGGGCATCGGCATCGCGCTTCCGGTCATCCCGATGCTGGTCGGCCTGTACACGCCCAGCCGCGAACTGCAGGCGTATTGGTATGGCCTGCTGGTCGTCGCCTACGGCGTCATGCAGTTCTTCTGTGCGCCGCTGCTGGGCGCGCTTTCCGATCGCTTCGGCCGGCGACCGATCCTGCTCTGGTCGCTGCTGGGGCTCGGCGTCCATTTTCTGTTGCTGGGCCTGGCGCCATCGCTGGCGCTGATGCTGCTGGCACGCATCATCGGCGGCACCGCCGGTGCGAGTTTTTCGGTGGCCAGTGCCTACGCCTCGGATGTCACGCCTCCGGAGCGGCGCGCCAAGAGCTTCGGCATGATCGGCGCGCGCATTCGGCCTCGGCTTCATCGTCGGCCCGATGGTCGGGGGCTTTGCTTCGGCAGCGTCGACCTGCACCTGCCGTTTTTGCCGCCGGCGCGCTGTCGCTGATCAACGCGGTCTACGGCTACCTGGTGCGTGCCCGAGTCGCTGCCGCGCGGTCGCCGCGCGCCGTTCGCGCTCGCTCGGGCCAATCCGTTCGCGGCGCTGCTGGCACTGGCCCGGCACCGCGAGATCGGCAGCCTGGTCGCCGTGTTCGCGCTGATCGTGCTGGCGCAGCTGATACTGCAGACGACCTGGGTGCTGTACACGCATTTCCGCTTCGGCTGGGGGCCGCGCGAGAACGGCTTCGCGCTGTTTTGCGTCGGCCTGGTGGCGGCGATCGTGCAGGGCGGACTGCTCAGTCGCGCTGCTGCGGCGAGTTCGGCGACGTGCGCCTGGTGCTGCTGGGGCTGACCACGGGAACTTGCGCTTACCTGCTCTACGGCCTGGCGCAGTACGGGCTGGATGATGTACGCGATCATCATCGCCAACTTTCTGTCGTTCGCCGCCGGGCCTGCGCTTGCAGGGCATGGTGTCGAACGCCGTCGATCCGACCGAGCAGGGCGTCACGATGGGCGCGCTCAATTCGATCAACAGCATCATGTCTCGTCGTCGCACCGTTGATCGGCGCGCCGCTGCTTGCGCTGGTCAGCGAGATGCCGCCGTCGGACTGGCGCATCGGCGCGACCTTCTATGTCAGCGCGGCGCTGCAACTCGTGGCCTTGCTGATGGCGCGACGGCATTTCGCGGCGCGCCGTATCGTCGCCGCAACATGAGCGCATCCATGCACTGCAAGATCCTGATCCTGGATTTCGGCGCCCAATACACGCAGCTGATCGCGCGACGCGTGCGCGAGAACTCAATACCTATTGCGAGATCCATCCGTACGATGTGCCGGCCTTCGTTCGATTGCCGAGTTTGCGCCGGCCGGCATTGTTCTTTCCGGCGGCCCGGAGAGCGTGACTGCCGGAGACACGCCGCGCGCGCCCGGCGCCGGTATGGACGGCCGGCGTGCCGGTGCTGGGCATTTGCTACGGCATGCAGACGATGGCGGCACAATTGGGCGGCGACGGTCGAGAACGGGCTGACGCGCGAATTCGGCTACGCCGCGGTGCGCGCGCGCGGACATGGCCGGCTGCTCGACGGCATCCAGGATCGCAGCGGCACCGACGGCCACGGACTGCTCGACGTGTGGATGAGCCACGGCGACAAGGTGATCTCGCTGCCGCCGGGCTTCGCGTTGATGGCGAGCAACGAGGCGACGCCGATCGCCGCGATGATGGACGAATCGCGTCGCTTCTACGGCGTGCAGTTCCATCCGGAAGTCACGCACACCGGCAAGGCAAGGCCATCCTGCAGCGGTTCGTGCGCGACGATCTGCGGCTGCCCGGCGACTGGACGATGCCGGCCTACGTCGACGAGGCGATCGCGAAGATCCGGGCGCAAGTCGGTGAACGACGAGGTCATCCTGGGCCTTTCCGGTGGCGTCGATTCGTCAGTCGCAGCCGCGCTGATCCATCGCGCGATCGGCCACGCGGCTGACCTGCATATTCGTCGACACCGGGCTGCTGCGCGACAGGCGAGGCAGCGCAGGTGATGGCGACCTTCGCCGAGCACCTGGGCGTGCGCGTCGACATGGTCGATGCCAGCGAGATGCTTCCTGCGCGAAGCTCGCCGGGCTGCCGACCCCGAGCAGAAACGCAAGATCATCGGCCGCGAGTTCGTCGCACGTTTTCCAGGCGGAAGCCGCCAAGCTCGGACTGGAGGAATTGCGGCCAAGTGGCTGGCGCAGGGCACGATCTATCCGGACGTGATCGAGATCCGCCGGTGCGAAGACCGGCAAGGCGCATACGATCAAATCGCATCACAACGTCGGCGGCCTGCCCGAAACGCTGCATCTGAAGCTGCTCGAGCCGCTGCGCGAGCTGTTCAAGGACGAAGTGCGCGAGCTTGGCCTGGCCCTCGGCCTGCCGCGGGCGATGGTGTTCCGCCACCCGTTTCCGCGGCCCGGGCCTCGGTGTGCGCATCCTGGGCGAGGTCAAGCGCGAATACGCCGATCTGCTGCGCCGCGCCGATGCGATTTTCATCGACGAGCTGCGCGCGAAGCGACGCGGTGGTACGATCAGTGTCGCGCAGGCGTTCGCGGTGTTCCTGCCGGTCCGTTCGGTCGGGTGATGGGCGACGGACGCACCTACGAGCACGTCGTGGCGCTGCGCGCGGTCGAGACGACCGACTTCATGACCGCACACTGGGCGCCGCTGCCGCACGAGCTGCTGGCGCGCGTGTCGAACCGCATCACCAACGAAGTTCGCGGCATCCAACCGCGTCGTCTACGACATCTCCGGCAAACCGCCGGCGACGATCGAATGGGAGTAAAGGCCAGCCCGATGAAACGCGAGAATTTCTCCACCGGCACGCGCTGGGAACCGCTGGTCGGCTATTCGCGCGCGGTGCGCGTAGGGAACCGCGTGTTCGTGTCCGGAACGACGGCGACCGGCCCCGACGGCGCGATCGTCGGCAAGGGAGACGCGTACGCAGGCGCGGCAGGCGATCGCCAATATCGAGCGCGCGCTGACCGCGGCGGGCGCTTGCCTCGGCGACGTCGTGCGCACGCGGATGTACGTCACCGACATCGCGCAGTGGGAGGCGGTCGGCCGTGCGCACGGCGAGGCCTTCCGGGACATCCGTCCGGCTACGGCGATGGTCGAAGTCCGGCAGGCTGATCGATGCCGACATGCTGGTCGAGATCGAGGCCGACGCCGTCGTCGCCGACGCTGCCGGCCCGGCGGGGTGAACGCGAGTGGCCGGCCCGCGGCGCGATGCCGCGCCGTCGTCCGCGTTGCCGCGCGGCTGATCCCGCAGCACGGTGGATGGCGGAGGCGCTTGCGCTGCGCGCGCGCGGCGCAGGCGCGCGGCGAAGTGCCGGTCGCGCGCGATCGTGGTCAGCGAGGGCGCGATCGTCGGGCGCGGCGGCAACGCATCCGATCGCCGGCAACGATCCGACCGCGCACGCCGAGATCGCCGCGCTGCGCGAGGCGCGCACGCACTCGGCAATTACCGGCTTCCCGGCTGCGAGCTGTATGTGACGATCGAGCCTTGCGCGATGTGCGCCGGCGCGATCATGCACGCGCGCATTCGCCGGCTGGTGTTCGGCGCGCCCGATCCGAAGACCGGCGCGTGCGGCAGCGTCGTCGATCTGTTCGCCGAGCCGCGGCTCAATCATCACACGACGGTCACCGGCGGCGTCGCGGCGGAAGCCTGCGCCGCGCTGCTCGGATTTTTCGCGTCGCGGCGGCGGGACGCGCGCGGATGAAGGCGCCCACCTACGGCATCGGGCTGTACGCGCCGGCCGGCTTTGTGGTCGAGCCCGAAGCGATATCGCGCGCGACCGAACGCCTCGAGGCGCTCGGGCACCGCGTCAGTCGTCGACCCGACGGCATCGACTCGCTGGCAGCGTTTTCGGCGTCCGACGACGAGCGGCTGGCCGCGGTCATGCGCATGGCATCGGATCCGCGCGTCGATCTGGCTATCGCCGTGCGCGGCGGCTACGGCTGGTCCCGGCTGCTGGACCGGATCGATTTCGATGCGATTGCGGCGTCGAAGACGCGCTGGCTCGGTCACAGCGACTTCACCGCATTTCAGCTTGCGGCGTGGACGCACGCCAGGATCGTCAGCTTCGCCGGGCCGATGGCGGCCTACGATTTCGGCGCACTCAGGCCGTCCTCGTTCACGAACGATCATTGCTGGGCGCTCTTCGCAGGCGCGAGCTACGAGGATCGAATTGCCGCTGGAGGGGCCCGCGGATTTCTCTGCGAGCGGGACGCTATGGGGCGGCAACCTGGCGATGGTCGCGCACCTGGTCGGGAACGTCTCACTCTTCCGACGATTGCACGGCGGCATCCTGATGCTCGAGGACATCGGCGAGCAGCCATACCGGGTCGAGCGGATGCTCTATCAATTGCATTTCGCCGGCGTGCTCGGGCGGCAACGCGCGATCCTGCTCGGCAGCTTCAGCGGATTCGAGGCCTCGCCGAACGACAACGGCTACGACCTGGCGGCGGCGATCGCGCACGCGCGGGCGCGCTTCGGCGTGCCGATCTATACCACGGATTGCCGTTCGGCCACTGCCGCGACAAGCTGACCTTGCCCTTCGGCGGACACGCCGAGCTCGAAGTTGCCGGCGGCGCCGCCAGGCTCCGGCTGTCCGGCTACGGGGCTGCGCCCGGTAGGGGTCGCGCGCTCAGCCGGCCGAGTCGACCCGAAAGTCGAACGCGACTTCTCCTGTAGCGCGCCCGCCGGCGTCGAAGCTGCGCTCGATGAAGCGCGCGCTATCGTCCCGCGCGATCAGCAGGACGGTCGACGAGCGCGTTCCGTACTCCGGGCTCGACGATGAACGGCGACGAGAGCAAGCTTTCCCACTGCGGCGAAACGCCGGTCGCGGAGGCAGGTTGGCATCGGCCTGCGGGCTGGCGATCGGCAGGAAGCAGCGCGAACGCGGTCTCGATCGCCGGGTCGTCGTCGGCGAGCCATGCGGCCGAGGCGCGCCTTGCTGCGCAGCAGCTTCGGCCATGAGGTGTCGAGCAGGTGATTCGACAAGCCGTGGACGCCGGCGCCGAGCGAGAGCGCACCGCTGGCAGCGATTGGACGCGAACGCCACGTCGCTGTCGTCACCGACCAGCAGGTTGAAGCCGTGATAGCGACCGCCGTCGGGGAGCAGCGCCGCGCTCGAGCGCAGCGGCGAAGCGGCCTCGCGCAGCATGCGCATGCACCAGCTCGCCACGCGAGGGCGCGTAGGGGTCGCGAGGTATGCCTCTCGCGAAAGTTGGTGATCAGCGCCCAGCGGCCGGTTCGCGTGACGCCGAACCAGCTGCCGCCGGCGACGAGGTCGCGGCCCCGCCAGGACGTCTTCGTCCCACCAATGCGCCGGCTCCGCTGCGCGGGCAGCAGGTAATTCGTCGCGGTTGGCCGCGATCACACATCGGTATTTCGGATGCGCATCGAGCGCGACCAGCGCCAGGCACATTTCAAGCCCGGCCGGCGCAAGACCGAGCGCTGCGCGCGATTCATCCGGCGCCGATATTGGCAACGAAGCGCTCGATCTTCCGCGTCGATCCCGGTGCCAGGAACTGCGAAAAGCGGTGGGTATCGAGCAGGTCCGCCAGCATCACCTCGAAGCGCGCCGCATCGTGGACGCTCTCGTAGACCTCCATCCACAGCATCGGCTCGTCCTGCCGCTGCAGCAGGCGGCCGGTGACGCCGGCGCGCTCCTCGATACTGGCGAGCACCGCCGCGAGCGTCGTCGCGCGCGGCGGCCGCGCGCGCGGGTCGACCCGGTAGTAGACATAGCAATGAACCGGCCTGGCGATCATGCGTGATGCGACCGCGCGGCGCCGCCGGGTGCGAGGCGCCTCGTAGGGAAGTGCCGAGAGCGCAGCGATGCGCCGCCGGGAGCGCCAAGATGCACGTCGCCGCTTTCGGCGGCCGCGCAGCTGCAGCACCGCCAGCACGCTCGCTGCCGCCATCGGGCGAGGCGGCCCGCATTGACGATGGTGCCGCACGCCTGCTCGCCGAACGCCGCGCTGTACAAGCGCTCGCCCGGCGCGCCGGCGGTGCGCCATCGAGATGCGCGAGCGCGAGCCGCTCCTTCAGGCGCCCCAGATACGCGTGCGGGCGACGATCTCTGGCCGGCGTAGCAGCCTTTCTGAAAACTGATTCCGCCCAGCGCGTCCCCAGTTGCGCGGCCTGCGGCACGGCGAACAAGTCGGAGGTGGACGCACGTGATGACAGGAACGCCGGCGCGTATGGTCAGCCATTGCCACGCCGCAGAAACGCCAGCGGGGCGGCATACCGAGGCCAGAGCGTTCCCAGCACTGCCGCGGCAGCGTCCGGCCGCGACGGTGATGACATAGCGCGGTCCCGGGAGTGCCGCGACAAGCCGATCGTCGAGCGACGCGACAGTCGCCGACGGCGGGGGCTGCGCCCAGTGGCCCTGCCGACCGCGTCGCCGGCGCCGGGCCCGCCGACGCCCAGGCGAACGCTCTCGCTGCTGGCGTCGATCACGGTGACGCGCGAACGCAGCACGAACATGCGAAGGCGCTTGGCGATGGCTTCGCTCAAACTCTCCGGCAACAGCACCTCGAAAGATCGACTCGCCGCTGCGCCGGAATCAGGAAAGTGGCCAGCATCCGCCCCTTGGGCGGCACCACGCGCCGTATTGGGCTTCGCCCGGGCCGAGTGCCGGCGACGTCGTCGGTGAATTGCCCCTGCAGAAACCCTGCCGCGTCCGGTCCCGCGATCCGCAGAACCGACAATGCGGACAGATCGCCAAACGACCGCGGCGTCTCGTGCGGCAACGAGACTCGCCCGCGGGCGCGCCAGAACGAGGCTACGCCGCCGCGGTCGAAGCTTGCGCCATGCGCGGCGAGGTAGTCGGACCAGGATGGATTCGTCTGCTGCGAGGGCATCGGGGTGTACTTTCCGCTCGAGCGGCTGCCGGCGGAGCTTCACGACCGCGCCGGCGCCGCGCTGGCGAGCTGACAAAGCGTGTTAAAATCGAACGTTAGCTTGGATTGGCAGCTCTCGAATCCGGGCGCGGTACCGCAAACGCCGGCGTACGGCGCGGCTTCAGTCCGGACAATTCGCAGATCCGCACCATCAGGGTGCCTGTCATCAAGCACACGGGCCCAGTCGCGGATCGAGGCTCAACCCTGATAAGGAGTGTAGTAATGTCGGTCACGATGCGTCAAATGCTGGAAGCCGGCGTCCATTTCGGCCACCAGACCCGCTACTGGAATCCGAAGATGGCGCGATTACATCTTCGGCCAGCGCAACAAGATCCACATCGTCAATCTCGAGAAGACGATGGCGATGTACCAGGAGGCGATGAAGTACGTCCGCCAGCTGGCCATCAACAAGCGGCACCATCCTGTTCGTCGGCACCAAGCGCCAGGCGCGCGAGATCGTCGCCGAGGAGGCGCAGCGCTGCGGGCATGCCCTTCGTCGACCATCGCTGGCTCGGCGGCATGCTCACCAACTTCAAGACCGTCAAGGTGTCGATCAAGCGCCTGAAGGACCTCGAGGCGATGGCGCCGGACGGCACGCTTCGAGCAGATGACGCAAGCGCGAAGGCGCTGTCACTTACAGCGCGAGATGGACAAGCTCGACCGCAGCCTCGGCGGCATCAAGGACATGAACGCGCTGCCCGATGCGCTGTTCGTCATCGACGTCGGCTACCAGAAGATCGCGCGTGACCGAAGCGAAGAAGCTCGGCATCCCGATCGTCGGCGTCGTCGACACCAACCACTCGCCGGACGGCATCGCGCTACGTGATCCCGGGCAACGACGACTCGAGCCGCGCGATCCGCCTGTACGCGCGCGGCGTCGCCGATGCGATCCTCGAAGGGCAGCAGCCAGGTCGATCCAGGAGATCGTCCAGGCGGCGACGAATTCGTCGAGGTTTCCGGCGGACGAAGCGGCGGCAGCTGAGCGCAGCGTCAAGGGGACGGCGGCCCCTGTGTCTAGCGTCGCGCCGGCGCGCTTGGGCAGCGCGCGGCTCGACGAGCAGCAGGATGTGGAGCTGAGCAAGCATGGCGGAAATTACCGCGAGCATGGTGATGGAGCTGCGCCAGCGCACCGGCCTGGGCATGATGGAATGCAAAGAAGGCGCTGACCGAAGCCGAGCGGCGACCTGGCCAAGGCCGAGGAGCTGCTGCGCATCAAGAGCGGCGCGCGAAGGCGTCGAAGGCCGCCGATCGCATCGCGGCCGGAAGGCGTGATCGGCGCGCATGATCGCGGCCGACGGCAAGACCGGCGCGCATGCGTCGAGGTCAACTGCGAGACCGATTTCGTCGCGCGCAACGACGACTTCGTCGCGTTCGCGGGCAAGCTGGCGCAGCTCGTCGCCGAGAAAGATCCGGCCGACGTCGCGGCGCTGTCGGCGCTGCCGCTCGGGCGATGGCACGGTCGAGTCGCGCGCGTCAGGCGCTGGTGCAGAAGATCGGCGAGAACATGTCGATCCGCCGCTTCGTGCGCCGCGTTGCGACGCCGGCGCACGCTGGCGCAATACCTGCACGGCGGCCGCATCGGCGTGACTGGTCGAGATCGAGGGCGGCGACGAGCAGGCCGGCAAGGACGTCGCGATGCATATCGCGGCGTCGAGCGTCACCAACGTGCGGCCGGTCTGCGTTTCGCGCGACCAGGTCCCGCCGGAGCTGATCGACAGCGAGCGCGCGATCTACAGCGGCGCAGGCCGCCGAGTCGGGCAAGCCGGCGGACATCGTCGCCAAGATGGTCGAAGGCACGGATCAACAAGTTCCTGGCCGAGGTGACGCTGCTCGGCCAGCCGTTCGTCAAGACACGCGAGCAGACGGTCGAGAAGTATCTGAAGGCGCAGGGCGCGACCGTCAGGGGTTTCACGCTGTATCGTCGTCGGCGAGGGCATCGAGAAGAAAAAGGATGACTTCGCCGCGGAAGTCGCGGCGATGGCCGAACGCGCCTGAGCAATCATTGCGGAGTGACGAACCGTGCCGATGAGCACCGCAGAACATCGCGCCTGCTGTCCGACGTGGCGCCGCTGCCGCGGCACCGGAGCCGGCGTACAAGCGCATCCTGCTCAAGCTTTCGGGCGAAGCGCTGATGGGCGACGATCCCTACGGCATCAATCGCGAGGTCATCGACCGCATCGTCGCCGAAATCGGCGAGGTCGTGCGGCTCGGGCGTGCAGGTCGCGGTCGTGATCGGCGGCGGCAACATCTTCCGCGGCGTGGCGCCCGGGCGCCGCGGGCATGGACCGCGCGACCGCCGACTACATGGGCATGCTGGCGACGCTGATGAACGCGCTGGCGCTGCAGGACGCGATGCGCCGCGCCGGGCGTCGTGTCGCGCGTGCAGTCGGCGCTGTCGATCGAGCAGGTCGCCGAGCCGTACATCCGCGGCAAGCGCGCTGCGCTACCTGGAGGAGGGCAAGGTCGTGATCTTCGCCGCCGGCACCGGCAATCCGTTCTTCACCACCGACACCGCGGCCGCGCTGCGCGGGCGCGAGATGGGCGTCGACATCGTGCTCAAGGCGACCAAGGTCGACGGCGTCTACACCGCCGATCCGAAGAAGCGACCCGGCGGCGCGGCGCTATCCGACGCCTGACCTTCGACGAGGCGATCGTCAAGAACCTGAAGGTGATGGACGCCACCGCGCTGGCGCTGTGCCGCGACCAGAACATGCTGCTCAAGGTATTCAGCATCTTCGCACCCGGTGCGCTCAAGCGCGTGGTGATGGGCGAGGACGAGGGCACGCTGGTGCATTACTAGCACTGTTGTCCGTGCGGTCCGCAGACGACGGCGCGCCGCGCGCGATCGGGCGGATGCGCGCAACAGGACGCTGGCAGCGTCGCGACACGATTCGGCAAGGAGCTACCCAATGATCGCTGACGTAAAGAAGGCCGCCGAGCAGAAGATGCAGAAATCGGTCGAAGCGCTGAAGACCGATCTCGGCAAGGTCCGCACCGGCCGCGCGCACACCGGCCTGCTCGATCACATCCAGGTCGACTACTACGGCACGATGATGCCGATCAACCAGGTCGCGAACGTGACCCTGGCCGACGCCCATACGATCACCGTGCAGCCGTGGGAAAGAAGATGGTCCACCCGGTCGAGAAAGCGATTCGCGATTCCGACCTCGGGTCTCAATCCGGCGACCAGCGGCGACGCTTATCCGGGTGCCGATGCCGGCGCTTACCGAGGAGCGGCGCAAGGAGCTGATCAAGGTCGTGCACCGGGAAGCGGAGAATCGCGCGCGTCGCCGTTCGCAACATCCGTCGCGATGCGATCGAGCCATCTGAAGGATCTGCTCAAGGACCAAGTCGGTGGCCGAGGATGACGAGCGCCGCGCGCAGGACGACGTGCAGAAGCTGACCGACCGGTACATCGCCGAAGTCGACAAGATGCTGCACGCGAAGGAAGCCGATCTGATGGCGGTGTGATCGCAACCTTGTTTACCAGCTCGACTCGCGACGTTCCGGAAGTTGCGCGCCGCCGCGCCACATCGCCATCATCATGGACGGCAATGGGCGCTGGGCCAAGCAGCGAATGCTGCCGCGCCGTCGCCGGCCACCGCCAAGGGCGTGGAGGCTGTGCGGGCGACGCGTCCGCGTGTGCATCGAGCAGGGGTCAGTACCATGACGCTGTTTCGCGTTCTCCAGCGAGAACTGGCGCCGTCCGGCCGACGAAGTGTCGATCCTGATGCAGCTGTTCCTGCGTGCGCTGGAACAGGAAGTCGCAA